>Ga0247608_10000342_pt1 | contig 79645 bp, 60 predicted proteins | sample 176DNAGHGlowgp2_FD_193490 | JGI IMG/M metagenome (GOLD analysis project Ga0247608, IMG submission 193490) | Sheep rumen microbial communities from Palmerston North, Manawatu-Wanganui, New Zealand - 1766 DNA GHGlow gp2 | ecosystem: Host-associated > Mammals > Digestive system > Stomach > Rumen ... | reverse complement strand
TAATACCCGTTCCATTGATCATCGTGCTGAACAAGGAATATTGGGAATAAATCCCACAATTCTTCCAACGTCATTTCCGACAGTTCTTTTCCCATCATCAAGCCCTCTACAACTCACGATTTGCTTATTTCATTATCCTGAAATTAAATGTTTTTGCAAAAATCAATTATCTCCTGTTTTTTGGGCTCAACATTTTCCTTATATTCAATAGATGTAAGACCAAGACTCCCCGAACATTCAATATGCAAATGTCCATAGAAATGTTCTATGCTCTGTATTATCCTGTCGCACTCATGCATTCCGGGACCGGTTCTGAGTGCAACCGAATATCCCTTCTTCCCCTCCCTTATAGTAGCGTGAAGTTCATGCGTATCACACCAGGGAGTGCATCTATCTATGAATGCCTTGTACTGCCCCGGTATATCTGCCCAGTAAGACGGAGCTACAGAAACAATAACATCAGCATTATCATATTCATCCATAATCTTAATGATATCATCATTCATTACACACTTCGCTGTAGTGTGGCAGGATCTGCAGCCTTTACAAAAATCAAAATCATAGTCATCTATACAGATACATTTGGTGTCATATCGTGCTGAGATTTCCTTTTCGATAATATTTACAATCTCAGCTGTCGCGCCCGTTCTGACAGGGCTGCAATTAATGATTAATGCTTTCATTTTCCCTCCTTTACTCCTATACCCTGAAATATATATTCATATTTAATCTTCAAAAGGGGATTTTAGAAAACATCCCAATGAATTCTATCCTTGATATCAATATCTTTCTGCTTAGGAATTAATGCTTTTTCTTTCGGTCTTCCCATCCCAATAAAACACGGCATATAGTATTTCTCTGGATAACCAAGTACTTCCCTTGCGTGTTCGCTCTCATTTCCAAGTGGGATACGAAGATTACATCCATATCCTTCAGCCGTTGCAGCAAGAAATATATTTTCAATGCTGCACCAAATTGATGCAAACCCGTTAAGATGAGATATATTCTCAGGATGTAAAATATCCGTTTTTTGCTTCAAAAGTGGCAAAATGATTGCAGACGCATCAAAAAGCATTCGATACTGCTTGGGTACTGCATTACGATAACACTCCTGCTGCAGACTGTCATTCAGATTCCAATCTTTAATTAACTGATTCATATCCTCGTCAGATATTCCCTTTGGAACTATGTCAAGTAGTCGCGCGGCAGTCTCACGATCTTTAACAATAATGAAATGCCAATCACGCATATGATCATTGGTAGGAGCTTTCATCGCAGCAGAAATGACTCTTTCGATAACCTCCTTCGGTATGTCCTCGGACTCAAAGTCACGGATAGTTCTTCTTTTCTCTATAACTTCATAAAACTCCATACAGTCTCTCCTCCCTGAACATATAAACTGTAATATATTTTCCGGTTTATCTTTCGATGTGGCATATTTATTTCTTAAATACATATTCCGTAGCCACTCTAAAAAAGCAATAAGCCATCCATATAAGCCACGTGTATTCCCATTTTTTTGTAATAAGACTGATGATGAGATATAATATTGCAACAGTAATAGCAATGATCCAATTATATATTTTCTTTTTTCGATTCTGCTCATTGATAGAAATATCTACTAAATCAGATATTATATCATCCGTCTTGGGGCTGCTCTCCAGTCTTTCTCCGGCAATTATTTCTGAAACAGATATATCAAGCGTCTCAGCTAACGGTTCAATTAGTGAAATATCGGGAAAGCCCTTTGCTGTTTCCCATTTAGAAATAGTCGCATTTGATACTCCGATTCTGTCAGCAAGCTGTTTTTGAGTAAGACCTTTTTCTTTTCTTATTTGTGCTATAAGCATTCCTGTTTTTTCATTGTTCATTATAAAATCACTCCTGTTTTTCTTTTATAATAGACAATGGTCGCTATACAATACAATCAACGCTACGTAAAATCGTACTACTCTGCGTAAAACTGTAAATAATCTTACAAATCAACCGCCACATCCACTGCTATCTTAAATGTTTCTCTTTGAAGATCAAATTCTTCTTCATTTCCCAAAGTCGCCTTATCCCAGGCATCACCATTAAGCAGGTCCGCCCCAAAGAAAAATATATATAATTCATATCCATAGTAATTGCACATAGCCTGGAGCCCTGCAGATTCCATCTCTACACAAATACAACCTTCATTTTTTCTGGCATCCGCCTTGTTTTTGGTTTCCATGTATATAGCATCGGTAGTCCATGTCTTACCTTTAACATAAGGGTATTCATATTTCTTAAATATCTCAGCTAATTTATCTGAATTTTTAATATTAACATAATCAGATACTTCCATATAATGATACGATAATCCTTCATCACGATATGCCGAATACGGTACTATCAGATTCCCTTTGCATTTCTCCACATCAAGTATCCCGCAGGATCCATACACAATAAACTTACTAGCCCCTGTAACGTAATGGATTTCATGCATGACACAAGCTGCGCACGCAGATCCTATCGGACTCATGTAAAACAATATTGTTTTTCCATTTACAATAAAGCTGTAAACATCTATGTTTCCATTTGCTGTTTTAGTAAACCCCACATGCTTGCAATTGTATTGTTTTAGCACCATTTCTTTAACCTGTATCGAAAATGTAACTATACAAATATCCGCAATATGATTGGGGGCTTTGAATATGTCATCTAAATCAATGATTGACTTGGATTCGTTGTCAAATGAACTAACTATACTCATTATATTTATTACCTCCTGTTCCCTATTCCTATCTTCCCCATATAGCTTTTAATCAAATAATATGTTTCAGAAACAAATTCTCAGTTTGTTATCGTCTATAAAACTGGAATTAAATTATATACCAATTTTATCATAAGTCTTGACGAAATCAATGGGATTAGGTATAGTCAAAACGAGCTGGACAACGGTAATCTTACCGCCATACAGCTCGTCAATTATCTTAGGATATCTTATTTACAGAAAAACTTTCACACACTCGCATATCCTTTAATGCATTTAAATCTTTTTACTTATTCTTTACCGTTTTTACCTATTAATGGCACAATATACCTCCTTCACTACTATGCAATAGGTTTCTTAATATTCTTTGCATCTTTTAATTGCTTATTAGAAGCTTCTTTTGATTCTTTCTCATACATTTTACGACCTAATTCACGCGCTTTAACTGGAATGGCAACTTTTTGGAATTCGTCATATATTGACTCTGCTTCTTTAGGAGATATATCCGGCTTTAGAAGTTTTTTCATATATCCACCCATAATAGCAACCTTTGCTTTCTCATAATAACTAAGTTCTTTATTATTATTAACTTCATTCATATACTTATTTATACTACCAATGTTACTATATTTAGATACATGATAAGGATCATACTCCCTGACAATTGAAAATCCCTTAAGCTGAGCCATGGAAACACTGTTTTCATACTGATAGCCTCTATACTTCAAATCTTCTTTTTCCAGATTATACTTCTTAGAAGTAATATCAGCATTATTCTTAAGATTATTTAATGACTCATTTCCAATCTTCTTAGCTTCATCATACCTATTTATATTTTTCTTTATACGTTTAAGAGTTGTGAACATTGTAGCTGCTTTTTCACCAAGATTAAATGACTCTCTTAGTCTTACCTCGCCATAATCATGGAACTTAAATCCAAAAAGTCCAAAATGCGAATCATGATAAGCGTAAGATTTTTCTTCAAGAGTACCTATCTTTTTTATCATATCATTTAAACTCTTATCAAAGTTTCCATTTTCAAGAGCATCTATACAATCATCAAGAGAAGCAACCATATTGCGATAGTCTGAATGTCCGTCCTGTCTATAATCCTTAGCATTAGCATTCTTTCTACCTGCCGTTTTTAGAGTATCTCTTATAGATTTTAATTCATCTCGGAAAGCAATTATACAGTTTTCAAGATTATCAACCTCTTCAACGAAACCTTTTCCAAGCAGTGCCTCTGAAGTAAGCTTCTTTTTACCTTTTTGGTTTGTATCAGTATTTATTTCTGTTTCAGAATCATGCTTATTATTAGTTATATTCTTATCATTATTTTTATTTAATTCGATATTAATGTTTAGATTATCTAATTCATCAGTCTTTCTGGTTTCGTCCTTTTTCTTTAGATCATCCTCATATATCTTCTTACGTGTAGTTATTGTATTTTGGAGAGTCTTAAAATCTTCAATTGATTTATTAATACTCTCATATCCCTTAACAAATCTCTCAAGTTGAGTCTGACACTTAATAACTCTGTCTATATTTTTCCTAAGACTTTCATATTCTTTGGATTCTTTACTTAATTTACTAAGTGCTACTTCATTTAACTCAATATAATGCTTAGTTTTATTATACGCTTCTTTTGAATTATCAAGAAGCTGAGTAGCATTTTCATTAAATATAATCTCCTCTGAATCAGAATCATACCTGAAAGTATCTTTCTTAGACTTATTATAGATATTTTGAAGATCAATGATAGACATGATCATATCATTAAACTCAATATTTGACTGATACTGCTCCATAGCATTTTTAATATCATCAATACTATTTGTAAGCATTATATTTGCAGCAGCCACCTTATACTGAGCTTCTTTCGCATCAAGCGTGATAGAGTTTTCAAAATCTCTGGCAATTGGATCTTGATCATTTTGAATAGCAAAACGATCATAAACCCTGGAAAATAGATTAAAGTATCTATTATCACCTGGAGCCTTCGGTCTTGCAAGATCTTTAATAGAAAGATTAGCAAAATCCTCATCTTTTATTATTTTAATCTGACCTTCTTTTATCGGAGCTTTAGAACGATTCTCATAATCATTATAAAACTCCTGAATCTTGTTTTGGATAGCTTCTATTCTAATTATAGCCGCATCTATAGCATCCTTTGATATATCATGACCTATAGCCATAGCCCTAAATATATCTTTATCAAGATGAAGTATCATCTGAGCAGTAGACTCAGGTAATACAAGCATCTTATCAAATGCTGTAGAGGCCATAATCTCCCACTGTATGTTGTCATATTTTGCAAGAAAACTTGTATCGTTATCTAATCCCTGAATGCCAACAAGCTTTTTTGTAACCTCACCATTTGGAAGAACAACATTCTCTATAATATATGAATAATTGCCACCATGTCGATCAGTGTTACCACATATCAGATCGAGAATCTGCATATTTGCAATGGATATAAGTAGTTGTGGATTATTTTCTAATTGTTCATTTGTAATAAATAGCTCTGGCGAGTCAGGCTTAACACTATTCATAGTGACGCCCTTAGCCGTCTCCATAAATGTACCCTTATATGTTTCATTGCCAATCTTAACTCGCATATTTCTGGATTTAGCTATTAGATTATCGAGTCCCAGCATTCCAGCAACCATAGACATGGCTGAATTACGTTTATCAACCTTGGCATTATTATTAATGCCCAAATCATTAATGTTTTCTTTCATCCTAATCAAGAATGAAGAATGTAAAAGACCAAGTAATTTCTCTACAGAATCAGGATCCTTCATGAAACGATTCTTAAGATCTATAATTTTACTGTATGACGGATTCTTACTGTCTATTCCATAGCTGCTTATAAACTTCTTTATATCGCGATCAAAAGCTGAAGAAAATGCTTTTAAGAGTTTATCTGGAGATGAATAATACAAATGTATTTTTTCAATACTACAATTACGATCTATCTTTCTTTGAAGTATTTTTATATTTGAAGAATTATTACCCTCATCACGAATCAGATACTTTACAAACTCGTGAAGTACAAAATCATCCTTACCAACTACAGAATCAGCCAGTTCATTAAGCCTTTCCTCAGCATCAAATGGCTTTTCATGTATAGTAAAATAACCATCTATTGGCTTATTATCAAAATCATTGGCCTTAATATGAAGTCTTGAGCTTAGATTACCACCCTTTCTTTCGATGTTTTTCTCATCAACCTCTACTGTAATAGAACGTGCCTGTTCAAAGATTTCACCAAGATGATAGCTTTTTTTCGCTTTCTCTTCTGGAGTAAGCTTTTCATCTGCTTTTAGAACATCATAAAGAGTTCTTAAATCCTTACTCATAACTATACGGAACTTGGCATAAGCAGGGTTCTTACTAAATACAGAGTTCTGAGCTTCATCCATCTTACGAATAATACTACTATATTTATCGGTAGTTTCTTTTAATTCATTATATGACATAGTCTTTATACTGTTTAGTTCAAGATACGGAGCCATATAATCCAGAAGGCCTCCTAACTCGCGGAAGGACTTTATATCTTCAAGATCCATCTGCACACCACTGAATTTTTTTAGGAATTCCTTATACTGTTTATTTCTCTTATCAGCCCTGGCGAAGAAATCAGGTTTTTTATCACTTATTTTATTATCATCTTCCTTATTTTCATTTATCTTGTTATCTAAAGGCTTTTTATCATTCTTATTGTCATTTTTATTATTATTCTTATTATTTATCTCATTTATAATTGGTATTTTCGGCTCACGTAGAAGCTTTTTAGGGACATCAACATAAATGCTTTTAATAAATGGAAGAAAAGCCTTCTCATCTTTCATTATTACATTTACAAAACTATTAACAGCATTTTCAACTTCATAAGGAATGCTGTTATATATTCCATTCATTGCCTCATGACTAAAGTTAATATAGTTTCTAATAATACCATCACCGTTATAGTAATTCTGATTTAATACTTTAGGGTCAGTCGATGGCATAGTAAGTGCTATATTAATAGCCTCATTAGTTTTAGGGAATTTGGCAGCATTTCTTAAAACATTTCCTTTCATATCAGAATAAGCAAATGTTTTTATATTCTCTGCAAATCTCGCTAAAACAGTCGGGTTATAGTCTTTATTATTAACAAGAGACATCTTGGAATTAAAATGCTTTCCAAGATCTATCTTATCTCCTATTTGATAAAGAAATCTAATAGCTTCAGATATATCTTTACTTTGTTTAAAATAACCTTTATAAGGATATATATCTGGAGTGATTTCGTCCTTTATAGCATTTTCTTTGCCACTGAGCTTACCTACCAAAGCATTGTAATGTGTTTTTATTTCACGCAGGGATTTGTCCCAGTACTTATTTTTATCATCACCCTGTTCAATCATATAAGATGCAAGCTTCTCAAAAGCGCTAAAACTCTTATGGATTCTAAAAGCTACTACTGCTCCCGGCATATCCCACAACTCATACTTACCGTTAGCTTTTTTAGGAGCCTGATCATACATACCACAACTGGTTTTGAATTCGATAAGAACATCATTTAAGGTTCTAAGCTTCTGATTAGCATCAACACTTTCCCTCATCGCTTTAGTTGTTAAACCTTTAGGACGCTTTGGTGGAACAAAATTCTTACCAAGTTTTTCATCTCTTCTTATCCTTAAAAGCTTAGTATCAGCTTCAGGTCTTTTTTCTGCTCTCCTCTTTAATGCTGCAAGGTTTACTTTTTTAGGAAGATATGCGCCTTCTGATATAAGAACATTATTCTTATCCAGCGGATTCCTCTTCAGTCTGTCATACTCAGTATCATCAAGACCCCCCACCATTCTTACACGGAATCCTGCCTGTTCAAACTTGGCTTTATCAACATCAGCGTCTTCCTGTTCTGGTAATGGTGGTTGAGTTAAAGTTCCATCAGGGTTAACTTTGACATAATGACTTGGCACATTTAACAAAGAATTATCCTTGGCATCTAACTCTATTTTAGACATCCAGCAAAATCTTGCTTCCATAGGACCATGATCAGAAAATGATCCTTTAAACAGATTATCTATTAGGTCTTCTAACTTATAATCAGTTTCAACTTCATTACTTACAGAATCTATACACTTAAGAGTTTTGCCATTAATACTCTTAATAGTATAATAATGAGCACCATTCGTAAAAGTTATTGGTGTTTTTTCTTCGTCAAGTATTTGTTTTATCCTTTTTGCAGCCTCTTCAGCACATGCAGAAACATATTTTTTCCAATCAATTTTCTGTTCAGTTCCTAAACGCTGTTGAGCTTTGCTAGGTAAAGCAAAGGAAAAATAGCGCATCATTCTATTAGGAGCAAATGCAAGAGCAGAGTCAGCTGCTTCTGAAACATTCATTCCCTTATCTCTATCGTATGTAAGTAAAACTGTTTTATCTTTTCTGTCTTCCATATTCAGATCAGGTCTATATGCACGTATATCTTCCTGATCAACATCGATTCCATGAGCCTTAAGCATCATCATAAGACTACATGACCAACATCCATTTGATGAGGACTGTGGTTTATCAAAGGAAATATTTAGACTTACAGAGTCTTTGCCCTTATTATAATTAGTGAAATCAGGCAGTTCCTCATTCTCACTATATTTTTTTGCTTTTTCAATAACATGAATTCTTTTAAGAATAAGAATTCTCTGTTTTATGTTCAGTTTATCCTGGTTACTTAGATAGTATTTCTTTAATTCAGTCAGATTTCCACAGTTTCTAATATTCTCTTCTAAAACCGGTGGATTAGAATACTCCCAATATCTTGCATGATTATCAAAGTTAAGAATCGAATTGAAGTACTCCATCTTCTCTTCATTTGTCTGTAGATTCTGCACAAAATCAAGTACAGTCTCCATATCAAAGATAGGACTTAGATGCTGACTACGATCAAGTCCTTTTATAAGCTCGACAAAATCACTATAATAGACTTTAATCTCTAATGGATCTCCATCCTTATAGTTTTTCATATTAGCTGAAATAGTTTTTCTTTCAGTCTTCTCCTGCTCCATAATTGCATTGATATGATCAGGAATTTTATAATTATCATATCTGTTATTAATAAAATTATTATTTCCATAAATATAGTTTCCAAAGATATAATTCGAAGAATAATCGTCATAAAACAGAAAATTATCGTTTTTAGTAGGTGTAGGTTTTCTGGTTTCTTTATTTTTCTTAGGATTAACTATAAAATTCTCTATATCATCATCAAGCTGTTCTTTTTCTTTTAATTTTGTATGTGCTGTAAGCGCAACCTGAGCCTCTGAATATTTTTTTATAGTATCCTCAGTAAGTTCATGAAGATGCTTTATAAATTCAAAAGACTTCTTTGCTTCGCCTTTCAAAGTATCCTCTTTACCCTCAAAGGCTATAAGAACAGGCTTGAATATACGAAGAGTATCTATATGACTTACACATTTATCACTTTTTAGAACAGTATCAGCTATAAAACCACTCTTGTCTTCTTTTAACAGAATAAAAATGGCCTTAAGCAAATTATTGTCCTTATTCTGAATGGACTTATATGTCATATCTATGCTTTCCATATAATTAGCAAAAGCATCAAAAGTAAGAGAACCATTATATGGTTCATCTAGATTTGCATTTATTTTAGTATCTGTTATATAAGTTTTTAATGCCAGAACAGATTTTTTATACGAATCCTTTGTTTGCTTTTCATACTTTTGAATCTGTTCCTTATCCATGGCATAAGCATTTGAACGAATTGAGTTCCTATACTTCTTTTCGTTACTTATAACATTTTCCATCTCGTCTCTTAATTTTTTATGATTTAATGTAGGCATAACACTCTCCCAAATAATAATAAAATAAATAGTATTATATATTCTCTAACTTACACCAGAATTATATCATAATAAGAGCAACAAAAGTGCAACATCCTCAAAGTACCAGCCCTTCTTACCATACTTCCATGTTGCTATGTAAAGGTAAAAAAGCTTATTAAAGTCTGCCGCGACTATATGAAAAAGCGCCTAAGGTTTCTCAGGCGCCAGTTCTATAAATCCATAGGATTCTAACATTTTCATATATTCTGAAAGCCTTTCGTAAAGCGGCTCCGCATCTTCGCCAAAGTGTTCCTTCACTTTGGTCCCAAGGTCCAGGATATTTGTCTCACCATCTATAAGTGGCCAGACAAAATTCCCAATACCCTGAAGATGTATCTGCGATACCTTAGGCTTTTTTAGTATCTTCTGAGCAATTCGGTTAAATGCACCCTTATTCTCTACAAATATGGTTACATTTCCCTCTTCATCCTGCTCCCATTTATACTTTTCTACTCTTCGCGGAATAAATTCCAGAAAGTTTTTACTCTGCTTCATCTGCCTTCTGCTCTTTCTTATCATCTTTGCTAAATGCACTCTTAGCTACACAAGCAATTATAACTATCAGAAGAATTATACCGCCAACTATTCCAGTATCAATCTTTGTGGAAAGATCAATAATCTTATCGACATTAAGTACTGCAAGAATAGCAAGGATAATACCCATAAGGCCTTCTCCTGCGATCATTCCTGAGCAAAACAGTATGCCTGAACCAGATTCAGACTCTTCTTCTGTCTTTCCTTTATCAGCGAAATGCTTGATGATACCACCGATCATAATTGGTGTACTCAGTTCAAGTGGAAGGTAAAGACCGATTGCCACTGGAAGTACAGGTATCTGAAGAATCTCAACAACTATAGCAAGGAAGATACCAACAAAGATAAGTGGCCATGGAAGGTTTCCATCCATAACTCCCTCAACTATCATTTTCATAAGTGTTGCCTGTGGAGCTGCAAGATCTTTTGTTCCGAAGCCCCATGCTGAATCAAGAAGAATAAGTACTCCACCGATTGTAAATGCAGCAACAACAGCACCAAGAAGCTCTCCTATCTGCTGTTTCTTAGGTGTTGCACCAAGAAGGAATCCTGTCTTAAGGTCCTGTGAAGTATCTCCAGCCATTGCAGCAACTATACAAATAATAGAACCTATTGATATAGCACCTATCATTCCGTGAGCTCCTACGTCTCCTGTAGCCTTTAATACAAGTGTTGCAAAAAGCAGAGTTGCAATTGACATACCTGAAACAGGGTTATTACTACTTCCTACAAGACCAACCATTCTGGATGATACTGTACCAAAGAAAAATCCAAATACTACTATGAGGATAGCTCCCACAAGAGAAACAGGTATTTGTGGAAGAAGCCAAATGAGAAGGATAACAAAGATAATGCCACCTAAAACGAAACGCATATCAATATCCTGCTCAGTTCTCTTTGTACTATCTCCACTTCCACCCTTCATGCCTTTTAATGCATGCTTAAATGTAGATACAATAAGTGGCAGGGATTTTACCAGACTGATAATTCCACCGGCCGCAACCATACCAGCACCTATATATCTTATATAGCTACTCCAGATGGCTCCAGCACCGCCCTCTGCGTACATATTTGCTATTGTATCTGTTCCTGGGTATAAAACTGTATCTCCACCAAATTCAATGATAGCAGGGATGAGAACAAACCATCCAAGAATACCACCGGCAAAGAGATACGAAGATATTTTCGCACCGCATATATATCCTACAGAAATAAGTGCAGGATAAACTTCAGTAGAAAACTCTGTCTTTAAAGATTTAATTGGAGCTGCTACAACTCCCGGAACAACTTTAATTCCATCTACAAGGAACTTGAACAGACCTGCAAGACCCATTCCTATGAATACATTCTTTGCATTCTTTCCGCCCTCTTCTCCGGCAAGGAGAACCTCGGCACAAGCTGTTCCTTCTGGATATGGAAGAACTCCATGTTCCTTTACTATAAGAGCATTACGAAGTGGTACCATGAAGAGAACTCCAAGGATACCACCGCATAATGAAATAAGTGTGATTGTTATAAGATTAGGTTTATCTGTTACACCTTCCTTAGCCCACAAGAATAAAGCAGGCATTGTAAATATTGCACCAGCCGCAAGTGACTCACCAGCTGATCCAATGGTCTGAACCATATTACTCTCAAGGACTGAATCCTTACGCATGATAACACGGATAACACCCATTGATATTACCGCCGCTGGGATAGATGCCGAAATTGTCATACCGACACGAAGGCCAAGATATGCATTCGCAGCACCAAATACTACAGCTAAAATAATACCCATTATAACTGATGAAACAGTAAACTCAGGTGTAATCTTATCTGCAGGGATAAATGGTTTAAACTCTTCTTTGTTTTTGTTGTCTGACATTATTAATCCACCTTTTCAAAATCTTTTTTTCTTCAATTCCGTTTTCACCGATTGAAGCTCGCCTATATTATCAAGTATTTCGTGCTGGAATTCAAGTGCTTCTTGGTCCTGGAAGCCTATAAATAACATCCTTCTTTTCAGATGTAAGAATAAAAGCATGTTTCAGAGGAACAAAAACCACTCATACATCCCTGCATGAGTGGTTTTATTTAATAGAAATATTATATAATAATCTCTACATTATTTAGCACCGTTCTCAGCAATAGCAGCCTGTGCAGCAGCAAGTCTAGCTACTGGTACACGGAATGGTGAACATGATACATAGTCAAGTCCAATCTTATGGCAGAACTCAACTGATGAAGGATCTCCACCGTGCTCTCCACAGATACCAGCATGAAGTGCTGGGTTAACTGGACGACCAAGCTTAAGAGCTGTATCCATAAGCTTACCAACACCTGTCTGATCAAGCTTAGCAAATGGATCTGACTCGAAGATCTTTGTATCATAGTAAGCACCAAGGAACTTACCAGCATCATCTCTTGAGAATCCAAATGTCATCTGTGTAAGATCGTTTGTACCGAAGCAGAAGAAATCAGCTTCCTTAGCAATCTCATCAGCTGTAAGTGCAGCTCTAGGGATCTCGATCATTGTACCTACTTCATACTTAAGATCAACGCCTGCAGCAGCGATTTCAGCATCAGCTGTCTCAACTACAAACTTCTTAACATACTTAAGCTCCTTAACCTCACATGTAAGTGGGATCATGATTTCAGGCTTAACATTCCAATCTGGATGCTCCTTCTGAACTTCGATAGCAGCTCTGATAACAGCCTTTGTCTGCATAACAGCAATCTCAGGATATGTAACTGCAAGACGGCATCCTCTGTGACCCATCATAGGGTTGAACTCTTTAAGTGACTCAACGATAGCCTTAACCTCGTCAAGTGTCTTTCCTGTAGCATCAGCAAGCTTCTGCTGCTCAGCTTCTTCGTGAGGAACGAACTCATGAAGAGGTGGATCCAGGAATCTGATAGTAACAGGACATCCCTCAAGTGCCTCATAGAGAGCCTTGAAGTCGCTCTGCTGATATGGAAGAATCTTATCAAGAGCCTTCTCACGAGCCTCAACTGTGTCAGCACAGATCATCTCACGGAATGCAGCGATACGATCTTCTTCGAAGAACATATGCTCTGTACGGCAAAGACCAATACCCTCTGCTCCAAGCTCACGAGCCTTCTTAGCATCAGCAGGTGTATCAGCATTTGTACGAACCTTAAGCTTTCTGAACTCATCAGCCCAAGCCATGATACGTCCGAACTCACCAGCGATCTGAGCATCAACTGTAGGGATGATTCCCTGATAGATGTTACCTGTTGTACCATCGATAGAAATCTCTGAACCTTCGTTGAACTGAACACCAGCAAGTGTAAATGTCTTGTTGTCCTCATCCATGTTGATGTCGCCACAACCAGATACACAGCATGTACCCATACCACGAGCAACAACGGCAGCGTGTGATGTCATACCACCACGAACTGTAAGGATACCCTGAGCACTCTTCATACCTGTGATATCTTCTGGAGATGTCTCAAGTCTTACAAGTACAACCTTCTCTCCTCTAGCAGCCCACTCTACAGCATCATCAGCTGTAAATACAACCTTACCACAAGCAGCTCCTGGAGAAGCTCCAAGACCCTTTCCAAGTGGAGTTGCAGCCTTAAGTGCAGCAGCGTCGAACTGTGGGTGAAGAAGTGTATCAAGGTTACGAGGATCGATCATAGCAACAGCCTCTTCTGGAGTCTTATGTCCCTCATCAACGAGGTCACAAGCGATCTTCAGAGCAGCTGGAGCTGTTCTCTTACCATTTCTACACTGAAGCATGTAAAGCTTCTTATTCTCAACTGTGAATTCCATATCCTGCATATCATGGTAGTGATTCTCAAGAGTATCACAAACCTTAAGGAACTCAGCGTAAGCATCTGGGAACTCCTGCTCCATCTGAGCGATTGGCATAGGTGTACGAACACCAGCAACAACGTCCTCGCCCTGAGCGTTGATAAGGAACTCACCCATAAGCTTATTCTCACCAGTAGCTGGGTCACGAGTAAATGCAACACCAGTACCAGACTCATTATTAAGGTTACCAAATACCATAGGCATAACGTTTACAGCTGTACCCCATGAATAAGGGATATCGTTATCACGACGATATACGTTAGCACGTGGGTTATCCCATGATCTAAATACTGCTTCGATAGCAAGCTTTAACTGCTCAACTGGATCTGAAGGGAAATCAGAACCTAACTGATTCTTGTACTCAGCCTTGAACTGCTCAGCAAGTGTCTTAAGATCAGCAGCTGTAAGGTCAACGTCGAACTTAACGCCCTTCTCTTCTTTCATCTTGTCGATAAGCTGCTCGAAATACTTCTTACCAACTTCCATAACTACATCAGAGAACATCTGGATGAATCTTCTATAAGAATCATATACGAATCTCTCAAATGCAGGATCTGGGTTACCAGCTATCATAGCTGCAACAACCTCATCGTTAAGACCAAGGTTAAGGATTGTGTCCATCATACCAGGCATAGAAGCTCTAGCACCTGAACGTACAGAAACGAGAAGTGGATTTGTAAGATCACCGAACTTCTTGCCGTTGATCTCTTCCATCTTAGCAACGCCTTCCATAACCTGAGTCATGATCTCATCATTAATCTTACGACCATCCTCATAATACTGTGTACAAGCATCTGTTGTGATTGTGAATCCCTGTGGAACAGGAAGACCAATGCTTGTCATCTCGGCAAGGTTAGCACCCTTACCACCAAGTGTGTTACGCATGGACATGTCGCCTTCGCTAAACATGTAAACCCATTTGTTAGCCATGTGTCTAATACCTCCTAAAATAAGTATAAAATTTTACTCGGAAACTACGAAAATATGAGGATTTGAACCCAAACTTCTCCTAGAGTCCGTGACTGCATAGAATTATAACACATTCTCAAGTATAAATGAACATGTTTTTTTAACAAATTTCTGACAAAAAAATAAGTCACTGGGACCGGATCTCACTGACTTATTTTGTGAATTCTGTGTGAATATTATGCATTTTTGTTCATGTTATCTTTTATGGTCTTAAGTTCTTTCTCAAGATCTTCGGATTTCTTTGACTCTTCCTCAGCCATCTTCTTATACTTCTCAGCTTCTTCCCTGGCTTTCTTTTCGTCTATACCGTCACTTGCAAAAAGAACGCTTGCAACAATTCCGCCACCGCCAAAGATCATTACCAGCATGAGCAGCCAGTCAAACATTGTCATTCTGTCTACCCAGAAAGATGTATTCATAATGATTGCAGCCAGGATGATAAGCACTGTGAATGCTGTAAATATCTTGGATGGAAGTGAACCATTACTGCCGAACATCCATACCACTCCGATTATGAATGGTACAAATACCAGACCTGATGGAACGCTGAAGAAACCAAAGCTCATTACGCCCCAGCCAAAGCCAGAACCAACATGAACACGGTTGAAAAGCAGGAATAAACCTACAACCATAAGTGCCAGACCAGCTAAGAATCTGATCAAACTATTTTTTTCTCCCATAATAGACCCCTCTCAAATACAAAACTGCAGAAACCTTCATAAAGAATTACTAATTCTCATTATATAAAATCATAATTAGAATGCAAGCTTCTCCTCAAAGTAAGCCTTGAGATCCTCGATCTTGATTCTCTCCTGCTCCATTGAATCACGGTCACGAACTGTAACAGCGCCATCCTCTTCAGAGTCGAAGTCATATGTTATACAGAATGGAGTACCAATCTCGTCCTGACGACGATATCTCTTACCGATAGCTCCTCTATCATCATATTCACAGTTCCAATACTTGCTAAGCTCAGCGTAAACCTTTTCAGCACCCTCATTTAACTTCTTTGAAAGTGGGAATACACCGATCTTAACAGGTGCGATAGCTGGATGGAAACGAAGTACTGTACGAACATCGTTCTTCTCAGCATCCAGAACTTCCTCGTCATAAGCCTCGCAAAGGAATGCAAGTGTAACACGGTCAGCACCAAGTGATGGCTCAACAACATATGGAATGTATTTTTCATTTAATTCATCATCGAAGTATTCCATAGGCTCGCCAGATGTATTCTGGTGCTGTGTTAAGTCGTAATCTGTACGAGATGCAATACCCCAGAGCTCACCCCAGTCTGTGAATGGGAATGCATACTCAATATCTGTTGTATGATCTGAGTAGAATGAAAGCTCTTCCTGGTCATGATCACGAAGTCTGAGGTTCTCTTCCTTAATACCAAGTGAAAGAAGCCACTCGAAACAGAACTTTCTCCAGTATTCAAACCACTCTGTCTGAGTACCAGGCTTGCAGAAGAACTCAAGCTCCATCTGCTCGAACTCACGAGTTCTGAATGTAAAGTTACCAGGTGTGATTTCATTTCTGAATGACTTACCAACCTGACCTATACCAAATGGAACCTTCTTACGAGAAGTTCTCTGAACATTCTTAAAGTTTACGAAAATACCCTGTGCTGTCTCAGGTCTGAGATAAACAGTATTCTTTGCATCTTCTGTTACACCCTGGAATGTCTTGAACATAAGGTTGAACTGACGGATTCCAGTAAAGTTATGCTTTCCACATGATGGACATGGAATGTTATGCTCTTCGATAAACTTCTCCATCTCCTCGTTTGACCATCCGTCTACAGAAGATGTAAGCTCAATTCCGTTCTCAGCGGCAAATGCCTCGATAACCTGGTCAGCTCTGAATCTTTCATGACACTCTTTACAATCCATAAGAGGATCTGAAAAACTTCCAAGATGTCCAGATGCAACCCAGGTCTGAGGGTTCATAAGGATAGCTGTATCTACACCAACGTTGTATGGGCACTCCTGGATGAACTTCTTCCACCATGCCTTTTTAACGTTATTCTTAAGTTCAACTCCAAGATTACCATAGTCCCATGTATTAGCGAGACCTCCGTAAATCTCTGAACCTGGATATACAAAACCTCTTGCTTTTGCAAGTGATATAATCTTTTCCATAGTCTTTTCCATAGTCTTTTCTCCTCTATTTTAGATTCTTCGCCCTACTTAGAAAGCATTTTAGTAATTAAATTTATAAACAATAACAGACCTACCATTCTCTGTAGCCTTTGCTGTAGACTCATCGACAAGCTCCGCATACTTATTGAAGAACAGTATCTTTCCGCCCTTGATGTTATAGTTCATTGGCTCATCAGTTACAACCATCATGAAGCTGTCGCCATTAATCTCATCTGAATTGATTACATCAAATGTACTCGCATCTGTAAATGTAGCAACTGTTGGAAGCTCAGCATCTGACTCAGAAGCAACCTCTTCTTCAAGGCTCTCAAGATCGTCGATGTCATAACCAGCTTCTGCAAGCTCTTCCTCATTAATCTCTTCAGCCTCAACAGTTACGATAGCATCACTCGCACTTGCAGCCTCAGCTTTAACAATCTCATCAGCTGGGTCTGGCTTATACATTGAAATTTCAAGGCTCATGCCATTGAAAGCATTGAATGCATCTATATCGCTGAACTGAATTGCTGTTCTGACTAAACCATTTTCTTCTATATATTCTTTGAAGGAAACCTTGTCCACGCCTTCCTGAGCATTGAATGTATCTATCTCGGACTTGATGTATGCTTCAAGGTTTGATGTATCAACTTCTGTGCCACTGAAATCCTCGCATGAGATTTCAAGAAGTGTTCCATCAGAGTTGAACTGCAGAGTATTCTCTGTAATATCTCCGATGTAAGAAACCTTCTCAACTTCTACATCCTCTTCCTTCTTTTTACCACAGCCTGCCAGGGAAAACAGCATTATTACAATCATAAAAATACTGATTAATGCAGTTTTCTTACGACTTAAAACTTTCTTCATTATTTTTCCTCACTTTTTGTAATTTACACAGACTAGTATTCTACACCAGCGGCTTAAGAATATCAAGTGATTTGAAGTGTCTGTCACACTGGGTTTTTAAATATTTATCTGTTATCTTCTCAAGCTCGAGCTTTATCTTGTCGCCCACATCGAAACTGTAGAGTTCAGATATTTCTCGACTGAGTATGTAATTGATGATATTCACGGTGTCAGGAGAAAGGACCTCGCCACCCGTAAAGGCTTCTAACGAAGCAAGACCTTCTATATCCAAGAGCTTTATTTCGAAAGCCGACTTTATCAGACTGATGGACGGTGCCTCATTCAGGATTGCCTTGAATGTAACATAAAGAAGATTCAGCTCATCCAGGGCACTCATTCCCTCACGGGTAAAATACCCCGCCAGCTCACAGGCATAAGAAGCATAGGCCATCTTCTCCAGATCATAAGAAAGCTCGAGAAATGTGTCCTTGATGCTGGCACTTACCAGTGAATATGCATTCTGCCCGCTAGGGCGAACAGTAAACTCTCCCATCACAAACTTCTGACTTGCAGCTGTGAGCGCAGAATTCTTCCTGCGCGCGCCATTAGCAAAAACGGTAATCCTTCCGAGCTTTGATGTAAGGATTACCAGTCTTTTGTCATACTCTTTAATTAACGATGTATCTAAAACGATACCCTGAACGACTGTATTGTCATGCATAATTATCTCCAATAAGTCAACAACTTAATGTTATGTAAACTATAAGCTATGATTACTTATTCTTTTTATAACCATACTCACTCATGTAAGATGTCTTGTCACGCCAGCCCGGACGAACCTTTACCCAAAGTTTCAGGTTCACCTTCATCTGAAGCATATCCTCAATGCTGTGACGGGACTGGGTTCCAATACGCTTCAGCATTGCACCCTTCTTTCCTATGATAATACCTTTATGACTCTCCTTCTCACAAATAATAGTAGCCTCAATATCCACAAGACTTCCATCCTCGCGAGTTTTCATCTTGTCTACTACTACCGCAATACCATGAGGAATTTCCTTATCAAGATTACGAAGGCATTTCTCTCTGATAAATTCCGCAGCAATATCACGCTCGGTCTCATCTGTAACTGTATCCTCGTCGAAGTACATAGGGCCTTCAGGTAGGACCTCAAAAATGCGAGTTTTAAGCTTTTCAATATTATAACCAGTGGTAGCAGAAACACCAATGACATTAGAAAAATAAACTCCCTCCTCTTCAAGCATATATCTTCTGTATGTCTCGAAAACCTTTGCAAGAGTCTCGCTACCTGGCTTTCCATCTGTTACTATGTCAGTTATGAGCGCATCTTTATCATCAATAACATTAACCTTGAAATCGATAGCATTTAATATCTCATCAAGCTTCTGCTCTTCAGCAATAGCTGTATCAATCTTGTTTACTACCAACATAACTGGGATGTCAGCCTCGTAAGCCTTCTTTATATACTGCGCAATCACCTTTTCACCTGCGCCAATAAATGTGCTTGGCTCAACGACCCACATAACAATATCGGCAGTCTTGATGGTATCCACAGCTGAGTCCAGCATAAATTCGCCCAGCTTTGTCTCGGCGCGGTTGATTCCAGGAGTATCAAGGAAGACAATCTGACCCCTGTCCTCCGTATATACCGTCTGGATTCTCTTACGCGTGGTCTGAGCTCGCTTGCTTACCGCCGCGATCTTCATCCCGATTATATGATTCATTATTGTAGATTTACCGACATTCGGACGCCCCAAAATCGCCACAAATCCCGACTTAAAACTTTTCTCCGCCATAATCTCTCTTCCTAATAAGTCAATCAGACCTGGTCCCACTGACTCCAAGATCTGTCCCTACTGACTTATTTTTATAACAATATATATTTACACAAGATTCTCAATCGACTCAAATAGTTCGGAGGATTCGGCTATCTTCTCCTCACCACCAACTGTACATCTCAGACTACTATCTGAAAGGAGTTTGATGAATGGTGCAAGGCTTCGGATAGTCTCCTGGTTCGAAGCAAGAACCTGGCGACGCTGCTCGCGCCTCTCTTCATCAGTTACACCAGTAATGTACTGAGCAAATGAAAGTGCACCAAGACCTGAAGGTGAAGGTGGCATTTCAGAAGCTGACATAGTACCTATTATGTACTTCGTCATGTCTCTGTCAGAGCAGTCGAAGTTCTTCACATATTCATAGGCCTTCTCGTAAACATCGTAGGTCTCTTTGAGATTTGGATCTCTATACGAAACGAAGAATTCATGTCCGAACAGACTGAAATCGCACATGCATCCGTAAGCTCCGCCTTTAACACGCACATTAATCCACAGATAATCATAGCTCATGATAGTCTTAAGAACCTGCAGCGCTCCATTAAACTTAAGTCCAGTAGAAGCATAGTCTGCAGCAACGCATGCATATTGTACCTTGGACGATGTCTTAAATCCTTCGCTTGTAGCCTTAAGTGGCACCACCATCTTCTCGTCCGAAATCTTCTCATCGCTCAGCTGACTGATAAGACTCTTCAGTGGCTCAGCAAGAAGCTTCTCATCTCGCTCTGAAGTATAGGAAATGATGAGATTATCACTTCTGAACATCTTCTTATAAAGACGGCTCAAATCCTCAGCCAGTTCATCGTACATCTCATCGAAATTCTTATCAAGCTTATCGATAAATCTGTAGTAGTCAATTCCTTCCAGCGCCTCAATAATCTTCGCGGACTTCTTGAAGTACGAAAGCGCTCTGCCCTTCGCGGTTGAATGGCCACCCTCAACGAGGCTGATCTTGCCGCTGGACTTAATCTCAGAAATCACCTCTTTCACTCTCTTCTTATCAGTAATATGCGATCTCAGGATAATCTCTTCCACAAGCCCCATTCCGGCATCCACATTTCTGTCAAATGTCTTCACCTTGCAGCAGACATATGGCATACACTCCTTATCCAACAGGTCAAAACTGCCAATGTCAAATGCAATCCCACCGGTAGACAGATTAATCTTCTTTGCCAGATCGTTGTACGAATAATTATCTGTATCAACGTATTTCAGAAGCTCAACAATAAGCTGCATCTTTCCTAAATCTTCGAAAGACAAATCGCTGATATCGAAATACATCGAAATGTATGTAATACCGTTAGTGAAGATGTCATGTGCAATAAGCTTTACATCTTCCACCTTTGTTTCTCTGTTAAACAGCTTTCTTGGTTCAGGATCAATATCCTTAATATCAAGAAGCGGAATAGTCGCCAGCTCCTCAGGAGTTGAAGGCTCCGTCTGATAATCCTTCAGATGCTGAGTTTCCTTAATGAGCGCATCTATCTCTTCCTCACTAAGCCCCGCCTTAAACTGAGCCAGCTCCTCTTTAAGAGCCTTATCCTTATCTGTATTAAGCCCAACCACAGGCTCAGCTGTAATTAGCGACTTATGATTATTATTTATAATGTAATCTTTAATGAGCCCTTCGAACAGACCTTTATCAATTCCCTCACGAAGTTTCTGGTAAACCTCAAGTCCAAACAGAGTATCCTGTGCCAGGTCGTCATCATATAGCCAGCCCTGGAAATCCGTAAGTCCAATCATGAGACCCTTAGGATATCTTCCAAAATTGCTCTCTCTATATCTGAACTCGAAAAGGTTAAGGGCAGCCTCAAGCGCTTCCTTATCAAGCCCTTCCTCTACATATTTAGCAAGCTCAGATTCAATAATGTCGCGGAACTTTTCAGCATCCTCAACCTTTGCCTCACGCGCCACAATACTGAACAGTGGTTGAAGCATTGTATTATCAAGCATAGATTCAACATCCGAACAAAGTCCGGCATCGATGATCGTCTTCTTCAGAGGCGCACCCGGTGAATCCACCAGAATATACTGGATGATATTCATAGCAGTTACAAGGTACTTATCAGTACACTTACCCGTTACCACGTTGTAGCTGACAATAGATTCACTATCCTCAGCTTCGTCCTGGGTAATTGAATAACCAGTCTTTGCAACTATTGGTGCGTCAAATGCATTCTGAAGCTTAATCTCTGATGGCACATAAAGATAGTCGTAATCCTTAAGATAACTCTCATCGATAAACTTAAGCTGATCTACTGCATCGAGATCACCATATAAATAGATATAGCTGTTTGATGGATGGTAATAATTCTTATGATAGTCCAGATACTCTTCTCTTGTAAGACTTGGGATGATATCCGGATCTCCACCGGAATCAACACCATAAGCCGTATCAGGATACATCTTCTGATTGATCACGTTAGAAAGAACTGCATCTGGAGATGAATAAACACCACGCATCTCATTATAAACAACACCGTTTATAATGACATCGCTGTCCCTGTCGGCCAGTTCATAGTGCCATCCTTCCTGCTTGAAGATTTCCTCACGGGAATAGATATTAGGATTGAAAACTGCATCAAGATAAACATCCATAAGATTACGGAAGTCCTTGTCATTACAGCTTGCAATTGGATAAACAGTCTTATCACTGTATGTCATTGCATTTAGAAATGTATTCAGAGAGCCTTTTGCAAGTTCAACAAAAGGATCCTTGGCTGGGTATTTCTTAGAACCACAAAGAACTGTATGTTCAACTATATGCTGAATACCCTTGGAATTGGTTGGAGGTGTTCTAAAACCAATAGCAAAAACCTTATTCTCGTCATCATTAAGCACAACTGACACACGTGCTTTAGTCTTCTTATGACTGAGAACAAGGCCTACTCCATTTTCTTCAGGAGTCTCCTGGCACTTAATAACTTCGTAAGTGCCAAGAGCTTCCAATTCATTTTTTAATTGTTCAAGCGTTCTATCATTTCTATCTTTAAAAACAGTCAAAATTATAATCTCCTTAAAACATATAATTAGTTTACTAAAACACAAAGACTATTATAACAAATTTTGCTTATATACTAAAAGTATATGGTAAAAGCTCCGAAAGCTTGAACACTTTATAATCATCCTGTGATTTTGCTACTATCACGTCTATATCCTGGGATTCAGGAAGGAACTCTGCAAGAACCTGGCGGCATGCACCACAAGGAAATGCATACTCCTCCTCGAAAACAGGTGCTCCGACTATAGCTATAGCATCTATATGTCTCTGTCCTTCGCTTACAGCCTTAAAAATAGCTACTCTTTCAGCACAGACAGTAAGTCCGTAAGATGCATTCTCGATATTGCATCCGGTATAGATATTACCTGATGGAACAACGAGAGCTGCTCCTACGAGAAATTTTGAATATGGAGCATAAGCCATTTTTCTGGCCTTTATCGCTTCATCTATTAATAATCTTCTTACTTCATCTTTCATAATTGTGGTGCCTCTGGTTTTGGTTTCTTAACAATATCATTTCTACTTGTAGTAAGCATCTGATTAAGTACTTCATCATCAACATCAATTTTGTTATTTTCATGGCTATTATAACACCTAAAGGGCAACAAAAAAAGCCCACCGGCGGTGGCCGGTGGGCGTGGCTTTTCTAGTACATTCCTCCCATTCCGCCAGGAGCTGCTGGCATTGCAGGAGTATCTTCTTTGATGTCGGCAACAACAGACTCTGTTGTAAGGAGTGTTGAAGCGATTGATGTAGCATTCTGAAGAGCTGAACGTGTAACCTTTACAGGATCAATTATTCCTGCAGAAACCATATCGACGAACTCTTCTTTATAAGCGTCAAATCCAGTCTTATCATCTGACTCTTTTACTTTATTTACAATAACAGCGCCTTCAAGACCTGCATTCTCAACGATGTGATAAAGTGGAGCTTCCATAGCCTTAGCTATTATCTTAGCACCTGTCTTCTCATCGCCTTCAAGTGTATCAGCAAGAGCATCAACCTCTTTGATAGCATGTGCATAAGCAGCACCACCACCAGAGATGATTCCTTCTTCAACTGCTGCACGTGTAGCATTGAGTGCATCTTCAAGTCTGAGCTTAGCTTCTTTCATCTCTGTCTCTGTAGCAGCACCAACTCTTACTACAGCTACACCACCAGCAAGCTTAGCAAGTCTTTCCTGAAGCTTTTCTCTATCGAAATCTGACTTAGTATCTGTGATCTGAGTCTTGATGAGGTTAATTCTCTCCTCAAGAGCTGCCTTGTCGCCAAGACCATCAACGATTGTTGTATTCTCTTTAGTAACCTTAACACTCTTTGCCTTACCAAGCTGATCAACTGTTGTATCCTTAAGCTCGTATCCAAGGTCTGAAGAAATAACTGTACCACCTGTAAGGATTGCGATATCCTGAAGCATATCTTTACGTCTATCACCATATCCAGGAGCCTTAACTGCAACTACGTTGAATGTACCACGAAGCTTGTTAACGATGAGTGTTGTAAGAGCCTCGCCCTCAACATCCTCAGCGATTATAAGCATTGAAGCACCAGTCTTAACAATCTCCTCAAGGATTGGGAGAATATCCTGGATGTTAGAAATCTTCTTATCTGTAATAAGGATATATGGATTCTCAAGCTCAGCTACCATCTTCTCCATATCTGTTGACATGTAAGCTGAAACATATCCTCTGTCGAACTCCATACCTTCAACAAGGTCAAGCTCTGTCTTCATTGTCTTTGACTCTTCAACTGTGATAACGCCGTCCTTTGAAACCTTGTCCATAGCGTCTGCTACAAGCTCACCAACTTCTTCATCACCAGCTGAGATAGCTGCAACCTTAGCAATCTGATCTTTTCCGTTTACAGGCTGGCTCATTCCGATAATAGCCTCAACTGCCTTCTCAGATGCCTTCTTCATTCCTTTACGGAGAACGATTGGATTAGCACCTGCTGCAAGATTCTTCATTCCTTCGTTGATCATTGCCTGTGCAAGAACTGTAGCTGTTGTAGTACCATCACCTGCTACATCGTTTGTCTTTGTAGCAACTTCCTTAACTACTGCAGCACCCATGTTCTCGAATGCATCTTCAAGCTCAATCTCTTTAGCGATTGTAACACCATCGTTTGTGATGAGTGGTGAACCGTAAGATTTTGCAAGAACTACGTTACGTCCCTTAGGACCAAGTGTTACTCTGACTGTATCAGCCAGCTGATTTACTCCTGATTCAAGTGCCTTTCTAGCCTCAGCACCATACTTTATCTCTTTTGCCATTTTATATTCACCTCGATTTTTTATTCTACAACTGCAAGAATGCTATCCTGAGAAACGATTGTAAATTCTTCCTCACCCATCTTTACTGATGAACCTGCATACTGCTGGAAGATTACCTTCTGTCCAACTTCAACATTCATTGGGATAAGATTTCCATTATCATCAACCTTTCCAGGTCCTACTGCTACAACCTCAGAATACTGTGGCTTTTCCTGAGCATTTCCTGTAAGGATGATACCTGAAGATGTTTTCTCTTCTTTTTCAGCTGCCTTAAGAACAACTCTGTCACCTAATGGTTTGATATTCATTTTTCATTCCTCCTATCTTTTATTCGAACTACTGAACCATGTCAGTTTTAGATTTAGCACTCATTTACCCAGAGTGCTAACACAATTTATATAATACAACTTTTTATATAAAAATCAACCCCTTTTTTTCTTTATTTTAAAAGGGGTTGATTATTCTACTTAGCACCAATCTTATGTTTTAAACCATACATAAAAAGATATTGCTGTGCATATCCTGCAACATCTCCGAATTTATCCATTGCAAAGGCTTCTATCTCTGACTTTGGCGTATCTATACCAAAGTAAAGATGCTCACAGATGCGTTTCATCCAGACATCAACTGGGAATACATCTGTTCTTCCAAGTCCAAATAGGAGTGCACAGTTTGCAACCTTCTCTCCTACACCATGGATGGTCATGAGAAGCTGTCTTGAATCCTTGGTATCCAGACGAAGCAGCTCATCTTCTGTTATCTCACCGCTGTAGATCTTTTCGGTAGCATCTATTATATATGGGGCTCTGAATCCGCATTTGGATGCTCTTATCTCGTCCTCAGTTGCATTGTGAAGCTGTTCTACTGTTGGGAAGAATGCATCGAATTCAGAACTGAAACGGTTTATCATTGTAACATCGAACTTTGTGCCGATTTCAGATGAAAGGTTTGCAACAACCTGCTTTATCTGAGGTATCTGCTTATTCTGTGAAATGATAAATGAAATTAATGTTTCAAAGAAATCCTGATTCAATATGCGGATTCCATTATGCTCTGTGATTATTTCCTCCAGGCGAGGGTCAGCCTCAAGAATCTTAGCCTTTATGCTGGAATAATCCCTGTCCAGATCGAAGTATTCTCTCCAGATAGTCTGATATTCCCAATCCTCTGTGTTCTCGAATATGAGGCGAACACCTGCAGTATCTGGTTCCTCCTTAATATGAAGAACTCTGTCGCGAAATACTATGTCGTATTCATATTCGCCAGGATTCAGGCCTGTGTCAGTACGCTGAAAGTGAAAACACTGGCCACATTCGAGGACATCATACAAGTGGAAGTCTTTTACGTTTTCAAGTACAAAGTTTTTATTCATGTAGTATTCTATCTAATTACTCTTTCATTAATTTAGGTATTATAATCCCTGGGGTTTTAATTCTGCGCTGGCTTATAAGAACTCTTAAGGCCAACAACACGGTTAAATACCTTATGATCATCTGTTGTATCTTTAGTATCCACGCAGAAGTATCCATTACGGATGAACTGCACATGATCGCCAGGCTGAAGGTCAGCAGATGCCTTCTCCAGTTTAGCGTGCTCAAGAATTTCAAGTGAATTAGGGTTAAAGTTCAGGGTTCCGTCCTCGTTCAGTTTGCCCTTCTCTTCATCAATAAGATTCTCGTAAAGGCGAACCTCAGCGTCAAGGCAGTCAGCTGCATTAACCCAGTGGATAGTTCCTTTTACCTTACGTCCTTCGAATCCGCTTCCGGATCTTGTTTCAGGATCGTAAGTTCCGTGAATTACAGTAACATTTCCATCTGCATCCTTCTCGCATCCAGTACATTTTACAAAGTAAGCACCTTTAAGTCTTACCTCATTTCCTGGGAAGAGACGGAAGAATTTACGTGGTGGCTCTTCATAGAAGTCATCTGCCTCAACATATAATTCTCTTGAAAATGTTATCTTACGGGAGCCAGCATTTTCGTCATCGATATTGTTCTCGATCTCGAACTCTTCTGTCTGACCCTCTGGATAATTATCGATAATAAGCTTAACAGGTCTGAGAACGCCCATATATCTTGGTGCTACAGGCTTAAGGTCTTCTCTTATGCAGTACTCAAGCATTGCATAGTCGCAGGAGCTCTGTGACTTGGAAACACCTGCAAGCTCCATAAATGTCTTAATAGATGAAGGTGTGAATCCACGACGACGAAGAGCTGCAAGAGAAACAAGTCTTGGGTCATCCCAGCCATCTACAACTCCATCTTCAACTAGCTTCTTAATATAACGCTTACCTGTAACCACATTTGTGAGGTAAAGCTTTGAGAATTCAATCTGCTGTGGTGGCTGAGGGTATTCAAGTTCCTCAACTACCCAATTATAAAGAGGTCTGTGATCCTCGAACTCAAGTGTACAGATTGAATGTGTAACACCTTCGATAGCATCTTCTATTGGATGAGCAAAGTCATACATTGGGTAGATGCACCATTTATCACCAGTATTATGATGTGTCATTCTGGCTATACGATAGATGATAGGATCACGCATGTTGATATTAGGTGATGCCATATCAATCTTCGCACGAAGAACCTTTGCCCCATCCTCGAACTTTCCATCCTTCATATCTGTGAAAAGCTGAAGGTTTTCTCCGATGGAACGGTCTCTATATGGGCTGTTCTTTCCAGGCTCTGTAAGAGTTCCACGGTACTCACGAATCTCTTCTGCAGAAAGGTCATCTACATAAGCCTTCCCCTTATTGATGAGCTTAATAGCAGCCTCATACATCTGATCAAAATAGTTTGATGCATAGAGTATCTCGCCTCTAAAGTCGGCACCAAGCCACTCAACATCCTTTACTATTGAATCTACGAATTCCTCTTTTTCCTTTGTAGGATTAGTATCATCGAATCTCAGGTTAAACTGTCCGCCATATTCCTTGGCAAGTCCATAGTTAAGAAGTATAGACTTAGCGTGTCCTATGTGGAGATAACCATTTGGCTCTGGTGGGAATCTGGTTACGATCTTAGTTACCTTTCCCTCTGCGAGATCCTTATCGATGATATTCTCGATAAAATTCTTAGATACATTCTCTTCTGACATTAATCTTCCTCCTCATCATCTTCTGAAGGAAGTGCTACCTTCTGTGGTTTCTCGTCCTTCTTAGATTGATTCTTTTTCTTGTTTTTCTTTCTATTCTTTTTCTTACTCTTCTTTGCAAATTCAACCGTATCGCCAGTTACTTCAGACTTTTCTTCCTTTTCCTCTGGCTCGTCAGATTTATCTGTATCTTCAGTACTATCAGAACCTTCAACTTCTTCAGTACTATCAGAACCTTCAACTTCTTCAGCATCTTCAGGTTCTTCAACCTTCTTTACAGGCTCGTCTTCATCATCATCCAGATTGATAAATGCTTTCTTCTCAAGTTCTCTATCGAACTGAGATGGGTCAATCAGATTCTCCTGTGGCTCAGGCTCATGATAAACATGCTCGCCCTCTGGAGCTTCGTCTGCTGCAACAACATCGAATGCAGAATCCATTCCATAAGGTCTTTCCTTCATAGCCTGCTCAATCTTTGATGGAGCATCGTCCTCTACCGGAGGAACATTAATACCTGCATTATTATCAGCAGCCTCTTCTATAAGAATCTCACCTGTATCTTCGTTTACAGCGTAAGTATTATTCTTACCAGTCTTTCTGTTAGGATCCTTTTCTTCGGCTTTCTCCTCAGCCTCAGCCTTATCCTTAGCATCCTTCTTAGCTCTGTTAACTACATCTTCTTCATCTTCGTAGTCTTCATCATCCTCGTCGCCATAAAGCTGGTTCTGAAGAATACCATTTTTAATAACAAGAACGATAACTACCACACACATAACAACAAAGAGAATGATCATCATAATAAGAAGATTCTTAAGTGTATCTCTTGAAAGAAGGCCCTCTTCCTCTTCAGTATCGGTCTTCTTCTCTGTCGGAATAAGAGGTGTAGCGTAACTCTTCTCCTCAGTTGTAGTCTCTTCGTAAGCTTCCGTTTCTGTTGCAGTATTAGCGACAGATGCATCTATGATAGATTTAACAGCCTCATATCTTGTAAGGTTGCCTTCATTTGTATCGTAGTAATAAAGACCGGCACCACCAGTTGAATTAAGAGCATAAACAAGATAAAGACCGCTGTCTGAACCATCGCTGTATGCTGTAACCTGACAACCATCAAGTGTAAGGTTTGTCTCTTCAAATCTGTCTTCTATTTCAACATCTTCCGGCTTATTTAAGATTACGTACTTAACGCCTTCAAGGCTGTACTCAATGTAAGGAGAAAATTCCTTTGTCTCCTCATCGTATACGAACCACTTCTGCTCCCAATCTGCATTTTGCAGACATACAACCTTTATCTTCTGATTAGGTGCCTGATATGCGTAGATGTCCTTTCCATTGATCGTTACATAGGAGAGCTCATATCCCTCAGGATGAGCTGGAAGGCTATGATCATCAACTAATGTGTAGTAATCATTTCCAATCTTGATTGTATTTTCCTCGGACTTAACTTCGCCGATGGTCACATTTCCACCTGCATGAACCACAGAAAGCTGGCTTCCATTTGCATCATACAGCTTGTAGCCGCTTGTCTGGATTTTGCCAGTTCCTTCTGCAGTTGCAGTGAATGTGTAGGAAACAGTGTTTGTTCCTTTTCCGGCAATTTCAATTATTCCTGTATTATCATCGTTATACTTAAGGATGTCTGTAGGATACTCAAGGAAAATGTCATATTCTCCAAGGTTCTCACCACTAATAGTTATTGTTGCCGTTAGCGAATCCCCTACTCCTACTTCTGTTGGCCAGATGGCAAGAGTAATAGAAACATCCTCGGCATAAACATCCATTGTTTTCAATCCGACTACTGCGGAGAAAACAATCAGGAATGAAAGAATTATTGATATTATTCTTTTACTATTTTTCATAGTAATCTCCTTTACTATACGTCCTTGCGGATGACAGCGTTAATAAAAGAAGCCCCAACAGTTATCTGTCAGGGCTTGGCTAAGCTAATAACGGGAATCGAACCCGTGACCTCAACATTACCGATGTTGCGCTCTACCGACTGAGCTATATTAGCAAATATACAGCCCCACCATATTACTTGATATTTATAGCAGGTGTCAAGTTTCTTTTAAGTTTTAAAGCTCTTACTTTTCGTCTCGAAGCTTGTTGTGTATTCTTGTGAGAGCATTATCAACAGACTTCTCTGTTTTACCAAGTTCGTCTGCAATCTCTCTTCTGGAAAGACCTCTCAGATAGAGTTCAACAACCTTCTTCTCCATAGCACTGAGCTTCATCTCCAGTTCTTCATACATCTGGCTTATGCGCTCATTTTTAATAAAGAGAGATTCAGGATTGTTTGCGCCTCTGTCGCTGAGCTTCTCCTGTCCGTCATTGTCCAGAGAATCCTCGTAATCATTATTAAAGATTACAGAGATATATGTATTCAGCGGAGAATGCTTCATTCTGTTAGCTCTTGTAATAGCAGCCTTCAGACGATTTCTAATGCAGCTATATGCAAATGTTTTAAAGGATGCATCTGACTCAAGTGAATAATCACGGATAGCCATAAAAAGACCTATCATCCCTTCCTGTGTCAAGTCCTCAAGCTCAGCTCCAATAAGGAAAAGTGTTCTTGTTTCGCTTATAACCATTGGAGTGTACTTGACTAACAGGAACTCCTCAGCATCCTTATCTCCAAGGCGGGATAACTTAATTAAATCATCATCCTGCAGCATTTCGTATTTAGTCATTGTGGTAACTCCTCTGTCGAACTATCTCATAAGCAAGAATTCCTGTAGCAACTGATGCATTGAGTGATTCGATATCACCACGCATTGGTATAGAAACTATATAATCACATTTCTCTTTAACAAGTCTGGAAACACCAGAGCCTTCATTGCCGATAACAAGTCCAATTGCACCTGTAAGATTGCATTTGTACATCTCATCTCCGCCCATATCAGCGCAGGCAAACCAAAGTCCGCGACCCTTGAGCTCATCTATTGTCTTAGAGATATTTGTTACTTTAACTACCGGTGTGAAGTTAATAGCACCTGCTGAAGCTCGAACAACTGTAGCTGTAAGGCCAGATGCATGATGCTTGGAAATAACAACACCGTGTGCGCCGCAGATATTTGCTGTTCTGATGATTGCACCCAGGTTATGAGGATCCTCAATTCCGTCCAGAACTATTACAAATGGTGGCTCACCCTTTTTCTTAGCAAGTTCAAAAATATCATCTATTTCCGCATACTCGTAAGATGTAGTCTGAGCGATAACTCCCTGGTGATGTCCTGTTTCAGACATTCCATCAAGCTTCTGCTTCTTTACAAAGGATATAGCGGTTCCTGTACCCTTCAGCTTTCCAAGAATCTGTGTTATAGAACCATCGCGAAGTCCATCTTGTACATAGAGCTTGTCGATGGTACGGCCAGCACGAATTGCCTCAAGGATTGCATTTCGACCTTCAATACGGTCGTTATTTTCTTTCTTCTTCTCTACTGGCTCCTCGTTCTGCTTCTTATTCTCATTATGAAGTTCAGTCATATTGTTGCCAAAAATTTCGTATGACATTTTTCTTTCCCTCTTTTGGGTGGATCATTAATCCACTCCGTGAAACCTAATTGATGATTGTACTAACTCATCCAGTCTGGCATTCTGACCAGACAGATATAAATATCCAAGGACTGCCTCGAATCCAGTTGCCTTCAGATAGTCCTGAAGTGAGGCATTCTTCGCCTTGGTATGTGGCGATGAATTTCTCGCTCTTTTATAAACAGCCTGTTCCTCTTCTGTTAGGTTATCCATAAAACTTTCAATAAACGCTGACTGAGCTTTCGCTGAAACAATGGACGTAACCTTTTTATGATATTTCTCCGGTTGCATATTCGACTTTAATACAAAGGACTTCTTGACCAAAAGATCGTAAATGCTATCTCCTATATAGGCAAGAGCCAGTGGCGAATACTTCGAAGAAACCTCATGAGGACTCAGAGCCTGCTCATCTAATAATACTACGCTTTCTTCCACTTAACTCCCTCTCTGGTATCTTCAAGGATAATACCCATATCAAGCAGCTTTGCTCTGATCTCATCAGCCTTTGCGAAGTTCTTTTCCTTCTTAGCTGCTGTTCTTTCAGCTATAAGCGCTTCAATCTCAGCCACTTCGTCATCAGCTACCTCAACAGCCTTACGCTCTATATGGATTCCCAGAACCTTGTCGCAAAGCTCAAAGAGAATCTTGTAAAGGCAGTCAGCAAAGTTAGATGAAGACTTCTCGCTGGTATTTGCATTTGTGAAACGAACCAATTCGAAAATAATTGAAATAGCATCTGCGGTATTAAGATCGTCGTCCATTGCTGCATCAAATCTTTCAATGAACTTTGGCATTTCCTCTTCAAGGATCTGCTGCTCATCATCCATGATGAAACGTCCGTTCTTCTTATCAGCTATCTCCTTCAGCTTTTCGGCACCATTCAAAATTCTATCAAGACCCTTAGAAGCATCCTCTATAAGGTCCTGTGAGAAGTTAAGAGGTGTTCTATACTGAGCTGACAGCATAAAGAATCTGATAACCTGCGGATCATACTGCTGGCAGATGTCACGAACAGTAAAGAAGTTTCCAAGTGATTTTGACATCTTATCGCCATTTATTCTAAGGAATGCATTGTGCATCCAGTAATTTGCAAACTCGCAGCCATTTGCAGCTTCACTTTGTGCTATCTCGTTTTCATGGTGTGGGAAAATAAGGTCCTCACCACCAGCGTGGATATCAAGAGTTTCGCCAACATATTTCTTTGACATGCATGAGCATTCAAGATGCCATCCCGGACGACCCTCGCCCCAAGGTGACTGCCAGCATGGCTCGCCTTCCTTCTTTGGCTTCCAAAGTACAAAGTCAAGAGCATCTTCCTTTTCATCTTCGCCTGTAACCTTAAGGGCATGAGACTCTGCTCTGTGTCCAGACTCAAGGTCATCTATATTCTTGTGGGACAGCTTTCCGTAAGGTGCAAAGCTTCTTACCTTGAAATAAACTGTTCCATTCTTCTCATACGCATGGCCCTTATCAATAAGATCCTGAACCATCTGAATCATCTCAGGAATTTCCTGTGTTGCCTGAGGATGAACTGTAGCTGGGCGCACATTAAGTGCTTCCATATCCTTCTTACATTCTGCTATATACTTTTCAGATACTTCGCTTGCTGGGATTCCTTCCTCAATAGAACGGTTGATGATCTTGTCATCAACGTCTGTGAAGTTAGTTACATAATTAACCTCGTAACCCTTGTGCTCCAGATATCTTCTAAGAGTATCGAAAACAATCATTGGGCGAGCATTTCCTATGTGGATGAAATCGTAAACAGTAGGACCACAAACATAAATTCCTACCTTTCCTTCCTGTATAGGTTTGAACTCTTCCTTCTGTCTTGTTTTTGTGTTGTAAATCTTCATAACATTTCCTCTGTTTAAATAATAAAATTGCCTAGTAAACTAAAGATATATTATAACAATCTGAGCTTATCTATTCAATACAAAAATAGCCAATTTTTTGCCCATAAAAACAGCCCTTTGACCAATAAATCAAAGGGCTTATGGTTTTATACTAAGCATGTTTAACATATTTGAGGTTAATTAAACTTGCAATCACAATGGCTATGAGGCACAACGCACACATCTCAATTGCGAAAAAGATAAAATATGGAAGAACTCCCGGACCAAAATTACCAGTAACGCTTGTTTCGTAAAGAACATTGTTATTCTCATAAGAAACCAAGTAGTATTCCTTGTCAGTATATGGAGAATCATATTTACTAACAGTAAATATCTCTACTCTAAGTGGCCCTTTGTTATTTGTTTCAAAATATCCTTCGCCATTTTGATAATCATCTTCAATCACAGGCTTCATCAGTTCAGATATTCTGTCCATAGTCTCTTTATCAGGAGCACTATAAAAAACAAAGAAATCATCCCCATGATCAAGACCGCCTCTGGCAAAGGTTTCCTCTATCTCATAATATGTATAGCCATCCGCTTCCATCTCTTCTTTTGTCTTATCCAGCTGATAAAGATAATCGGGACCAGAATTTGTAGCGACATTATAATAATCAACTTCTTCTGGAACGAATTCATCTCCCTTAAGATAAGCACCCTTAGCATGGAAAACAATATCACCTATACTGTTCTTCTTCCTTTCAACAATGGCATGCATTTGATTAGAGAGTCCATCATCCTGGAATGTATAATAAATCTCTCCCGTTGTGTCACCACTCTTTGCTGTCCTGACAAGAATAAGAGTATCATCTGTCATAACACTCTCCCCATTCTCATCCATGAGAAGTCTGAGATCGTGCAGAGCTTTAGTATCTTGATCAAGCGAATAAACCTCACTTGAATTAAGACCTGACATAAAACGAGTATAGAAGCATCTCACCTGCTTTTCTGCATCCGTGAACTCACCATCTGTAAAACTGAGGGCTGCTTTTCTCTTCCCTTCCTCAGTATCCGATAGGTCAGAACCGTCCGAACAATAAATCTTATCAGCCTTTTCCATCATAGTGACAGTTATTCTGTCATGCGAATTCCGATAATAATCCGCATCATTATTCTTTATAATACTCGCCTCAATGTAAATCACCACTAGCGATATTATTATCGCCATCAAGATAGCAATACCTATATTCCTAAATATTTTACCAATCATAATATTTTTTCTTCCTTCACTAATATACTTAGTATTATTTCTTCAGCCTCATGATAAACCTCAAGATTCTTATAAAGCTTGGTCAGAAGCACATCCAAACCAAACTCCTCTGACCTCAGATGATAATCACCATACCCGCCTGTTATCTCGCCAATCTTATGATCTCCTACATAAACATGGCAAGGTACTATAGGACCATAGCCATAATCACTGAGTGATCCATTTCGGGAATGACATGCTGGGCAGAAGAACATCAGATTTGCTGCCGAAATAGGAACGGTATATTTTTTTCCACATTTTGTACAAACCATATCATGTGTTGCCATTAAACACCCCCAATATATTCCCTAACACATTAATCACATACAAAACTGCAGCAACTATGTGAAGTATCAACCCAAATGTACATCCAATTGCAGACAATTTGAATCCTTCTTGCCAATCCTCTTTAATTGTTTTAATTGTTGCCACAACACCTGCGGCAATCAATAATATTAAAGCAACACTAATCATTGTAACTTTCAGTTTTGTACAAAGTAAGACCAATAAGACATTTATCACCCCAAAAACAATACACTCTTTCCATTGTGGTTTTGGATCTTTATTTTTATCATCCATTAATTATTATCTCCAAACTATCTTTATTAATTGTGACACCTAAACTGCTGGCAATTTCAGAAGTATCAGCCAACCGATCCGAATTTAAACACTCGGACATTTTTATTAAATATGTAAAGTATGTCAAATATGTATTTTATGTATGAATATGTAAAATATGTATTCTGTACAGCAACCCCTATTAAATAACTGTGTAGCCTTCATTTGATAACACATCCAATGCCTTCTCGAAATTCTCTTCTTTCACAAGTATATAGTCTGTATTATAGGTTGATACAGCAAAGATACCAATATTGTTATCCGCAAGAATTCCAGATATTTTGGACAGAATACCGATCAGCGAAAAATCAAGCACTCCCTGAATGCGAAATCCTCTCCATCCATCGTCACGTTCCACTGTATATTCTGGAGTATCCTCTGTCTTGCACACAAGAGAAATCTCTTCATCAGTCTTTCCAACGAAATAGAAATCCTTGTCCATATCTATATCATTTGCTGAATTTACTTTGCATACTGTCAATTCATGCTCTAGCCTTTTCAATTCCATTTAGTCTAATCTCCTATACACGTTTATTCTGAGCCATAACGCCCGCAAGTGGATGAGGAACATATGGTTCTTCAAGATATTTTAATTCTTCATCAGAAAGCTCTAAATCTACAGCCTTCACAGCACCTTCAATATGGTGAAGCTTGGTTGCTCCTACTACTGGAGATGTCACCTTTGTAAGAAGCCATGCCAGAGATACTTCTGTCATAGTTACGCCATGTTTCTCTGCAATCTCTGCCACACGACTTATTACCACATTATCCTGCTCAGATGTAGAGTCGTATTTAAACTTAGCGAATTTATCTTCGGTAGCACGCTTTGTCTCTCCTTCACCTGGCTTTCTTGAAAGTCTTCCACTAGCAAGCGCACTGTAAGGAGTAAGCGCAATATTCTCTTCCTCGCAATATGGAACCATCTCGCGTTCTTCCTCACGGAAGATCAGATTATAATGCCCCTGAATTGAAACAAACTTGGCAAATCCCTCTTTTTCTGCCAGAGCATTAGCCTTTGCAATCTGCCATGCAAAACAGTTCGAAATGCCTATATATCTTGCTTTACCAGCTTTTACTATATTGTTTAATCCATCCATGATGTCATAGATATCTGTATTCCAGTCCCACATGTGATAAATATACAGATCCACATAGTCCATTCCAAGATTTTTAAGACTTGTATTTATCATATTTTCAATATGTTGCTGACCAGTGATTCCATTTTCAATCTCTTCAGCTGTTCTTGGAAGAAATTTAGTTGCAACCACTACATCATCTCTCTTTGCAAAATCCTTGAGAGCACGGCCAACATACTGTTCACTGGTTCCACTCTGATAAGCAATTGCTGTGTCATAGAAATTAACTCCGAGATCGAGACCTTTCTTTATTATTTCTCTAGAATGCTCTTCGTCAAGCGTCCAGCTATGCTGTCCCTTCGCCGCATCACCAAATCCCATACATCCCATGCATATGCGGGATACATTCAAATCAGAATTACCCAACTTTGTATATTTCATTTTCTTCACCCCCAATATTTTTTAAAACCACCAAAACAATAATAACAAAACGGCGATGAAAAATCTATTTAGATTCATCATCGCCGTTTAATCCTAATATATATCAATATAACTTTTACTCTTCAAAAAGTGGTGTTGAGAAATATCTCTCAGCAGTATCTGGAAGAACAGTCACTACAGTCTTTCCAGGGCCAAGTTTTTTAGCAAGCTTAATAGCAGCTGCCACATTTGTACCACTGGAAATACCACACATCAGTCCTTCTTCTCTAGCAAGACGCTGAGCCGTGTTTATGGCCTCCTCATCAGTAACAATGTAGATGTCATCATATATAGACTGATTGAGAATATCTGGAACTATTCCGTCACCGATACCCATCTGAAGATGTGTACCAATGTTTCCACCTGCAAGAATAGCCGCATTCTCTGGTTCTACAGCCCAAATCTCAATATCAGGATACTGAGCCTTAAGAACTTCACCTATACCAGTTATGGTTCCACCTGTTCCAATTCCTGAGCAGAATCCATCTATAGGACCCGCAACCTGTTCCATAATCTCAAGTGCTGTATGGTTCTTGTGAGCTTTTGGATTGTTTGGATTTTCAAATTGCTGAGGAACAAATACATTTGGATCCTCCTTCTGCATACGAAGTGCAGTCTGAAGACATTCGTCAATGCACGCTCCAATATCACCATCATCATGGATCAGTATAACCTCAGCCCCGTAATGCTTTACAATCTTACGGCGCTCCTCACTTACTGAATCAGGCATAATGATTATTGTCTTATAGCCACGAACGGCACCAACAAGAGCAAGACCAATACCCTGGTTACCACTTGTAGGTTCAACTATAATGGTATCCTTTGTGATCAGCCCCTGCTTTTCAGCGGCAAGCACCATGTTAAGTGCTGTTCTTGTTTTAATAGAGCCACCAATATTAACGCCCTCAAACTTTACGAAAATATCAGCTCCATCAGGTTCAGCCATTCTATTCAGTTTGATCATTGGTGTGTGGCCAACGGCCTCTAACACGTTATTATAAATCATACATTTCTCCTATATTAACTTAGCAAGTATTTCATTGCTTCGAGTTACAAATCTTGTAAGTTCATCCGCTGTAAGTGGTTTGTTAGCAAGAACTGCTAAGTCATAAAGCTGGCAACAGATAGTTGGAGTAATCTCGCCTTCTGGATTCTCCAGAACATATTTAACCAGCTTATTATTTGAGTTAAGAACAAGTGTTTCAGTATTCTGGCCGAGGTTCATGCCCATTCCACCCATTCCAGCGTCGGCATACATCTTCATCATCTCTGCCATACGACGGTCAGCCTCAGACTGTGTGAGCATTGATGAAACATTCTCATCCTTAAGGGATTCAACCTTGATCTTAATCTCTTCTACGCCAAGAGCTTTCTTGAATATATCTGTGAGTGACTCAGTAAATTTCTTCTCGTCTTCTTCAGAAAGAGCCTCACCCTTGAAGTTAGCGCTTACATCTGAATCGATACGTGCAAACTTAACCTTGTCATCTCTTGCTTCCATCATTGTGATATAAGGATTATCTATATTATGTGTAAGATAAATGGCATCTATCTTCTCATCCTTAAACATCTGGATGTACTGTGCCTGTGTTTCAGCATCAGATACATAGAATACCTGATTCTCATGTGAATCCTTTGCAGCATCAAGGTACTCAGGAAGTGTGATGTATTTCTCTTCAAGGTTCTTGAAGATCATATAGTCCTTCATCTTCTCATCAAACTTGTTGTCTCTCAGGCATCCAAACTTGATAAATGGACTCAGGTCATCCCACAGCTCCTCATATCTATCCTTGTGATTCTTATACATACCGATAAGCTTATCAGCAACCTTCTTGGTAATGTAATCAGAAATCTTGGCAACAAAGCCATCATTCTGAAGTGCTGAACGGGATACATTAAGTGGAAGGTCTGGGCAGTCAATAACACCCTTGAGAACCAGCAGGAACTCTGGAATAACTTCCTTAATGTTATCTGCAACGAATACCTGATTATTATAGAGCTTTACAGTACCTTCAAGCTTGTCCATGTTAGGATTGATTCTTGGGAAGTAAAGTATACCCTTTAAGTTAAATGGATAATCCATGTTGAGATGTATCCAGAACAGAGGCTCCTTAAAGTCAAGGAACACATGCTGATAGAAATCAATATAATCCTCATCCTTACAATCTGCAGGAGATTTTGTCCAAAGTGGATGAATATCATTGAGTGGCTTTGGCTCATCATCCTTCTTCTCTTCTGTCTTAGCCTCTTCAGTTGCATCTCCGATCAGCTCATCCTCTTCAGCCTTAGCCTCAGCTACAACCTCATCCTTAGCCTGCTCCTTAGCCTTATCTTCATTAATGTAATAAATCTCAATAGGCATGAATGAGCAATACTTATTTATAACTTCTTTAACTCTGAACTCATTAGCAAATTCAAGAGAATCATCAGCCAGATAAAGAGTTATAGTTGTACCTCTCTCCAGCTTATTACCTTCGCTCATCTCATATGTAAGTCCGCCATCGCTCTCCCAGTGAACAGCCTCAGCGCCCTCTTTATATGAAAGTGTATCGATAGTAACCTTATCAGCTACCATAAATGCTGAATAGAAACCAAGACCAAAGTGACCAATTATCTGCTCGCTCTGATCCTTATCTTTATATTTCTCAAGGAAATCAGCTGCACCAGAAAATGCAATCTGATTGATATACTTTTCAACCTCTTCGGCTGTCATACCAATACCATTATCTGTAAATGTAAGTGTCTTCTCATTTGGGCTGGATGTTACTGTTACTTTATACTCTGTTCCATCCTCTACTGTAGCCTCTCCCATAGAGTCAAGTCTCTTAATCTTTGTAATGGCATCTACGCCATTTGAAATAAGCTCACGGATAAAGATATCATGATCGGAATATAACCACTTCTTTATAATAGGAAATATGTTTTCGCTATCGATTGATAAATTACCCTTTTGTACTGCCATAATAAATAACGCCTCTTTTCTTAGTTATAATTATATTATGATGTTAGGCATATCGAACCCAACATATGCTAGTTTATAGCTAAAATAGGTAAATGTCAATAAAAAATTAGCACTCTAAACCTTAGAGTGCTAATCGCTGATTTTATATATTTTATCTTACACAAAAGGATATCCCAGGCCCGACGGCCTGGGATTGAGTGAAAGGATGGTTTTTAAGTATTAATAAATAATCTTAAACTATAATTATAGTAACATATAAATTGTAATAAATCAACAAATAAATTAGGTAAAATTGCACAAAATTTACTTTTCGAAAGCCGTCAAAAATCGAGTTTCGGGGGTAAATCTGAACAATTTCTTGAATTTATTGATTTATGTAAACCGATAATATGCTATAATCACTCGCTCCCGTCAGGGAATAACTTATATTATTTACGCCTTCATAATTAAATATGAATTGTAATGTATCATCATTTACAGTTAGTCCATTCAGAGCCACTTCTATATCCTGTGCACCCTGAGCCTGGATTTCATTTCCAATATAATTTTCAAGCGTTGTAGTATCTGATATATATGCACCCTTCATATAATAATAATTTGCCTGCATGCTATCGCACTTTTCAAACTCTTTCTTATCCCATGTATGTGTATCATCCATGATGTCATCATTAATATTAAAGTATTCATGGAGTATCATTGATTTACCGCCCACAGGATCATCCCATGTGGTATCCAGGTTATACCAGGTCCCGTCTACATTAACCTGATTCCATGCATGGCGCTCAGTCTCACTATTTTCTGCGTAGATATCGCGAGCTTCACCAGTTACTATCTTGCACTCTACTCCACAACACATAAGGAGAAGATTTGTGGCAGCCGCATATCCAGAGCAGACCGCTTTCTTATTAACAAGGCAGCCATATGCATTGAACTCACTGTCATCATGCTTAAGACTAAAACCATACTCGCAATTTTCTACTATATAGTCATGAACCGCCAGCTCCTTATCATAATCGGACATAGCAGAACTTATCTTCTCATCTAAAAACTTCCTGCATACATCTTCAAGCTCACGAGCCCTGTATTTATCTTCCGGTATACTCTTATGCTCCACAATAGACTCATAGGCATACATTGCATCTGACTTTGCAAAATCAAATGTAACACTCTTATAATCCTTATAATTATATGTATATGTGGTAATCGTCTTGATCTCGCCCTTCATAGAGTCTACAACGTAGTAGACCTTTGTCAGGTCGTCCTTGGAAACATCATTAGAAACATAAAGCTCTATCTCGCCATCTTTTCCGCTGGCTATCTCCTGATTAATCCTTTCGGCTATATCTTCAATATTGTCATAAATCTGATCTTCTGGCTGACCTGTTAGCTTCCCAACACCCTTGGCAAGAAAGCCTTTTAGGCCTGGCACCATGGCAAATATCAGAACAAGCACCAGCAAAACGATAAGTGTAATAAGAAATGAAGTTAGAAATTTGTTAAATGTATTCTTCATAAATCACCCCATGTTTTTCCTCCTTAATAATATAACAAATCCTTGATACATTTACTACTATGTATTAAACTAAATAGGTATGTTAATCAAAGGAAAACAAACGATTAACTGCATAAAAGAAAAAGAAAGAGGTAAAACTATGGCACAACTCTGGGGCGGTCGTTTTACAAAAGAGACCGATCAATTAGTATATAACTTCAACGCTTCTATTTCCTTTGATCAGAAGTTCTATCAGCAGGATATCAAGGGAAGCATAGCCCATGCTACTATGCTGGGAGAAGCTGGAATAATTACAAAAGAAGAATCCGAAAAGATTGTTGAAGGACTTAAGGGTATTCTTTCTGATGTTGAAGAAGGAAAGCTGGAGATATCATCTAAATACGAAGACATCCATAGCTTTGTTGAGGCAACACTTATAGACCGTATTGGTGATACAGGAAAGAAGCTTCACACAGGTCGCAGCCGTAATGATCAGGTTGCTCTCGATATGAGACTTTATACAAGAGACGAGGTTACTGCCCTTCAGGGACTTCTGAAAGAGCTGATGACTACTCTTCACAACATAATGAAAGATAATCTGGATACATATATGCCAGGTTTCACTCATCTTCAGAAGGCACAGCCTGTTACTTTTGCTCATCATGTTGGCGCTTATATGGAAATGTTCAAGAGAGACTATGACAGACTTTCAGATATCTACGACAGAATGAACTACTGTCCTCTCGGAGCTGGCGCTCTTGCAGGAACAACCTATCCACTTGATAGAAAAATGACAGCCGACCTGCTTGGCTTCTATGGTCCTACACTTAACAGTATGGATTCTGTTTCAGATAGAGATTATGTTATCGAGCTGCTTTCAGCACTGTCCACTATCTGTGTACACCTTTCCAGATTCTCAGAAGAGATTATCATCTGGAATTCAAATGAATATCAGTTTATCGAGCTGGATGATTCATATAGTACAGGAAGCTCTATTATGCCACAGAAGAAGAACCCTGATATAGCTGAGCTTGTAAGAGGTAAGACTGGCCGAGTTTACGGCGCTCTCATCTCAATCCTTACAACAATGAAGGGAATTCCACTTGCATATAATAAGGATATGCAGGAAGATAAAGAGTTTACATTCGATGCTATTGATACAGTAAAGGGATGCATTGCCCTCTTCAATGGAATGATAAGCACAATGAAGCTCAATAAAGAGAATATGAAAGTCAGTGCAATGAAGGGCTTTACTAATGCTACAGATGCTGCTGATTACTTAGTTAAAAATGGCGTTCCATTCAGAGATGCTCATGGAATCATCGGACAGCTGGTACTCTACTGCATCGACAATAATAAAGCTATCGAAGAGCTGAGCATTGAAGAGCTCCAGAAGATCAGCCCAGTATTTAAAGAGGATATTTATGATGCCATTAGTCTTAAGACTTGTGTTGAAAAGAGAAATACAATCGGCGCTCCAGGACCTGAAGCTATGAAACAGGTTATTGAGATTAACGAAGAATTTCTAAAGAACATCTAAATAACATTTAAACGTTCAATATAAGAAAGAGAACCGCCAGATAAATCTGACGGTTCTCTTTTTCTCACCCTTCGATAAGATAACCTCTCTCACCCTATTTGAAATAATTATCTTATCTTATATTAAAGAATTATTTAACCCAATATTTAAATTCTTCATCACCCATTCGGATGTTATCATCATTAGATAACATTATCTCAACTCCTGGCTGAAGAAGCTGTCCGTTAATAAATGTGTGGTTTGTAGAAGCATTGTCTCTTACATAGCATTCTCCATTACTGATACGGAAAATAGCATGCTTTCTACTTACCTTCTTATTATCAATAATCTGATAATCACAATTTACAGACTTACCAACCATGAATTCCTTATGAAGTATAGGAATAAGTTCATTTGTCTTAATACGAACAAGATAAGGAACTGGATTACTGTATGTTTCAGATGTAGTCTGAACTACAGGTTCTTCTACCATCTTATCGCCTTCATCCTCGAGGATTGTCTTCTGCTCCATTGAAAGGATGTATTGATAGAACTCTTCAAGGTTGAACATAAGCTTGCTGTCCAGATATTTAAGAATCTGATCAACGCACTCAACTGATGCCATATTAGCGAAACGAACCTTGCTGATAAACTCCTGAATAAACTCAGTTACATTACAATCAGCAAACTTCTTATTAACTGGCATGTAAAGAAGCTGTATATCAAGTGTTGAAAGCTCGATATACATATAATGTATATTCAGAAGCAGCTTATTAAGTGGCATGTTGTTCTCATTAAAGTAAATAAGCTGATTCAGAATGTTTGATAATATTGATAAAAATTCACCTTTATATAATTGCTTACGAAGGAACTGTTCTAATGGCAATGTAGCTGGAACCTTGAACTGGAGTGCCCTAACTCCATCAATAGCTACACAAGTACATTTTGTCCTATTTCCTACAAATTCGTAGTTGTACATTGTCATCTCGAACTGATCAATAGGAACATCTTCCTCGAGCTTGAAATTAAGTGTGAATTCGTCGTAACTCTGATTATTTAAATCTTCCACACTAATAACCCTCCATATATTTCATACACTTTTTATACTATCAAATATATGTAAAAAATTCAATTACATTTATCAGTTTGAAATCAAAATTAATCTACAAACTCAACTCCAGAAAGAAGTTCTTTCTTAACATCATAAAGACGTGGTGAAAGGTCAAGATAATGAATATGTGGGTTATAGAAACGCTGCTCTTCTTCCCATATCTCATTAGCAAGCTGATTCTTTACAAATGTCTGTATCTCCTTAAGTGAAGGCTTTTCATAAACAAGTTCGCCATCCTTGAAGATTGTAACCTGAAGTGGCTTTGCCTCAACATTTCTGAACTTCATATTCTTCCATGGCTTCTGAGGATCAATGAATGCATATGAATCACTGAAATCTGGCTCTTCATCTTCTAACATAAGAAGGTCTGCTATTGCATAACCAGTCTTCTTACTATAAATCCTGTAAACCTTCTTCTTACCAGGGTTTGTAATCTTTTCAATGTTCTCTGAAATCTTAATCTTAGGAGTGTATGTATCTCCATCCTTAACAGCAACCAGCTTGTAAACTCCACCAAACACTGGGTCTGACTTAGAAGTGATCATTCTCTCACCAACTCCATAGGAATTGATCTTAGCTCCCTGCTTATTAAGGGAATCGATTAAGTACTCATCTACGCTGTTTGAAACAACAACCTGACAATCTGTAAGACCTTCCTCATCAAGCTGTCTTCTGATTTTCTTAGAGAAGTAAGCCAAGTCACCACTGTCTATACGAACACCCTTAAGGCGTTTGCCCATTGGCTCAAGAACTTCATGAGCTACCTTGATAGCATTTGGAAGTCCACTCTCAAGAATGTCATATGTATCTATAAGAAGAACGCTGTTATCTGGATAAATTTCAGCATAGTTCTTAAATGCCTCATACTCTGATGGGAAGAATTCAATCCAGCTGTGAGCCATTGTTCCGACAGCTGTAACACCAAACTGCTGATCAGCCATAACTGTAGCTGTTGTATTAACTCCACCGATAAAGCATGCTCTTGTTCCCCAAACAGCAGCATCTGGTCCCTGAGCTCTTCTTGCTCCGAACTCCATAACCACTGCATCTCCTGCTGCTCTTGCTATTCTGTTAGCCTTTGTAGCAATGAGTGACTGGAAGTTAATGCAAATGAGAAGCATTGTCTCAACAAGCTGTGCCTCAATAATAGGAGCTGTTACTGTAACTATTGGAATATTAGGATATACAATAGTACCTTCTGGAACCGCTTCGATTGTTCCTGTAAACTTGAAGTTCTTCAGATAATCAAGGAATCCCTCATCGAACATATTGCGTCCGCGAAGATATTCAATGTCATCATCTGTGAACTTAAGTCCCTGTACATAGTCTATAAGCATTTCAAGACCAGCACTGATAACAAAACCACCCTCGTCAGGATTAGTTCTGTAGAACATATCGAATACAGCAACCTTATCCTTATTGCCTGTAACGAAGTAACCATTTGCCATGGTCAATTCGTAGTAATCCATTAACATAGTTAAATTACGCATACCTTTTCTCCTTCTTCACACACTAACCATTCTAAAATGTTAGTTATTTGCATTTCTATTCTCACGCTTACGAAGACGTGAATCAAGTATTTTCTTACGGATACGTAGGTTCTCTGGTGTAATTTCAAGAAGCTCATCATTCTCAAGGAAGTCAAGAGACTGTTCAAGAGAAAGCTGCTTTGGTGGAACCAGTTTCAGAGCTTCGTCAGCACCTGATGAACGTGTATTTGTAAGATGCTTTGTCTTGCAGACATTTACCTCTATATCTTCCTGACGGCCTGTTTCACCAACAACCATACCAGCATAAACATCTACGCCAGCACCGATGAAAAGAGTTCCTCTTTCCTGAGCATTAAAGAGACCGTAAGTAACTGATGTACCAGCCTCAAACGCTATAAGACTTCCATTTGAACGGTAGCTGAGTTCACCCTTGAAGTAATCATATCCATCGAAAATAGTATTGATAACACCATTTCCCTTTGTGGCTGTAAGGAATTCTCCACGGAATCCTATAAGTCCACGGGATGGTATTCTGAACTCAAGTCTTGTAGTACCTGTACTAACCTGAGCCATTCCGTTCAGCTCACCTTTTCTCATGCTAAGCATATTTATAACAGTACCTGAGAATTCTTCAGGAACATCAACTATTGCAATTTCATATGGCTCCTGCTTCTTGCCAAGTTCATCTGTTCTATAGATAACCTCAGCCTTACTTACAGCAAACTCATATCCTTCTCTTCTCATATTCTCAATAAGAACTGAGAGATGAAGCTCTCCACGTCCTGAAACCTTGAAGCAGTCTGTAGATTCTGTATCTTCTACTCTAAGAGAAACATCTGTATTAAGCTCTCTGTAAAGTCTGTCTCGTAGCTGTCTACTTGTAACGAACTTACCTTCTTTACCAGCAAGAGGTGAATCGTTTACAAGGAAGTTCATAGAAATTGTTGGCTCAGTAATCTTCTGGAATGGAATGCTTTCTGGCTCATCTGGAGAACAGATTGTATCTCCGATCTTCAGGTCTGCAATACCAGATACAGCTACTATAGAACCAACTGTAGCTTCATCTACATCCACCTTTGAAAGGCCATCATATTCATAAAGCTTAGAAATCTTTACTCTCTCTTTTCTATCAGGTTCATGATGATTTACAATCAGAGCTTCCTGATTAACCTTGATAGTACCATTATCAACCTTACCTACACCAATTCTACCTGTGTACTCATTGTAATCAATTGTGCTGATAAGAATCTGTGTTCCTCTTTCTGGATCTCCCTCTGGAGCTGGAATAGAATTAACAATAGTCTCGAAAAGTGGCTGCATATCCTTGCCCGGCTCAGTAGCACTGTAGGATGCAACACCCTCTCTTGCTGAAGCATAAACGAATGGACAGTCAAGCTGTTCCTCGTTAGCATCCAGATCAAGGAGAAGCTCAAGAACTTCCTCTTCTACAGCTTCAGGTCTGGCATCTGGTCTATCAATCTTATTTACACAGACTATAACCGCAAGATTAAGAGCAAGTGCCTTCTGAAGAACAAACCTTGTCTGAGGCATTGGGCCTTCGAATGCATCTACAACTAGAATAACACCATTTACCATCTTAAGAACACGTTCAACTTCTCCTCCGAAGTCAGCATGTCCTGGGGTGTCGATGATATTGATCTTGATTCCGTTGTATGATACAGCAGTGTTCTTAGAAAGGATTGTAATTCCTCTCTCGCGCTCTATATCATTTGAATCCATGACTCTTTCAGCAACTTCCTGGTTTTCTCTGAAAACACCACTCTGTTTCAAAAGGCCATCGACCAATGTTGTTTTACCGTGGTCAACGTGGGCTATAATAGCCACATTTCTAATGTCTTCTCTTATCATAATTTTCTCCATTTAAATAGTGTATATTTAGTAAAGCCTTCCATATCGCTTAATTATCGATCTGGAAAGTTCATGTTTATTTTTATCTATCTGCGCTACACAGAATTTATCATCCACTTGCGGAGGATCCTTCACATCATCCGGAAGTATCATCAACGTATTGTTATCGACAAATAGGGTATTTTGCCGCTCATCGTTGATAAGAATGGTGGAGAATTCAGTAAAGTTTTCTCCTTTGACAGTAATACTGTTATTATAAGCATTATAATTCACGGACTTAATGGAAATGTCTTCCAGACCAAGTCTCATATAGGTTCTCTTATATGGTTCTACATATTTGTACAAATAGTTATCACCATATAGCATATCGTATTGGGCAAGAAGTGACTTATTATGATACTCCTCATTATCACTTTGAGGATCATCATTATAGTACTTAGTATGAATATCCTGCATAACTCCGGAATCTATACCGATAGCCTTCATCATGTAGTCTGAAACTTCATATGCATAAAGATCTTTATCTTCAAGACCAAGATCAAAATTACTTACGATAACATATTCTGTCTGTGACTCAGTTCCGCTATTAAACTGTCCCTCTTTAAATGTAAGACTAGGAATATGATCACCATACATAAGAAGTACATAATCCTCACCGCGGGCATCCAGCTTTGCTTTAAGATCAGCTATCATCTCATCCATCTCATAACATTGATTTACGAAATAGCCAAATTGATAACCGAGCTCTTCGCTCTCTTCTTCAGTCTCACCATCAACTGTGACATGAACATGCTCATCGCATTTAAGTTCTGTCTTTGGATAACGTCCATGACCCTGCACTGAAATAGTAAGTACAAAGTCCGGTTCCTCATCATAATCAAGGGCTGCAATTATTTCATCTGGGAGACAATTATCTTTTGCCCATCCAGTCTGTGTTCTCTCAAAATGCTGCATATACTCCAGAGATGTGAATGTCTGGAAACCGAGGCTTGCATAGGACTCATCTCTTGAATAGAACTTCGCTTTATTATTATGGATGGCATGTGTTCCATATCCGTTTCTAAGTAATACTTGTGCCATACTCTCACAAGGTGTTGTTGTAAGTATTGTCTTATATGGATACTCTCCGGCACCAAAGACTTTACTGTTCATTCCTGTAAGTATTTCAAACTCACTGTTTGCTGTACCTGCTCCAATAGCTGGAACTGTAAGGAATCCACTAGGATACTCTTCCTCATATTTCTTGAAATTAGGAATTGATTCTCTGTCTGTATGAACTCCGTCAACTCTTCCAATATCAATAAAGGATTCAAGCTGAAGTACGATAACATTTGGATGCTGCGCCTTGTTATTCTTATATTTATAAGTTCTATGAGGTGTAACAACATCTTCAATGTCTTTAGCAAGAGCATCTACATTTGCCTGACTATAGTCATCTGGTTTTGTAATACCCTGGTCGATAACGCTATTAGAAAAGCAATAAACAAATCCATAGCTCTTATATGCCGTACCAAGATTTGTAAACTGATCAGAAATGATCTTTGTTTCCAAAGCAAGGAATGTCATTATATAAACAACTACGAAAGAAACAAGAACAACTATGGATCCCTGAACATAGTTAACTTTGCCTTTAAGTTTAGGAATCTTAAGGAATGCAAGGACTATAATTACTATGAACAGAATAACTCCAAGAACTATGGCTATCCTCTGCCAGAGGTTGAAGTAAATGTTAAACATACTTATAACATCTGAAAACATAATGAAGTCAATAGCTGAGAATGGAGTAATTCTATATCCCAAAAGGACAAAATTAATGAATCCCACTGCAAACCACAGAAGGAAAACAAGTCCCATAGCAAATCCACGTCTCTTGAACAACAGTCCAATAGACAAAGTAAAATATAGAATTAGTACGTTATATAAAAATACAATTGGATTATGGAAAATAAATACGAATGGACTAAGAAGGGATCTTCTTCCTAGCATTTCAAGAAGAACCGCCTCAAAAATGGCTACACAAAGAATTATAAGCAGCCATTTCCATATAGACAGTTCATATGATTTTCTTATGACTTTTCCAGTTTTAGCTTTTATTTTAAGTAATTTTTCTTTCATGAAATCATCCTTAAAATACTAAAAGACCTGCTCGCATGCAGGCCAAATAATCATCGTTCTATTTGCATGAGGTATTATATATCAAAAATAATGTGAATTCAACAAGTATAATAACCAAAAATAAAGGGATTTTAAGCAAAATATTCCCCGAAATACATAGTATTCCGGGGAATAATCTTATATTTATGCAGCCAGCTTTTCTTTATTAAGCAAGCCAAAATGATCTGCTTCTTCTATAATCTCAGCTTCTATGGTAATAACTTTAGATGCTGTCATTATAAAGTCAAAGAGAAGTACTAATGTCGCAGCTATAGCAAGTGCTTCTTTAGGAATACCAAACTGATTCATGATAATTCCTATAACAATCAAAGTTCCTCCAGATACAGGCGGAACTGCCGGCATCATAAGATAAACAACCGCCCATACACTTATAAACCATACTATATTTACATTAATTTGATAATACTCAGCAAAATAGAACAAAGTAATAACAAAGCCACTACTAAATGTTCCAACATTAAACATATTTTTAAGAGGAAGTGCAAATACTGTATAACTTGAATCAATTCCAAACTCTCTTTCTGAAACATCAAGCGTCACACCGTATGCTGCAACCGAAGAAGCTGTTGTAAGTCCAACAAGGAAAGCCGGGAATATCTTTTTAAAATATAAAGCAGGGCTAATCTTATACTTAAGACTTGATTTTATAAGAACCGCTGTCGCAACCACTACATTAATTGCAAGACAAAGCAGGACAGGCTTCCATACCTTTACAAAGACACCAAATCCATTTACCCAGAATAATTCTGTAAGTGCCGCAAAAATGTAAATTGGAAGCAATCTACAAATTAATTCGATTATATTAAGGAAAAGGGAACTTCCCTGAATGGTAAGATCAACCAGTCCCTGAACCTTACTTCCGGAAAGAATTAAAACTATTCCAACTAAGACAGCAATAAATGCCACCTGAAGCATATTTCCTTCTAGAAATGGAGTAATCGGATTTGTCGGAACGATATCCATTAAAAGATCATATATTTCTTTCATTCCTCCAGAGCCACTACTCTTTCCATATTTAAATGCAAAAAATGGGATAGCAAGAAGTGTTGAAATGATTGATTGAATACAGCCATGCTTTTCTGTATTAAAAATCATGAACTTACCTCTTTTGCTCAGGTTGGAAACACTTCCCATACCACAAATACCAGATATGATTGAAAAGAAAATCATTAATCCGGCAAATGTACCCAGTAAATTCATAAATGATTCTGTTATCGTTAATAAGATATAATTTAAAATAAATTGACTCACTTTTGCCGGAACAATAGGTTTTATAATTCCAGCAATAATAGATAAGATAACCGAAAGAATAAGGACATTTTCGTCCTTCATCTTATTTCTTGGAATTTCGAATGTTATTTCATTCGAATTATCTTTGTATCTCCAAATTGGGTTCATACCCATGTTGGATATCAGGTTATGAGTAAGACCTGTATCCTCTTCTTCCTTGGCAGGGTTAAACTTCTCACCCTCGTATATTAGTTTAAAACGGTATACACCCAGCCTTTTATAAAGCTTAACAGTAATATCCTTTTTCTCACCAAAATGTTCAGATAAATCAAGAAGCATAGATTCCATCATGAAAACAGAACGAATTCGGTTTTTGCTTGGAACCTTATAGTCTTTCATCCAGGAATCAACAAACTCTGTAATTTCAGCAATTCCCATTCTATTCAATTTATACTCTAGAGTCTTCTTTTTTTCCAATTTAATTCTCCAAAACTAATAAATTACATTCCCATCTGGGGCATTTTCGTTGAAATCACATTCTTTTCAGGCGATTTCATTTCCACTTCATCATTAAGAGATTTGACACTGTTTTTCTTCTCTCCGACAAGAAGTTCAACGGATTTATCTTTATCAGGAATAAACCTGCTCCTCTTCTCCAAATCCCTACTTATTTCAAGACCAAACCCCTCAAAACTCTTAGAATAATCTAATCTTGTTTTTCCATCATCAGACCTTGGCCCGATTATTATATCATGACTTGATCTATAAATTCTAGAAGTCTTTATCAATCTATTCAAAAATGTATTGAATTCATTAATAGTGATTTTCTCATTAAGCTTCTCGCCATCCTTAAGAGTATTAAGCATGGCATTATATTCTTTACTACCACTCTTATTCTTTCTGGTCTTGCCAAGAAGAACTATATACTTCTTGCAGATAGATGCAACATTCTTAATATGCTTTCTTATTTCTTTAACATTATTAAGACGTTTCTCTTCTTTATTCAGTTTCCTCTCTTTGTAGCCTTCCTTGTTAGCCAGTCGTTCTTTATGCGCACTTATCTTTTTATCCAGTTCAGTACCATCATTACTAAGTCCTGGATTCAGTAGCTTATTGATATAATTCTTATCTCTCATTGTATGTGACAAAACATCACTTACAAGGTTCATTCTATAAGCACTGTCGCCCTTTGCAGGAATAGCAGTCTTCTTCATATAGGTTCTACAAGCATCTATGAGTTCCTGTTCTTTACTCATTATCTCATGATTATCTTTGCCTATTCTGCGACTTCTATTAAGTGCATTTATAGCATACTTGATCGGATTCAACCTGGAATTATCAGATGCAAGAATCCTCTGCATATTTATATCGTTATCTTCCATTGCCATCTGGCGTTCCTCAGCATCAGTAAAGCTAAGCTTAAGATCATTATCCAGGAACCAGTTTCTAACCATTTCATGAATATTGTCTACACGGCCTTCCTGCTTAGACTTTCCATCGTAAACAGAATCTATAAGCTTCCCAATCTGACTATAACTGGTTACACGAATCAGATTAAACCTGTCATCTGCTATATAAACACCCTCTGGCATCTGGTTTATTCCACTTCCGCGGAAGAATTCTCCCGTTTCAGCATCATAAAATCCAGACTTATGTACCTTTCCATCTTTCTCCTGAAGAACCTGAGACATATCCATCTGACCAAGATCCATATTATGGCCAGTTGTTCCGATAATGAGTCTCTTCGCCCCCCTGACATTCTGAAGAGGGAAAACCATATCATAATGCTCCTGAGCCATAGAGCAGAAAACAGTCATCTCAAGATTAGGGATATTTCTCAGATCATTTTTACTATGAAGAAGCTTAGTAAATATACCTGGAACAGGATCTCTAAGTACCAGATCAAATTTAACCTTATCTTTATAATGAGCCTTATCCGGATTATTATCAGCATAGGCCTTCAGCCACTTGTACATCAGCTTAATGCTTTCTCCAGCAGCTACAGCTCCACGGCTATGTCCAGTTACATTTATATGTACATCATGTGGAACCTCTCCATTATCCCACTTCTTAAATATCTTTTCGAGAAAATCAACGGCGAATTCCTTGCCATAACTTCTGGTATTCTCAATACTGTATTCTCCAACATTAAGTAGTCCTGGTTTGAACCAAAGATCAGGTGTTGGACCAGCTATTGTGTATCTGGTCTTCTCCATGGTTTTTCCATCTTCAGCTTCAATCGAAGTGGTTTTAGACCTAAGGTGTTTGAATTTACCTCCACCTTTTTTATCCACCAATTTACCAAATTCAACATCTAGTGATGCCTTTGTATTTCTTGTTCCATCAGTAAAGGTTTTACCATGCTGACCATGGTACTCTCTTCTTACTTCCTTATATCCGGATCCAGCAAAGTCTATTTCTAGAACTTCCTCACCTTTTTTTAGATATCTGTTTCCCATGGAATGATAAATAGCTACGGTTCTTTCTTCTTCAGAACCCTTTTTCATTTCATCTATTTCGTCATATATATCGTCACCATATACCTCTTTAATGGCATCACGATTACTCTTTGTTATATTTCGAGCTAATTGACCTTCATTAGCGTTAAAGGATTCAAGAGTTTTATCAGACTCATCAGAAATAACGTAATCATTTTTAAATCTAATTTCCTCTTTACGTTTTGCATCATCTAAATTATGACGCATAGCCATTGCACCCAGGGCTTTAAACTCAGGAATAGGTTTACCTTTTTTCGTCTGTTTATTAGGAATATATTCTACTTTAGCATTACCCCTTAGCTCTAAATCCTCCGGATAGTCAGCAAAAGAAACGTTTGTCAAAAAACAATAATTAATCTCTTCTGAAAGAGTACCAATTATTTTAGCGTCACTAAATGTATTTATATATTGAGAAACTTTGTTAATTAATTCTGTTCTGGTATTAGAATCATTAATCTTTGTTTTTTCAAGAAAATCGATTAATTTATTGCCATCCTCGCGTGAATCACCAAGATTAACGCTATGTATAGTATCATAAAGATGAGCAAGCATAGGAAGGTCTGTAGGTGTCCATCCATTTTGATTCATCTTAACAAGAAACTCACAAGTAAAAAGCTCAGCATAGTCAACAGCTTCATTGGAATTAATTGAACTTATCCTGGCTTTTAAAGTCTGGTCGATCATAAGCTTAACACCCTTAACATATGCAATATCAAGGCTGCCATTATCACGATCTTCACCATATTCTTTTGTAAGCGAATTTAGTATTCTTCGTACATTACCATTAAGTGGCATAACTTCACCTACTTATCTCATTATTTAACAAAACCATTATAACACTTAAAAAGCAACAAAACCGCAACAAAATAAGAACACTTTATACATATTCAGCGCTATTTTTGTAGCGCGAGAGCGCGGAAAGGTCCAGTGGACCTTTCCGGAACCCGCGCATACGGGTTGTATGCGCGTAGGTGCAGAGTCCGTCTCGGACTCTGCGTAAGAAAAAAGGACATCCAAACGGATGTCCTTTTTTCTTACTCAGAGCGCGAGACGGGGATCGAACCCGCGACCCCCTCCTTGGCAAGGAGGTGCTCCACCACTGAGCCACTCGCGCATTTCTTACGGCTTTCCGCCGCAACAAAAGGTATGTTATCACATATCAAACTTTAAGTCAATATCTTTTGCATATTTTCTGAATCATTTAATGCATTCATCGCATCAAAGCGGCCAAGTTTGTACATTCTCTTCATTTTTTCGAGATTTTTTTCTGTACGACTAACGTTAATTACTCTGCTTGGTCTTATAACAAGAATTTTTCCCTTTAACTCCTGATCTCTAACGTATCTAAGCTCATCATTATACATCTTGTGTCTATCTTCGCATGCTTTAACATATCCAGGATAGTTTTTATATTTAGCTTTAAGAAGCGGAAATGTTTTATCTGGCTTTTTCACATAGCCTGCTGGTCTGGTCAGAATAACGATATTCTTTTCAAAACCAGAACTTTGCATAAACTTAAGAGGAATGCTGTCTGCTGTACCTCCATCCAGATAAAACTTACCATCTACTTCAACATTCTCTGAAACCAAAGGAAGTGATGCAGACGCTCTAACAGCATCCATCTGCTCTCTCAGATCGTAAAGCCTTATATATTCAGCCTTTCCAGTATCAAGACTGGTAACAGTTGAATAAACCTCCATATCTTTAGTTCTCTGGGCAAATGTGTCAAAATCAAACTTGCTGAGTTTGTAAGGAATCTCATCATAACAGAATTCAGTCTCGCATACATTTCCCGTTTTAAAAAGAGATGTCCAGCTCATGAAACGCTTATCTTCTCTATATTTCAGGAAATATCTGATGTTTCTTCCTAATTGATTAGATACATAAGAAACACCATGAATTATTCCGGCAGATACACCAACTAATCCGTCGGCTTTAACACCGCGGAGTAATAATTCATCCAGAACACCAGAGGCATAAATACCTCTCATTCCGCCACCTTCTACAACAAGTCCTAATTTATCAGCCATTTTTACAACCTTTCACTCTAAAACCACTACTTCTTTTTAGAAAAGAATGTTCCTTCTGTTTCTGAGGAGTGATGCTCCTGAAACAATATTGATAATACCAAGTGTAATGCCAATAACAATAAGAAGCACTCCTACTGTAATATTAGCTCCACCTGCATTCTTTAATACCTTATATACCTTTTCCATCTTGAACCTCCTTTATTTAACACCGTACTGCTCATAATAAGAATCTATACGACCCTTTAATTCATCATCGATAATGCCCTTTTCAACAAGATATCCAACAACCTCATCCATTGAAACGATTGCTGCCGTATCAAATCCGTAGAGATCTTTAATCTCATCAAGAGCACCCTTTTCGCCCTTACCTCGCTCACATCTGTTAAGAGATACCATAAGTCCAACTATGGTCACATCTCCCTGTGCTTTTACGATAGGGATTGTCTCCTCCATGGATTTTCCAGATGTTGTAACATCCTCAATAACCACTATTCTGTCGCCATCCTTGATAGGACTTCCTAAAAGAATTCCAGCATCGCCATGATCCTTTGCTTCCTTACGGTTAGAACAGTATCTTATTTCTTTTCCATAGAGCTTACTATATGCAATGGTAGTCGCAACTCCGATCGGAATACCCTTATAAGCAGGTCCGAACAGAACATCGAAATCATCTCCATAAGTATTATGAATAGCCTGAGCATAGTACTCACCAAGTTTCATCAGCTGAGTACCTGTAACATAGAGTCCGGCATTCATGAAAAATGGAGACTTACGACCACTCTTAAGTGTAAAATCACCAAATCTTAGGACATTGCAGTCCAGCATAAAATCTACAAATTCCTTCTTGTATCCTTCCACGTAAGATGTCCTCCTAAGAAAAATATATGGTACGCTCCTTACCAGAAACGTACCATAGAATTTTACCATATTAACAGAGATTTTTCTATAATAGATTACTCTTAAAGCTCTTTTATCTTATCAAGAATCTTGTCTGCCACCTCAAGCTTTGACATAAGAGGAAGTTCCACCATATCTTTTTTAGTGATCATTGTTACGATATTAGTATCTACCTTATATCCTGCTCCTTCAGTTTTAAGGCTGTTAGCACATATCATATCAGCATTCTTTGAATCCAGCTTTTTACGTGAATTCTCTATCAGATTCTCAGTTTCCATTGAGAAACCAATGATTTTCTGACCTGTCCTCTTTTTCTCACCAAGAGACTTAAGGATGTCCTTTGTTCTCTTAAGAGAAAGGCTCATGCCTTCGGAATCACTTTGTTTCTTAATTTTATTATCAGCAACGGTTTCAGGAGTAAAGTCCGCAACAGCAGCCGACATAATGATAACATCTGAAGATTCAGCCTCGGAAACCATGGCATTATACATATCCTCAGCAGATGTAACGTCTACTCTCTTAACTCCAGCAGGAGTATCCAGGTTGGTAGGTCCTGAAACAAGAGTCACATCAGCACCTCTCATAGCAGCTATTCTGGCCACAGCATAGCCCATCTTCCCTGAAGAATGGTTTGTAATAAAACGAACTGGATCTATAGCTTCTTCAGTAGGTCCTGCATCAACAAGCACCTTCTTACCCTCGTAATCCTTTTCCTTTGCAGCAGCTAAAACAACCTGTTCTACAAGAGCCTCTGGTGTAGGGAGCTTACCCTTTCCATCATATCCGCAAGCAAGATGCCCCTCGGCCGGCTCAACGATGGTATAACCAAACCTCTTGAGTTTAGCAATATTATCCTGAACAATAGGATTTTCCAGCATGTATACATTCATTGATGGAGCCACGAGAATTGGGCAACGAGCCGGCAAAACAACTGTAGAAACCATATCATCGGCTATACCATTAGCTATTTTCCCAATTATATCCGCTGTAGCTGGCGCAATGAGAATGCAATCCGCATTTGTTCCCAGTGATATATGAGGTACATTAACGTAGTCATCTGGATTCTCATCGAAGACATCTACATATACCTTATTCTTTGTTAATACACTAAATGTTTCAGCGGTTATGAACTTAGTTGCATTTTCTGTCATTACAACATGTACATCTGCATGCTGTTTAACCAGCATACTAGCCACATCTGCCATCTTATAAGCAGCTATTCCGCCTGTAACACCCAGGAGTATATTTTTACCTTTTAACATAGCATTTCCCCTTAAATATCAAAGAGCTGTCCGTGTTTCTCGTATCTTGTCACTCTATCGATCTGGTTATTCTCATCAACAAATACAACCTTTGGAGGATTTTCAGCAAACTCCTCAGGTGTCATCTGAGCATAACTCATAATAATAACCTTATCTCCTTCACTCACGAGTCTTGCTGCAGCGCCATTCAGACAAATGATACCTGAGCCAGCCTCACCTGCTATAACATATGTCTCCAGACGATTGCCATTATCTACGTCGGCAACCTGAACCTTCTCATACTCTATAAGACCGCAAGCATCCATAAGCTTTTCGTCAATTGTAATACTTCCTACATAGTCAAGGGCCGCCTGAGTTACTACTGCTCTATGAATTTTTGATTTAAGATATGTTCCTAACATTTTTTACTCTCATACTTTCTTTTTATTTATACAGTCGTCATGAAGTTATCAATAAGACGAACTTTATTATTGATCTTAACTGCGATTGCCACAAGAACATCGCCTTTAATCGTATCAATATCTTCCATTGTCAGATTATTAACTACATTTACATACTCTACATCAGCCATAGGCTCTGTTTCAAGTAATTCTAGCATTTTTGCTCTGACTACAGAAGCATCTCTTTCTCCTGCCTCTACAAGAGACTGGCCTAACTTAATGGATTTACTGAGAATAAGGGCCGCTTTACGCTCTTCATCATTCATATAAGTATTTCTTGAGCTCATAGCCAGACCGTCCTCTTCTCTAACAATAGGACAACCTACTATTTCAAGCGGCATATTGAGATCCGCTACCATTCTCTTGATAATTGCAAGCTGCTGAGCATCCTTCTGTCCGAAGTAAGCTCTATCTGGACAAACTATATTGAAAAGCTTAGTACATACTGTACAAACGCCGCTGAAATGAACAGGTCTTGAAAGACCACAGAGATAATTCTTAAGGCCGTTCATATCAACAAAGGTTACGAAGCCATCCCTATACATCTCTGATGGATCCGGATTAAAGATCAGGTTTGCGCCTGTCTCGTCGCAGAGGGCTGTATCCCTCTCTAAATCTCTTGGATATGCCTCTAAATCTTCATTTGGACCGAATTGTGTAGGGTTTACAAATACACTTACTACTGTTTTATCATTCTGTTCTACAGACTTCTTTATAAGAGACTGATGTCCTGCATGCAGAAATCCCATAGTAGGAACCAAGCCAACCGTGAGGCCTTCCTTTCTCCAACCTTTAACTGCTTCACGTACTTCTTTAACTGTATGTACTACTTTAACTGCCATCTATTTTTCCTCCATCTGAATATGTTCATTACCTCGCTAGCTACCAAACTCGTTTTGGGACCGTCGCGGGTCTCGGTGCTTAGCGATTCACGAGCCTGAAAGGCGAAGTGAGAGCTTAGCAAGCCGAAGCTTCTTTTCGAAGAAAGGAAGCCGGCGTCCGCTAGGGGCTAGCCCGCGCCGAGCGGAAGCGATGTCCCCAAACGAGTTGTGGTAGCTCAAGCGAGGTTCAATAATCTATTTGATAGCTTCAGCAAGAACTTCAGGATCAATTGCATAAGTATGCTCTGCAGCAGGATAAGTTCCAGCCTTAACTTCGGCATCGTAATCTTTGAAGCCCTGCATCATCATTTCTCCAACATTAGCGAAGTTCTTAACAAACTTTGGTCTGTAGTCACTGAACATTGCAAGCATATCTGCGTATACAAGAATCTGTCCATCAGTTCCTGCGCCTGCTCCAATTCCAATGGTAGGAATAGAGATTTCTTTGCTTACATATTCTGCAAGATCTGCAGGTACGCATTCAAGTGTGACTGCAAATGCTCCAGCTTCTTCAAGAAGCTTAGCATCACGGACGAGCTTTTTAGCTGAGGCAATGTCACGTCCCTGTGCCTTATAACCGCCCATTGTATTAATGGACTGAGGTGTGAGTCCAATGTGACCCATAACAGGGATGCTAGCTTTTACTATAGCCTCAACCTGTGGGATTATTTCTTCGCCACCCTCAAGTTTTATGGCACCGGCTCTTCCTTCTTTCATAAGACGTCCGGCATTAACAACTGCATCGTATACTGATGCCTGGTATGACATAAATGGCATATCTATAACAACGAGGGCGTTTTCAGCTCCTCTTGCAACTGCTACACCATGATGAATCATATCCTCCACAGTTACTGATACTGTATCAGGATAACCCAGCATAACGTTTCCAAGAGAATCTCCAACGAGGATACCGTTAATTCCAGCTTTATCAACAAGCTTAGCTGTTGAGTAATCATAAGCTGTGAGCATTGATATCTTCTCACCCTTTTGCTTCATTTCCTTAAATGTAACGCTTGTGTTTTTCATAAGTCCATCCTCCTTATTTTTCGCTTAGCATAGCACTCTCAAGAAGCAGCGCCATTTCGCTATAATCATTATCTGCATTTTTTATCTTAGCTATCTCCAGAGCATGCTTTGAAGCCTCTATATATAAGGTCTTCATCTCCTCTGGGATTGTATTTAAATGGGAACGTACCGTGACCACATCATTTCTGTCGATTGGTCCAGTAAGCTGATTAACAAGCCCTTTTTCAGCTATACCCATGGCATTATCCCTGAACAGACCTATAAGCATCTCATGTGATGTTTCGAAGTCAAATCCACAGGATTTCATCATTTCTATGGCTGCACCGTAGATGCCACATACAAGGTTGCTGGCCATAACGCATGATGCATGGTATTTGGACTTATCTTCGGTCTTTAGCGTACCGGTTTTAATTCCAGCATGACTAAAAATACCTACTAACTCTGATAAGTACTTCTCATGTCCCTCTATAGTTATAAATGCATTGGAAAAATTTTTATATGACGCATATTTATCTGAAATAGCGTATATAGGATGGATGGAATACCCAAAAATAGGAATAGGTGATTCATCAAAGACTTGCGATGAAACTGAGCCACTGGTGTGGCACACTATCTTTCCTTCAATCTCAGGATAGTTCTTGATCTCGTCAAAAACCTTTGAGATTACTGAATCGCTTACTGTAAGTATAATCGCATCACTTGTTTTAATAAGTTCCCTGGCATCTTCATAATATACGGTATCGGTAAATGCTGCAGCGTCCTTCGCATGCTCGCTTGTGCGGCTATAATAGCCACTCACTTCGTAATCGTGTAGCTTTAGGAATTTTCCCATTGTGTAGCCCACACGACCTGCACCTATGAATCCAATCCTCATACTATCACCCCCTCACTATTTAGTGTAAAGGTGATGCCGATTTTTACATAAAGCATTGTGATACTTTTAGGTATAGTTTCGAAAAAGTCGAATACCATCCTTTTTCCGTTGTGAGTATATTAAAATTTGAAATATTTGTAAAGTAAATTTTGTGTGAACGGAGCCACACAAAACTTACTCTATTTAGCTTTTTAAGCTGATATATGTCATCAGAAGATCGTTAATTTCAATCATATCGCCCTTCTGAATAGCTGCATTCAGAACATTAATGAATTCATCATCATCATTTCCGTATTCTTTCTTGCAGATTTCGAACATAATGTCATTAATTGTAGCTTTATCTTCGTTATATGTAGCTTTCTTCATCTTCTTGAGGAGATTAATATCGATGATCTCAGGACCGGCACTTACCTGAGGCTCTTCGTCTTCATCGTCCTCATATTCGCCGTCATCCTCATACTCGTCATCATCTTCATATTCATCATCGTCTTCGTATTCGTCGTCATCCTCATACTCGTCATCGTCTTCATATTCATCGTCATCGTATTCGGATTCTTCCATAGCTGGCTCCTGGCTCTGCTCAGGCTCTGCCTCTGGTTTTTCTTCTGGAGCATCTTCCTCAAGACGCAGCTCCATAGCAGTCTTATTAGCCTTAGACTGATGCTTCTTAGCATATTCTTCGTCGCTCACACCCTTCTGGGCTTCGACAAACTTCATATAATTCTCTATTGACTCATTAATTACATTTATACAGTCATAAATAAGCTCAATATTGTTATTAACATAGGCTTTATTTCCAATATTGATGGCATTTTCAATTCTAAACGCTATCTCAGCGGCTTCTACCGCTCCAATATTCTGACATCCTGTACGAACGTTATGAATCTTATTTCTAAAGCCTCTATAGTCTGTATCCAGCTTCTCCTTCAGTTCTTCTACTGAATCCTTGTTCTGGTTATAGAACGTGCTAAGGATTCTATTATAAACGTCAATATTACCTCCAATACGCTCAATAACGCTAACTACATCGAAGAGGTCTTCAAGTTTCTTAAGACCTTCGCTGTATCTGGACTCTCTGATATACTGAGTTACATCACTGGTTCTGTATTTTATCTTGCTGTTATCCACGAATCTATTAAGCAGACTGGCAAGGACTGTTATATCAAATGGTTTAAGAATAACATCTGAAAAGCCCTCATCAATGATTTCCTGCTTATTCTTACCAATAACATCTTCTGACATAGCAATAATAGGGAGGTTTGTATAATATTCATCACAAAGATCCCTTATCTCTCTAAGCGCATCTATACCGTTCATGACTGGCATAGCTACATCCATAAATACCATATCGTATTTATTTGTCATGACCATATCGATAGCACTTACACCACTTGCTGCTGTATCGCACTTAATCTCCATGGACTTAATTACATCTTCAGCTACGTTTCTGCTTAGCTCCACATCATCTACCAGAAGGATATGCAGGTCTGGAGCCCACATCTTCTCTGCTTCTTCACGGGATACACGTTCGATAGTATTATCGTTCATAGGTATCATATCCGCAGTTGTTTCAGGTTTCTTCTGGTCTACAGTGAATGTAAAGGTGGTTCCCGCTCCATATGTACTCTCTACTATAAGCTCTCCACCAAGTACATCTGCGAACTTTTTGGCAATCGAAAGGCTTACGCCCATACCTTCGCTGGAGCCTGTCTTCTTGGACTCCTCTGTATATGTAATCTCAAATAGATGTTCAAGCTTTTCTTCCGGTATACCTATACCTGTGTCGGAAACACTGAACACAAGTCTTGTATCGCCCTTGTCATCTCCCTGCTGAACCTCGTAGTTATCTACAGAAAGTGTAATAGAACCTTCCTTTGTGTATTTAACCGAGTCATCAAGGATTATATCCAGAACGTTCTTAATCTTATCGAAATCTCCTATCAGGATATCAGGTATATTCTCACCCAGGTCAACAAGGAACTTAATTGGCATATCTGCCAGCTTATTAAGCATATTGTCTGATATATCACAAATAAGAGTCGTTACTGAATAAGGCTCACTGACCGCTTCTTCCGCTCCAGATTCAAGTCTTGCAAGAAGAATGGTCTCGTCTACTCTGTCTATAACGTCATATCCCTTATTAACAATCTCTTTCAGATTCTTCTGAGTTTCTTCATTCTCAGTTCCATCCTTAAGCATGTTAGTAGCAAATGAGATCATGGCATTTATAGGCAGCTTTATCTCGTTACTCATATTAGCTAGGTAGTCTGTCTTAGCACTACTGTTCTTAATCACATCTTCATGCTTCTTATTCAGTTCATCCAGCTCTTTCTTCTTTCTATTGAACTGTCTATAGATTCTTATGATAAGAGCAAGAATAAGAAGTATATTTACTATTACAAATGCCAGAATGGCTATACGTACTGCCTTCTTCTCAAGAAGACCCTTTTCCTTATTGATGGTAAAGGATATAGGCTTTTCACACTGCACACCGTCTCCGTTTACAGCATTGGCCTCGAATACATAAGTACCACCGTCAAGGTTTGTATATACAGCTTCGAAGTTCTCATTACTTGAAAGAACTTCTGCTTCCTTATCAAATCCAACCAGCTGATACTCTACCTGTATATTCTCTCTATTGAAGTAACTAAGCACTGCAAAGGAGATTTCAAGACGCTGAGTATCTGATGGGATGTTTAATTCTCCTCCCATCTGGTCATAATAATATGTTTCACCATCCACCTTGATCTCAGAGATTGTGATCTTAGGCGGAACCTCGTTTGTCTCTATATCCTTGATATTAAACTTCATAACACCTGTACCGGTGCAGAGATAAATATCAGAATTATATATACAGCTATTAGAATTATTGGAAATACCACTTTCCAGTCCGTCACCCACTGAATAATATCTTTCTGAAATAGGGGTTGTGGAAAGCAGGTTATCTTCTGTTGAATAAATGAGACCCTTCGAACCAACAATAAACAGCGTACCGTCTTTAAGGATCAGACTGTAAATATTATTGGAAAAGTCAATATTACTGATGGATCTGAATGTACCGTCATAATATGAAAGTCCATTATTAGTTCCGATCCAAAGTCCATCTGTTCCCTCTGTAATACAGGAAACAACGTTTGAATTAAGGCCATCCTCATCAGTGTAATTCTTAATGTTATCTTCCTCTATCACATAAAGACCACCACCGTCGGAGCCTGCATAAAGCTTTCCTTCAGAATCCTCATAAAGTGTGATGATATTTGAATAGTCCAGACCGTTATCGTAATTATAGTTTTCAAATACACGTCCATTAAAATTGATAATACTGATTCCGTCCTCAGTACCAATGGCTATCTTTCCATCATTTGTCTCATACAGGCAATTGACCATGTTACTGAGAAGTCCTGTAGCCTTGTTATAAGCTGTTATTCCTCCATCCGGCTGATACTTAACAACACCATACTTTCTGTATGTACCAAACCAGATGTTTCCTTCTCTATCCTGGATGATATCACGGACAGATACGCCTGCCATATATTCTGTCAGCTCGTTATTTACAAGGTTTTTCTCTGAATCAAGTATAAAGAGCCCCTCGTCAGTTCCAATATATGTAGAACCATCAAAGATTTCCACACAGTTTGTAAGTGTATCAGGGATACCATAAAGCTTATTAAGATTTGAGAATTTGCTCTTTGACATGTAGTAAAGACCTTCTTTACTAGATGCAAACCAGAAATTACCTTCGTAGTCGATGATCATATCAGAAATATAGCTATCTACACTTGTTTTTGTAAGAGATTTAAAGCTGCCATGATCATCAAAATAACCTACACCGTTATCAGTACAAAGGTAAGTTTTATTGTTATAGCAATAGATACTATTAATACCATCTTTGGTTGACTCCCAGACCGAAACATGGTCAAAGTCTGTAATATGAAGTACTGAGCTATTGATGGTACCAATATAAATAACTCCAGATGTATCACTGGAAATAGACGAAAGCTCTTCTTCAGTATAATCAGAGGAGCTTCTTTCTGTAACAATACCACTTTCATCAATGCTGAAAATTGTATTGCCATTATAAATGCCCCAGATTTTAGACTGGGCAACTGTTATTCCTTTAACATTATGCTTTGCAAGAGTTTCATTTCTCACAAGGATATCGTGGTCGCTGGCTTTATCAACTGTATAAACGCCATATGCAGTGCCCACATAAATAGTTCCATCAGGAGCTTCGCACACGTCATTAATACATTTAACGCCGCTATAGTATTCGTCTGAGAAATGGTAAATATCATTTCCGGATATTCTGAAGAGACCGTAGTTATTTGTAGCAACCCACAGTCTGCCCTGAGTATCCTGAAATAGGGAGTTTATGTAATAAACATCGGCCTTATCAGTGTTCCAGAGATTAAAGAGGCGGAACTCATTACCGTTATATCTATAAAGTCCGCCATCTGTTCCAATCCACATATATCCGGATTTAGTCTGATAGATGCAATTGACCTCGGAACTTCCAAGACCATTATCCTGATTATAGAGAGTTTCCTGATAATCAGAAGGGACGTCTTCTGCATTTACATTATGTACGCCAAAAAGACATGCAGCGCATGTCATTAAGGCACATAAAAGTATGAATTTAAGCTTCTGTGAGAAATGCTTCATATCCCTTTTCCGTTTCAAATATATCTGCTTTGCTTGTTACTTCCCAAGGAGCATGCATATTGAGTACTGCTACTCCGCAGTCCACAACTTCCATACCATAGAGGGAAAGTATGTAGGCGATGGTTCCACCACCACCAAGGTCTACCTTACCCAGCTCAGCTGTCTGGTAGAATACTTTATTATTCTCAAGGATTCCTCTGATCTTGCCAATATATTCTGCATTGGCATCATTAGAACCGGATTTTCCTCTTGAACCTGTAAATTTATTGAATACCATTCCTTTTCCAAGGAAGGCTGCATTCTTTGCCTCAAAACAATTTGCATAAAGTGGATCATAGCCTGCGCTAACATCTGAAGAAAGCATGCAGGAATTCTTAAGACATCTTCTAAGTGAAAGATTACTGTTATATCCAGCAAGCTCAAGAATCTCAGCCACGCTGTTCTCAAAGAATTTAGACTGCATTCCTGTAGCACCTACTGAACCTATCTCCTCTTTATCTACAAGAAGTGTACAAGCTGTCTTTTCTGGTTTCTTTACATTCAGCATAGCGATAAGTGATGTATAAGCACAAACCTTATCATCCTGTCCATATGCAAGAATCATGGACTTATCAAGACCCATATCTCTTGGCTTACCTGCTGGTACAATCTCCAGCTCTGCAGACATAAAGTCTTCTTCTTCCATATCATATTTCTTCTTAAGGATTTCAAGAACCTGCTTCTTTACAAGTTCTTTTTCTTTCTTCTTGTCATCCTTGCTGACCTTAATAGGTCTTGAAGCAATAAGAAGATCAAGGTTCTCACCTTCAACAGCTACATTAGCCTTCTTTACCATCTGCTCCTGTGCAAGGTGAATAAGAATATCAGTTACACAGAATACTGGATCATCTTCATCCTCACCGATGACTACATCTACCTTTGTTCCATCTGTTTTAACCACAACACCATGGATTGCAAGTGGAAGTGTTACCCACTGATACTTCTTAATACCGCCATAATAGTGAGTATCAAGGTAAGCCAGGTCATTCTTCTCATATAAAGGATTCTGCTTTACATCAAGTCTTGGTGAATCAAGATGTGCTCCAAGTATGTTCATTCCTTCTTCAAGTGATTTCTTTCCGATATTGAAGAGAGCTACAGTCTTGCCCATGCATACTGCATAAACCTTATCTCCTGCCTTAAGCTTTTTCTTCTTTTCGATAACTGATTCAAGAGAAACATAACCAGCCTCTTCAGCCTTTTTAACCATGTAGGCTGTACCTTCTCTCTCTGTCTTACCCTTAAAGAGATAATCCTTATATCCCTCACAGAGCTCATTTAATTTCTTTTCATCATTCTTAGAATATGCTTTCCAGGCATTTTTTCTTTCCATTTTTCAGTCCCCTTTTAGTTATATGATTTAAGTATTTCTGAAATTATGTCAACCGCTTTATCGCAGTCTTCTTTTGTTACTGTAAGTGGTGGAACAAGTCTGATTACATTTGGCTTAACCACTGACATAAGAAGTTTTCTTTCAAATGCATCGTGCTTAACATCAGCTGCAATATTCTTTTCAAATACGCAGCCAACCATAAGACCCATACCTCTTACGCCGATAACTCCATCCAGCATACTCAGCTTATCCATAAAGTACTCGCCTACAACGCGGGCATTTTCATAGAGCTTCTTATCCATAATTTCTGTAATAGCTGCATAGGAAGCTGCACAGCATACAGGATTACCACCGAAGGTTGTACCGTGGGTTCCAGCTCCAAGTACGCTCATGGCATCATTTGTAGCACACATAGCAGCTATTGGCATTCCGCCACCCATAGCCTTTGCCATGGATACTGCGTCCGGCTTAATGCCATAATTCATATAAGCCATTACATTTCCTGTTCTTCCCCATCCTGTCTGAACCTCGTCCAGAAGAAGAAGGATTCCCTTTTCATCACAAAGTGCGCGCAGACCTGTTAAGAATTCCTGTGTTGCAGGATAAACTCCACCCTCGCCCTGTACTGGCTCTACCATTACAGCTACAACATCATCTGTTACAGCTTCTCTAAATGAATTCAGATTGTTAAACTCTGCATATTTAAATCCATCTACAAGTGGTTCGAATCCCTTATGGATAGCACTTCCAGGCTGTCCAGTAGCGGAAAGTGTTGCAAGAGTTCTTCCATGAAAAGAATTAAGAGCAGTTACTATCTTGTACTTCTTTCCACCAAATCTATCATTACCAAATTTTCGAGCCAGCTTGATCATTACTTCATTAGCCTCAGCACCTGAGTTCTGGAACTGAACCTTGTCCATTCCTGTGCACTCACTGATAAGCTTTGCAAGCATTATCTGAGGTACTGTATAAAAGTAGTTTGATGCATGGATCATTGTATCAGCCTGCTCTTTGATAGCATTTATAACAGCCTCATTACATCCACCAACTGAATTAACTGCAATGCCACCGAGAAAATCCAGATACTTCTCTCCATTCTCGTCAATAAGGTACTGATCCTTACCTGATTCTGCTATGAAATCGTACCTTTTGAAGGTCTCATTCATATATTTTTCAGCCATTTCGATCAGTTCTTCTTTTGATAGATTAAAATCCTTTGAAACCATAATATTATCCTCTTTTAAATATTCATTAAAATACAAACTATAATTCTACCATAAACCGCCAAAAAAGTCGATATTTCAGGCTAAACTAAAATACCGACTTTTTATATATATTAAGTATTTATCTTACCAGAACAAAATTCTCTTATTTGGCAAACTGACTATTATAAAGTTCGTAGTAAAAGCCCCTTAAATTCAGTAGTTCCTGATGGGAACCCTTTTCTATAACAGCACCATCCTTCATAACAAGAATAATATCTGATTCTTTTATAGTAGAAAGTCTATGGGCAACAACAAAGCTTGTTCTTCCCTTCATCATCTTATCAAATGCCCTCTGTATTCTCTGCTCTGTTCTTGTATCTATTGAGGATGTAGCCTCATCGAGAATAAGCATTGGCGGAAGTCTCAGCATTACCCTGGTAATACAAAGCAGCTGCTTCTGTCCTGCAGACAGGTTTCCACCATCCTCTGAAAGCACTGTATCATAACCATCCGGCAGTCTTCTGATAAACCTGTCGGCATGTGATACTCTTGCAGCCTCTTTTATTTCTTCGTCAGTAGCATCTGGATAACCATAGGCTATATTTTCCCTGATTGTTCCAGATTTTAACCAGGTTTCCTGAAGTACCATACCAAAGTTAGTTCTCACACTGCTTCTGGTTATCTCAGAAATATCCTGATTATCTATATAGATATTTCCCTTATTAACATCATAGAACCTCATAAGAAGGTTGATAAGAGTACTCTTTCCACTTCCTGTAGGTCCAACAATAGCAACCTTCTGTCCATTCTTTACCGAAAGACTAAGGTCTTCTATCAGCTTACGATCCTTAGTATATGAAAAGGATACATCTTCGAGACTTACCTCCCCGTCTATATCGATAAGATCGTCATACTCAGCGTCAGATGGCTCTGGCTCCTCTTCAAGAAGCTCAAATACTCTGGCGGCACTGGCAAGAGCCGCTGTAAGCTCCGTCATAACACCGGATATCTCATTAAATGGTTTTGCATACTGTGTAGCATAGCTGAGGAAGCAGGTAAGCTGACCAACTGTAAGTCCACCCGAAAGAACAATAAACGCTCCCACGATAGCCACGCCTGCATAAACCAGGTTATTAATAAGTCTTGTTGAAGGATTTGTAAGGGATGAAAAGAATGTAGCTTTAAATTCTGCATCCGTCAGTTCTTCATTAATATCTTCAAATCTCTTCTGGGCTCTATCCTCATAAGAAAATGCCTGCACCACCTTTTCATTTCCAACCATCTCATTTACAAGACCTGTCATCTCAGCTCTTTTCTCAGACTGTCTGGTAAACATCTTATAGGTTTTTCTGGTAATGAATCCTGCCACAAGAAGTGACAGAGGTGTCAGCACTATTACCACCAAAGCAACCGGAACACTGGTCTTTAACATAAAGCAGATAGTTCCGACTATAGTAATCACTCCAGTAAATAGCTGTGAAAAGCCCATAAGAAGACCATCTGAAAGCTGATCTACATCACTAAGGGTTCTTGATACAGTATCACCATATTCGTGACTATCAATATAAGCTATAGGCAGTTTATTAATATGCTCGTAAATCTTCTCTCTAAAATCCCTGACAACTCTGTATACGATTGCATTGTTTATCATACTCATTATCCACTGGAATAAAATGGATATCACAATAACTATGACAAAGGTTGTAAGCAGTCGGGTAACTTCAGGAATATTAACCTTACCCTTCTCTACTATACAGTCAATGGCCCTTCCGGAAATAATAGGCGCATAAAGCTGCATAACAACTGTAACAACAGATGCTATAAGAGAAAGTATCATAAATGGAATGTATGGCTTCAGGAATCTGAGGAGTTTCTGGATTACATTTTTCTTCATGCACTCACACCTCCTGACTCCTTAAACTGTGTATGATATATCTCACGGTATATCTCACAGTTCCTGTAGAGGTCTTCATGTCTGCCCATTCCAACAGCCTTACCATCATCCATAACGATGATCAGGTCTGCATGTTTAATAGAAGATGCCCTCTGGGAAACTATTATGTTTATTCTATTATTAGAAGCCTTTGAAAGTGAGGTTCTGAGCTTTGCCTCTGTTGCATAGTCAAGAGCCGAGGAGCTGTCATCCAAAATAAGGATTTCCGGACGTCTTACCAGCGCCCTTGCAATGCAGAGTCTCTGCCTCTGTCCACCTGAAAGGTTCTTTCCATCCTGAAGAATCTCGTAATTGAGTCCTTCCTTATGACTATATACAAATTCCATGGACTGAGAAATATCCAGAGCCCAGTCCATAGCTCTTCTATCTGCTTTAGGATCTGATATTCTGAGATTGTCAGCCACTGTGCCTCTGAAGAGAACGGACTTTTGAGGAACTATTCCCACCTTCTCACGAAGCACTTCCTTAGGATATTCATTAATATCAATACCATTTATCTTAATGCTTCCTTCCGAAGTATCGTAGAAACGAGGTATCAGATTAACAAGTGTGGATTTACCAGAGCCTGTACCTCCGATAATACCAATAGTCTGACCAGCATGCGCCTTAAAGCTTATATCTTCTATTGCATGCTCTTTTGCATCCCCATAGCTCATTGATACATGATCAAATTCAATGGAATACTGAGCATACTTCTTGTCTATAGTCTCTCCAAACTCCTGTTCACTACGGATATCCATAATGTCATTGATTCTTCTGGCGCTGGCCATAGCCTTTGTAAGTGTGATTATCAGATTAGCCAGCTTTACCAGCTCTACTAGGATCTGTGACATGTAGTTAACAAGTGCAACAATCTGACCCTGAGTCAGTTCACCTGCATCTACCTTAAGTGCACCAACATAAATAAGAGATGCAATCCCAAGGTTGATAATAAGATAAGTCACCGGATTCATGAGGGCTGAAATTCTGCCCACCAAAAGCTGGGAACTCATCAAATCATCTGTTGCATCTGAAAACTGTCTTTCTTCTATTTTCTGTCTGTTAAAGGCTCTGATAACGCGCACGCCAACCAGACTCTCTCTAGTAAGAAGCGTCACCCTATCCAGTTTACCCTGAAGCTTTTTGTAAAGAGGAATAGATACAAATGTAATAGTGAATACCACTACTATAAGAACAGGCATTACAACAAGAAATGCTGACGAAGCAGAAGCATCTACCGTGAATGCCATTATTACTGCACCAAATACAATAAATGGTGAGCGTAGGAAAAGACGGAGGAACATATTTACCCCTGTGACCACAAAATTGACATCACTGGTCATTCTTGTGATGAGTGTGGCTGTTCCTGCCTTATCTATTTCATTATATGATAAGGAATTGATATGTCTGAACAGGTCATTCCTGAGGGATTTACCAAAACCTATGGCTGCTCTAGCCGCAAAGTACTGAGCAGTAATAGATGCAACATATCCAACTATTGTCAGAAGCAAAAGAATAAGACCTGAAAACCATACATATGAACGGTTCTCCTGCCCTATTCCGATATCGATAAGCTTTATCATTACAAGGGGAACCAGAAGCTCGAAAATCGCTTCGAGCATCTTAAAGAAAGGAGCAAGTGCTGCCCTAACTTTGTATTTCCCTAAATATTTCAGTAACTTAGTCATTACAATTTCCTTTTATTTCTCGTAAGTATAAACATCAAGTATTTTGAAATTATCCGTTTCAACTATCAGCTGATATAAACAAGCTAAAGTATTATTATCTTTTATCGGAGCCTTAAGAACAATATGCATCTTATAAACATCATTCTCCACTCTCTTAGACTCAATATCATTTACGCTGATTCCGTAATTACTGATAATACTGAGAACATTGGCCAGACTGCCCGCTCCATCGTTGCAGACAAATGTGACCTTAATCCTGTTTGCATCATTCATTGCTTCCAGGTTCTTGATAAAGGAATGAGTTTCAACAAATTCAAATGTAGCCTTTGGATCTGCGGCGCATTTGATTTCATATTGATGCTTTCTTCCCAGACTTATAGTCTTTTTAACGAATATCTTATATTCGTTTTTAATGGACTCATCCACATCCGCTGATCTTTCATCCAGGATTTCCTGCTCTCTTTCAGGATTATAGATGGCCGCTCCACTCTGCATTTTATCTTCTATAATGCGTTCTGTAATCTCCATACGCTTTTTAAAGAGCTCTTTTAGTCCATTATCAACTTCATCTATCTCTTTTCTAATTTCTCCAAGTCCCATACTTATCACCTTTCTTACCAAGGAATCTTGAAGGCGAAACCTGTCTGTCACCTATTTCTCTTGGTACATAAATATATAAATTATTACTGCTTCTGGTTATACCAACATAAAACAGTCTTCTTTCTTCTTCAATCTCATCAGGAGATTTAGATTTCTTATGTGGAATACTTCCTTCCACTGCATCCAGTATATGAACCTCACTAAATTCAAGTCCCTTCGCACTATGCAGTGTCATAAGCTGAATGCCATCTACCTCTTCCTCTTTTTCTTCCTTTGGTTTCCTGCTGGTTTCCAGCATTTCAAACATCTGAAGGAAGGTATCCGAGTCACTTATCATAGACTGGAATTCATCTAACATATCTGAAATCTCATCATAATCTATATTTCTATCCTCCGCAAGCTTCTTTAAGTATCCATCGTAGTCTACAGCTCTTCTGATATAGTTAACTGCAGCAAATGGACTAAGCTTGGAGATAGTCCTTATTTCTGAGATCATACGTTTAATATTATCACGAAGATAGTCTTTACCCTTCGCAGCTCTAAGCAAGTCCTCTAATTCAACCACTTCACTGGTGAGCATATCACGGCTTATATACCTGACCGGCTTATTCATTATATCAAGAAATACCTTCCTGCTATGGTCACCCATGGCGTATCTGATATAACTCAGGATTGGCCTTACATAGATATGATTTGTTATATCTGGGATTGCATCTCTCACATTAAATGGAACATTGTAAGAGCTAAGCTTATACATAAGCCTTCTGGGTCCCAGATTAGTCCTGTAAATAATAGCTATATCTGAAGGAGAAACACCTTTCTTAAATGCTTTCTGAAGACGGCTCAGTATCAGATTATATTCATCTGTCTGAGTCCTCATGTCATCAATCGTAACCTGCCCCTTTGAGCTTACAACAGACTTAAGAGACTTTCCATATCTCTTTTTATTATCTGCAATGATAGATGAGGAAAACTCAACTATCTCCTTAGGACATCTAAAGTTATTTGAAAGCTGTAAGGTAGATGCATTGTGGAATTCCTTAGTGAATTTATGCATTATATCAGGTCTTGCTCCCCTGAAACCGTATATTGACTGATCATCATCCCCAACTACGTAGATGTTATCCCTTGGATGAGCCAGCATCTTAAGTATCTCGTACTGGATCATATTTGTATCCTGATACTCATCTACCATAATAAAAGGATAAAGCTCTCTTATCTTTTCCAGAATGTCCGGTCTGTCCTTAAGCAGCTTATAACATTCTGTGACCATGTCATCAAAATCTATAAGCCCGTTTCGTTCTTTATATTCCTTATAAAGCCTATAAGTAGTGACAAAGTCATTTCCGGACATGTCCCTGCTGTAATAATTCTCTATATCGATCATATTGCAGGAAATAATGCCCAGCTGATTCATAACGCTGACCAGGGTTTCTTCATTATCATAAGTTTCAGGCCCAAGCTTTCTGAGTATTGTCCTGAGAACCTCTCTCTTCTTTTGCTCATCAAGAACACCCAGGTTTAGCTTGTCACCATAGGCTGTTCTTATGATCCAGTAAAAAAATGAATGGAAGGTTCCAAAGCGCACATTTGTACTGATAAGACCACTCAGCTCCAGGAATCTTTCCTTCATGGAAACTGCTGCAGCTTTAGTAAATGTTATCACCAGTATATTCTCTGGTCTTACATCATATTCATATATCAGGTTATTAACTCTGTTAACTATAACCGTAGTCTTTCCAGATCCTGGTGTACCTATTACCATCAGCGGACCCTCGTACCACTCTATAGCTTTAATCTGTTCCTCTGTAAATCCCATAACCTCACTACTTAAGGAAATAGCGCGATATTAATCGCGCTATCTACCACAACATTTCTTATATTTCTTACCACTTCCACATGGACAAGGGTCATTTCTACCAACCTTTGGTGCCTTTACAACTGTATGAGAAGTCTTCTCCTTCTTATAAAGAGCAGCTCTTGTCTCTTTATTGAAGATTGCATCCCACTCAGGAAGTGTATAAAGCCACTCAGCATTGCAGCCTACCATGTTCATGTACAGCTTCTCTGTATCGATGTCGATAGTAACTTCAGAATCTTCTGTTATATCATCAAGATTATTAGATTCTTTTAAGCTGTCATCTATACCATCCAGGAAACCAACCATTATCTCAATGTTTGTTTCATACTTCTCAGCAAGTTCCTTTACTGTTCCCTTAACAACCTTTGTTGGCTCTTTAAGGAGCTGCTCATAAATACCCTTTTCTATTCCGAAGTAGTTGAGCCAGAACTGCTTTCCTTCAGGTGTTCTATCATCCAGACCATAAGCATGGTCTCTCCAATCTTTTAATAATCCCATAATAAATTCCTTTCGCTTTAATATAGAAATATAACCTTTGCGATTATATCAAAATCTAATCTAAGTGTCAAAAAATATGCACCATATTTTATTCATATCTGAGAGCCTCAATAGGACTGAGATTTGCAGCCTTAATAGAAGGCAGAAGTCCGAAGATAATTCCTATTACCATTGAGAAAACAACTGATACTGCTATAGCCGGAACACTGATGGCAACTGGAACCTCAGCCAGCCTTGAAATAAAGTAGGCAAGACCTATTCCCGCAGCAACACCCAGAAGTCCACCAATACTTGTAAGAACAGCAGCCTCTGTGAGGAACTGACTAAGTATTGCACTCTTTCTGGCACCTATTGCTTTCTTAAGTCCAATCTCTCTTGTTCTCTCAGTAACAGAAACCAGCATGATATTCATAACGCCTATACCACCTACAAGAAGGGAAATGCTTGCTATCCAGATAAGCTGTTTACTTGTAGAGTTCTTCAGCTTCTGAAGCTCTCTGGCCTTCTTCATTATATCTTCACTGGTATATTTTACTGATCCCTCTTCTCCTGAAGAAGAAATGTATTCATTCAGGTAGTCCTGAGTCTTCTTTCCGGCATCTGCCATATCCTCAGTAGATGTAGCCTTTATGATAACCTGATAAGGCTGGTCAAAGCTGTTTATTACAGTCCAGGATGTATCCGGAATAATAACAACTCCTGAATTAGCTTCTCCATAGTAGGTATACCAGTCATTAACGTTATTGATGATTGGTTCAACAGTCTCAGCCTTTTCTACTATTCCAACAACAACAAATGGCTTACCACTAATCTCTATGGTCTTATCTATACAGTCCTCGCCATCAAAAAGGGAATAAGCTGTATCACTGTCAAGGACGGTCACGTTTCTATGTCTCTCAAAATCCGCATCAGCAAAGAGTCTTCCTCTTATAAGATCATACCCCATAAGATTGATGAAGCTGTTATCTCCGCCATAAAGATAACAACCAGCCAGCTCGTTTCCAAGCCTGGTTACATCTTCATACATCTGTCTCTTATGATAAATGGCAGCATCCTGTACAGTCTTAATGGCTTTGATATTCTCCAGCATGTTGTCATTTATGATAGGGACCTCAGAAAGATCCACATCATAATCAGAGGTGACCTCCATGCCGTTCTGGGTAATATTTACATTTACCACATTGTCACCAGCACCAACAAGACTATCCTTGATCTCGTCATTTGTTCCTTTAATTGTAGATACGATGGCTATTATAGAGGCAATTCCAATGATAATACCAAGCATAGTCAGGAATGACCTGAGCTTGTGGCTGAAAATGCCCTGAAATGATAGCCTAATATTCTCTATCATAACTACTCCTAATATAAATCATCATTTTCCTTATGAACTGTAACCTTGCCTTCTACAGCTTCTTTCTCATAAGGAAATGCTATATAGTCTTCACTTGTAATACCACTCTTAACTACTATCTGAGCGCCGTAATAAATTTTTCCTGTCTCTATATATTGTTTCTTAAGACGGCCATCTACTTCCTTCATAACAAAGTAACCGCCATTATCCTTCTTTGTCAGGTAAAGAGGAAGCATAATGTCATCTCCGCCACCACCTTCAAAGTCCTCAGCAGAACCATTGATGGTAACTTCTACATAAGCCTCATCTACCATATCTTCCACATCGCTAAGAGAAATCTTAACCGGATATGTAGACTGAACACATGGATAAGAGGTAGTTCCATTTGGAGAGGTTCCAATACTTACAACCTTTCCCATATACATTTCGCCTGTATCATAGCAATAGACTGTCGCCTCATCACCAATATTTACGCTGTCTATATCCATCTCACCAACAGAAACTGTTGTGGAATATGTTCCTTCGCTGCTGACAACTATAACAGGGAAGCCGGAAGCAATGTTCTCATCGGACATATCTACCTTTACAACCACTCCGTCAGCCTCAGCAACAACAGAACCCTTACTTATCTTTCTCTCCTGCTTTCTGATAGAAAGATTCTGATTATCTATACTGTTCTGAATACTGTTTATCTCGTCATTCTTTTTCTTGATGGCAAGCTCCAGTTCTTCCTTTGTATAAGTTTCTTCAGCATCTCCATCTGTAGCATCGTCTGTTATATCATCTGTAGCAGCATCATTTTCAGAAGCTTCATCTGCAGGCTCCTCGGCTGCAGAACCTTCCTGTTTTTCAACAGGTGTTGTATTTTGAAGCTTTGTAAGAGCCTTCTTAGCTATTGTCATATTGGTATTATATACAGCAAGCTGAGAATACATACTGTCCAGCTGAAGGCTGTCCTTATAAGTATCATATGTAAGGAGTACATCTCCCGCCTCAACAGCATCACCCTCAGATGCCAGAACCTCTTTAAGAGTCTTTGTATTATCCAGAACTACGGACTGGTCTCCATTACTTGAAACAGAACCACTGTAGCTCTCTGCCGTATCCATCATTCCATAGCCTGTATAATATGAAACAGAATATACTCCAATAGGATTGGAATTTCTCTTATGCTTTCTAAACATTTTTATCGCAACAGCACCACCGACTAAAACCACCAGAAGTATTATTGCAATGATCAGGAGTTTACGTTTCATAGAACAATTCCCTCCTTGATCTCTCCATCAAAAATGCTGATCACTCTCTCAGCTCTTTCAGCAATCTCTCTGGCGTGAGTGATCATTATGATGGTACTACCTTCCCTATGAAGGTTTTCAAATATTTCCATTACCTGAACTCCGGACTTTGAATCCAGAGCACCTGTTGGCTCGTCAGCCAGAAGAAGACGTGGTTTATTTACTATAGCTCTGGCTATAGCTACTCTCTGCTTCTGTCCACCTGAAAGCTGAATGGCTTTAAAGTTCATTCTCTCTTCCAGACCAACCTTAATAAGTGCCTCTTCACAAAGAGCTCTCCTGTCCTTTCTAGGAACCTTTGCATACTGGAGCGGAAGCTCTACATTCTGAAGCGCAGTCTGTCTAGGCATCAGGTTGAAATTCTGAAATACAAATCCAATATCCTTATTTCTCATGTCTGACATCTTGCGGTCATTCATGGTGGATATATCTTCATCTCCAAAGAAATAAGAACCTTCTGTTGGTTTATCCAGAATACCTATTATATTCATAAGGGTGGATTTTCCTGATCCCGATGGGCCCATTATGGCCACATACTCCCCATCATCAACCTGGAAGTTGATATTCTTAAGAGCAGGAACTTCTATATCACCCTGTACATATGTTTTTGTAATATTTTCTAAGCGTAGAAGCATTCTCTCTCCCTACTGAGGTCCTTCATCTGATATTACTGTTCCACTTCCATCCGGATTATCATCTGCTGGCGAAAGATCTGAGGATGGTCCATCCCCGGAACCACTGCCGTCTGAAGATCCGCCAGGTCCATCAGGAGAAATGATTATATCTCCATCGGAACCTTCTGTATCATCTATAGATTCATCTCCAGGACCTGTACTATCTGTGCCTTCATTATCAGGATTAGTACTTTCCATTCCTTCTTCAGAACCCTCTGAAGAATCTGGTCCTTCTTCGTTCTGTTTCTGAACGTCCTCATAGCTTGTGGTACATTCATTTCCCTCTGCCACATCATCATTAGGAAATGCTATATAATCCTCAGCCTTAAGGCCGTCAACTATCTGGAATACATCCAGGTTTTCATCATAATCACCAACTGTAACCTTGGTCTTAACTATCTTATTATCTTCGCCCTGCTTCCATACATAGTACTCATCATTCTCCTGGATCAGGTAATATGATGGCAGGAAGATACCTGACTTAACATCAGTCTGACCCATATCCAGCTCAATATAAAGATGCTGTCCCAGGATCATATCATCAGTGTTTTCAGGTTTCACATAGAAACTGTAGGAAGAAGCCATGGTTCCGCTACCACCCATCATTCCATAGCCGCCATCAGTATTATTGGATTCTGGCTCAAGGTCTACCTTGGAAACAGTACCCTTCCAGTAAATAGATTCATCCACACGGGATCTGATAAGTACAGGTGTTCCGGACTGGAAAAGTCTGATACTTGATTCATCAGCCGTTCCCTTTATTCTGTATTCACCCTCAGCAATAATGGTGATATAAGCATTCGAGTCCTCTGTAGAGCCTTCATTCATGTCAAAGCTTGTGCTCTCGCCTGCGTTCTCATTTATCTTCTTTATAATGCCGGACATAGGAGCCGTAACTGTAGCCTCATCGATGGCATTTTGCTGCTTTGTAATCTCAAGATCCTTTACTGTCAGATTGTATTCCTGCTCCTTGATGGATGTGTTAATACTATTGATCTGACTGGTATAGCTCAGAATGTCATCTTCATTAGTCGCATTATCTCTCTGAGTTTTGTAATCAGTAAGGGATGTATTGTAGCTGGCTATGGTATTAACAATACCGGTCCTGTCCAGATTCATCTGCTCAAGATCCAGTTCCATATCCGTTGTATCATAACTAAAGAGTTCGTCGCCTTCTTTGACAACGTCCCCTTCTTTTACATACACTTCTTTTACAGTTTTATTAGCGTCCTTATTAATGGACTTTGTCTCCTGGGACTCTACAACACCCATGTATCTGCTTTCTACACCTACACTCTTTGTAGATATTATTCCAACAGACTCAACATAAGTGAGTTTTCCATTTCCCGAAGCCTTGTTTCTGCCTCTATATAAGAATACAAAGACCACAGCTGCTATAATCAGCAGGACGACTATGATTATTGGTATTATTACCTTTTTCTTCATTATCTATTCCTCATTCTTACTGAATACTTTATTTAGCCATAGGATTATATAAATAATTATCGGATATATAATGATAACAAATAGCATAGCTAATATATACTGACTTTGAACTATTACTAAATATATAAATATCCCTAAGAGGACTGCGTAAATTGCAAGGAGCAAAATAGCCAGCACTCTGGAAAGCTTACTTCTCTTCACTCTGTTCACCCTTTATCTTATCAAACCATTTCTTTATATCTGCTTCGTAGCCATTATCTCCCGGCTCATAGAACTTAAGATCCCTTATT
>Ga0247608_10000341_pt1 | contig 79649 bp, 82 predicted proteins | sample 176DNAGHGlowgp2_FD_193490 | JGI IMG/M metagenome (GOLD analysis project Ga0247608, IMG submission 193490) | Sheep rumen microbial communities from Palmerston North, Manawatu-Wanganui, New Zealand - 1766 DNA GHGlow gp2 | ecosystem: Host-associated > Mammals > Digestive system > Stomach > Rumen ... | reverse complement strand
ACAATAAGTGAAATGAATAAATTTTTAAGATATCCAAATTACATTACAAGAGATAATTATATAGCAAGTTTAGTATCATATGGTGGAAGTGGTAAAGCTCAAATAATTAACTTTAACCTAGAAGATATTGATGATTCATTTGCAAAAGTACTATGTAAAGTATATACAAGAATGCTTTTTGGATTTGCAAAATCTCTTCCAAATAGAGCAACAATTCCATTTCATGTATTCTTGGAAGAATGTCATAGATATGTACAAAACGATAATGATAAATATTTACTTGGATATAATATATTTGAAAGAGTTGCTAAAGAAGGACGTAAATATGGTATTATTCTAGATTTAATAAGTCAAAGACCAGTAGAAATATCAGATACTGTTATATCTCAGATTAGTAATTTTATAATATTTAAAATGACCCATCCAAGAGACATAGATTATATTAAAAAAATGCTTCCAAATATCAGTGCAGAAGTAGTTGAAAAACAAAAATCACTTCAACCAGGTACTTGTGTAGCATTTGGTAAAGCATTTAAGGTTCCAATGTTAATTAGAATGCAAATGCCAAATCCAGAACCATCAAGTAGTAACTGTGATGTAATGAATACATGGAGAGTAAGATAGATTTGATTTACAAATCTATTTTCTTTTGGTAAAATAAATATGTTTGAAAGGATGATACTATGTTTGAAAGTTTAGGAGAAAGATTACAAAACGCAGTACATAAAATAAAAGGATATGGAAAAATAACAGAAGAAAATATCAGCGAAATGATGCGAGAAATAAGACTTGCACTTCTAGAAGCTGATGTTAATTATAAAGTAGTTAAAGAATTTGTTAACAACGTAAAAGAAAAAGCTTTAGGTGAGGAAGTACAAAAGAGTTTAAAACCAGGTGAGTTATTTGTAAAAATTGTTAAAGACGAATTAGTAGAGTTACTTGGTGGAGAAAAAAAAGATTTAAATATTGATGGTAATCCTGCAATATTAATGCTTGTTGGTCTTCAAGGTAGTGGTAAAACAACAACTATTGCAAAATTAGCTAATATGTTAAGAAAAAAACATCACAAAAAGCCACTACTAGTCGCATGTGATGTATATAGACCTGCTGCTATTGATCAGTTAAAACAACTAGGACGTGAACTAAATATTGAAGTATATGATGAAGGTAATAATAATCCAGTGGATATTGCTAGTAATGCTATTAGGTATGCTAAAGAAAACAACTATGATTATGTTTTGATTGATACTGCAGGACGTCTTCATATAGATGAAAAACTAATGGATGAACTAGATAATATTTATAATAGTGTTAATCCACAAGAAGTAATTCTTGTAATAGACAGTATGACTGGACAAGATGCTATAAATGTAATAAATGGATTTAATGATAAATTAAAATTAACTGGTGCTATACTTACTAAACTTGATGGTGATACTAGAGGTGGTGTTGCACTTTCAGTAAGACACTTAACTAATGTTCCAATTAAATTTGTTGGTGTTAGTGAAAAAATGGATGGTTTAGAAGAATTTTATCCAGAACGAATGGCTACTAGAATTTTAGGTATGGGAGATATCATGTCTATAGTAGAAAAAGCTGAGAGTGTAATTGATGAAAAAGAAGCAATGGAAGCAGCTAAAAAATTACAACAAGGTAAATTTGATTTAGAGGATTTTTTAACACAATTAAATCAAGTAAAAAAACTAGGACCACTTGAAAATTTACTTAAGTTAGTTCCAGGTGCTTCTAAAATGGGGCTTAATAAGATTAAAATTAATCCAAAAGACATGGCACATATTGAAGCTATAGTATTATCCATGACACCTTATGAAAGAAGACATCCAGAGGTACTGAAATCAAGTAGAAAAATTAGAATTGCTAAGGGTTCTGGTAGAAGTGTAGAGGAAGTAAATAGGTTATTAAAACAATTTGAAGAAATGAAAAAAATGATGAAAATGATGAAAAATGGAAACTTTAAAATGCCTTTTTAAAGTTTTTTTCATACATTTTTTAAAAACATGTATGCATATTTTCATTTTTATGATATTATATTGTAAAGGAGTGTGAAGTTATGTACAATTATGGTTATAACTATGGGTCAACTTCATCTGCTGCAGCAGAAGGAGTTTTTGCAGCATTATTTGCAGTGCTAGGAGTTGTAGTACTTGTTTGTCTTGCAATAGCAGTATTACAAATTATAGGTCAATGGAAAGTTCTAACTAAGGCTGAAAAACCTGGGTGGGGAGCACTTATTCCATTCTATAATACTTATTTAATGTGTCAAGTAGCTGGAGTTAATCCTTGGTGGGTTTTAATAGTAGCACTTAGTCCAATTTTAAGTGTTATTCCAGTTCTTGGATCTCTTGCTTCATTTGCGGTTTCAATTTACTTTAGTGTTTTACTAGGTGTAAGTGTAGCAAGAAGTTTTGGTAAATCTGATGGATTTGCAGTAGGACTTATTTTAGCAGGACCTATCTTCTATATGATTTTAGGATTTGGAGATAGTAAATATGAAGGCCCAAAACCAATGAAAGATTTATTATTTGATAATATTAATAAAGATTCAAATAGTACTTCAGGAACAGCTAAAAGTGCTAACACTAAATTCTGTTCAGAATGTGGACATAAAGTAGATGCTAAATCAAGTTTTTGTTCAAATTGTGGAAAATCAATAAAATAGAATATTTAATATATTCTTTTTTATTGGGAAAAAAGTTTATTCAAAAAAAAATAATCCTCATATTATATTGTAGATAAGGGGGATTAATAATGTTCAATAAAAAATGTTGTTGTGATAGACAAAATATGATGTATCAACCACAAATGCCTATGCAAACATGTTGTGAACAACCTATAGTAGAACCAACTATTACTAAATGTATTGAAAAAGAATTTTGCCATGATGTTCCACATGTATGCCCAATACACACACATGTAATTAATAGACATATTTATAAACATACATATACTCCACAATATTCATGTTCTGAAGAAAACCAAGTTATAAATGATGATTGTGGAAGCTGCTCACAATATTTATAAAAAAGAAATTTAATTTCTTTTTTTATTTTCTTCCAATGTTAAATTATTATTGAATAAATAGGTTGCTAAATCATATCCAACATATCTATAATGCCATGGTTCATATTTAAATCCTGTAATATTTTCTTTACCTTTTGGGTATCTAAGAATAAAACCATATTTATGAGCATTATTTTTCATCCATTCAAATTCAACTGATTCGTCAAATTTATGATAATCATTATTTGAACCCATTATATCTATTGCAAGTCCTGTTTGATGTTCTGAAAATCCTGCTTGTGCACAACAACTAGATGTGTATTCTAAATTGTATTTTTTTTTATAATCACTATAGAGCTTATTTTGATATTCATAACTTCTATAAGCTGAAGTTAAAATTATTTTATAATTTAATTTAAGTGCATCTTCACATAACTTTATAAAATTATCTGCTGCTTCTTTTCGTAAATATTTATCACTATTAGAATACTTTAATGGAATTATTACTAAATCAGTAGGGATATAATCACTTGATAATTTATTATATTTATTAACAACTACACTTAATGAATTAGGAAAACTTACCATTTTTATATCATTTTTGTTTACATTACAGTCTTTAGTGTAAAATATAATAATTAATACTGCAAGTAAAATATAACCATATTTTTTTATACTTTTTTCTTTCATAAATCCACCAATAAAATATATGAAAAAAATAGTTAAAATTTAACTATTTATCAATATAATATGCATAGTATTCATCAAAAGTAATACCAAGTTTTTTAATTTCAGTAGCTACTTCGACACCTACATATCTATAATGCCATGATTCATAATCATATCCTGTTAAATAGCTTTTATCTTTTGGATATCTAAGGATAAAACCATATTTATGAGCATTATCTTGTAGCCATTTAAATTCTTCAAATTCTTCAAAATTATCTGCTTTAGCACCATATGTTATAATATCAAGAGAAAGTCCTGTTTGATGCTCTGAATATCCTGGACGTGCAGCATATGTATCAGCTACTTCTACACCATCTTTTGTTTCATATTTTTTGTATAGTTTTTCTTGATAATCATAATCCCTATATCCTGAATTAATAATTAATGTTAAGTTTTCTTTATCAGCAGCAAGAGCCATTTCCCTAAATTTATCAAGTACTAATTTTGTTGTTTGATTATCACTAAATGAAAAACTAAGTGGAGCATCAATTACATCATTTGGAATATATTCTTTATCTAAATAATGGTATTTATTTACAAGCATTAATTCATTTTTACTTGTATCAGTTTTAACTGTATTTGAATATGGTTCATTATTTGTTTTAACATTTACAATAGCTATAATATCACTTAATTTTTTATCTTTATTTTCATTATAATATTTAATATAATCATCTAAATTTTTTTCAATAAAATACTTTTGATTAATTATACTTGATAGTTTATTTATTTTTTTTATTTTTAATATCTCATCAATTTTTGAATCACTAAGTTTTTTGATACTAGCAATTTCTTTTTCATTATAATTTAGTTGGGATAATTTGTAATCATAAGTTTTATGATATTGTATAGTTTTAATTATTTTAAATGAAACTGCAAATACAACTATTACAATAACTAATAACACAATTATTGGTTTTTTCTTTATTCTTCTTTTCATAGCATCACCTTAAACACATTATACTATTTTTTCTTTAATTTTAAAAGATTTTAATTTACTTTGATTTAAAATAAGTGTATATTAAAAGTAGGGGGATAAAGATGAATGAACTAGAAATAAAAATAATTGAATATTTTACTAAATCAAAAAAGAAAATAAGTTATGAAGAAATTTTAGAAAAATTAGAAATAACTGAAGAAAAAGAAATACTAAAAAATGTTTTAGATAATTTGGAATATAATGGTGTTCTATACTGTGATAAACATGATTTATATACATTATTTCCAAATGAATTAGTGCAAGGAAGATTAAAAATTGATAAAAAAGGAAATTATTATGTAACACAAAATAATTCATTTGTATTTATTGATTCAAAATATTTAAATGGGGCACTAGAAAATGATTTAGTAGTAGTTAAAAGTCATGATTATAAAATTCAAGGTAAACTTTATGGAAGTGTTAACAAAATTGTATCTAGATCAAATGAAAAATTAATTTTTGAATATTCGTATAGTGATGGTAAATACTTTTATAAACCAGTTGGATTTGAATTTAATTATGATATAGATTTTCATGATTTTAAAAATATAGACGTTGTTGGTACAAGAGTTAGTGTATCAATATCAAAAAGTACTAAAAATGGTAAATTTATAGGATGAATAAATGACATCATCGGTTATAAAGATGACCCAGATTATATTTGTAAAATGATGGCAATATGTAACGGATTTGATATAGATTTTAGTAAAGAGGCTAAAGATGAACTAGAAAGTATTCCAAACTACGTAAGAGACTTTGAACTTGAAAATAGAGTTGATTTAAGAGATAAAACTATATTTACAATAGATGGTAAAAATACAAAGGATATGGATGATGCTATTAGCTTAACAAAAAATGAAAATGGTAACTATATTTTAGGTGTTCATATAGCTGATGTATCACACTATGTTAAACCAGAATCATTTCTTTATAAAGAAGCATTCAAAAGAGGTACAAGTTTATATTTAGTAGATTCTGTTATTCCAATGCTTCCACATAAACTTTCAAATGGAATATGCTCATTAAATGAGGGTGTAGATAGACTTACTAAAACATGTGAAATGGAGATTACACCAACAGGTAACATAGTAAATTATAAAATATTTGACAGTGTTATAAATTCAAAAAAGAAAATGTCATACGAAGATGTAAATGATATATTAGATAATAATATAATAAAAGATGATTATAAAAATTTTATAAATGATTTAAAAGAAATGGAAAAACTATCAAAAATATTGAGTAATATAAAAAAAGATAGAGGTTATATTTGTTTTAATGATGATGATGTAGTATTTGAAACAAATGAAAATGGAGAAGTTGTAAATATTAAAGGTAGAAATAGAGGAACATCTGAAGAGATGATTGAAAACTTTATGTTACTTGCAAATGAAATGGTTGCCTCAACTTATATTACATTGCCATTTGTTTATAGAGTTCATCCATCTCCTAGTGCTGCTGCATTAAAAGAAATTTTAGAATATATAAGTACAATAAATAAAAGTATTAGGATATCAAGAAACTTTAATAGCCCAAAAGTAATTCAGGGATTATTAAATAAAACAAATAAATTAAAAGAAAAAGATATTATATCAGATGCTATATTAAGAGCAATGAAAAAGGCAAGTTATTCATGTGATAATATAGGACATTTTGGTTTATCGCTTTCAAATTACACACACTTCACATCTCCAATTAGAAGATTTCCAGATTTAATGGTTCATACATTAATTAATAAATATAATTCATATTTTGATGTAAATGCATTAGATGATTTATATGCTGAATTAAAAAAAGGTTGCGCTAACTCATCATATAAAGAAAAACAAGCTGAATTAACAGAAAGACAAATTAATAAATATAAGATGGCTGAATTTATGGAAAAAAATATAGGAAATACATTTAGTGGATATATTTATTATGTTAGTTCAAATCACTTAACAATAAAACTTGATAATATGGTAGTAGGTAAAATAAGTATTAATGATATAGATAATAATCCGTATTATGAACCTTCTACAAATTGTATTATTACAGATACATGTGCTTATAAGATAGGTTGTAGAATAACAGTTACTGTTAAGAACGCTGATAAAGATACGGGAACAGTATCATTTTCACTTGAAAAACAAAAAGTTAAGGTTAAAGCATAAGTTCATCTTATGCTTTACTTTACATATTTACTTGTAAAAAGAATAAAAAAGTTATAAAATGTTTATGGTGATTAAATGAAAAATAGAGGATTTACACTTATTGAATTACTTGGAATTTTAGTAATACTTAGTATTATTTCAATTATATCTTTTGTATCAATTTCAAATATTACTAAAAATAAACAAGAAAAAGAATATCAAAGATTTTTAGAAAATATTTATGTTGCAACAGAATCATATTTAGTAGATAATCCAAATACTGAGGAAACATATGATGTAAGCGTAAAAACATTAATAGATTATGGTTATATAAAAGAAAACGTTAAAAACCCAAAAACTAAAGAATATATTAAAGATGAAAACGATTACGTTATAGTTAAATGCCCTAAGGATGCAGAAAATAATACTGATTGTAATTATGATTTTGAAACGAGGTAATTATGAAAAAGACTATTAGAGATTATGATTTAAAAGACAAAAAAGTAATAATAAGAGTAGATTATAATGTACCAATAAAAAATAATAAGGTAGTAGATGATAACAGAATAGTAGCAAGTTTAAAAACAATTAACTATGCACTTGATAATGGCGCTAAAGTAATACTTATGTCACATTTAGGAAGAGTTAAAACTGAAGAAGACAAAAAAAATACTTTAAAACCAGTAGCAACTGCGTTATCAAAATTATTAAAAAAGGATGTATTATTTATACCTTATACTAGGGGCGAGCAACTTGAAAAAAGTATAAATGATATGAAATCTAAAGACATTATTTTAATGGAAAACACTAGATTTGAAGATTTAAATGGAAATCTAGAAAGCGGTAATGATAAAAACTTAGGAAAATATTGGGCATCATTAGGAGATATATTTATTAATGATGCATTTGCAACTTCACATAGAAATCACGCATCAAATGTTGGTATTGCATCAAATATTCCTAGTGGTATAGGTTTTTTAATTGAAAAAGAGTTAGAACAAGTAAAACAAATTATAGATAAACCAGATAGACCATTTACTGTAATATTAGGTGGAGCAAAAGTTAGTGATAAAATAGGTGTAATTGATAATCTAGTAGAAAAAGCAGATTATATATTAATTGGTGGAGCAATGGCATATACATTTTTAAAAAGTAGTGGTATTAATATTGGTAAATCGTTACTTGATACTGATAGTATTGATTATTGTAAAAAAATGTTGAAAAATCATAGTGATAAAATAATACTTCCAATTGACAGTGTTAATGCTAAATCACTTGATTCTAAAACATCAAGATCTTGTTTTATAAATGAAATAAAAGATGATGAAATGGGACTTGATATTGGATATAATACTGTTAAATTATTTAGAAGTTATTTAATTGAAAGTAAAACAATTTTATGGAATGGTCCAGTAGGTTATTTTGAAAATGAATTATTTGAAGAAGGAACTAAAGGATTATGTAAAATTCTAAAAAATATAGATGCAAAAAAAATAATTGGTGGTGGAGATACACATTCAGCAATAAAAAAATTAGGATATGAAGATGCAGTAACATTCATTTCAACAGGAGGAGGAGCAACTTTAAAACTCCTTGAAGGTAAAAACATGGATGGGATTGATATAATTGATGAAAAATAATAAAAAAAATATACGTAATATTTTAATACTTATTATAATAAGTATACTAGTTTTATATTTTTGTTTGAAAGATAATTTTAAAGAGACAATACAAATTCTATTAAATGTTAATATAGTATGGGTATTAGTTGGTGTAATTTTAATGGTTGCTTATTGGTTTTTTAGAAGTATATCAATGTGCAGTATTACACGAAAATTTAAATCTGATTTTAAATTTAGTAAAGCATTTAGATTAGTTATAGAAACTCAATTTTTTCATGCAATTACACCTTTTTCATCTGGTGGACAACCATATGAGATATATTCATTAAAACGTGAAAAAATAAATATAACTGATGTTACAAATATAACAATACAAAATTTTATTGTATATCAAATAGCGTTAGTATTACTTGGTGTAGTTGCGCTTATATCAAATTCATATTTAGACTTGTATGAAAATGTTTATTTGTTAAAAAAATTAATAATATTAGGATTTTTAATAAATACATTTGTAATAGTCGCATTATTTCTGCTTACATTTTGTAAAAAATTACATAAAGTGGTTCTTAAATTTATTATTAATTTTTTATCAAAATTAAAAGTAATAAAAGATAAAGAATCAATAATAAATAATATGGAAAAATCTTTAAGTAAATTTAATGATGGAGCTAAAAAATTATTAAGTGATAAGAAACATTTTATAAGTATGATTTTTATTAACTTTATTTCGTTATTAATTTTATATATGATTCCAGTAATTCTTTTATATTCACTTGGTGATTATAGTAGTTTTAATATAATTGAAGCAATTATAACAAGTGCATACGTAATGCTTATTGGTTCATTTGTTCCAATTCCAGGAGGGTCTGGTGGACTTGAATATGCATTTATTAAATTTTATGGAAATTTCATTATTTCAAGTAAATTAAATGTTATAATGATTTTATGGAGATTTTTAACATATTACCTTGGAATGTTTGTTGGGGCAATAATGTTAGCAGTAAAAAAAAGAGGTGACTAAATTGAGAATAGGAATATTTACAGATACATATCCACCTTATATAAATGGTGTATCAACTAGTATTGTGATGTTAGTTAGTGCTTTAGAAAAAAGTGGTAATCAAGTATTTATAGTTACTGTAAACGCTAAAGAGCATTCATATGAATATGAAGATAAAATAATAAGAATACCTGGAATTCCAACAGGAATATATGATTATAGATTAACTGGTATTTATCCAATACGTGCAATAAATAAAATCAAAGCATGGAATCTAGATGTAATACATTCACATACTGAATTTGGAGTTGGAACATTTGCTAGAATTATAGCAAAACAATTAGATATACCTCTAGTTCATACATACCATACAATGTATGAAGATTACGTACATTATATAACTAAAGGATATTTCGATGGTGCAAGTAAAAAAATAGTAGCACACTTAACAAAATTTTATTGTGATAAAACAGCATCCGAATTAATTGTTCCAACAAGAAAGACATATAATTTATTTAAAGAAAAGTATCATTTTGATAAAGATATACATATTATTCCAACTGGTATAGAAACAGAACGTTTTTTTAAAGAAAATTTCACAAAGTCACAAATAGCAGAAAAAAAGAAAAGTTTAGGTATCAGTCCAAATGATTTTGTTGTATTATATGTTGGAAGACTAGCTAAAGAAAAAAATGTTGATTATCTACTTGAACAACATAAAATTCTATCAAAGAAAAATAATAATATTAAACTTTTAATAGTTGGTAGTGGACCAGATTTAGAACATTTTAAAAATTTAAGTAAAAAATTAAAAATAGATGACTCAGTTATTTTTACTGATAAAGTACCATGGGATGATATACCTATTTATTATCAAGTTGCAGATGTTTTTGTAACAGCATCATTATCTGAAACTCAAGGTTTAACATTAATTGAGGCAATTTCATCATCTGTTCCTGTAATAGCAATTAATGATGATAGCTTTAAAGAAGTAGTTGTAGATGGTTTAAATGGATACTTATTTAATACAAAAAAAGAATATAGAAACTATATTACTGATTTAATAAAAGATAATGAAAAATTAAATTATTTATCAAGACAAGCAAGAGCATCTTCAAGTAATCATTCATATAAGTATTTTGGAGAAAGAGTATTAGATGTTTATAAAGAAGCAACAAAAGGAAGAATTAAAGATACTCCTAAAGGTTTTTTTGAACGTTTAAAAAACGTTGTAAAAGGAGGATTTAATGGCAAATAAAATCATAGTAGCAAATTTAAAAAACTACATGAGTTACAATGATACTGTTAATTATTTAGATCAAGTTGAATCTTTAAAAAATGAAGTAATTTTTGTTCCAACCAATATTTATATACCTTATTTTATAGAAAGAAAACATTTAGTTGGTATTCAAGATATTAGTCATTTAGAAGGAATTACATCAGGTGAGGTAAGTGCTGATCAAGCAAAATCAATTGGTATAAAGTATACCATAATTGGACACAATGAAAGAATAGTATATTTAAATGAAAGCAATAAAATAATTAATAAAAAAATAAATAATGCTTTATCAAATGATTTAAAAATCATATTTTGCGTAGGTGAAAAGGAAAAAACAAGTTTAGATAATACATTTAAATATATCAAAGAGGTAATTGAAAATACTTTATTTAAATTAAATAATGAACAAATAAAAAATATAATAATTGCTTATGAGCCATTTTGGACAATAGGTAGTGATATTATACCAGATAATGACTTTACACAAAAAATTGTAAAATTTATAAAAGATTTAATTTTTGATAGATTTAATTTCAAAATTAGTGTATTATATGGAGGTAGTGTTAAAGAAAGTAGTATTAGTGATTTAGAAAAAATTTCTAATATTGATGGCTTTCTTATAGGTGAAGCCTCTATAGATGGATGTAAGTTTGTGAATTTAGTAAGAAGTACAAAATAATGTACTTCTTTTTACTTTTTATGCGTTTTTTCGACAAAACTAGAAAAAAATTGCTATAGTAAAGCAAGTGTAAATAGTTTATAATTAAATAGTAAAAAGAATAAAGAAGGAGATAATTTTTATGGATAATATTAAAGTAGTAATGATTGATGATAATACAAATTTAGTTGAAATGGTAAAAGAATATTTTAAAAATAGTGACACTATTAAAATTGTGGATGAAGCATTTGATGGTGAAGAAGGTATAAAAAAAATCGATTCAAATAGAGACTCATATGATTTAATTATACTAGATTTAATAATGCCTAAAAAAGATGGAATATATGTACTTGAAGAAATGAAAAAACGCGGAATAAATAAAAAAGTAATAGTAGCAACAAGTTATAACTCAAGTGAAGTTATAAGACAAATATCTGAATTTGGAGTTAATTATTTTATATTAAAGCCTTTTGATTTAATGGATTTAGAAAAGAGAATAAAAGACTCATTTAAAATTAAAACTATAGAGAATAAAAGTATAGATTTTTATCACAATAATTTACAAATATCTATAACTAAAATACTACACGAACTTGGAATACCTTCACATATTAAAGGCTATCAATATATAAGAGAAGGTATAGGTATTATTTATGAGCATCCAGAAACTATAGGTGGTATTACAAAAGAATTATACCCTGAACTAGCTCTTAAATTTGACACTACAGTATCAAGAGTTGAAAGAGCAATAAGACATGCTATTGAAGTAAGCTGGAATAGAGGTAATTGGGATTTAATGGAAGAAATATTTGGACATAGTGTTGATATAGATAAAGCAAAACCAACTAATTCGGAGTTTATTGTTACAATAGCAGATAAATTAAGATTAGAATTTCATAAAATTACTAGTTAATATTATAAAAATATGATAAAATTTAATTGGTGATTATATGGCAGTAAATAAGTATGATGATATAAAAATATTTAAAATAATATCATATCTTGGATTATGGATTGTAGGTTTATTTGTTAAACAAAAGAATGATAAAAAATTAAAATTTCATGTTGGGCAAGGAATAATACTATCAATATATTGTGTTGCATCTAATCTTGTAAAAATAATTATAACTGAACTTGCTAATTCTATATTTAAATACGAATACAATATTTTAGGAATTAAAACTGTTGTATTACATTTAAATACAATGGGTAAAATAATAGTAACAACTGTATCACTTGTTCAAGTTTTATCAATTATTTTATTTGCAATTATTGGTATTAGAAATGTATTAAATGATAAACAAAAAGAATTACCAATTATAGGAAGATTTTCATTTTATAATTAATGTAAAGTAAATAATAATATTTACTTTTTTTTCTTTATTAAGTACATAAAATTTGATAAAATGGATTATAGAATAGAGGGTAATTATGGGACCAATAGTAGTATGTTCAATTGATAATTTAAATATAAACGAAATACCTGAATTAAATAAATATCCATGTGTTCCATTACATGGAACCGATGATAACTTATTAAGTTTAAAAACAGGTAAAAAAATAAAATCGTGTAGAATTATAGATGACAAAATTAAAAATAGATCTTTTTTTAATTATAAAAATGTAATAAATGCTGTAAATAGTAAAGAAACAGTGCATTTAGTTGGAACTTTAAAAAAGGATAGTTTTAATTTTCTAATTTCATTAATTGAAGTATGTAGAAGAGAAAAAAATTATAATGTATATATTCATTTATTTTTAAAAAAAGAAAATTTTCAATATTTAGACAAACTAAATTTAGTTTTAAAAAAAGCAGGTTTTGGTGTAGTTTCTACTATTATGGATGAAATGTATATTGAAAATGATTTAAATACTTTTTGTTTATATGATACCTTAATTAATAAAAATGGTAATTATTATAATAATTTTGATGAATTATTAAAGAATACTACTGATATAATTGAACCATCAGTATTTGATATGGAGGGTACAATTAAAGAAAATGAGAGTATCATAGTTTTTGATTTTAATAAATATTTAAATGATTTTTCAATGCTTTTATGCAATAAAGAATGTGAATTTTATATTCCTAATATTGAAGTATCAACTTTTCAATTTAATAAGGATAATTCATTATTTACTTTAAATGAAGAATATATAACTATATTTGAAATATTGAGTAAAAAAGGATTAAGACAACTTTTAATAGATGATGAAAAATACGATATGAAAAAATGCAATTCTATATTAAATAAAGGTAAAGATTTTACAGAGTGTATTGATATTTTATTAAAAGAATTAAACAATAAAAAATATGATTTCGTATTCATTAATAGTTATTATTCCAATAATTCAAATATAAAAAATCTAATTAATTATTTAAACAGTAATGTAGGAATACTTTTACTTATATCAAATAATTGTGACCAAACATGCCTTACAGTTATATCAAATAATTATAGTATTAATTCTGGAAATATCTATGACATTTCTCCAACTATATTAAAAATTTTAGGTATTTCTATTCCAAATGAAATGGATGGGCATTCTTTAGTAAATATAGAAAAAGAAGTTACAGTAATAAAGACTAGAAAAAAACATAATAAATTTGTCATCATCAGTTTGGTTTTATTTTTAATTTTAGTTTTTATTTATACATTTAGATTCTTTTATTATAAAAATAACGAGGACAAATTATACTCTATTGTTGAAGGGATTAATATATGAAAAAGGTAGTAGCATGTATAATACTAGATTTTTTAATGATTACATTTTTATTTTTAGCATATGGTCCAATTTCTTATTTTAGAAATTTATTAATTACAACAGCAATGACTACTAAAAGTCATCATTATTTAGCGTATACTCTTTATAGTAAATCAACTATAGAAAAAGTTCTTAAAAATAATTATGTAATTGAAGATAAAAATAATTCAGATATTGACATTGAATTTGATGAGGAAGAGTATATTGATGAGTATGATGAACAAATATTAAAAAGAGAATCAAATGAACTTTATAAAATTATTCCACTTTCAGGAAGTGGATATAAAGGCAATATGATTGTTATATATGATTCTAAAAGAATTAAACTTGTAACAAGTAAGTATTTAGGAACTCGTGGACAAACACTAACAAGATTATCTAAAGATAATGATGCTATTATAGGAATAAATGCAAGTGGATTTGAAGATCAAAATGGCATTGGTACAGGTGGGGCTCCAACAGGACGAGTAATAAAAGATGGTAAACTTGTATATAATGGTATATCAACAGGACATGGTGGAGGACTTGCTGGTTTTAATTCGGAAGGTGTTTTAATTTTAACACGTGATGATGCATATACAGCAATTAAAAACGGTATGGTTGATGGAGTTGAATTTGGCCCATTTTTAATTATTAATGGTAATTCATCTGGTATAAAAGGAAATGGTGGTTGGGGCATAGCACCAAGAACAGTACTAGCACAAAGAAAAGATGGTATTGTATTATTTATAGTAATAGATGGAAGACAACCTGGATATAGTATTGGAACAGATATGTCTGAATTAATTAAAATACTTAATAATTATAAAGCATATAATGCTGTTAATTTAGATGGAGGAGCCTCTAGCACTTTAACAGTTGAGGGTATTTTATATAATAGACCTTGTGGAATTAATGCAGATGGATCACTTGGTGAACGTAATTTACCAAATGCATGGATAGTAAAATAATTATAATACTGGATTTTCAACTTGTGTGACATTAAAGTTAGATTTACTTATATTTTGTATAATTACATATAAAACAATTAATGATGCAATGAGTGCAAGTAGTGATGAAGTAGTTTGTAATTTTAAATATTTTAAGTTTTTATTTTCAAGTTCTCCTAATTTTTGATTAGTGTAACTGTTATATAGAAAATAAAGGCCAAGTATTACAACAACTATTCTATTTAAAAGAGAAATATTAGTTGCAAGTTTATTACTAAATAGTTTTTTTTCATGTGATATTTCTTTTATCTCATCATATGTAAGTAGAATTGAAACAAGTAGTGTCCCAATAAAAAACATAGTAGCAAGTATTTGTTCATTTAGTAACTCTATATGTTTTTGTTTAGTATTCATAGTATATTATATTTAATTTAAAAAAATTTATAAAAGAAAGTGTGATTTTATGAAAAACAAAGGTTTCACATTAATAGAATTAATGGCAGTCATTGTTATCTTAGGAATTGTTGTAACATTTACATCAATTATTGTTGTAAATCAAATAGATAAAAGTAAACAAAGAATAAGTGATGCGACTTTAAAAATTATTTATTCTGCAAGTGATAGTTATGTTGATGAAAACATAAATGATTTTCCAAAAGTAGCAAATAATAATTACTGCATAAAAATAAGTGATTTGATTAAAAGTAATTTAATTGAAAAAACTATAATTGATAATGAAAAAGATATTACTGAAAATTATTTTGTAAAAGTAACTTATAAAAGTAACTATGAATATGAAATAGTAGAAGAATGCACAGAAAGTAATTGACATAAATTCATAAATTAATTATAATATTATGTATAAAAACAAAGAACTTGAGGAGTAAATATAAAATTATTTAAAGAGAGTTAGTGTAAGGTGAAAACTAATAATAATTTGTATTGAAGGTAGCAAGTGAGTTGATTATCTGAGTTTAGTAAGATAATACGTATAATTGCGTTAAAATTTTAAGGTAACTTAGGTTACAAATAAAGGTGGTACCACGGCTTTTTCGTCCTTTTTGGTTCCATCTTTTTTTTGGAGGTTAATATGATAGATTTAAATAACTGTAAAAATTTATTTCAAAATTACACTAAAAAATATGATTTAAAAAATGAAAAGATTCTCTTAAAGGTTTTACACACTTACCGAGTCATGGATAATTGTATTGATATAGCTAAATCACTTGATTTAAAACATGAAGATTTAAGTATTGCTGCTTTAATTGGACTACTTCATGATATTGGTAGATTTGAACAAATAAAACAATATAATACTTTTAATGATCACAAATCAGTAGATCATGCTGCTTTAGGAGTTGATATTTTAAAAAAAGATAAATTCATAAGTAAATTTGTATCTGACAAAAAAACACAAGAAATAGTTTTTAAAACAATAAATAATCACAATAAATATGAAATAGAATATGATTTAGATGATAGAACGTTGATGTTTTGTAAAATTATAAGAGATGCTGATAAATTAGATATATTTAAAATATTTTCAGAAAAAATATATAAAATACCATATACAAATTCATGTGTAAGTAATAGAGTTCTTAATTATTATTTAAAAGGAATAGTATTACCTGATAGTTTCAATGAAACAGTGTTAGATGAAAATTTAAGAACATTTGGAATGCTGTATGATTTAAATTATGAATATAGTATTAATAAAGTAATAAGCGATAACATACCAGATAAACTAATGGATATTATAATTAAAAGCAGTGTTCATGAAAAAGAAAATTTATTAAATATAAAAAAAGTATATTATAAGAAAAGAGGCAATTTATGTTAGATAAAAAGTATAATGCATTAGAAAAAGAAGAAAAATGGTTAAATTATTGGAAAGAAAAAGGTATATATGATTTTAAACCAGATAATAGAGAGGTATTTTCGATTGACACACCTCCACCAACAGTAAATGGTAAAATACATATTGGTCATATATTTTCGTACACGCAAACTGAAATGATAGCGCGTTATAAAAGACTTAGAGGGTATAATGTTTTTTATCCTTTTGGATTTGATGATAATGGACTTCCCAGTGAAAGATTAGTAGAAAAAGAGCAAGGAAAAAAAGCACATGAAATAGGTAGAGAGGAATTTTCTAAATTGTGCTATAAGACTACTGATAAGTATGAAGCAGAATTTCAGGACTTATTTAGTAAAATGGGGGTAAGTACAGATTGGAATATACATTATAAAACTGTAAGTCCTTCAACAATAAAAATAAGTCAAAAATCATTCTTAGACTTAATTGAAAAAGGTCATTGTTATCACAAAGAAAGTCCAGCATTATGGTGTAATGAATGTTTAACTTCAATTGCTCAAGCAGAACTTGAGACAAAAACAATAAAAACAACATTTAATTACATTAATTTTAAAACAAAAGAAGATGGGGAAGAGTTTACTATTGCAACAACAAGACCAGAATTATTACCTGCAATAGTGTGCGTATTTGTTAATCCATTAGATAAAAAACATAATCATTTAATTGGTAAAACTGCACATATTCCAGTTATTGAAGTTGATGTACCTATAATGGCTGATGAGAAAGTTGCTATTGATAAGGGTACAGGAGTAGTAATGTGCTGTACTTTTGGAGATCAAACAGATATTGAGTGGTGGAAAAAATACAAATTGCCACTTAAATACATTTTTACAAGTGATGGTAAAATAATTGATTCAGTAAAAAATTATGGTGGATTAAAAATTAAAGAAGCTAGAAAAAAGATAATTGAAGATTTACAACAAGGTGGATATGTTGTTAAAATTGAAGAATTAGAACACGAAGTTCAAACACATGAAAGATGTGGAAAAGAAGTAGAATACTCAGTAATGAAACAATGGTTTATAGATACTACTTCACACAAAGAAGATTTTATAAAAATAGGTAATCAAATAAAATGGCATCCAGCTCATATGCAAAATAGATACAATGAATGGGTTGAAAATATTATGTGGGATTGGTGTATATCTAGACAAAGATATTTTGGTGTACCATTCCCTGTATGGTATTGTAAAGAATGTGGTGAACCTATATTTGCTAATGTAAATGATTTACCAGTTAATCCATTAGTTGATTCACCTAAAATCTCTAAATGTAATAAATGTAGTTGTTCTGAATTTGTTCCAGAAACTGATGTAATGGATACTTGGGCAACATCTTCTATTACACCACTTATTAATATGCGATATGGTGAAAAAGAAAATTTTGAAAACATATTAAAACCAATGAGTTTAAGAACAAATGCATCAGAAATTATAAGAACATGGGATTTTTATACCATAGTAAAAAGTTTTTATCACTTTGGTACTAGGCCATGGGATAATGTAATGATTTCTGGATTTGTTATGGCAAGTAAAGGAGAAAAAATAAGTAAATCAAAAGGTAATAGTAAAATAGAACCAATGGATGCAATAAAACAATATTCAGCTGATGTTTTAAGATATTGGGCTGGTACTGGAAGACTAGGTACTGATATAGTTTATAGTGATGAAACTTTACTTAGAGGACGTAAATTAGTAAATAAAATTTGGAATGTTTCTAAATTTATTGAAATGCACTTACAAGATTATGTTGATAAAGATTTTAATGATTATGAATACATCGATAAGTGGATACTAGGTAGTTTTCAAGAAATGGAAAAAGGATTTATTAAATATTTAGATGAGTATGAGGTAGGTCTTGCTCTTAATCATTTAGAAAAATTCTTTTGGAATTTCTGTGACAACTATATTGAAATTGTAAAACATAGATTATATAGACCTGAAGAGTTTGGAGATACTCCAAGATATTCGGGGCAAAAAACTGTATATACAATTTTATATAAAATATTACAAGATTTTAGTATATTCTTTCCGTTTATTACAGAAGAAATTTACCAAGAAATTTATCACGATAACAAATCAATTCATTTAACTAATATTGAACAATTCAATTATGAATTTGAAAAAGAAGTTAAAAATGGAGATATTATTAATGAAATTATTTCTCAAGCAAGAGGAGAAAAATCAAATAATAATTTATCATTAAAAACACCAATTAAAAATTTAGAATTAAGTGTTACTGAAGAATTAAAAAACGCTATTAATAGTTGTATAAAAGACTTTAAAGCAACACTATTTATTGAAAACTTAAAACTTAATGTAGTTGAAAATAAATACACTGTTGATAACATAGAATTAAATATTCAAGAATAATCATGAATTATAAAAAAGTATAGATTAATATCTATACTTTTTTTACAATATTTGACATCATATTTAAAATAATATTGACTAAAATTACGAATATGTGATACACTATTATTGCAATAATAAAGGAGGGAAGAACATGAAAATGAATAAGAAAGGTTTCACTTTAATTGAATTACTTGCTGTAATCGTTATTTTAGCTATCATTGCATTAATTGCTACTCCAATTATTATGGGTATTATTGATGATGCACAAACTCAATCAGCTAAAAATAGTGCTTATGGATATTTAGATTCAGTTGATAAATCTTTAGTTCAATCTTCATTTAAGAAGATAAGCAATCCAACAACTGCTCAAATTGATGTTTTAGATGGTGACTATGTTACTGCAAGTAATGGTAAAGTACTTAACATAGATGGTACTACTACAAAAGTAATGGACGTTGAATTCAAAGGTGAAGGACCAGAAGACGGAAGTTTGTTATGCTACACAAATGGGAAAATTGAAGCGAATTCACGTATTACTGTAAATGGAAAAACTTTTTATACTAATGAAAATGGTGAATTAACTGAAACTAAACCTGCAACATTATGTAACGTAAATTCAAATACAAATAGTTAATAATAAAAAGTAGGATTGTATTTAATTACAATCTTTTTTCTTGCTATTTTTTTATATATTTTATAAAATATTATTGGTGATTGGATGCTAAGTAAATTGATTATAGTAGGAATTGTTTTATGTTTTATTATATTACTAATAGGGGTAATATGTATATTAAAGAAAAATAAATTAGGTAAATTAATAATAAATTTATACTTTAAATTTGAAGAAATAATTTTATACTTAATAGTAGGTGCTACTACGATGATGATTAGTGTTGGAAGTTATGCATTCTTATCTAAAATATTACATTTCCATTATCAAATATGTAACGTATTATCATGGATTATTGCTGTTACTTGTGCCTACATTTTAAATAAAATAGTTGTATTTAAAAGTAAAACTAAAACAAAAAAAGAATTAATTAAAGAAATATATGAATTTGTAAAGTATAGAATTATATCATTACTTGGTGAATTATTATTTATGTATTTGTTTGTATCGGTAATTCATATAAATGATTTAATTGCAAAGGTAATAGTACAAGTACTTGTAGTAATAGCAAACTATATTTTTAGTAAGTTATTTATTTTCAAAAAAAACGTATAATATTATTTTATACGTTTTCTTTTTGGTGTATAATAAATGATATTGGAGGTATTTATGAAAGATTTAATTATAGGATCACATGTATCATATAAAAAAGATACACAATTATTAGGAAGTGTAGAAGAAGCATTAAAATATAATAGTACAACATTTATGTTTTATACAGGAGCACCACAAAATACTGCAAGATTTGACATAGACGATAGTTTAACAGAAAATGCTTTTAAAATAATGAAAGAAAATAATATTGATCCAAATAATGTAGTAGTGCATGCACCATATATTATTAATCTAGCTAATAATGAAAATAAGGATAATTTCACTTTTGCTTGTAATTTTTTAAAACAAGAAATTAAAAGATGTGATAAGTTAAAAATGAATTATTTAGTATTACATCCTGGGAGTGCAGTAAAACTTGATAGAAATGTTGCACTAAAAAATATAATAGATGGATTAAATATTGTTTTAAGTGAGTCACAAAATGTAATTGTTTGTTTAGAAACAATGGCTGGTAAGGGAACAGAATTAGGTGTTAATTTTAATGAATTAAAAGAAATAATAGATGGTATAAATTTAAAAGATAAAATAGGAGTATGTTTAGATACATGTCATTTAAATGATGCAGGATATGATATGAGTAACTTTGATAAAGTACTTGATGAATTTGATAATAGAATAGGTTTAGATAAAATTAAATGTATTCATATAAATGATAGTAAAAATGAAATAGGAGCACATAAAGATAGACATGAAAATATTGGCTTAGGTACAATAGGATTTGATAATTTAATTAATATAATTTATCATGATAAATTAAAAAATATTCCAAAAATACTTGAAACACCATATGTAGATAGTGATACTAAAAAAAGAGTTTATCCACCATATAAATTTGAAATTGAAATGATTAAAAATAAAAAATATAATCATAATTTAATAGATGATATAAAAGAATTTTATAAATAATTTTTATATTTGTCTTTAAATTCATAGTACAAAGATTCAAGTTTACTATATTTATCACTATCTAGTTTTAATTTTATATCGTTAAATATTCTATCAGGATTTCCATATAAAAAAGTTTCATATTCATTTTTGATATAATCAAGAATTAATGAAGCTTCGTCATTACTAAGATTTATATCATATTTATTTGAAAAATCAATTACATCTTGTAATGAAAGCTTTTTAATATATGATTTAATAATTGTCTTATACATATTACACCTCAAAATAATATATGTCTAAACATTAGAATAATGTTATTTATTAATAATAAAATATAGTAAGGAGAATAATATGCGTTATAATTCAAAAAAGAAAAAAGTTCATAAAATTCAAAACAATTACTATTATAAGTATAAAAAAGAAAAAGAAATTGATGAAGTAATTGAAAAAAGATATAACATATTAGTTATAGTAATTGCTGCCATAATTACTATATTATTTGTATATTTATTCTACATTCAAATATTTAGACAAAAATATTATATCGAAAAAGTTGAAAGTTTAAATGGAAATATTATAGAAGGATCAACAGCTCCTAGAGGAAGAATTTATGATAGGAACAATAAATTAATTGTAGATAATAAGCCAATAAAAGTTATTTACTATAAAAAGAAACAAGGTATTACAACAAAAAAAGAAATAGAACTAGCGTATAAAGTAGCTGAAATGATTGAAATAGACTATTCGAAATTAAAAGACAAAGATTTAAAAAAATTTTGGATTCTTAATAATGAAAAAAAAGCAAATAAAAAAATAAAAAATAGCGAATGGAAAAAATTAAGTGAAAGAAAAATAACAATAGATGAAATTAATGATTTAAAACTTGAAAGAATAACTGAAGAAGATTTATCTAAATTCGAAGAAATTGATAAAAAAGCAGCTTACATTTATAAATTAATGAATACAGGATATTCATATGCTGAAAAAGTTATAAAAAAGGGCGATTCAATTAGTGATAGTGAATATGCTGTTATATCTGAAAACATACACTTACTAGATGGATTTAATACTAAATTAGATTGGGATAGGGAATATTTATATGGAAATACATTTAAAACAATTTTAGGTAGTGTATCAACAACTGAAAGCGGAATACCGTATGAATTAAAAGATTACTATTTAAATAAAGGATATTCACTTGATGATAGAGTAGGAACAAGTTATCTAGAATATCAATATGAAGATTTCCTTAAAGGTAAAAAAGATAAATTTGAAATACAAAAAGATGGTTCATATAAATTAATCGAAGAAGGAAATCGAGGAAATGATATTGTACTATCAATTGATATTGAACTTCAAAAAGAAGTTGAAAGAATATTGGAAGAAAAATTATTAGAGGCAAAAGGAGAACCAAATACAGAATATTATAATAGGTCATTTGTAATAATAGCTGACCCTAATACTGGAGAAATACTTGCAATGGCTGGTAAGCAAATAATTAAAGAAGGAAATGAGTATAAATTTTATGACTATACTCCAGGTATTACAACTTCTCCTGTAACTGTAGGTTCAATTATTAAAGGAGCATCCCATATAGTTGGATATAATACTGATAGTTTAAAAATAGGCGAAGTAAGAAATGATTCTTGTATTAAAATAGCGGCTACTCCTGAAAAATGCTCATGGAAATATTTAGGTAATATAAATGATATTGATGCATTAAAATATTCATCAAATGTATATCAATTTTTAACAGCAATAAATGTTGGTCACGGAGTTTATCAATACAATATGCCCCTTAAAATTGATGAATCTGCATTTGATATTTATAGAAATAAGTTTGCAGAATTTGGACTGGGAGTTAAAACTAATATTGATTTACCTCTTGAAAGCTTAGGCTATAAGGGTAATAGTAAACTATCTGGACATTTACTTGATTTTTCAATTGGTCAGTATGATACATATACACCAATTCAATTATCACAATATATTGGAACTATTGCTAATGGAGGTAATAGAATGAAACCTTTTTTACTAAAAGAGGTTCATGATTCAAAAGATGAATCTAAGGTAATTTATAGAACACAACCACAAGTTTTAAATAAAGTAGAAACAGATCCTATATATCTAGATAGAGTAAAGCAAGGATTTAAAGCAGTAATGGAATATGGTGGAACTGGATCAGGATATATTGATATAAGTTTTAATCCTGCAGGTAAAACGGGAACTAGCCAAAGTTTTATTGATACAGATAATGATGGAATGATTGATACAGAAACAGTTACTAACACTTTTGCAGCGTATGTTCCATATGATAATCCTAAATACACTTTTACAGTAATTTCACCAGATACTTACCATTATGGCAACAATAGTGAGTATCAAACATACGTAAATAAGCATATAAGTCAGGAAGTTTCAAAAAAATTCTTTGAATTTTACAAATAATTTGTTATAATGTATAAGAAACGTTTTAAAGGAGGGAAGTACTATGGCAAAAAAAGGTGAAAATAGAGAAAATATTACTTTAGCATGTACTGTTTGTAAAGAAAAAAATTATCGTACAGAAAAAAATAAAAAAAATACTACAGATCGTTTGGAAATAAAAAAATATTGTCCTAAATGTAATGCACACACAACACATAAAGAAGACAAAAAATAAGGAGGTAACTTGTGATAAACGTAAATGACATTAAAAATGGTATGACTATTATTGTAGATGGTAATATATACCAAGTTGTAGATTTCTTACATGTTAAACCTGGTAAAGGTGCTGCATTCATGAAAGTTAAATTAAAAAATCTACGTAGTGGTGGTACTTTAGAAAAATCTTTTAATACAAGTGTAAAAATAGAAAAAGCAAATATTTCTAAAGTAAATATGCAGTTTCTTTATTCAACAGGTGATACTTATAATTTCATGAACATGGAAAATTATGAACAAGTTGAACTTGATGCTAATCAAGTAGGAGATGATAAAAATTACTTAACTGAAAACCTACTTGTTGATATAGTATTCTATCAAGGTGAAGTTTTAGGACTTGTTTTACCTGATAAAGTTGAAATGAAAATTACACATACTGAACCTGCAGTAAAAGGAAATACAACTAATAATGCTACTAAAGATGCAGAGTTAGAAACAGGCTATACAGTAAGAGTACCATTATTTATTGAAGAGGGAGAAACAATTTTAATCTCTACAAAAGATGGTAAATATGTATCACGTGCATAAAATGAGTTTATCTCATTTTTTTCTTATACTGTATTGACTTTATATGTTAAAATATGATATGATACTTATCATTCATAAATATGAATGGGGTGGTGAATATGAGTAGTTTAAGAAATAAAATAAATATTGGAATAGGTTCTATTGAAATATTTAATACAGCAAGTAAATTTCATGATTTAAAACTAAATTATAAAACATATTTTAGAAAAGAAAAATTTTCTTATACTCCATGGGTTTTATGTGATGAAATATTTGTATCAAGAAATTCAAATATAACATCGGATAATTTAATTAAGTATGAATACATTAATTCATTTACAAAAGTAAAGAATAATGTTCCAATAGATATTATTAATCAATATAATGTATATAAAAGAAAAATGATTAGAGTAGTTGAACATAAAGAAAAGATAATGAAGAAAGTTGCATAATGTGCAATTTTTTTTAACATTTACTTTACATTTTTCGACATTTTTGATACTATAAAATAGTGAGTAAAAAGGTAGTGATAAAATGAAAAAAGTAAAAAAGAAAAGTATAATAATACCAATAATAATATTAGTTCTTATAATAATATTTGATTTGGTATTTATTTATTTTATGAAAAATAGACAGGTTGATTCTAAAAAAGACTTAGAAATTATTAGTACAAATTATAAAAAGTTAGAATCAGAAGTAGAAAAATTTTCAAAACTTAGAGATGAATTTTATAAAGCAAGTGAAAATGATTTCTTTATTGAATCTATGGGTTCTAAAGTAAATTATTGGAATGAATTTATAAATAAATACCAAAGTGAAATTAAAACTATTGATGATATTTCTAAAAAACTAAAAGGTAAATGTGAAAACATATATGCAGATTCATCTACAAATGAAAAATGTAGTAAATATCATTCAAATTATGAAATGTCAATAAACTATTACATTACAGATATTAATTTCTATAATAAATTTGCAACAGAATTTAATAAAACTGCAAAAGATAAATTAAATATTGTAAAATTAGAATATGAATATATTGACTTTGATAAAGATGGTATATTTACTGGTAAGTTAGAAGGTGAAACTAATGAATAATTTTGATATTGTAGATGTAGATGATCAAAAACTAGGAAATTATGAATTTAAAGGAAAAAAGAAAAAAATAAAAGAAAAGAAAAAAGGTAAAAAATTAGTTATATTTTTATGGGTATTAGTTATACTTGGTACTATTGGATCTAGTACAATGCTTTTCTTACTATATGGTCCATATGATAAATTTAAAAACTGGTTAATAACTACTGCAATGACTACAATGTCACATCAGTATTTAGCAACTTGGTTCTATGGACAAGATGAAATAAATAAAGTAATTGCTAGTAATAGAGTAATAGAATCTGGTGAAAGTACAAATACTGATTTAATTCAGTTTGTTGATTATAGTTCTAATAATGTAATTTATAAAAATAAATATGAAAAAGAATTATTAACAAAAGATAAAGACAATAATTTATATAAACTAATTAATATAAATGAGGGAAGTTTAAGAGGATATTTAGTTGCTATATATGATCCATCTAAAGTAAAAATTGGTGTTTCAAAAAATATGGGTGTAAGCGGACAAATGTTAACAACTATAGTAAAAAATAATAATGCAGTTATAGGAATGAATGCTAGTGGATTTATTGATCCAGAATATAACAGTAATGGAGGAGTTCCACACGGGTTAGTATTTATGAATGGTAAAGTAGTTGCTGATAATATTAAAGCACCTGTAGGTGGAGGTATAATTGGATTTGATAAAGATAACAAATTAATACTTGCTAAAATTACTAAACAAGAGGCAATTAATAGAGGAATAAGAGATGCTGTTGAATTTGGACCATTTTTAATTGTAAATGGAACACCATCATTTATTAGAGGTAATGGTGGATGGGGAAGTGCACCAAGATCTGCTATTGGTCAAAGACAAGATGGAATAGTATTATTCCTAGTAATGGATGGAAGAGATTATAAAAGTGGTGTACTTGGAGCAGATATGGTTGATTTAACTGAAATACTACAAAGATATGGAGCGTATAATGCAGCTAATTTAGATGGAGGAACATCTAGCGGATTAGTTATCAATAATGAATTAGTTAATAAACCAGTTAATGCTTTGGGTCAAACATTAACTCGTGCTATACCAAATGCATGGATTGTTGTAGAATAATAATAAAAAAGACTTGACAAACATATAATTTAGAGGTACAATCGAATTGTTTTAAAAAAGAAAGCAGAAGTTTCCACTTCTCACCCGATTACAAAAAGTTTTGGGTAAAGAGCTAATTAGTCAATAATGAATGCTTAATGTGGATACTTTTTGTATTCACTTTTTTAATTATTTTGGAGGTGTAAGGGTATCGCAAAGGAAAGGGATTTGTTTATTAATGAACAAATAAGAGCAAAAGAAGTAATGGTTATTGGACCAAATGGTGAACAACTAGGAATTAAATCAATAAAGGATGCATTAACTCTTGCAAGTTATGCAGGATTTGATTTAGTTTTAATTAGTCCAAACGCTAATCCTCAGGTTTGTAAAATTATGGATTATAATAAATACAAATATGAGAATAAGAAAAAACAAAAAGAAAACATGAAGAAACAACGTGAAGCTAATCTTGAAATGAAAGAATATAGATTATCTGTTAATATTGATGTTCATGATTTTAATACTAGAGTAGTAAATTCTACTAAATATTTAGAAAAGGGTCATAGAATCAAAGTTTCAATCCGTTTTAGAGGAAGAGAAATGGCACATACAGATTTAGGTAGAGATGTTTTACTTCGTTTTGCTGATACATTAAGTAACATTTCAACTGTCGAACAAAAGCCAACACTTGATGGACGTGTTATGACAATGATACTAATGCCAAAAAAAGATAAATAGGAGGAATATTATGCCAAAATTAAAAACACATAAAGGAACAGCTAAAGTAGTTAGCGTAAGAAAAAATGATGTTAAAGTAGGTCATCCTGGTACAAGACACAATACAGGAAAGAAAAATGCAGCATCAAATAGATGCGGAAGAAGTGCGTCTAGTATGAGTAAAGCTGATTTAAATCGTTTAAAAAATGTAATTAAATAATGAAGGAGGATATTTATGCCAAGAGTTAAAACAGGAGCAGTTACAAAGGCTCGTCACAAAAAGGTAATGAAAGAAGCTAAAGGTTACTTTGGAAGTAAACATCGTTTATACAAATCTGCCAAAGAACAAGTAATGCATTCAGGAAAATATGCATACAGAGATAGAAAACAAAAGAAAAGAGATTTTAGAAAGTTATGGATTACAAGAATTAATGCTGCTTGTCGTGAAAACGAAATCAGTTATTCAAAATTCATTAATGGATTAAATAAAGCAGGAGTAGTAATTAATAGAAAAATGCTTAGTGAAATAGCTATTGATAATCCTAAATCATTTAGTGATTTAGTAAGTATTGCAAAAGATGCTTTAGAAGGAATTGTAGCAAAAGAAACTAAGAAAGCAACTCCTAAAAAAGAAGTTAAAGAAGAAAAAGATGTAACAAAAATGACTGTAGCAGAGCTTAAAAGTTTAGCTAAAGAAAAAGGTATTGAAGGTGCATCTACAATGAAAAAAGCAGAATTAATTGACGCTTTAAAATAGTCTAAATGGCTATTTTTTTTAATAATTTGACAAATATATGTTTGTGTGCTAGAATATGCTGAAAAAAAAGGGGGCTTTTTTATGAATGAGACAATTAATCAAGAATGGATAAATCCAGATAAAGTAAAGTATTTTAATTTACTTGAGTATGTATCAAAAATAAAACTTAGAGATAGTGTATTATTCCATTTAGAGGATACTGGACAAAATTTTGAAAAGTATTTAAAGACACTAGTGCGTTTGTGTGATTATGATGATTATGTTATTCTATATTATTGGTTAGATCAAACAATTACAGAACTTAGAAAATCAGCTCAAATTGAGAATCATCAATTTACAAACATTGATTTATTTAATGGAAATTTGTTTTTTGATAAATTATCTATTAGCCATGAAAGAATAAAAAAAATCCACAAATTTGTATGTGAAGAAAGTGGAACTGAGGTAACAGAAAAAGGTCAATATAGAAAAATACCTGTAGATGTCGGTGCTGATTATGAATCTGGGCATCAAGTTTATTGGTATGCACCAGAGCCAAGCGATGTAAAAAAATTTATGGATGATTATTTAGTATTTTATAGAACAAATAGTATAAAGGATATATATAATAACCCATTTTTAAAAAGTGCACTCGCACATTTACTTTTTGTACGTATTCATCCGTTTAGAGATGGAAATGGTAGAACTGCAAGAATTATTCAAAATATTTCTTTTACTAGTGGAATAAATAGAGTATACAATACAAAATTGAAATTATCACCATTGAATATTTCACAAAACATTGCAATAAATAAGTATTCATACGTAGATAAACTAGATAGAATTCATTTTGATATAAATTACGATAATAATGAAAAAATCAATAATTGGTTTGAGTTTATATTAAATATGTATGATGAACAATTATATTTTCAAGAAACAAGACTTCCTAAGTTTGAACAGGCTTTAATTAATATTCAATCACTTAAGAAAAGTGAAGATGATCTAAATAATGTTGCTAAAAAATTTGAAATGGACAAAATAAAAAAATTATTTTAGCACTCACTATTGACAAGTGCTAAAATAGTGATATAATGAAAGTGGATGTGAAAACATTCACTTTTTAGAATGGAGGGATAATATGAATGGAGTTAATCCTTATCAAGAAAATTTAGAAAATGTTTTAGAAAAATATGGACGCGATATTGTAAAAAATGTTCGTGACGGTAAAACAGATCCTGTAATTGGAAGAGATGATGAAATTCGAAGTATTACCCGTATTTTATCTAGAAAAACAAAAAATAACCCAGTTTTAATTGGTGAACCTGGTGTTGGTAAAACAGCTGTAGTAGAAGGTTTAGCCCAACGTATAGTAAAAGGTGATGTACCTGACTCTTTAAAAAATAAAACTATATGGGAATTAGATATGGGTTCACTTGTTGCAGGAGCTAAATATAGAGGAGAGTTTGAAGAAAGACTTAAAGCAGTTTTAAAAGAAATAAAAGAATCTGATGGAAATATAATAATGTTCATAGATGAAATTCATATGATAGTAGGTGCAGGCGCACTTGAAGGAGCAATGGATGCAGGTAATATGTTAAAACCTATGCTTGCTCGTGGTGAAATACATTGTATTGGAGCAACTACACTAAATGAATATAGAAAATATATAGAAAAAGATGGAGCACTAGAGCGTAGATTTCAAAAAGTTATTGTTAGTGAACCAAGTGTAATAGATACTATCACTATACTTCGTGGTTTAAAACAAAGATTTGAAGTGTACCACGGGGTTAATATTAAAGACAATGCTTTAGTAGCAGCAGCAACATTATCAGATAGATATATTACTAGTAGATTTTTACCTGATAAAGCAATAGATTTAGTAGATGAAGCATGCGCTACAATAAAAGTTCAAATGGATTCAGTACCTGAAAACTTAGATACATTAACAAGAAAAATAATGAGACTTGAAGTTGAAAAAGAAGCATTAAAAAAAGAAAAAGATGAGTTATCTAAAAATAGGGTATTAGAGATAAATAAAGAATTAGATAAATTAAAAGAAGAAGAGAAGAAACTACGTGCTGCATGGCAAAAAGAAAAAGATATTAATGATTTAGTTAGTAAGAAAAAAGAAGAAATAGAAAATGCAAAGTTTAAATTAGAAACAGCTGAAAATAATTATGACTTAGAAACAGCTGCAAAATTAAGACATGGAGTAATTCCAAAACTTGAAAAAGAACTAACTGAATTAAAGGAAAATGATGAATCGTTTATTCTAAGTGATACTGTTGATGAAGAATCAATTGCAGAAATAATTTCTAAATGGACTAGTATACCAGTACATAAATTAGTTGGTGGAGAACGTGAAAAATTACTTAATTTGGAATTAAATTTAAAGAAGCGTGTTAAAGGACAAGATGAAGCATTAAAACTAGTAACAGACGCTATTATAAGGGCACGTGCAGGTATTAAAGATCCAACCAAACCTATTGGGTCATTTATATTCTTAGGACCAACTGGTGTTGGTAAAACTGAAGTAGCAAAATCACTAGCATACGAATTATTTGATGATGAAAGACATATGGTTAGAATTGATATGAGTGAGTATATGGAAGCACACAGTGTATCAAGACTTATAGGAGCACCTCCAGGATATGTGGGATATGATGAAGGTGGACAATTAACAGAAAGTGTTAGAAGAAATCCATATAGTATTATTTTATTTGATGAAATAGAAAAAGCTCATAAGGATGTATTTAATGTTTTACTTCAAATACTTGATGATGGTAGAATTACCGATGGTCAAGGTAGAACAGTAGATTTTAAAAATACTATTATAATCATGACATCAAATTTAGGTAGTGAATACATTTTAGATAATAAGGATAACAGCAATGAACTTGTAATGCAAGAATTACATAATACATTTAAACCTGAATTTATAAATAGAATTGATGAAATAATTATTTTTAAATCATTATCTAAAAATGTGGTTTATGAAATACTAGACAAAATAATAAAAGAAATTGAAGAAAGACTTGAAGATAAAAAAATTAAAATAAATTTAAGTGATAAAGCAAAAGAATATATAATTAATTCTTCATATGATGAACAATATGGTGCTCGTCCTATAAAAAGATTTGTAAGTAATACATTAGAAAATTTAATTGCTAAAAATATTATTATGGATAAAATAAGTTTTAATTCAACTATAAATATTGATTTAGAGAATAATAATTTAATAATAAAATAATTTAATCTGTCTTGACTATAGACAGATTTTTTCATATAATTATTTTAAGGTAAAAGGGAGTGAGTACATGAAGAAAGTTTTAACATTACTAATATTATTTACATTATTTAGTGTAAACGTACATGCTGAAGGTAAAAGTGCTAGTATTAAAGTTTTAACAAAAATTGTAGATAAAGGTGAAAAGGTATTTTTAGAGTTAGATTCTACTGATTATTCTGACCGAGATATAACTATTTCATTAAAAAATCAAGATGGTGGAGAAGATGTGGAAGCAACTGTTGAATCAATTACATCTAATCCTTATTTCATAATGCCTGATACTGTAAAAGAAGGAACTACATTTAAATTATTAGAGTTTAAATCCGTTAGTAAAATACTAGGGGATGTAAATCTAGATGGTAAAAGAACAGAAGAAGATGTAACTTTAATGCAGCAGTATTTAGCTGGTTGGAAAGATATACTTACAACAGAAGAACAATTAAAAAGAGCAGATGCGAATTTAGATGGAAGTATTAATATTGATGATGTTATATTAGTACAACAAAGTATTGCTGATTGGAAAGTAGAACCCATAACATTTAAATATAATAATACTGCATCATCAAATACAGTAAAAATAAAAATTAAAGGTATTGATATGTATTATAATGATGATGTAAATAGTGATGTTATAAATCAAATTACGAGTTCAGAAAATAAAATAATTCAATTAATAATTAATGAAAAAAAGAAAGTGGATTTAGAAGTATTTAGAGCAATCAAAGGTACAGATAAAACATTAATTATTAAATATGGTCAAGTTGAATATGAATTTAATGGTAAGAATATTATTAATTTAGTAGATTTCAATGTTGATGTGTTATTTTATAAATCTGAGGTAGATGAACAAATAAATAAAATGTTAAAAAATGGATTAGTAGTAGATTTAACAAATAATAGAACTATTCCATCAGAATTTATAATTAGAATAGATAATTCTAAATTAAAAGAATATGAATTTGATGTAGATGAAGTAAGTGTTCAATCTGTAACAGATAATAAATCTGATTTGTATTTAGCAAGTTTAAAATTAAATAATAACAAATATGAATTTAATGTTAAAAAACCAGTAAAATATGTGATGGTTAAAATTGATAAAACAGAAAATGTTGCAGTTGAAGATACAGGTGCATCTAAAAGTATTACAAAAATAATTGTTGCGATTGCGATATTAGCAACAGTAATATTAGGATATATCTACTCAATTATTAATAAATCACGTAAAAATAATATTATATAATTGATTTTTAAAAAATATATGTTATAATACTTATTGTAAAACGTTGATTAAGAAGTAGTAATAAAAGAAGTAATTTATAGAGAGTCTATGTTTGGTGAAAATAGATAATTGCCTTTTATGAATTCGTCTTAGGAGTCTTATTAATAGTAAGCGTTTACTCGCGTTAAGAGATAAGTGTATAGTAAAACTATAAATTAAGGTGGTACCGCGGTAATTCGTCCTTAAATTTATAGTTTTTTTTTGAAAGGTGGATTATATGAAAGAAAAAGTATTGGAGATTAAAAAAAATTTAGAAAATGATTTAAAAAACATTAATCTAATTAAAGACTTAAATGATATCAAAGTTAAATATCTTGGAAAAAAAGGTTTTATTAGTGAACTATCTAGTTGCATAAAAGATTTAAGTGTGGAAGATAAAAAAATTGTTGGTAGTTTAATCAATGAATTAAAAGTTGAAACAAGTAGAATATTAGATGAAAAAAGAAATATTTTAGAAAAAGAAGAATTAGATAAAAAACTTGCAGATGAAGCAATTGATGTAACTTTACCATCAACAAATCTATGTATGGGTACAACTCATCCTTTAACTAGAATTATTGATGAAATAGAAACACTTTTTGTTTCAATGGGATTTGATGTAGTTGAAGGACCAGAAGTAGAACAAGATTTATACAACTTTGAAAAATTAAATTTACCTAAAGGTCACCCTGCAAGAGATAGTCAAGATAGTTTTTACATAACTAGTGAAATGCTTCTTAGAACTCAAACTTCTCCTGTTCAAGCAAGAACTATGGATGCAAATTTAGAAAAAGGTCCTATTAGAATTATTTGTCCTGGTAAAGTATATAGAAGAGATGATGATGATGCTACTCATTCACATCAATTTACTCAAATTGAAGGGCTAATGGTTGATAAAAATTTATCTGTTGCTGATTTAAAAGGAGTACTTGAATTATTTGCTAAAGAATTATTTGGTGAAGATAGAGAAATTAGATTACGTCCAAGTTTCTTCCCATTTACAGAGCCAAGTTTAGAGGCTGATGTAAGTTGCTTTAAATGTGGTGGTAAAGGATGTTCAATTTGTAAAGGTACTGGATGGATTGAAATATTAGGTTCAGGAATGGTACATCCAAATGTATTAAGAAACTGTGGATATGATCCTGAAGTATATACAGGTTTTGCATTTGGAATTGGACCAGAACGTGTAGCAATGCTTAAATATGGAATAAATGATATTAGAAGTTTTTATACAAACGATATTAGATTTTTAAAAAACTTTGATAGAGTAGAAGGTGAAAATAATGAAGGTAAGTAAGAAATTCTTAAGTGATTATATTGATATAGAGAATATTGATTATAAAGAAATTGCTGATAAAATGGTATTTTGTGGTAATGAATATGAAAGTATTACTAAATTAAGCGATTGTGAAGGATTAGTAGTAGGTTATGTAAAAGAATGTTCTATGCATCCTAATTCAGATCATTTACATGTATGTCAAGTTGATTTAGGTGATGGAGTTAAACAAATAATTTGTGGAGCACCAAATGTTGATAAAGGGCAAAAAGTAATAGTTGCTAAAGTAGGAGCACGACTAGGAGATATAGTTATTAAAAAGGCTACTCTTGCAGGACTTGAATCAAATGGTATGATTTGTTCTTTACTTGAATTAGGGATTGAATCTAAATATCTAACTGAAGAAGATAAAGCAGGTATTCATGTACTTGGTGAAGATGCTAAAGTTGGTGAAGATGCTTTAAAATATCTAGAATTAGATGATGAAGTAATTGATTTTGAATTGACAGCTGATAGAGCGGATTTATTAAGTATAATTGGTGTAGCATATGAAGTTGGAGCAATATATAATAAAAAAGTAAAACTACCAATAATTAAAATTAAAGAAAATAATGAACAAATAAATGTTAATCTTGATGTTAAAACAAGTAAATGCAGTATGTATTTAGGTAGAAAAGTTGTAAATGTAAAAATTTCAGAAAGCCCTAAATTTATACAAAATAGACTTATAGCAAGTGGTATTAGACCAATAAATAATGTAGTTGATATTAGTAACTATGTTATGCTTGAGTATGGGCAACCATTACATTTCTTTGATGCTGATAAACTTGGAAATAATGTTATTGTAAGAAATGCAAATGATAATGAACTATTTACTACATTAGATGGTATTGAAAGAAAACTAAGTAGTGAAGATATTGTTATAGCAAATAATGAAGTAGTAGCTCTTGCTGGAGTTATGGGTGGTTTAGATACTGAAGTAACTAGTGATACTAAAAATATTTTTATAGAATCAGCAATCTTTGATTCAGTTACAGTTAGAAATACATCTAAAAGAGTTTTAAGAAGTGAATCAAGTAATAGATTCGAAAAAGGAATAGATCCTAATAGAACAGAACTTGCTTTGAATAGAGCGGCTCAACTATTAACTATGTATGCTGGTGGAGAAGTATGTAAGGGTATTGTTAAATATGACCTAGAAAATCATTCAGATAAAATAATAGATTTAACTTTAGAAGATATAAATAGAATTTTAGGAACAAACTTATCTACTAGTGAAGTAAATGATATATTAAAACGTTTAGAATTCAAATTTGAAATAAAAGGTTCTAAGTATAAATGTAGTATACCAACAAGAAGAATAGATGTTAATATAAAAGAAGATTTAGTTGCTGAAATTGGTAAAATATATGGATATAATAATATAAAGAGTAAATTACCAGAATCAAGTATAAAAAAAGGAACAATTATTAAAAGCAAATTATTTGAAAAAGATATTAGAAAAGTTTTAAATTCGCTTGGATTAAATCAAGTAATAACATATTCTTTAGTTGGAGATACTGAAAATAGTTTATTTAAAGTTTCAGATAAAGAAGATATAACTCTATTAGATCCATTAAGCGAAGATAAAAAAACATTAAGAAAATCTTTAATACCTTCACTTATAAATGTTTATAATTATAATATTTCACGTAACATAAAAGATATTAATATATTTGAAAATGGATGTGTTTATTATAAAGATGAAGATAACTATATTGAAGAAAAAATGGTATGCGGATTACTTTCTGGAAATTTAATTAATAATACATGGAGTAATAATAATTTAAAGGTTGATTTTTATTTAGTAAAAGGAATAGTTGAATATTTACTTAATTACTTAGGATTATCAAATAGATTCGATTTTAAAGTAGATAAAGAACTAAAAGGAATGCATCCAGGAAGAAGTGCTAGTATTTTACTAGATAGAGAGGTAATTGGTTATTTAGGACAAGTACATCCTAGTATAAGTAAAAAGGAAGTATATGTATTTTCAATTAGTGTAGATAAACTAATTAAAAAGAATGTTAGATTAATTAAAGCAAAAGAAATATCTAAATATCCTAGTGTAAATAAGGATTTAGCGTTTGTTGTTAATAAAAATGTAACTTGTAATGATGTAACACAAATACTAAAAAAAGTTGGTGGAAGATTACTAAATAATATAGAAGTATTTGATGTATATGTTGGTGAAAATGTATCACAAGATGAAAAATCATTAGCGTTCTCACTTACATTTATAGATCCAAATAAAACACTAAGTGATGAAGAAGTAACTACTATCTTTAATAAGATGATTGAAGAAGTAGAAAATAAATTAGATGCGAAATTAAGAGATAAAAATTATAGTTAAACTATAATTTTTTTTATCTTAATTTCATAAAATTAATTGGTGAGATAATGAATTTGATAAGCAAAGTTAGAAGTTATTTAATTGATGATGAATTTATGATAAATATTTATAATAATCAAATTCATTTAATAAATTATGAAAGTATTATGCACTTTGATTCTACAAAAGTACTTATTAAGTGTCCGAGTAATACAGTATCAATTACAGGAAATAATCTTGTTGTTACAAAATTACTTGATACTGAAATATTAATAAGTGGAGTTATTAAAGGGTTGGAATTAAAATGAAAAATGAGTTTTTATTAAAATTTAAAAGCAAACTTAAAATTAAAGTTGAAGGAAAAAATTTAGAAAGATTTATAAAAAGATTATATACTCATCATATTGAACTATTAAATATTACATATCCAAAATATAATGTTGCACACATAACTATATATGAAAAAGATTTTGAAAAAATAGAAGAAATAAAAACAATTTATAATGTTGATGTTATAGATTCAAGTGGATTAATACATATAAAAAAGAAAATTAAAAAAAATTATAGTTTAATTATTTTTATCATTTTGGGCATTATATTATTGTATTTCTTATCAAATATTATTTATAAAGTTGAAATAATACATTCAAGTAGTAGTGTTAGAAATATGATAAGAGAGGAATTATATAACTATGGTATAAAAGAAAAAACATTAAAAAAAAGTTATAATCAAATACAAAAAATAAAAAAAGATATTTTAAAAAAACATAAAAAAGATATAGAATGGCTTGAAATAGAAGTAGTTGGAACTAAATATGTCATTAGATTAGAAGAAAGAAAAATATCAAATATAAAAAAAGAAACAGAATATAGAAATATAGTCGCTAAAAAATCAGCAATAATAAAAGATGTAGTCGCACAATCAGGTGAAGTAATAAAATTTAAAAATGACTATGTAAAAAAAGGAGAAACAGTAATTAGTGGTGAAATAAAACTAAATGATGAAACAAAAAATTTAACAAGGGCAATAGGAAATGTTTATGGTGAAGTTTGGTATAACGTTCATGTGGAATACCCATATACATACTATGAGCAAATAAAAACAGGCAATAAAAAGAAAGTATTTGTATTAAATTTTTTAAATAAAAAAATAGAATTTAGTTTAACTCATTTTAAAAATAAAAGTGTAAAACAAAAAGTTATTTTTAAAAGTATTTTACCTATATCATTTACAATTGATTTACAAGAAGAATTAAAAGTGAATTCCCATATATTTACTAGTGCTGAAGCAATTGTTGAAGCACAAAAGGTAGCACGAAAAAAGATAGAAAGTAAACTAAATGACAAGGAACACATATTAAAGGAAAAATGTTTGAAAGTTACAAGTAATGAGAGTACAATAATAGTAGATGAGTTTTTTACAGTATACGAAGATATTACTGATTATAGCGCTATAGAAGAAATGGAATGATGTTATGTTTGATGAAACAATTAAAAATATATTAGAAAGTATATGGCCAATGTTATTTATAGTTGTAACAATTGCAGTATCACTTAGAATAACATATTTAATAGTAAATAAAGTAGAGTTTGTATTACATAAGGAATTATTAATGTTATTATTTATAGTTTATATTGTTTGCTTATTCTATGTTGTAACATTTCAAGATGTAAGTTGGTCTACATCAAATTTTATTCCTTTTAAAGAAATGTTTAGATATAAATTTGGATCGCGTTTATTTTTTAAAAATGTATTAGGTAATTTATTTATGTTTTTACCATATGGTTTTTTCGCATCATACTTTTTAAAATCAAAGAAGAAAGCACCAATTATAATATTATCTATATTAACAAGTCTTACAATTGAATTTACACAATTAATGATTGGTCGTGTATTTGATGTAGATGATGTTTTATTAAATGTAATAGGAGCACTAGTTGGATACTATTTGTATATTGATTTATCATATATAAAAGACAAACTACCTGATTTCTTGAAAAATAAGATATTTTATAATATAATAGTCGTATTACTTATCGCACTATTAGTGTTATACTTATGGAAATTCTTGAGGTTAGGAGTATTTATAAATGGATAAATTTGAAATATTTAATGATTTATATGAAATAAAGGAATTAGATGAAGTAAAAAAATTTTTAGAGTATTGTATAAAAAAACTAAAAATAGAAGATGCATATTTTAATATCATTATTGTTGATAATGAAAAAATTCATGAAATAAATAAAACATATAGAAATATTGATAGAGAAACAGATGTAATTAGTTTTGCACTAGAAGATGATAAAAGTTTTATAGATTTAGATGTTAGAATATTAGGTGATATATATATATCTATAGATAAAGCTAAAGAGCAAGCAGAAAACTATAATCATAGTTTACTTAGAGAACTATCTTTTTTATCAATTCATGGACTTCTTCATTTACTTGGATATGATCATATGAATGAAGAAGATGAAAAAGTTATGTTTAATCTTCAAAAGGAGTTATTAGATGAATATGGAATCAGAAGATAAAATAATTAGAAATAAAGATACTGGTACAAAACTTGAAAGATATATAAAAAGTTTTTTTCATGCACTAGATGGTATTAAATATGCCACATTAAAAGAACATAACATGATTATAATAATATTTTCACTTATTTTCGCAATCATTATGGGTATTGTATTTAATATATCTACATATGAATGGTTATTTACCATTATTGTTATAGGACTTGTAGTAGGGACAGAATTAATTAATACTGCAATAGAAGCTGTAGTAGATTTAGTGAGTCCAAAATATAATATTCTCGCTAAAATAGCAAAGGATACAGCATCTTCAGCTACTCTTGTTTTTTCTCTTACTGCATTAATTGGAGCATTAATAATATACATACCAAAGATTTTAGGGTGATTTTATGAAAGAATATGAAAACAAAATACAAGATGATTATTTGAAACAATATAAAGTAGAAAAAATAACAAAATATGAAGCATTAGATAAAGTGAATAAAGAAATAAGAAGCTATGCACTTCTTTCAATATGTGGCTTACTTGCTATGGCTTATATTTTAGGACTTGCATGTGAGAATATAATTGAATTTATCTTTATGTTTCCAATTGCATCTTCAGGAGGCGAAATTTTAGATCGGTTAGATGATTCAATGAAACTCAAGAAGGAGTTACTTAATTTACGTAAAAATGAAATGGTAGATCAAAGATTGATTGATAAAATTGGTTCATTAACAGATGAAGAAATAAGGAGTATAAGAAAAAGATGAATATAGATATAAAAGATATGATTACTTTAAGTGATAAAATAGATTATATAGTTGTAAGTAAAGCAATATATATGGAAGATATATATTATTTTCTAATTGATAAAAGTATGAAAAATGTTAAATTTTGTAAAGAAAAAACAGGTACAGATATTTTAATAGAAATAGAGGCAAGTAAAATTAATAATGAATTATTAAATTTATTTTTAATTAATTCTAAGAAAAGTATGACTGAAGAAGAATTAAAAAAAATAGATGAATTTATGGTGAAATTTAAAAATGAAAGAATATAAAGTAGAAAAAATAACAAAATATGAAGCATTAGATAAAGTGAATAGAGAAATATCAATGGAAATATTAACTTTATCTATTAACTATTTTGTATTATTTGTTTCTTTTGGACTAACTAGTGTTCATATAGCATATTTCTTTTTAACATTTCCTTTAGCTTATATTGAGGGAAATACTTTAGATAACCTAGAAAGATTATTAAATAATAAAAAAAGATATTTAAAAGATGAATTTAAAAGTACAGAATTAATAGATAATAATACTCATTATGAAATTATTCAAGAAAAAGGATTAAAAAAATGAAAGAGTATAAAGTAGAAAAAATAGAAAAGAATGATTTAAACTTTGGTAAAGTTCTGATTGATACTGTAGTTTCTGGAGCATCTATAGGATCTATGATTGGTTTTTTAATGCTTTGCTTTAAAGCAAATGATATAAATTCAATGTACTATTATTTAGGAACTATAGGCTCATATTTTATTGGAAATCAGTTTTATGATGATTTTTATGATGATTTAAAAAAACTATATTTATATGAAACAGAAGATGAGGAAAAAAAGGTGAAATAATGAAATGTGGTTTTGTTAGTATTGTTGGTAGACCTAATGTAGGAAAAAGTACTCTTTTAAATAGTATACTTGGTTTAAAACTTGCTATTACATCAAATGTTTCTGGAACTACTCGTGATATAATACAAGGTATTTACACTGATTCAGATTCACAAATTATTTTTGTGGATACTCCGGGTGTACATAAACCAATGCATAAGTTAGATACTATTATGAATAGAAGAAGCTATGATAATACAGAAGGAGTAGATGTAATATTATTTTTAATTGATGCTACTTCTCCTTTTGGTAAAGGTGATGAATTTATTTTAAATAGGGTTAAAGATAGTAATATTCCTATATTTTTAATAATTAATAAAATAGATAAAGTAAAAGATAAAACATTAATTTTAAATCAAATTAATTCTTTAAAGGATAAGTATAATTTTAGTGAGATTATACCTATTAGTAGTTTAAAAAATAAATTATATGATTTAATTAGTACATTAAAAAAATATTTACCAGAGGGTGAATCTATATATAGTGATGAAGATTTAACTAATGTATCAACAAGGTTTATTGTATCAGAATTTGTTCGTGAAAAAATACTTGAACTTACTCATGATGAAATACCTCATACTGTATATTGTGTTACTAATGATTATAAAGAATCAAAAGATAAAATATATGTTAGTGTTGATATCATAATTGATAGAGAAAATCTAAGAAAAATAATAATTGGTAAACATGGGAGTATGTTAAAAGAAATTGGAACAAGATCTAGAATTGATATAGAAAAATTCTTAAATAAAAAAGTTTTTTTAGAAACACATGTTAAAGTTGTAAAAGATTGGCGAGATAATGCATCGATTTTGTCGGAATTTGGATTTAATGATGATGAATAGTTTTTAAAATTTATCTCAATATATATTAGAGGTGAATTATGAAAAAACTATTATGGGATTTATTTAAAACTACAGGTAAAATTGAGTACTATATAAAATATAAAGAATTAGAAAAGAGGAAGTAATGGAAGTAGAAGTAGGAGCAATATATAGACATTTTAAAGGATCACTACATAAAGTGATTGGCATTGCTAAACATAGTGAAACAGAAGAAACACTAGTTATTTATACTCATGGCGATGATTTATGGGCAAGACCTATAGATATGTTTTGCTCATTAGTAGATAAAGAAAAATATAAAGATGCTAAACAAACATATAGATTTGAGAAAGTAAATGATTAGTGTAGAAGGTATTGTTTTATCTACTAGTGATTATAGTGAAACAAGTAAAATTCTTAATGTTTTAACTAGTGATCATGGAATAATAGGTGTAATAGCAAAAGGCTCTAAATCACTTAAAAGTTCACTTAGAAGTGTAACTGATAAGCTCACATATGGTAAGTTTAATATTTATTACAAAGAAGGTAAGTTATCAACACTAGTTAGTGTTGATGTAATAAATGTATTTAAAAATATAAAAAAAGATATAGTAAAAATAAGCTTTGCTGGTTTTTTACTTGAATTATCAGAGCAAGTAATGAGACATAGTGAAAATGGACAAGTTTATGAATTGTTAATTGATGGTTTAACTAAAATAAATGAAGATTTTGATCCACTTGTAATTACTAATATTATTGAATTTAAATATTTATCATATTTAGGAGTAATGCCAGTATTAGATAGTTGTAGTATATGTGGTAAAAAAACAAATATTGTTACTTTGTCAAGTGATAAAGGTGGACTCATTTGTAGTGAATGTTATAAAAATGAATTTATAGTTGATCCTAAAACAATAAAATTAGTAAGAATGTTTTATTATGTAGATATAAAAAAAATAAGTAAAATAGAAATATCTAGTAAATGTAAAAAAGAAATAAATGATTTTTTAGATTTATATTATGAAAGATATACGGGATTATTTTTAAAAAGTAAAAATTTTATTAAAAATATAAATAAGATAGTAGGTTAGAATATGAAAAATTTTGTGTATTTAATAGTTCCATTTATAAGTGTGATAGTTGCCCAAATTATTAAATTTATAATAGAATCAATAAAGAATAAAAAAATAAATTTAGAGAGATTGTTAAATGGAAATGGTGGTATGCCAAGTAGTCATACTTCATTTACATTTACATTAACTATGTGCATTGGATTTAAAGAAGGATTTGATACGAGTTTATTTGCAATATCATTTATTTTTGCGTGTATAGTTGCATATGATGCTTTTAATGTAAGATTTGAAAGTGGTAAACAAGCTGTTGCAATAAATTTACTTGTTGAATCTATATTTGGTGAAAATAAAAAAGCTTCAATAAAACATTTAAAAGAAGAATTAGGACATAAACCTCTTGAAGTTGTAATGGGAGTAATGCTTGCAACAATCATAAGTTATATATTCGTAGTTATACTCAAATTTTAACACTTCCTTATCCTATACATAAAATAGGATAGGAAGTGATTATATGAAATATAAAGTTGATTCTAGAAAAGTAAAAAAAGGAGACATCTTTGTTGCTTTAAGAGAAGCAAATGGGGATGGACATAAATTTATAGATGATGCGATTAATAATGGTGCAAGTAAAGTAGTTGTTGAAGAAGGATTATATAAAGTAGATACATTAGTTGTAAAAAACACACATGATTATTTAATTAATACATTAAAAGAAGAATATAAAGATATAATATCTAAATTAACTATAATAGGAGTAACAGGTACAAATGGTAAAACTACTACTTGTTTTTGTTTGCACAAAATGCTTAATGAAATTGGTTTAAAATGTGGATACATAGGTACAATAGGATTTTATATAAATGATAAAATAAAGGATTTAAATAATACCACACCTGATATTTTAGATTTATATGAATTATTAATTACATGTGTTAATAATGATTGTAAATATGTAGTTATGGAAGTAAGTTCACATGCTTTATCTAAAAAAAGAGTGGATGGAATTAAATTTGATTATGCATTATTTTCTAATTTAACTCGTGATCATTTAGATTATCATAAAACTATGGAAAACTATGCACTAGCTAAACAAATTTTATTTAAAAATAGTGATAAATCTATTATTAATATTGATAGTGAATATAAAGATTATTTTTTAATTAATAATTATATTACATATGGGTTTAATGACTCTGATTATAAAATAAGTGATATTGTTTTAAATCAAAATGAAAGTGTTTTTAATATAACTTATAATAGTGATAAAATTAAATTTATTACAAAGTTACTTGGAAAACATAATATTTATAATTTAACATGTTGTATTATTTTATTACATGAAATAGGTATTGATTTTAATAAAATTCAAGAGTTAGTTAAAAATATAGAACCACCAAAAGGAAGAATGGAAATTATAGATTATAATGAATCTAAAATCATAATTGACTATGCTCATACCCCAGATGCAGTATTAAATATTTTAAATACAGTAAGAGAATTTTCTTTAAATAACATTTATACAATAATAGGATGCGGTGGAGATAGAGATAAAGAAAAAAGAGGACAAATGGCTAAAATTTCATGTGATTTAAGTGATTATTCAATTTTTACTAGTGATAATCCTAGAAATGAAGATGAACTAAGTATAATAAATGATATGATTAAAAATTTAGATAAAAATAACTATGAAATTGTAATAAATCGTAAAGATGCGATTGAAAAGGGTATACAAAGACTACAAAAAAATGATATACTATTAATACTTGGTAAAGGTCATGAAGACTATCAAATTATAAAAAATGAAAAAATTCACTTTAGTGATTTAGAAGTAGTAATGAATTATATTAGGAGATGATTATGTGTTAATTTTAACTAAAGCAATGCTTGCATTAATGATTGGATTTATAATATCGGCAATATTTGGTTTATTATTAGTACCAGTATTAAAAAAATTAAAAGCTAATCAAAAAGTAAGTATATTTTTACAAAAGAAACATAAACAAAAAGATGGAATTCCAACAATGGGTGGAATAATATTTATAGGGGCTACAGTGCTAGCAATATTAGTATTATTGTTATTAAATAAAATTGAAATGTCATATAATTTAGGACTTGTGTTATTTGTATTTATATCATATGGAGTATTAGGTTTTATAGATGACTATCTAATTATTAAAAGACATAATAATGAAGGCTTAACCGTAATACAAAAATTAGTAGGTCAAATTATTATTGCAATTATATTTTTCTTTATATTTATGAAGGGTGGTAATACACCAGTAGTAGATATTCATACATTAGGAATAAAAATTAATCTTGGTTGGTTTTATGGATTCTTTATATTACTAGTTTTAATTGCAACAAGTAATGCAGTAAACTTAACAGATGGACTAGATGGCCTTGCTGGAGGATTATCTGTAATAGCATTTTTAACATTTGGAATTATTGCTTGGGGATCAGGATGGACTACAGGTAATGAAGATATAGGTATATTTTGTTTTATTTTAGTAGGTTCATTACTTGGATTCTTACTATATAATACACACCCTGCTAAAGTATTTATGGGTGATACCGGATCACTATCCCTTGGTGCAGCATTAGCATCAGTAGCAATAATAACAGATCATGAAATAACATTACTTATAGTTGCAGGTGTATTTATTATAGAAACATTAACTTGTATTATTCAAACTGTATCTATGGTTTTATTTAGAAAAAAGGTGTTTTTAATGACACCACTTCATCATCATTTTGAAAAAAAAGGATGGCAAGAAACAGATATAGTTAAATTATTTTGGACTTGTGGATTACTTCTTAGTATGATAGCAATTACATTTGGTGTTTGGATTTAGAAAAGATTAAAACTTTTCTTTTTTTTCTTTATAATATTTAAATAAAATGATATAATTATATTTAGAATAAAGGGTGGTAAATATGAATAAGACTAAAATAGTAGCTACTATAGGTCCTTCTAGTCAAGATAAAGAAGTACTTAGACAATTTTTTATTAATGGGGTTGATATTATAAGACTTAATATGGCTTTTTGTTCATATGAGTTTTGTAAAGATATAATTACTAAAGTTGATGAACTTAATTTTGAACTTAAGAAAAATATATCAATTTTACTTGATATTGAAGGGCCACATATTAGAACATATAATTTTAAAGATGGATCAGCATATTTTAAACTGGGTGATAACGTAAAAATAACTAGGATACCTATAATTGGAAATTGTGCGGCATTTTCTGTTAATTATAAAAATTTTATTGATGAAGTAAAATGTCATGATATTATTAAACTAAATTGTGGAACTGTTCAATTTGAAGTTAATGATAAAACAGATGAGTTTTTAAATTGTACTGTTGTAAAAGAAGGAATAGTATATGATAAATCAGTTGTTAATGTTCCAGATTCAAATTTAAAAATTCCTTTTTTAAGTGAAATTGATAAAAAAAATATCATATTTGCCCATGAAATGAATGTTGATTTCATATCTTTATCGTGTGTAACATGTGCTGAAGATATTTTAAAAGTAAATGATATGCTTATAGAACTTGGTAATGATCATTTAGGTATTATTGCTAAAATTGAAAATGAAAAAGGTGTTACATTCGCTGATGAAATAATAAAAGTAAGTGATGGTGTAATTGTAGCTCGTGGTGATTTAGGAGCAGAAGTACCACTTGAAAGAGTACCTGGTATTCAAAAAATGATTGTTAATAAATGTCATAATTTGGGTAAGGTTAGTTTAGTTGCTGCTCAAATACTATCATCAATGGAAAATAGTTCTTCGCCTACACGTGCTGAGGTAAGTGATGTTGCTAATGCTGTTATTGATGGAGTAGATGCTATAATACTTAGTGGTGAAACTACAATTGGAAAATATCCTGTAGATACTTTAAAAACAGTTGAAAGAATAATTCATGCATCAGAACATGATATAGATTACTTAGATTTATTTGATAAAGCAACAAGAACTGAAAAAATAGATACAACTGGTGCTATATCAATGAGTGTTGTAGAAAATGCAAATAGATTAAGATGTAAAGCCATAGTTACTCCAACTATAACTGGAAAAACTAGTAAAAAAATAAGTAGATTTAGACCATCTTGTCCTATAGTAGCATTATCGCCAGATATCAATACAATAAAAAATTTAAATATTTATTTTGGAATATATCCAATATATATAAATGAGTTAAAAACATTTGATAAAATGATGAGTGAGTCAAAAAATGCTGCTTTATCACTATTTGATATTGAAAAAGAAGATAGGATTATAATAACAGGTGGCTATCCATTTAAAACAACAAAGTATACAAATTTTATGAAAGTTGAAGATTTTAATGAATAGGTGATAAAATGTATAATTTAGGTGAACAATTTAAAATTAACAAACAAAATGCTATTGCTAATCCTAAAAATATTATTAAAGGTAATAAGTATCGCTTTACAATTTTAAGTGATGGATTAATTAGACTTGAATATAGTGAAAAGAAAGTCTTTTTAGATAATCCAACTCAAGTTGTTTTAAATAGAAATATGGAACCTGTTTCTTTTGAAGCACAAGAAGATGATAGATTTTTAATCATAACAACAAAAAACTTTAAATTAACATATGAAAAAGAACAACCTTTTATAGGTACAAAATTTAATCAAACAAAAAACTTAAAAATAGATTTATTAAATACTGATAAATATTGGTATTATGATCATCCAGAAGTAAGGAATTATATGTCACCTGGATATTCTCTTGATGATAATAAAAAGAAATATGATAAGGGATTATATTCTACAGATGGTTTTGTAAGTATAGATGATTCAAATTCTTATGTCTTTGATGAAGAAGGTAATTTAATTAAAAGAGAAGTAAAAGAAACTGATATTTATGTATTCATGTATTTAAATGATTTTGATTCATGCTTAAAAGATTATTTTAATTTAACAGGCTATCCACCATTAATTCCACGATATGCACTTGGTAATTGGTGGAGTAGAGATACACTTTATACTGATGTTAATTTAAAAAAATTACTTGATACATTTGGTGAAAAAAATATACCACTTTCAGTTTTATTATTAAATCATGACTGGCATATTAAAAATGAATCAACTTCGGGTTTTACATGGAATAAAGAAGTATATAAATATCCTGAAAGTATGATTAAATATATGCACAATATAAATATTCATATGGGATTATCAATAAATCCATTTGATGGAATATATGATTATGAACAGTATTATGAACAAATAAAACAGTATTTACAACCTGATAAAAAAGGTGTAATACCTTTTAATACATATGATTCAAAAACATTAGATGTATATTTTAAAATGCTTATTCATCCACTTGATAATATGGGTGTAGATTTTTATTTTATTGATCATGATAATGAAAAAACTAGAGATGAACTTGGTGTTTTAAATCATTATCAATTTATGGATATAAAAAAAGATTTTAATAAAAGACCAATGATATTATCTAGAAATTCATCACTTACTCCACATAGATATCCAATACTATATTCGGGTAAAACTATTGTAGGATGGAATACTTTAAATTTAATACCATATTTTAATAATATGGCCGTAAATAAAGGTGTAGTATTCTGGGCACATGATATAGGTGGATTTTATAAAGGAATAGAAGATAATGAATTATATACTAGGTTTATTCAACTTGGTACGTTTAGTCCTATTTTAAAATTAGGATGTGATAGTGGAAAATACTACAAAAGAGAACCTTGGAGATGGGGAATTAAAACATATACTATAGTTAAGGATTTCTTAAATTTAAGACATAGATTAATACCATATTTATATACTGAAAGTTATAAGTATCACAAATTTGGTATACCAATTATTAAACCAATATATTATAAATATCCTAATTTCTATGATGATATGTCAATTAGAAATGAGTACTTTTTCGGTTCAGAATTATTTGTCGCTCCAATTGTAAAAAGTAAAGAATATATTATGAATAGAGTTATACACAAATTTTTTGTTCCAGATGGTACTTGGTATGATTTCTTTACTGGTAAAAAATTTCCAGGTGGACGAAGTTATGTTTCATTCTTTAAAGATGAAGATTATCCAGTATTTGCTAAAAGTGGTTCAATTATTACATTATCTAGTACTTCTAGTAATGATACATCTGTACCAAAAAGTTTAGAATTTCATATCTTTCCTGGAAGAAGCAATACATATAACTTATATGAAGATGATGGTCTAACTTGTATGTATGAAAAGGGAAATTATCTATTAACTTCAATAGATTATAACTATCTTCCAAATAATTATACAGTTATAATTAGACCAGTAGATGGAAAAAATAATGTAGTACCTGAAAAAAGAGATTATAAATTTAGATTTAGAAATACAAAAAAAGCGGATGAAGTATTATTGTATTTTAATGATACTAAAGTAGAATGTACATCATATACAGATGGGACTGATTTTATTGTTGAAGTTAAAGATGCTCCAACTGATATACAGGTAACATTAAATTGTAAAGGAAAAGATATTGAAATAGATGCGGTAAGATTAATAAATGAAGATATAGAATCAATTATTTCGGATTTACAAATTGATACAGAAATGAAATTAAAAATTGATAATATTATGTTTAGTAATTTACCTGTAAATAAGAAAAGAATAGGTATTAGAAAATTACAAAGAAAAGGATTAGAGAAAAAATTTGTTAAATTATTCTTAAAATTACTTGAATATGTTAAACAAGTGTAATATAATATCTTAAAAGCAATGAAGAAGAGTAGTAATAATTCTAGTTAATCAAAGAGAGAAAGTGTTTGGTGTAAACTTTCATTAACTGTTTATGAACTTGCTTTGGAGCCTCAATATAGACGATTGTAACGTTATAACATTAAGATAATATTAAATTATTATGAAATAAGGTGGTACCACGACTAGCTCGTCCTTATAATTCATAATAATTTTTTTTGAAGGAGGATATATGGTAGAAGCATTATTTACTTTTGTATTTACATTTATTTTAATATATGTTTTATATCTAATATTTGTTGTACACAGAAGTAAAAAACTAGAAAAAATAAAAAGGAGTACAGAGGTAACGTTTATTAAAAAAAGGTATAAATTAAAATTAGATAGTATACCTAACAAAAAAATAGCCCTCGATGTAGCATTTACAAATGCATTTATAATTTCATTTACATTATCAATTATGACATTTATAAAAAATTTTGTTCTACAAATATTAATTGGTTTTGTTATTCTAATGATTTTAATTTTAATTATGTATTCTATACTTGGAAAGGAATACAAGAGAAAGGAAGATAAAAATGTATAATACTAAAGAAATAGAAAAAAAATGGCAGGATTTTTGGGATAAAAATGAATCTTTTAAGGCAATTAATGGTTCCTCTAAAAAACCATATTATGTGTTAGTTGAATTCCCTTATCCATCAGGATCTGGATTACATGTTGGACATGTAAGAAGTTATACAGCACATGATGCGATGGCAAGAATGAAAAGAATGCAAGGAGAAAATGTATTGTATCCAATGGGATTTGATGCTTTTGGTGCACCTGCAGAACAATATGCTATAAAAAATCATATTCATCCAAGAGATGCTGTAAAAGAAAATATAAAAACATTTAAAGGTCAAATGAAAAAAATGGGATTTTCATTTGATTGGTCACGTGAATTTTCAACAACAGATCCAGATTATTACAAATGGACACAATGGCAATTTTTACAATTTTATAAGCACGGTATGGCATATAAAGAAAAAATGCCAGTAAATTGGTGTCCTAATTGTAAAATAGTTTTATCAAACGAAGATAGCCAAGGTGGTGTTTGTGAAAGATGTGGAACTAGTGTAGTTCAAAAAGAAAAAAGCCAATGGATGCTTAGAATGAGCAACTATGCAGAAGATTTATTAAAAGGTCTTGATGATACACACTTTGCAGAAAGAGTTAAACTTGGTCAAATTAATTGGATTGGTAAATCAAGCGGTGTTGAAGTTGATGTAGATATAGTAGGCGGTGGAAAGTTTTCTATATTTACAACATGTATCGAAACAATTTATGGAATTACATTCTTTGTAATAGCGCCTGATGGTAAGTTAATAAAAGAATTAATGCCAAGAGTAGAAAATAAAGATGAAGTAAATGAATATATAGAAAAAACTTTGTCTAAATCTAATATGGATAGAACAGAATTAAATAAAGATAAAACTGGTGTAGAAGTAAAAGGAATTAAAGCAATTAATCCAGTTACAAATGAAGAAGTTCCAGTATATTTAGGAGATTTTGTTTTAGGTAGCTATGGCACAGGAGCAGTTATGGCAGTTCCTAGTCATGACGAAAGAGATTTTGAATTTGCTAAAGCACATAATATTAAAATGATTCAAGTAATTGATGGTAAAGGTGCAGATATTGAAAATAAAGCATATGAAAAAACTGAATATCTAAATATTGGAGCAAAATTAATTAATAGTCAGGATTTTACAGGACTTACAGTAGAAGAAGCAAAAGAAAAAATTACTGAATACTTAGAAGAAAAAGGTATAGCAAGACGTGTAAATAATTATAAAATGAGAGATTGGATTTTCTCAAGACAAAGATTCTGGGGAGAACCAATTCCAATGATAAAATGTGAAAAATGTGGATGGGTTCCAATGAATGAAGAAGATTTACCTTTAGTATTACCTAATGTTGCTGAATATGAGCCAACTGATAATGGTGAAAGTCCACTTGCTAAAATTACAGATTGGGTTAATTGTAAATGTCCTAAATGTGGTAATGACGCTAAAAGAGAAACTGATACAATGCCACAATGGGCAGGATCTAGTTGGTATTTCTTAAGATTTATGGATGCACATAATGAAAATGAATTCGCATCTATGGATGCAATGAAATATTGGAATAAAGTTAATTGGTATAATGGTGGTATGGAACATACTGCAAGACATTTACTATATGCAAGATTTTGGGTTCAGATGTTATATGATTATGGCTTAGTTCCAAATCGTGAAATGATTGATACTCGTGTAAGTCATGGTATGATTTTAGGACCAGATGGACTTAAAATGAGTAAGAGTAAAGGAAATGTAATCAATCCAGATGATATAGTAAATGAATATGGTGCAGATACATTGAGAGTTTATGAAATGTTTATAGGAGATTATCAACAAGATGCAGCATGGAATATTGATTCATTAAGAGGATGTAAAAGATTCATTGATAGAATTGTTAAATTAAAAGATAGAATTAATGATTCTAAAAATTATACTGATGAATTTTTAGTTAATAGTACAATTAAAAAAGTACAAAATGATATATTAAATCTTAAATTTAATACGGCAATATCTTCACTTATGATAATGGTTAATGAATATGAAAAACAAGATGAAATTACAAAAGCAGATTATGAATTATTATTAAAATTATTAAATCCATTCGCACCTCATATAACTGAGGAAATGAATGAACAAATTGGAAATAAACCTATATGTAATAGTTCATGGCCAAAATATGACGAATCCAAATTAGTTGAAGATGAATTTGAATTAGTTGTTCAAGTAAATGGAAAAGTTAGAGGAAAAATTACTGTTTCAAGTTCTTTAAGTGAAGAAGAAATCAAAACTGTTGCACTTAATTTAGAGAATGTAGTAAAATATACTGAGGGAAAAGAAATAGTAAAAATAATTGTAATCGCTAAAAAACTTGTAAATATTGTTGTAAAATAATTAAAATATGATATAATAACTCTTGCAAAAAAAGAGGTGTATTATGAAAAATGAAATCATTTTTACAAGAATGTTAGTTGATTATTTTGGTGAAAACTGGCCATCATCAAGTAGTTATGATTTTGTTCTTGATTTAGGTATGTTATTAGGTGATGACGCAATATATGGAGCTATTTCTAATGGATCAAAGTATTTAGCAAATAGAATTAATGAAAAAGCAAATAAAAAACATTTGGGTCAAATAATAATACATCAAATAGATGAATTATTAGAAATGGAATATAATTTATATAGAAGCAAAAATATAAATGATTATCAGAATATTATTTTATATAAACTTGATAATTTTAAAAAATTAAGTTTAACTGAAGAATTAATATATAAAAAATTAATTGATGAGTGTGATTATATTTTATCAAGTGAAGAAGAAATTTTTATTGATGATTTAAAATGTAGTGTAAAATATTTAAGTGATTATCAAAAGTTCCTTATATCAAAAGATATAACTGAAGGAAAAAAAGAATATTATACAAAAAAAATTAATCGTACGTATGATATAATTTCAAATTTAATAAAAAATAATTTAGGTAAAAAATATACTTTTTATAAGAATATGTAAAAATCAACCAAATTGGTTGGTTTTTTTCAAATTTATAGTATAATAAAATTGGAGGTTATGGTATGTATGATGTTGTAATAGTAGGGGCAGGACCTGCGGGATTATTTTCAGCCTATGAGTTAATAAGTAAAAATAATAATTTAAAAATTTTATTAGTTGATAAAGGTTTTTTGTCAATTAATAGAAAATGTGGTATGAAAAAAACTGAAAAATGTTTAAATTGTAATCCATGTAATATATTATCTGGATTTGGTGGGGCTGGAACATTTTCAGATGGTAAATTAAATTTTACACCAAAGATTGGTAAATCAGATTTATTTAAATATATGAGTATATCACAGGCTAATAAATTAATTGATGAAACAGAACAAATATTTAATGAATTTAATATGGATAGCAAAGTATATCCAACAAATATGGAAGAAGCAATATTATTAAAAGAAAAAATTGCTAAAGTTGGAGCTAATTTATTAATAATTAAACAAAAACATTTAGGTAGTGATAAATTACCGAAATATATTGATGATTTTACAAGATACTTAGTTCAAAAAGGTGTTGATGTAAAAGAAAACTGTGAAGTAACAGATATTATTAAAAAAGATAATTTCATAGTTAAATACCAAAAAGGTAAAAAAGAATATGAAGTAAAAACTAAATATGTTGTAGTCGCACCAGGAAGAACAGGAGCAAAATGGGTACAAGAACTTGCTGATAAGTATTCAATGGATTATGTTTCACAAAGTATTGAAATAGGTGTTAGGGTAGAAGTTAGAAAAGAAATTTTAAAAAGTATATGTTCAGTAATATATGATCCAACTATTTTTATTAAAACAGATACTTATAATGATCAAATAAGAACATTCTGTACTAATCCAGAAGGATTTGTTGCTAAAGAAAATTATTATGGGTATATATGTGTAAATGGACATGCTTTAAAAGATATTAAATCAGATAATTCTAATTTTGCATTTATTTCTAAAGTTAATTTAACTAATCCATCAACTAACACGCGTGAATATGGAGAATGTATTGCAAGAATTGCTAATACGTTAGGAACAGGTAAACCAATAGTACAAACTTTAAGAGATTTAAAAAATGGTAGAAGGTCACATATGGATAAAATTAATAAAGGATTTATTGAACCAACATTAAAGGATTGCGTAGCTGGTGATTTAGCGCTAGTTCTTCCTCATAGAATTATAAAAAATATTCTTGAAGGTTTAGAAGTATTAGATAAAATTATACCAGGTGTAAATAATGGTGAAACATTACTTTATGGGCCTGAAATTAAATTTTTCAGTAATGAAATAACAACTGACAATCACATGAAAGTAAAAGATTTAAATATGTATTTTATAGGCGATGGTGCAGGTAAATCTGGAAATATTGTAACTGCTGCCGCAACAGGTTTAGTTGCTGCAAGAGATATATTAAAGAGGATTTCAAATGAATGATTTATGGAAGTATGAAAAAGAATTATATGCGAATAATATTAAATATATAGGTGGTGTAGATGAAGTTGGACGTGGTCCTTTAATTGGACCAGTAGTAGCAGCATGTTGTGTATTACCTAAGGATTTTAAATTAGATGGTCTAACCGATTCAAAAAAATTAAGTGAGAAAAAAAGAGAAAAATTTAATGAGTATATAAAAGAACACGCAATTTGTTATGGAATTGGTGTAGTAAGCGAAAAGAGAATTGATGAAATAAATATATACGAGGCAACAAAAGAAGCTATGTATGATGCTATAAATCAAGTTAGAAACAAAATAAATTTAGAGCATGTTTTAATAGATGCTATGCCACTTACTCTTGATATACCTAATACTTCTATTATAAAAGGGGATTCTAAAAGTATTAGTATAGCTGCAGCAAGTGTTCTTGCTAAAGTATATAGAGATCATTTACTTATTGAACTTGATAAAAAATACCCTATGTATGGATTTTCATCTCATAAAGGATATCCAACAAAAAAACATATTGAAGCAATTTATAAATATGGATTAATAGATGGATATAGAAAAACTTATGGACCAATAAAAAAATATATGGAGGAAAAAAATGAATTTGAATTTTCAAAAAAATAGTTTTTTAAAAGTTTCAAAAACAAAAGTTAATATTCCTAAAAATTTAAAAACTGATAGAAAAACTCCAGAACAAATCAAAAATGAAATAAAGTTAATTAATAATGAGGACAATTCAAAAAAACTTGAGGCAATGAGGAAATTATGGAAATAATTAATATTAAAGTAGGTTATTTACGAGCAAATTGTTATTTAGTTATTAATAATAATAAATTATTAATAATTGATCCAGGAAGTGAATTTGAGAAAATTGATAGTACCATAAAAGAGTTGAAAGCTAAACCAGTTGGAATTATTGTTACACATAATCATTTTGATCATGTAGGTGAGGTAGATAAATTTAAAGAAAAATATGATTTAGACGTATGTAGTTATTATAATAAAATTTTTTTTAATGATTTTAATTATGAAATAATTGATACTAAAGGTCATACATCTGATTCAATTACAATTTATTTTAAAGAAGATAACACTATGTTTACAGGTGATTTCTTATTTAAAGAAACAATAGGAAGAACAGATTTAGATACTGGTAGTGATATTGAAATGAATAAAAGTTTAAATTTAATAAAAAAATATCCTATATCAACAAAAATATATCCTGGGCATGGTAATAGTACCACATTAGAAAATGAACTAAAAAATAATATTTATTTAAGCAAAAATTAGAAAAAACATATACATTTATGTTTTTTTTTGATATTATATTATTAGCATAAAAAAGTAGTGAAGAGGGGATTATATGACAAATATAAGTTTTTTAAAAAATAGTTCAATTGCACAAAGTTTATCTAAAATGCCATCATATATGTATTATGGATTAATAGCTTTAGTAGCACTCATAGGAATACTAATGATAGTTAGTATATATAGAATTCTAAAAAAAGCAAACTTACCTAGAATTTTCTGTATTATACCTGTAATTAATGTCATTTTATGTGTAGTTGCAGCAATCAAGTTAAAAGAAGGTGCGATATATGTAGTTGGTATACTTTTATTACCTGTAATATTTATACCCGTAGTAGCATTTTCAAAAACTCCAGATGTAGAAAAAATGGAACCTGTAGTACAAGATATTCCAGTAAACACTGTAAACCCAGCACTTAATTCTGTAAATATTCCTGATGCAGAACAAGTACAAAATATGTTTAGTGAAAAAGAAAATCAAAATAATTTTGGCATAAATAATCCATTAAATCAGACTTCACCTAGTATTAATCAAGAAGATAACAATGAATTTAATGCATTTGATTTTACACCAATGATACCAGATAAAATAGAAGAAGGAAGTGAAACAATGAATCAAACTAATGAACAAGAAAATCAAAATATTCAACCAATAGAACAACCAAGTCAACCACAAATGGAACAAGTAAATCCATTTGAACCAGTTCAACCTCAAGTAGAACAACCAAACCCATTTGAACAAGTTCAACCTCAAGTAGAACAACCAAATCCATTCGAACAAGTACAACCACAAGTAGAACAAGTAAATTCATTTGAACCAGTACAACCTCAAGTAGAACAAGTAAATCCATTTGAAACAGTTCAACCCCAAATGGAACAAGTAAATCCATTTGAACAAGTACAACCCCAAATGGAACAAGTAAATCCATTTGAACAAGTACAACCACAAATGGAACAAGTAAATCCATTTGAACCAGTTCAACCACAAGTAGAACAACCAAACACATTTGAACAAGTACAACCACAAATGGAACAAGTAAATCCATTTGAACCAGTTCAACCACAAGTAGAACAACCAAACACATTTGAACAAGTACAACCTCAAATGGAACAACCAAATCCATTCGAACAAGTACAACCCCAAATGGAACAAGTAAATTCATTTGAACAAGTACAACCACAAATGGAACAAGTAAATCCATTTGAACAAGTACAACCACAAATGGAACAAGTAAATCCATTTGAACAAGTACAACCACAAATGGAACAAGTAAATCCATTCGAACAAGTACAACCACAAATGGAACAAGTAAATTCATTCGAACCAGTTCAACCACAAGTAGAACAACCAAATCCATTCGAACCAGTACAACCACAAATGGAACAAGTAAATCCATTCGAACCAGTACAACCACAAATGGAACAAGTAAATTCATTCGAACAAGTACAACCACAAATGGAACAAGTGAATACATTTGAACAAGTTCAACCTCAAGTAGAACAACCAAATCCATTTGAACCAGTTCAACCACAAGTAGAACAACCAAATCCATTCGAACAAGTACAACAACAAGTAGAACAACCAAACCCATTTGAGCAAGTACAATCACAAGTTGAAAATAATCAAAATCAACCAAGTAGTTCAATACCAGATCCATTTGGAATATTAAATAATAATAATAATATGTAAAAAATTCCTTGAAATAGTTCAAGGTTTTTTAAATTCATAGTAAAAAAATAAATATGTTTGTTTTTAAATATTTTTATCGAAATATCTTTTTTTTTGTATTTAAAAAATGTATAATAATAGATGATTGGAGTGATGCTATGAAAATAGAAAACATAAAACATTTAAAAGAGTTAAAAACTATTAATTCATTTTTAAAACCAGCAAAAGTATTCATTCCTTTAGTAAGTCAAAATGATAAAAATATAACTCTACTTGTAAAAAAAGGAGATTATGTTTTTAAAGGTTCAATTATAGGTAAGAGTAAAGGAAATTTAAGAATTCCAATCTTATCTAGTGTGAGTGGAACTGTTGTTGGATTTAGTGAACATACATACTTAAATGGTGAAAAAGTAAAATGTGTTGAAATTGAGAATGATTATAAAGAAACATTAGAAAAAAAAGTAGGTATAAAAAGAATATTAAATAAATATACAAAGGAAGAGTTTACTCAATTATTGATAAACTGTGGTGTAGTAGGATCATATAGTGGATACCCAACATATTTAAAGTATGAAAAAAGATTTAGTACATTAATTGTAAATGCTGTTAGCGATGAACCATATGTTACATGTGATAGGGCATTAATTAAAGATAAATGTGAGGAAATATTAGAGGCTATTGATGCTACTATGGATATATGTGATATTGAACAGTGTTATATTGCAGTAAAAATTGATGATTACGATATAAAAAAAATAATAAACAATTATATTGGTACATATTTAAAAATAAAGATTGCTGAAGTGCCTAATGATTATCCTATGGGATGGGAAAGAAATTTAATAAAGAATATAAAATCTATAAAGCAAAAAAATGGTGTAGTTGTAAATAATGTGTCAACTATGTATTCTATTTACGAGGTATTAAAATTTAATAGACCTTTAGTTCAAAGAATTATAACTGTTTCTGGTGATGCGGTGAATAAACCTCAGAATATTATTGTTAAAAATGGTACATTAGCAAAAGAAGTAATAGATTATATTGGAGGACTAAAGAAGTGCAAAGAAATTAAATTTATTGCTGGTGGACCAATGATGGGGAAAAGTTTACCAAGTGATGATTTAGTTATTACACCAAATTTGAAATCAATATTAGTATTAAAAGGAACAGATAAAAATGTAAGTTATGAATGTATTATGTGTGGTAAATGTGTAAATGCTTGTCCTGCGAAACTATCACCTGCTGTAATCATGAAGAATATTAATAATAAAAAAGTTTTAGAAAAATTAAGTGTAAATAAATGTATAGAATGTGGAATATGTTCATATATTTGTCCTTCTAAAATAAATGTTAGAAAATATGTAGAGGATTCAAAAAAAATAGTAGGGGGTAAAAAATGATAGAGTATATTGTTGATAATAATGCCCATATAGAAAATAACTATAATTCGAATAAGATTAAAATTACTACTATTATTCTTTTAATTCCTTTTTTAGTTTTTATTTATCATAATATGGGTATTAAGAGTACATCTATAAATTTATTTTTGTCGTTTGCACTTATTGCAACTGGAGAATTTATTTATAGTTATATTGTTAAGGATTCACTTTTTGATTTATTTAATGTTGTTATAAGTTCTATTATTATTTCAATAATAATGCCTAAAGATGTATCAGTAATTTTATTAGTTACAAGCATAGCTGTTGGTTTAATAATTAATAAATTATTAAAACATAAATTGAAATTTAATTATTTAAATTCACCAATACTCTATACTTCAATTTTATTATTATTAATGATGATATTAGGAAAAAATATAATATATAGTGATAGTACTTTATATATGAGTTTAATATGTTTAGCAGTAATATTTGTACAATTTGTAATGCAAAATATTAAATTACCAATATTAATAGTTTATGTTGCAACATTTTTACTTATTAGTTATATACATGTAGCATATAATGGATTAGAGATATCTTCATTAATAGATAAGTCGCTACAAGCAAATATATTATTTTTTGCGCTTATTGCTTCATTATTTAAATGTCCAGTTACACCTGTTGGACAAATATTATGTGGATTGTTTTTAGGAATAATAACATGTATATTTGCTTGTTTTATTAATCCGTGTTGTGCATGTATATTTAGTATATTACTTATGAACATTTTTACTTATTGTTTAGATATTGTTGGATCAGTTTCTAGATTTGAATTCAATAAAAGTATATTTTTATTTGTAACTGCTTGGTTACTTATAATTGTAACGGGATTACTTATTAAATAGTAATCTTTTTTTTAACTATTGAATTTGTCATTTAATACGACATTTCTTATGACAATAATTTGTCTATCAAGACTATATAATTAGTAAATACAAGGAAATTTAATACTTTTATATGACATTTTCTTACGACACTTTCTTATGACATTAATTTATTAGAAAAAATTTATATATTCGTTGAAGAATAAAATGTAGCATGATAAGATACCCTTTGCACTAAAAAAATGAAAATGCTTATAGTTTAATAAGTATCGCATATGAAGTAAATATGCATTTTGTTTAAGAAATATAAATATCGTTATCAAATAATATAGATGAGATAACCTAAATACCAAATGTATTATAATTAACTAGTTTTATTTTTAATTTTATTATATAATAAAAACGGAGTTGGTAGTATGAAACATGTTGAGATTTTAGCGCCCGTAGGAAATATGAGTTGTTTTAAAGCAGCTCTTTTAGCAGGTGCTGATGCTGTATATTTAGGTGGAATTAAATTTGGAGCTAGAAGTTTTGCTGATAATTTTTCTAATGAAGAATTAAAAGAACTAGTAAAAGAAGCACATTTATATAATGTAAAAGTATATGTTACATTAAATACATTAATATATGATGATGAAGTAAGTGAGTTTTTAGAATATGTTTCATATTTAGTAAAAATAAATGTAGATGCATTAATTATGCAAGATATTGGTATGATAGATTTAGTAAGAAAAACATATCCAAACATGGAAATACACGCATCAACACAAATGCACATACATAACCTAGAAGGTGTTAAACTAGCACATAAATTAGGTATTAAAAGAGTTGTTTTATCTAGAGAACTTTCAATCGATGAAATAAAAAATATAAAAGAAAATACTGATGTAGAAATTGAAGCATTTATTCATGGAGCACTTTGTGTAAGTTATTCTGGAGAATGTTTAATGAGCAGTTTAATAGGTGGTAGAAGCGGAAATAGAGGAACATGTGCACAGTGTTGTAGACAAAAATATTCTTTAATAAGTGATGATGTAAATGTAAAAGATAAATATTTACTTAGTATGAAAGATTTAAATACAATAGATCATGTAAAAGAATTAATAGATGCTGGTATTGATTCTCTTAAAATAGAAGGAAGAATGAAAAGACCAGAATATGTGTATTTGGTTACTTCAATCTATAGAAAAGCAGTTGATTCATATTTATCTACTGGTACAGTTAAAATATCAGATAATGATAAACTAGAACTATTAAAAATATTTAATAGAAAATTCACAAAAGGATACATTTTCAATGAAGATATGAATAATATTACAAATGATTTTAGACCAAATCATATGGGTATTGAAATAGGTGAAGTAGTAAAATCAAGTAATAATAAAGTATCAATTAAATTAACATCAGATGTTAGAATTAACGATGGAATTAGATTTGTAGATGATGATAAAGGTTATACTTTAAATAACTTTTATATAGGTAAAAATTTAGTAAAAGAAGCACATGCTAACGATATAATTACATTTAATTATACAAATGTATTATTAAATCAAAAAGTTGTAAAAACAACAGATAGCTATCAAATAGAAACGATTAGTAATTTAATAAATAGAGAAATACCTAAAATAAATTTAAAGGCAAAAATAATGCTTAGAATGCATGCCCTAGCAGACTTAAGAATAAGTGATGGTAAAAATGTTGTATGTGCACAAGGTGATAGACCAATTTTTATGGCTAAAACTGCTCCTGTAGATAAAGAACGAGTAGTAAAACAAATTAAAAAAACAGGAAATACTCCATATGAAATTACTGATGTAGAAGTAAGTATTGATGATAATATATTTATCTCTATGGGTGAAATAAATGACTTAAGAAGAAGAGTTATTGAAGAATTAAATGAACTAAGAATGTATCAAATTGAAGTCGATAAAAAAGAATATAATATAGAAGTAGAAGATTATAAAAAAACAAAAAATAAAACAGTAAAAATTAATAGTTTAGAACAATATGAATTAATTAAAAATAAAGACTTTGAAAGTATATATACAGATAGAATAGATATTTATATTCAAATTAATAGTGATTCAAGAGTTAAATTTATTCAACAAAGAGTTATGAAAAATTATAGAAATATGGATTCAATTACAATGATAAATGAACTTGGAAGTTTAAATTTTTATAAGAATGTTGAAACAGATGTTTATTTTAACGTAGTAAACTCTTATGCAGTCGCATTCCTTCACAGTATGGGAGTAAAAAAAATTACATTATCTTATGAATTAACAATAGAACAAATAAAAACATTAATAGATAATTATAAATCAAGATATAAAAAACATCCTAATTTAGAAGTAGTAGTATATAGTTATCCAATTGTTATGATTTCAAAATTTGATTTAATAAAAAAATATAATATAAAAGGTATTGCTTATCTAAAAGATAAATATAAAAATAAATTTAAAATAGAAAGTAGAAATAACTTAATGAGTATATATTTTTATAAACCATTAGTAATAGATAATATTGATTACCTATATAAAATAGGAGTAAATAATCTTAGAATTGAATTAGATGATACTCTTGAAGGATTGAAAGTATTAAAAATGAAATAGGAGATTTTTAATCTCTTTTTTTCTTATAAAATTAAAAATTTAATAGACAAACAATTTATAATGTATTATAATAGAAATCGTTTTGATGGAGGTGTAAAATGATAAAAACAAACTTACCTGTATTACTTCTTAGAGGAATCATTTTACTTCCTCATAATGAACTTAGACTTGAGTTTGATAATGATTCTAGTAAGAATTTAATTGATTTATCTGAATTATTTCATGATTCAAATATTTTAGTAGTAAATACATTAGATGTACTTGAAGAAAAACCTGATTTAAGTAGTTTGCCTAAAATAGGTATTGAATCAACTATAAAAAATAAAATAGAACTTCCTAATGGTAATTTAAGAATTACTTTAGTTGGTAAAAAAAGAGTTTTTGTAAATGATTATTTAAGTGTTGAAGGTGAATCATTAGAATCAATTATATCAAATATAGAAGAAGATAATATATTAATAGATGAAGAAAAAATATATAAAAGAAAAATACATACAGAAATGGAAAAATATATAAAATTAGTTCCATATGTAAGTAATAGTGTTTTATCATTAATGAGAAACGCTAAAAGTTTATCAGAGTTAACTGATATTATTGTTCCAAATATTGGATTATCTATTGAAAGATTATATGAATATATGATTACTACTAACGTAATTAAAAGATGCGAGATGCTACTAAGTGATATATATAAAGAAGAAAATATGTATGAAGTAGAAAAAGAAATAGATAATAAAGTTAAAAATGGAATAGAACAAACACAAAAAGAATTTATTTTAAAAGAAAAAATAAAAACAATAAAAAAAGAATTAAATGAAGATGAATCTTCATACGATGAATTAAAAAATAGAATTGATAATTTAAAATGTAAGAAGAATATAAAAACAAGGTTATATAAAGAATTAAATAGATATCAAAGTTTACCTGAATCATCACAAGAAATATCAAATGTAAGAAATTATATTGAATATTTACTAGATCTACCTTGGCTAACATCTACAAAAGATAACGATAATTTAAATGATATTGAAAATATTTTAAATGACTCACATTTTGGATTAGACGATGTAAAAACACGTATTATTGAATTTATAGCAGTAAAGAAAATGAAAAAAAATCTAAATGGTCCAATTATATGTTTAGTGGGACCTCCAGGAGTAGGTAAAACAACATTAGCATTTTCCATTGCAAATGCATTAAATAGAAAGTTTGTAAAAATATCTGTAGGTGGACTTAGCGATGAAGCAGAACTTGTTGGACATAGAAGAACATATCTAGGCGCTAATCCAGGTAGAATAATACAACAAATAAAAAAAGCAAAAAGCAATAACCCTGTATTTTTAATTGATGAAATAGATAAAATGACAAAAGATTATAAAGGTGATCCTGCAAGTGCATTACTAGATATATTAGATCATGAACAAAATAAAATGTTTAGTGATAATTATATAGAAGAAGAATTTGATTTATCAAATGTATTATTTATTACTACTGCTAATAATATTGAAACTATACCTGATGCATTAAGAGATAGACTTGAAATAATTGATATATCAGGATATACAGAATTAGAAAAACTAGAAATTTCAAAAAATTATCTAATCAAAAAAACTAGTCTTGAAGTAGGATTAAAAGAAAATAGTATAAAATATGATGATGATGTAATTCTAACAATTATAAGAAACTATACAAGAGAATCAGGAGTAAGAGAATTACAAAGACAATTTGAATGTATTGCTAGAAAAATTGTTACAACATTAATAAAAAATAATCTTACAATAAAAGAAGCTAACGTAACTAAAGAAGATTTAACAAAATATTTAGGTAATCATAAATACAACTATTTATCTAAATCTAAAAGTTCAATAGGAGTTGTAAATGGTTTAGCATACACAAGATTTGGTGGAGATACACTATCAATAGAAGTAAATTTTTACAAAGGTAATGGTAATTTAATTTTGACTGGATCATTAGGTGAAGTAATAAAAGAAAGTGCATCTGTTGCACTTAGTTATATAAAATCAAATTATAAAAAATTTAATATTGATTTTGAAATATTTAAAAATAATGATATACATATACATGCGATTGATACATCTACAAAAAAAGATGGTCCAAGTGCTGGTATAGCTATAACAACAGCTCTTATAAGTGCACTTAGTAACTTAAAAATTAGTGATAAAATAGCCTTTACTGGAGAAATATCTTTAAGAGGTAATATTTTACCTATAGGTGGACTAAAAGAAAAAGCAATTGGAGCATATAGAAATAATATAAAAACTATATTTATTCCAAAAGAAAATAAAAGCGATTTAGAAGAAATTCCAAAAGAAATATTAAATAAAATAAAATTTAAATTGGTGAGTAATTATGATGAAGTATACTCATATCTAAAAAAAGGTGATAAAGATGAATAAGCTTGATATAAAGGATGCATCCTACAATTATTTAGATCATTTATATATGAAAATGATGTTAAATAATAATGATATAAAATCTAAATTGAAAATGTATACAGATGAAATAAAAGATACAAAAAATATTTTATCAAAATTATATATATATATTACTTTAAATACATTAACAAATACTGATATTAAAAATGCTTATCTTTTACTTGAACAAATAAATAATTTAAATGAAGATAAAACATATCATGAAGCAATAAATGAAATTAAGATTATACTTAATTCATCACATACAATAAAAGAAGAAAGTTATTACTTACAACAATATGTTAAACACAGCAATAACAAAAATGATTTATCAACAAGAGAAATGTTTGAAATATTAAAAAAAATAGAAAATAAAGAGACAATGAATTATCAAATTGAATTTGATTACTATTTTTATGATTTATTATTAAAAAGTATTTTTTATAATAATAATTCTATATTTAAACTTATAAATGATGAAGATATGTTACAAACAAATATAGTAATAAATGCAATAAATTTTTATTTAAATGAAATACCAGTATTATTCAAATCAGCTAGTTTTAGAAATAATGTTGAAGAAATACTAAATGCATATAATAAATTAATAAAAGATTCAAAAATAAATATTTTTCAAAAAATGTATTTAAAAAAACAAACAAAAAAATGTATAACAAAACTAAACTAAAGTATATCTTTAGTTTTTTTTCATATAATTTATTGAAGGAGGAGAAGATGAAAAAATTAGTACCTTTTAAAAAAGATATAAAATTTAAAACAAATATTTATGAAATTACTAGTATATCTTTAGAACATACATTAAAAAGAAAAGATAATACTATAACTGGTGAATTAATTATTAGTGGTGACTATAAAATTAATTCGTCAAGTACAAATACAGATAATTTTAAATTTAATTTACCTTTTGATATTCAAGTAGGTGATAATTACCTTTTAGATGAAGTAGTAGTAGATATAGATGACTTTTATTATGAAGTACAAAATGAAAATACTTTAAAAGTTGTTATATCAATTTCACTTGATAAATTAAAAGAAAAAGAATTGCCTGTAATAGAAGAAAAAGAAATTGAAAGAAGTAATGAAATAATAGAAAAGATAGAAGAAATGGATGATAAAAATATGGAAAATATTAAAGAAGAAAGATGTATCGAAGAGGAAGATATAGGATCACTTTTTGAAATAAAAGAAAAAGACGAAAAATTTTCGACATATAAAGTATATATAGTAAGAGAAGGAGATACAATTGAAAGTATAATGAGTAAATATAGTGTAAATAGAGAATTACTTGATAATTATAATGATTTAAGTGAAATAAAAATAGGTGATAAAATAATTATCCCTAGTGTATGATTGAAGAAATAAAAAAATATGGAATACACCCAATTAAATATCAAAAACGTGGTAAAGCATTAATAGTCGAAACAAAAGATAAAAAATATGTTATTAAAGAAAAAAATAGAAGTGATAATAAAATATATGACTATCTAGAGTCAAGAAGTTTTAATTATTATCCAACTATATTAAGTAGTTATGAAGATGATTATGAAATCACTTCTTTTTTAGAACAAATAGATATGCCAAATGAACAAAAAATACTTGATTTAATTGATTTAGTAAGTTTACTACATAATAAAACAACACATTATAAAGAAATAGATATAAGTGATTATAAAAAGATATACGAAGATATAAGTAATAATATAGATTATTTATATAGTTACTATACAGATATAATTACACTAATTGAAACAGAAGTATTCTTAAGCCCAAGTTCATATTTACTAGCATGTAATATATCTAAAATATATGCATCACTTAATTTTTGTAAAGGAGAATTAGATAAATGGTATGAACTAATTAAAAATGAAACAAAGCAAAGAGTGGTAGTGGTTCATAATAATTTAGAATTAGACCATTTCATTAGAAATAATAAATCATACTTGATAAACTGGGATAAAGCTAAAATAGACATGCCGATATTTGATATATATAAACTATATAAAAAACATAATTTAGATTATGATTTTAATGAAATATTAAAAAGATATGAATCAAATTATAAATTAAAAAATCATGAAAGGTTATTATTATTTATATTAGTATCATTACCTGAAAAAATAGAATTTGATGATAACCAGTATAATATGTGTGTAAAAATTAGTAATATGATAGATTACATATATAAAACAGAAAAGTTTTTATCACCATATTATTCTAAAGAAGCAAAACAAAATCAACATTAATAAAATTAAAATAAATAATAAATTAAGTCTAGTAATAAAAATAAAAGTTAAAAGAACTTGATATAATAGAATAATAGAAAAAATAAAAAGCATAATAAACCATTTTCCTCTACATCTAAACCAATTATTAAAGTTCATAATATCACCTATAAAATTATATGAAAAGGTAAATTTTTGGTATAGGTATTTATAATTGAAATAAGTCTTTTTATGTGATAAAATATGATTATGAAGTGAGGAGATACTAATGGAATTATTTATACCAGATATGTACCAAAAAAGTATTTATACAATAGATTATGAAAAATTAATTGATAGAGGAATAAAATGTATATTATTTGATTTAGATAATACATTAGTTCCTACTACAATGAATAAACCAAATAAAAAATTAATTGAATTTATTACAGATTTAAAAAATAAAGGGTTCAAAATATTTATATTTTCAAATAGCCCAAAACAAAGAGTAAAAATCTTTGCAGATGATCTTCAAGTTGAAGGTGTTTCTAGTGCATGTAAACCATTAAAAAGAAAATTTGAATCATTACTTTATTCTAATGATTTAGATCAAAGCGAAGTAGTAATAGTAGGGGATCAAATACTAACAGATATTTATGGTGGAAACAAAGTTGGAATTACAACAATATATGTTAATCCAATAGGGATAAAAGATTTTCTACCAACTAGAGTAAATCGTAAAATTGAAAATTTAATATTAAAAAAACTTGGACGTAAAGGATTATTTTATAAAGGAAAATATTATGATTAAATGTAGTGGGTGTGGAGTTAAACTTCAATATGATGATCCTCTAAAAGAAGGATTTGCTAAAAAAGAAAGTAGTTTATGTAATAGATGCTTTAGAATTGTTAATTATAATGAGTACTTAAGTGTTGATGTTGATAATAAAGAATTTATAAATATTTTAAAAGATATCAATAAAACAAATTCATTAGTTGTGTTAGTTGTAGATTTATTAAATATTCCAAATAATATAAATATTATAAAAAAATATTTAAATAATAAATTATTATTTGCTTTTACAAAAAGAGATTTAATACCATTATCTGTTAGTGATACAAAGTTACTTGAATTTATAGACACATTAAATATTAATTATTGTGATAAAGTAATTGTAAGCAGTAAGAATAATTATAATTTAGATTTATTATATAATAAAATTATATCAAATAAGACAGATGAAGATGTATATTTTATTGGATTTACTAATGCAGGTAAATCAAGTTTAATTAATAAAATAATTTATAATTATACTGATATAGATTGTAAAATAACAACAAGTATGTTACCATCAACTACACTTAACACAATAAAAATAAATACAAATGATTTTAATATTATTGATACACCAGGTATAATAGATGATGGTAATATAATTAATTATTTAAATAAAGATGAACTAAAAAAAATAATAATAAAAAAAGAAATCAAAACTATTACATATCAAATGAAAAAAAATCAATATTTAAAAATAGAAGATTTTATAATTATAAAAAGTAATAGTGATTGTAATATAACACTATATATGTCTAATGCTTTAAATATAAATAGATTTTATAAAGAAATAAAAAATACTAATTTAATTACAAAAAATATAGAAATAGAAAAAAATCATGATATAGTTATACCTGGACTTGGATTCATGAAAGTAGCAACTAATTCTAATTTAGATATTAGTATAAAAGATGGAGTAGGTATATATATTAGAAATAGTTTAATTTAAAAAAGTGTATCACTACACTTTTTTTAGTCGATATAATATTTATTAAAAATTAAATCAATATCTTCTATTTTATTTTTATTTAATTTATAAATAATTTTTAGCATTCCACCATTACCAAATGATTTATAATAATATATCATATTATTCTTTTCTTTTTCTCTTTTCATATATCTATATCTATAATTTACGTTACCACAAGTATCAGTTTGTATTATAGGATATTCATCCTTTGAAAAAGCAATAGGATAACCCTCCACAAATATATATGACATAGATTCTAACATACTATCATCCTTAATAAAATTCAAGTCAGAATATTTTATAAAGTACTCATTGTTTTCTTTGTATACCCCATTTGTAGTAGGATAGGATAAATCTCTTCCATCTTCTTTAAATAAATTTAATTTTGAAATATTTATAGTTTTATTCTCATACTTTTCTTTTTCAAGTAAATCATTTAAAATACGTTTATTATCATTACTTAAATTTGAAATATCATAGTTACAATCATATATTAAATTAACAATTGTATCCGATAGAATTTCTGTTTGTTTTTTTATATTAGTACAACCAGTTAATAAAAATATAGTTAGTAATATTAAAACCCTTTTCATTAATATGCTCCCTTTTTATAAAATTCATATGCACCTTTTAGACCATATCCCTGACCATGATATCCTAAAAAAGTATTTAAAAAATCTTGATCTGAATAGCATCTGTTTAATTCCCATGCACCAGGATCATGGACATAAAAACCGTTATTATCATATCCAACAATAGCAATATAGTGATTTGGTACGTTTAAAACAATTGGATGTCCTTTTTTTAGAGCATCTTTCATTGCTTGTAATTGTTGTGTTGTTGAATAATTACAATTTACACTGTGATGAATACATTCCCATAAAATTTTACTTTCAACGTTATATTTTGATATCACTCTATTAAGGTCATTTCCATTATTTGTATATTCAAAGTTTATGCCAGTACCTGCTAGATTAAAATCATCAAAAATGGTTATTGGTGTAATATTTGTATTATTAGTTATACCTGATACAGCCATTGCAATTGATACAAATCCACACGCTAGCCCACATGAATTATAGTTTTTATAATTAGTCCATCTTGGATCACATTGGTTATAATATGGAATTCCAAGAGGATTATCTCGCCCACCATTACTGTTTGCATAATTTCCAACATTTAATATTAAATTAGCATTTGCTCGAGAATATTCTTTCATTTTTTCTTCAAAAGCTAATCTTCTTTCTTCTTCTTCAATTTTTTCTTTTTGTTTAATTGAAGCTAGAACTTTATCAGCTCTAAGAGTAAGAGCCTTTTTTAAATCTTCATCACTTATTCTATATAAGTATCCTTTAGCATCACTTACAGCTTTTCTTGTTTTTTCTTTTTCTGCAATACTAATTAATTCTTCAGCTTTATTTTGATATGCGATTAGTACATTTTCTTCAGTTGCTTTATTATAACATTCTGAATATTCAGAAACATCTTGAGCTAAAGATACACCTAAATTTATAACTAGAGGCGCTAAATATACTACTGATAGTGATAGTAATCTTCTTGGAATTTTATGAACATGTTTCATTATTTCATCTGAATTTCCAGCCATAACAGCTTTAATTATATCGATTCCACTTACTACTACTAAAACAATAGGGGCAAGTATTTGTATTAATAATAGTATTCTTTTAAATAATACTATTGCATTTAAAAATTCTGGTATATCACAACTTAAACTTAATATCATATTATATCCTCCAACAATAGTATACCATATTTTAATAAAAATTTATTCTTGAAATTTCATTTAATTTACTATATACTGTATATATAGTAAAGAGGGTGTTTTAATGTTAGGTAATATTATTGCAATTGAAGGAAATATTGTTGTAATTCATCTAAATATTGATTTAAATAAATTCCAAAGCTTAGTAAATTTATATGTTGTCATAGAAGATGAAAATAAAATGAGTGTAGGGGAAATTATTGATATAAAAGAAAATAATGCATATATAAATTTATTAGGAGAACTTAATGGTGATAAATTTATATCTGGTGTAATAAGAAAACCATCATTTGGCGCAAGTGTGAAATTGATTTCTAAAGAAAAAATTCCTTTGATAATTGGAATGGAAAAGAAAAAAGAAAATGAATACTTGTATTTAGGAAAAAGTCCTGTATATGAAAATGTTGAATTAGGAGTAGACATTAATAGTTTTTTTAGTAATCATTTTGCAATTTTTGGAACAACTGGTAGTGGTAAGTCATGTAGTGTTGCAAGACTCTTTCAAAATTTATTTTTAAAGAAAAATCCAACTCCTTATAGAGCAAGTATATTTATATTTGATGCATATGGAGAGTATCATAGTGCATTTCAAAATTTAAATGAAAAATCACCTCAAATAAATTTTAAAGCATATACTACAAACACAAAAATAAGTGATACAGAAATACTTAGAATTCCTTTATGGTTATTAGGTGTTGATGACATAGCGCTTATACTTGGTGCTGATAAACATTCCCAAATTCCAATAATTGAAAAAGCATTAAAACTTGTTACAATTTTTGGTAGAGAAGAAAGTGTTGTAATTAAACACAAAAATGATATTATTGCAAGAGCTTTATTAGATATATTATCAAGTGGTAATCCACCTGCACAAATTAGAGATCAAATAATATCAGTACTTACTTACTATAATACTTCTGATTTAAATTTAGAAACACCAATTTTTCAACCAGGATATACTAGACCATTAAAACAATTATTAATTATTGATGCTAGTGGAAAAATAAGAGAAATGGAAGCATTAACTAATTTCATTGAATCATTTTTATCAGATGATTTAGAATTAAATTATCCAGATGGTAGTTTTAAATACACTTTAAAAGATTTACAAGATGCTTTTGATTTCGCACTTATTTCAGAAGGTACATTAAATAGTTCTAAGATATATGATGAGGCAAATGTATTAAAAGTTAGACTTCATTCGCTTGTAAGTGGAGAATATAGTACATATTTTGACTATCCTGAATATATATCACGTGAACAATATATTAAAAAATTAATAACTACAGATGATGGTAAAAAAGCACAAATTATTAATTTCAATATAAATTATGTAGATGATAGATTTGCTAAAAACATTACAAAAATATATTCAAAAATGTTATTTGATTTTGCTAAAGGTATGAAAAATAGAGCATCACTTCCATTCCACATAATACTAGAAGAAGCACATAGATATGTACAAAACGATATTGATGCATCTTTACTAGGATATAACATATTTGAACGTATTACTAAAGAAGGTAGAAAATATGGCGTAATGCTAGGTCTTATTTCACAAAGACCAAGTGAATTATCTGAAACATCATTATCACAATGTAATAATTTCTTAATATTTAAAATGATGCATCCAAAAGATGTAGAATATATTAAATCAATGGTTCCAAATATAACAGAAGAAATTGTTAAAAAAATAAAAATGTTACAACCAGGTACTTGTATGGCCTTTGGACTTGCTTTTAAAGTTCCAGTATTAATTAAATTTGATATGCCAGATCCATCCCCATCAAGTAATAACTGTGATATTAGTGGAATATGGTTTGTAAATTAAAAACTCATAATTATTTATGAGTTTTTTCCTTGATATGAATTTCTTTTTACTAATTCTTTATCTATTTCGTTTAAAACACATAGTTTTTTTATAACCCAATTAGGCTCAATTAAATCATCTAGTTTAGTATCAGCACATAATCTATGCACTACTATGTTTTCATTTAATAATTCTAACTCGTCACATACTATATCTACATATTCTTTTAATGATAAAATATGGAATTTATCTTTTTCATATATTTTACTAAGTATGGTATTTTTCGTTACTAAAAGCATATGTATTTTTATTCCTTGAATATCTAATTTATTTAAATGTTTAATTGTTTCTAACATCATTTCTTTTGTTTCATAAGGAAGTCCATTAATTATATGAACGACTACATTAATGTTTCTCAATCTTAATTTTTTTACCATTTCATCAAATTCTTCTAATGTATGACATCTATTTATAAATTTAGAAGTACTATCATGTATTGTTTGTAAACCTAATTCTACTGTTAAATATGTACGCTTACTTAAATCTTCTAAATAATCTAAACATTCATCACTAATAGCATCAGCACGAGTTGCTAAAGAAAGTCCTACAACATTATCTAATTTTAAAATTGGTTCATATTTTTCTTTTAAAATATCTACACTAGCATATGTATTTGTTCTTGCTTGAAAATAACCAATATATTTACTGTTTGGCCATTTTTTAAGTAAAATCTCTTTAACTTCATTAAATTGAGTTACTAAATCTTTTTTTACATCCCCAGCAAATTCTCCACTTCCAGTTTGTGAACAATAGATACATCCACCATATCCTTTTGTGCCATCAATATTTGGACATGTAAATCCAGCATTTAAACTTACTTTAAATACTTTTGAATTAAATTTATGCTTATAAAAGTAATCTAATGTATAATATCTTTTATTTGTATCAGAATATTTGAACATTTAATCACATCCTAATATACATTATAACATTAAAAACTATGAAAAAATAAAGAAATTGTTAAATTTTGTTTGTATATTTTTTTAAAAATGCTATAATGATTTTAGGAGGTTAGAATATGAAAAAGAAAAGTTTATTAAAAGTGTTGGCAATTGTTTTTGCTGTATACGTAGTTTTAAGTTGGTTCATTAAAGCAGGCTATTTTTCAGAAGGAAAATTAGTTGCTGATTCAACTACACCAATGGGATTATTTGATATATTCCGTTTCCCAGTTATTACTTTATCTAGTTCAGTATTTATTATATATGGACTTGTTATAGTTTTAATTGGTGCATTATATGGAGTATTAAATAAGACTGGTGCTTATTCACGTCTTGTAGAAAGGGTAGTAGAAAAAAACAAAAATAAAGGTAATAAATTTATAATTTTTACAATTATTTTATTCGCACTATTATCTTCACTTACAGGATTATCATTACCATTATTCATTTTAGTACCATTTTTTGTAACAGTATTATTATCACTTGGTTATGATAAAAAAGATAGTATGGTATCTACTATAGGTGCAATACTAGTAGGTAATATTGGGTGTACTTATGGATTTAATATTGGTGGATACACTAATTATTTCTTAAATACAGGAATTAATACTGAAATATTATCTAAGGCAATTTTCTTTGTTATCATTACATTCTTACTTATTATGTATGTTGTTATGAAAAACAGAAAAGTAAAGAAAGTAACAAAGAAAAAACTTTTAAAGAAAAAAGAAGTAATAGAAGAAAAAGTAGAAATACCTTTATATTACAAAGAAGGTAATAGTAAAAAATCATTTGTACCTATTATTGTAATTGGATGTTTTGTTATGGTACTTCTAATTGTTGGAATGTACAATTGGGAAATAGCATTCAAATTGGGTGTATTTAATGATTTTCATTCAAATATTACATCAAATGAAATTGTTAAAAACATCTTAGGTAACATTGAAGCATTAGGTTATTGGTCTAATTATGAATTACTAATAATTCTTACAATGGCAACTTTACTAATTGCATGGATTTACAATGTTAAAGTTAAAGATTTCTGTGATGGATTTATAAAAGGCGCTAAAGAAATGCTTCCAGTAGCAATTTATATGATGTTAGCAAATATTATTTTCTTACTTATGAATAGTAATAGTGGAACAATGTTTGCTACAATCGCAAATTTCTTCTTAAAAATGACAAAGAACTTTAATGGTGTAACTATGGCAGTTACTTCAGCTATTGGTGGAGTATTCTATAATGATTTCCCTTATTTACTAAATAGCTTAAATTCACAAATTACAACACTTTATACTGATTCAAAAATTTATCCTTTAATAGCATTCATAATGCAATCAATGCATGGAATAGTTCAATTATTAGTTCCAACAAGTATGCTTTTATTTGGTGGACTTAAATACTTTGGAATTTCATTCAAAGAATGGATAAAATATATTTGGAAATATGTACTTGAAATACTTGCAATTGCTATCATTGTTATGATTGTAATCGCATTTATATAACATTAAGTTTAACTTAATGTTTTTCTTTAAAATATGAAAATAAATATAGATGGTATTGAATATGATGTTGTAATTATAAAAAAGAATAATAAGAATACTTATATTAGATTAAAAGATAATAACACAATACAAGTTACAACCTCTTATTTCACAACTAAAAAAAGTATTATTAAGTTAATTAATGATAACAGTGATTATATAAGAAAAGTAACAAAAAAAATTAATGATAAAAAAAATAAAGAAAATGATTTTTATTATTTAGGGAATAAATATGATGTGATAGTTGTTAATACTAAACAAATTGAATTTGATAATGACAAAGTATATGTACCAAGTATTAATAATTTAGAAAAATATATAAATAAAAATATGAAAGAAATTTTTTTAGAAAGATTAGATTATTGGTACGATATATTTGAAGAAAACATTCCTTATCCTAATTTAAAAATACGTAAAATGAGAACAAGATGGGGAGTATGTAATAGGAAAAGTATAACAGTTACATTGAATTCAGAATTAATTAAATACAATATTAGATGCTTAGATTATGTAATTGTTCATGAGTTATCTCACTTTGTACACTTTGATCATTCAAATGATTTTTGGAAATTAGTATCTAAATACTATCCTGATTATAAATTAATAAGAAAAGAATTAAGAGATTAATTCTTTTTTTGACATTAAATTTAATTTAAATATATTAATATTATTTTGGTGATATCATGAAAGTTAAAATTTTTGATGAAGAAAGTGAATTAGACCTCGAGGAAGAAATAAATAAATTTATAGTAAATAAAGAAATAATTGATATAAAATACCAAGTATCTGCAAGTGTATTTTCAGATGAGCAAGTATATTGTTTTTCAGCAATGATTATTTATAATGATTAAAAAATAAATTTATACTCAATATAAACATAGAATAATAATGGAGGGTGAAAACATGTTTGGAAATTTTACAGAAGAAGCTAGAAAAATATTAGTCGAGTCAAAAAAAGAAATGTATGAATTAAAACATCCTTATGTTGGAAGTGAACATTTATTACTTGCAATATTAAAACAAGATAATGAAATTGCAAGTAAATTAAAAGAATATAATTTAACTTATAATATATTTAAAGAAGAAATAATTAAAATAGTAGGAATTGGTGGGAGTGCCAGTAAATGGTTTTTATATACACCTCTTTTAAAACGAGTAATAGAAAACGCTATTATAGATAGTAAAGAAAATAATCAAGGTATAGTTACAGTAGAACATCTATTCTCAAGTTTACTAGAAGAAGGTGAAGGTGTAGCAATTAGAATATTGATAGGATTAGATATTGATATAGATATTTTATACAATGAATTTGTTCATAAAATAGTAAATAAAAGTAGTAAAAAAAATAAAAAACTATTACTTGAAGAACTAGGTGTAGATTTAACAAAAAAAGCTAGAAATAATGAATTAGATCCAGTAATTGGAAGAGATGAAGAAATAAAAAGAGTACTTGAAATACTACTTAGAAGAACTAAAAATAATCCAATTTTAATAGGTGAAGCAGGAGTAGGTAAAACAGCTATTGTTGAGGAATTAAGTAGAATGATTGTAAATGGTAATGTACCCATCCAATTAAAAAATAAAAAAATTATTTCACTTGATATGGCAACAACAGTAGCAGGTACAAAATATAGAGGTGAATTTGAAGATAGAGTAAAAAAAATATTAAAAGAGATAGAAGAAAATGATGATATTATTCTATTTATAGATGAAATTCATACTTTGGTAGGAGCTGGAGGAGCAGAAGGAGCTATTGATGCATCAAATATATTTAAACCAGCACTAGCACGCGGAAAGTTAAGATGCATTGGAGCAACAACTACAAGTGAATATAAAAAATATATTGAAACAGATGGAGCACTAGAACGTCGATTTCAAAAGGTAATGATAGATATTCCCGATAATAAAACTACAAAAAAAATACTAATGAATTTAAAAGAAATATATGAAGGATATCATTCTGTAATAATAAATGATGATATTATTGATTTAATAATAACCTTAACTGATAAATACATTTATGATAGATGTAATCCAGATAAAGCTATAGATATATTAGATGAGGTATGTGCAAGTGTATCATTAAAAGAAGATAAAAACCTAAAAAAACATAGATTATTAACAAGCGAAATGAATAATATTATTTTAGAAAAAAATACTGCTATTAAAAAAAGAAATTTTGAAGAAGCATCAATATTAAAAGAAAAAGAAAATGAATTAATGGATTCATTAAATAAGTTAGAAATTAAACTATTTAGCGAATCAAAAAAAAGAATAGTAACAAAAGAGGATGTAGCACAAGTAATTAATTTAAAAACTAAAATACCAGTATATGAGATATTAAATGATGAAGGTAAAATAATAAAAAAATTAGAAACAAGCTTAAAAATGAGTATATTAGGTCAAGATACTGCTTTAAACGAAGTATTAAATATTTCAAAAAGAATAAAATTAGGTTTAATAGAAAACTGTTATTCATTTTTATTTTGTGGGCCATCAGGAGTAGGTAAAACAGAACTAGCGAAATTATTTGGAGAAAAAATGGTAGGGAAAAACAATGTTATAAGACTTGATATGAGTGAATTTTCTGAATCACATTCTGTTAGCAAAATAGTAGGGGCGCCACCTGGATATGTAGGATATCAAGATAATTTAAATGTTTTAGAAGAAATTAGAAATAAACCATATTCAGTTTTAATATTAGATGAAATAGAAAAAGCTGATTCTAGTATTATAAATTTATTATTTCAAATACTAGAAAATGGAAAAATTAAAGATTCATCAGGTAAAATTACTAGATTTGATCACGTAGTAATTATTATGACATCAAATGTCGGGTTTTTAAATAATAATATAGGATTTACTAAAAAAAGCGAGGTAAAAACAAGATTAAAAGAAATATTTTCAATTCCATTTATAAATAGAATTGATGATGTAGTAACATTTAATAATTTAGACGAAGAAGTAATAAAAAAACTAATTAAATCTAAATTAGAAAAAATAAAAGAAAAATATTCTAAGAAAAATATTAAAGTAAGTTATAATAAAAAAATAATAAATCAATTATTATTAGAATCAAATTATAAAGAATATGGCGCTAGAAAAATTGATAAATTAATTAATGATAAAGTAGAAGAGATAATTATTAATTCAATATTAAATAAAGAAAACGAAGTTGAAATTAAGGATTTAGTTTTATCAACATAAAAACCTCTATTAGAGGTTTAATTTTTTTGAGTTAAAAATAATTTTAAAATAAATTCTATAAATGCTACAACTATACAAATAATAGCTATAATTAAAAGTAAATTAGAAATAGTAATAGATTTAACACTACTACTTCCAAAATAGTAAATTCTATTATCATTTTTAAATAAATAAGCAACAATTAAAAATAAAATTGCTACAACATTAAAACCATTTATCTTCATATCATCACCATAATAATTATATCATGAGTTATCTATTTTTGAACAAAATTTATAGATTTATTTTTTTAAATATGATAAACTGTATATAGGTGAATGAATATGTTAGAAGAGTCTTTAAGACAAAATACTTATTTATCAATGGAAATAAAAGAAAACATAAAAGAGTTAATAAATACTTTTATTGATAAATTTCCATCTATCGATTTAACAGATTTTTATGAAAAATCAAAAAATTTACAAATCAAAAAACTAAGTAAATTTTTAAGTACTGATATTTCAAAATATGATATACTTGAAAATACTATTTATTTTAATGCAGATCAGATGGAAAAAGATTATGATATGAAACATATTTTAATGTATGAATTATTAAATATGATTTCTAAAAATGGTTTTAATGATCATGATAATTTTTTAGCGCTTAATGCTGGATTTACAGAATTACTAGCTAATTCACTTGTTGGAAATGAATCAACACCAATATATAAGGAAGAAGCAGCATACGCTAATATAATTTCTATCATGATTGGTATAGATGTATTATTACAAGCTTATTTCAATAACAATCCAAGTATAATAACTGAATCTTTAAATAGAATTGGAGTTGCATAAAATGAAGTTTAAAGATATAAATAAAAGTATGAATTATTTGACAAAGAGATATGGTAGTAATGAAAAAAATATAGCTACAAATTTATTTGGATTAATTAGTTTTTCAAAAACTGCATCTATTTCAGAAGAGAATAAAGAAAAATTATTAGAAACTATAAGAGATGAAATAAAATATGGACTTGATTTAACTGATGAACAAAAAAATATTTTATTAGCAGAAATTGAGAATAGTCATGAAAAAGAAGAAGTAAGAAGTTTTAGAATATAAAAAATAAACCTTTTGGTTTATTTTTTTATATGCTGATTTAAATTTTTAATGCTATCTATAGAAAGACCAGTTGCTTCACTAATAATATTTATAGGTATATCTTTACTTAAAAGTATTTTAGCAACATTATTTGATGTATTTTCAATCCCTTGTTCAATTCCTTGTTCAATACCATCTTTAAATCCTTTTTCTATACCCTCTTGATAACCTTGTTCTCTGCCTTTCATATATCCATTTCTTTGACCTTGATCGATAAGCGCTAATTCTTTATCATATGATCTTCTTAACCCTTCACTTCTGCTTTTTTTTAGTGCTTCACTTACATATTCTTCCATAATATCTATATCCTTTCCTAATTCAATAGCTTTTGTAGAGTCTTCTTCTACAAGTCCAAGGATGTATCTTTCCATTTCAG
>Ga0247608_10000338_pt1 | contig 79786 bp, 67 predicted proteins | sample 176DNAGHGlowgp2_FD_193490 | JGI IMG/M metagenome (GOLD analysis project Ga0247608, IMG submission 193490) | Sheep rumen microbial communities from Palmerston North, Manawatu-Wanganui, New Zealand - 1766 DNA GHGlow gp2 | ecosystem: Host-associated > Mammals > Digestive system > Stomach > Rumen ... | reverse complement strand
GTCGGTCTTGCTGATCCTGACAGAGCTGTATCTTTCCCTGCTCGGCAAAACAAGGTCACTCCACTCTTCAACGCTCTTAGGCCATTTTGACCCCTCGTTCGTTTTCCTACAACAACTTGACACCGACGCCGCCCGCTCGCGCACTTGCATTGGCTCCGTTTTCGGGTTACAATGGATAAACAATACCGCATCGGAAAGAGGACGCAGCAATGGAACAGCAGCAGCGCAAAACCGAGGATGATCGTTTCCGGCTTCTGTATGCCCTGGGCATGATATTCGTCGTATCCGGGCACGCGGAGGGCGGCGGCGTCAGCCTGTTTTACGACTGGTTCCCGCCCTATGCCTTTCATATGGGGCTTTTTGTGTTCTGCTCCGGCTACTTCTATAAGGACAGCTACACCCGCGATCTCCCCGGTTTTGTGAAGCGCAAGGCAAGGTCCCTGCTGCTGCCGATGTACCTGTGGAATCTGTTTTACGCGCTGCTTGTTCTCGTGACGCGGCGCTTCGGCTTCACGATCGGCTTTCTGCCCTCCTTCGAGACGCTGGTGACCATGCCGCTTTATGAGGGCTCGCAGTTTGAATACAACATGGGCGCGTGGTTCGTGGTGCCGCTTTTCCTGGTGGAATGCATGACAGTGCTCTTTCGCAGGCTCTGCCCCGTGTCCGGCTCAAAGAAGCGCGAGACGGCGGCCTTTGTCCTGAGCCTGCTGCTCGGTGCTGCGGGCGTGTGGCTTGCGCAGCACGGCTTTCGACGCGGCTGGGAGCTGCTCGCAGTGCGCACACTGTACTTTCTCCCCTTCTACGGTCTCGGCATCTTCTACCGCCGGGTGCTGGAGGACTGGGATCGCCTGCCCCACGGGCCGTACTTCGCCCTGGTCTTTCTGGCCCAGTATCTCATCATCATTCTCTGCGGGCGCATCCCCTACTATACCCCCTCCCGCTGCGATGATTTCGTAGAGGGCGGCATTGTCCCCTTCATCGTGGGCTTTGTACCCATCGCCTTCTGGCTGCGCACGGCGAAGCTGCTCGCCCCCACCCTTGGGCGGGATCGCTGGATGAACGCCATCGCCTCCAACAGCTATTCCATCATGGTCAACCAGTACCTCGGCTTCATGGCGCTCAAGGCGGGCTTTGCCCTTCTGAAGACCGTGACGGGGCGCTGCCGGGACTTCGACGTCGGGCTTTTCAAATCCGAGATCTCCTACTTCTATGCCCCGGGCGGCAGGGTCTTTTATATCTTCTATCTCGCCGCCGGACTTCTGGTGCCGATCCTGATGCAGCGGGCGGTCGACCGGATCAAAAGAAGGCTCTTCAAAAAAGCATAACGATGGGGCTGTAGCAAAACGTTTCCTTTATGTCATTCTGAGAAACGAAGTGACGAAGAATCTTTCTATTGAATGTTTTTGCAAACTTTCCGGGAAAGATCCTTCGCTTACGCTCAGGATGACAGGCGTTTTGCTACAGCCCCTTTTCATTTCAATCAGTATGTCGCCACGGCGAGAAAGCCGTACTGTGCGGTCGGCTCCTCCACCACCGTGATGCGCAGGGTGGTACCGGGCGCCTCATAGTTCCAGTAGTTGGAGTACTCGGCAATGTCGGAGGTGACCACGATGTCGTAGGTGCCGTCGGGGTTTGCAAAGGCGCCGTTCAAGACCATGTTGTTCGCGTCCGTGCGCCAGGTGTTGACCCACATCCTGTCCATCAGGGCAAGCTCCATGCGGTAGCGCAGCTCGCTCTCCGGCAGGACGTACTGCAGCAGCGTCGGGTAGTAGTAATCCGCGTTGGAGGTGCCGAAGTAGCCGTAGTAGGCCTCGGCAAAGACCTTGGCAAACTCGAACATGCGCGCGGCGGTCTCCGGCTCGCAGGCGTAGACATATTCCTTCACCTCGCCGAGCGGGTTTTCCGGCAGGATGATGCGCACCGGGACACTGTCGGGCTTTTTGTAATCCGCGGGCAGGGGGTTTACCAGCCACGCGTCCGGCAGATTGCGCGTGCCGCCCGCCTGGTTTGCCGAGCGGTTCACCGCCTTGCCGTAGGCGTACATGCAGGTGGAGTTGCCGCCGTCCATATTCGCGGCGTTGACGCAGCCGAACTTGTCTGCCATGATGTCGATGCAGTCGGCAAAGGTGACGCCGATGCTGTAGCCCTGGCGGCCGTCGATGGCGACCATCACGATGGATCCGTCCGCCCGCTGACCGATGGCAGTGCGCGCGCCGATGCCGGTCTCCAGCTCCGCAGGGTCGGCCTTTATGCCGTCATAGACCAGCGCGGGGCCGAAGCTGACCGCGTCGCGGATGCCGATGCCGTCGCACTCGTCATAGTTCAGAAAACCGACCCACATGTGGTCATTCCGGTCAAGGCCCGCGATCGGCCCGGTCTGCTCAGCGCTGAAGGTGATGCCCCGGCCGAAGGTGATGCCGCTGGGGGGCCAGCCGTTTCCGCCGCCGCCCTCATCCAGAAAGCCGCCGGCGTTGATGCCCGCGATGGCCCCATACTGCTCCGCCATGGCGTCGAGCGTGAGGCCGTAGCCGCCCCATTCGCTGGGCTCGGGCAGGGCCGTGCCGATGTATACGCGGCTCGGGTCGAGGACGATGAGGGCATAGACCGTCGCGCCCTTGTAGTTGAACTTATAGTTGATGATGCCGTCGCCGTCATCGTCCGTGAGGATCTCCCCGTCAACAGGCACCGGGGTGGGTTCCGGCGTCGGCTCGGGAGTCGGCTCCGGCGTCGGCACCGGGGTGGGTTCCGGCGCTGCGGCAGGCTGGACAGTCTGCGCGGGCGCCGCGGCGGCAGCCGGGGCCGCGGCCCTCTGCAGCAGCGAGCATGCGCAGAGACTGAGCATCACGGCAAAGGCCAGCAGCAGAACCGCCGCTCTCTTACTCTTTCTTTTTTCCATCGGATAAAACCTTTCTGTTTCTGTATTCAAACAATGGGAAATGTACTATACTTCCCGGAAGAAGTCAAGAAACAGAATGTAAACAGGCTCAGCCCGGCGTCCTGCTTTTCGGGATCGAGATGGTGAGGATCAGCGAGTCCTCCGTCTCCTGCCGCTGTACCCCCGCGTCGATGCCGCCCTGCTTCATCAGATCGAGCGAGCGGTTCAGGCTGTTGAGAAAGACCCGCACGTCCTTCAGGATCAGCGTTCGGCGCGGCTCCGGCTTCTCCGACTCTTCCGCGGCGGGAGCTGAGACGAGGGCCTCTATGTATTCCTCCGTCGCCGCGACGGTGAGGCTGTTTGCCGCGATATACTCCAGGGCCATGCGCTGGGCGTTGGGGTCTGTCAGGCGCAGCAGCGCGCGCCCGTGCCGCTCACTCAGGCCGTAGCTGCGCAGGTTTTCCAGCACGTCGCGCGGCAGCTTCAACAGGCGCAGCTTGTTCGCCACCGCCGACTGGGATTTCCCGATGCGCTTTGCCGCCTCCTCCTGGCTCATGCCGAACATGCGGATCAGGCGGCTGAGACCCACCGCCTCCTCGATGAAGTCCAGATCCCGCCGCTGGAGATTTTCGATGAGCGCGATGAGACTTGCGTCCTCCATGTTCACGTCCAGCAGGATGCAGGGCACCTCCTCAAGTCCCGCCATCTTCGCCGCCCGCAATCGCCGCTCCCCCGCCACCAGCTCGATCTTCCCGCCGCGGCAGCGCACGGTCAGGGGATTGAGGATGCCGTAGCTTTTGATGCTCTCGCTCAGTTCCTCGAGCGCCTTCTCGTCAAAGAGCCTGCGCGGCTGCACGGGGTTTGGCGCGATGTCCTCCGCCGGCAGCCACACGATATTTCCCCGCCGGATGCTCGGGCGGGTGCGCAGTGTCTGCATTTTGCAAACCTCCTATCTTGTGGTCGTATGAGGTAAGCATATACCGGATATTGTGAGAAAGCGGGCGAAAGCGCATGAGGGGAAGAGCATTTTTGCCGTCGGGAAAAAGAGGGAAAAGAAAAACTTGCATACAGGCGAAAAAAACGGTATAGTTATAGAGTCATTTCTTTATGATATTTTAAGACAGGAGAAAGAAACATGCTATCATCCATCGACAATGTAGTCAATGCCATAAGCGGCGTACTGTACAAACCCTATGTGGTGCCCCTGATCCTGATTCTGGCCGGGCTCTACTTTACATTCCGCCTGCGCTTTGTGCAGATCCGCCTCTTTGCCGAGTCCATCCGGGTCGTCAGGGAGAAACCCGTGAACCTCGGCGCCACCTCCTCCTTCGGCGCGCTGATGGTCTCAACCGCGTCACGCGTCGGCACAGGCAATATCATGGGCGTGTCGACAGCGCTCTGTCTCGGCGGCGCCGGCGCCATCTTCTGGATGTGGATCACCGCCATTCTCGGCGGCGCCTCCGCCTTTGTGGAATCCACCCTCGCGCAGATCTACAAGAAGCGCGATGAGGACGGCAGCAGCTACGGCGGCCCCTCCTACTATATGGAGCAGGCCCTTGGCCAGCGCTGGCTCGGCGTCGTGTTCGCGATCGTGCTGATCCTCACCTACGTGGTGGGCTACAACATGCTTGCGGCCTACAATACGCAGGATGTTTTCTCTACCTTCCCCTTCTACAGCAAGTCCACCCCCGTCATGGTCGGCGCGGTGCTGGCGGCGCTCTTCGGCTTCTGCGTGCTGGGCGGCGGCAGGCGTCTGACCAAGGTCACGGAGGTTTTGGTGCCCCTGATGGGCGTACTGTACGTGATCGTCTCCCTCTTTGTCGTCGTCAAGAACATCGGGAGAGTTCCCGCCGTGTTCAGCTCCATTTTCCGCTCCGCCTTTGATTTCAAGGCCATCCTCGGCGGCTTCACCGGCTCGTGCGTGATGTGGGGCATCAAGCGCGGCCTTTACTCCAACGAGGCCGGTATGGGCTCTGCGCCCAACGCCGCGGCCTCGGCGGACGTGAGCCACCCCGTCAAGCAGGGTCTTGTGCAGATGCTGAGCGTGTTCATCGACACCCTGCTCATCTGCTCCGCCACCGCCTTCCTCTGCCTCTTCTCCGGCGTGGAGCCTCTCGCGGAGGCTGCCGGCGCGACCTATGTCCAGGCCTGCACCCGCACCGCCCTCGGCGACTTCGGCGCGATCTTCATCGTGCTTGCGGTCTGCCTCTTCGCTTTCACGACGCTGCTCGGCAACTACTACTATACCGAGGGCTGCCTGCGCTTCATCATGAAGAAGAACCCCGGCAAGGGCTTCATGTTTGTCTACCGCCTGATCGCCACCGCCCTGGTCTTCATCGGGGCGAGCGTTTCCGCAGGTCTCGCGTGGGATACGGCGGATCTGCTGCAGGGTCTCATGGTCATCATCAACGTGCCTGTGATCGTGATCCTCGCAAAGCCCGCCATCGCCGCGCTGCGCGACTACGAGTGGCAGCGCCGCAAGGGCAAGCTCCCCGCCTTCCGCGGAGCCGCCAACGGCATCAGGGACACCGATTTCTGGCAGGACTGATCCCCTCAGTCAGCCACGTGAACGCGGCTGACAGCTCCCCCCAAGGGGGGAGCCAAGTGAACAGATACGAAAGCGGCAGCGCCCCGGCGCTGCCGCTTTCGTATTATTCAGATATATTCCTCAAGTACCGTTATGACCACGCCGTCGGGGCCGCTGAAGCTCATGCGGCGCTGTCCGGTGTAGGGATCCTGTTCAAAGGGCCCCGTCTCGATTCCGTGCTGCTTCAGGCGCTCCTTGATCCGGGGCAGATCCCGGGCGGTGATGCTCAGATACTGGGCGGGCAGCTTATCCGGGCGGTTGGAACAGTGGATCTCGAGCTGCGTCTGCCCCATCTCAAAGAGAAAATCCGTGCCGAAGGAATACTCCTCCGTGAGCTGCTTGCGGGGCCGAAAGCCCAGCTTCGTCACATAGAAGAGATAGACGTCCCCCTCGTCGGTTCCCATCAGGGTGGTGCGGGAAATGCCGATCCTGCGGGCGAAAGGATAGAGCGCGCCGCGCTCTGCGATCTTCTTCCAGCGCCGGGAGGAAAACAGCTCCCGCCGCCAGTCCGGGTGCGTCACCACATAGGCCACCGAAATAAAGAGAAGCTGTCCGATCCATCCGCCAAAGGTGTTGGCCAGCAGATCGTCCATGTCGTAAAAGCCGCGGCGGAAGATGAGCTGGAGGTTTTCCGTGATGAACGAGATGACAAAGCAGGCCAGCACCGGCCGGATATTGGAACGGGCGCGGAACCACTCGAACACATAGGGCAGCAGATAACCCATCGGGACATAGAGCATGATGTTCATGTACACCTGGGCGATATCCTCGATCTTCACCACGCGGATGTGGGAGAAGGCCTGCGGCACACCCTCCCTGAAAACAGCCACCAGAAAGTCGAAGGGGCCGTAATCGGTATTGATGGCATTCTGCAGATCGGCAAAGGGGTCGATATGAACCAGGTACTCCGCCGAGGCCGAACGGGAGAAAAAGACCAGATAGGCGAAGACCATGATGTACACGGAGAACACGCCGATCAGGATCAGCTGCCGGATCTGCAGCAGCGTGTCGGCCCTGGGATTGCTGCTCACCCCGTGGTGGAGGTTGACGCCGAGCATGGCGCAGATCCGCCTGTCCAGAAGCGGCAGGAGAAACACCATCACCAGCACCAGGGCCGTGACGATGATATTGGTGGACATGCGGTTTGCGTTCAAAAACATGGCAGTTCTTCCCGTCACTTACAAAGTATCAATACTATATCACAGTCTGCTGAAAATAAACAGGGGTGCAGGCTAAAAGCTTCTCAGTACCGCGAGGATCAGCGCCTCCGCGTCGGTGGGGATTGTGGGGGCGGCGCTGGGGCTCGCTTCCTCCTTGAGCCTCTGCGCCCCGTAGCGGAGCATCTCCTCCGAGAGCGTGGTGCGGACAGTGCCGTCCTCCGCGCCGAACTCGACAGAGACCAGCATGTGCGTCTCGCCGTTTTTATCCTGCGCCTCCATGGCGGTGACAAGGCAGGCGCCCGACATGTTGGTGGTGCCGGTCTTGAGGCCCACCACGCCGGGGAGATTAAAGAGCAGCGTATTGGTGTTGGCAATGGTGCGGTCGAAGCTCTCAAGGTGCACGCTCTTGAGCGAGGTGATGCGCGTGATTTCCGGATAGGTGCGCAGGATATAGCGGACAAGTTCAAACATGTCGTTGGCGCTCATGCGGTTTTGTACCTTCGTCGCCGCGAGATTGTCCGTATAGACAGGCAGGCCGTGGCAGTTATAGAAGATCGTCCCCTCCGAAAGGCCGAGGGTCTGCGCCTTGCGGTTCATGCGCTCGACAAAGGCCGCTTCGCTGCCCGCCGTGTGGATGGCGAGGGTCAGGGCGGATTCGTTGCTGGACAGAATCAGCATCGCGCACAGAAGATCCGGTACGGTCGAAACCTGCCCCGTCTGCATATAAATAACGCCGTCCGGCAGGCGCGAGAGTCTTGCCGCCTCCTCCGGGATCGTCACGCTGTCGGTGAAGGAGATTTCCCCGTCGGATACGGCGTCCATGATGACGGCAAAGCTCATGAGCTTGGTGGTGCTGGCGATGGGCACGGAGAGCAGCGGCTCCCACGCGGTAAAGATCGCGCCGGTGGTGGCGTCCCCGACAAGGGCGGAGTGGATCTCATAATAGAAGCCGCTCTCGCGCAGGGTCTCAAGGTCGATGGTAAAGCCCTCGCCGCTGTTGAGGCGCATGCCCTCGGCAGAGACCTCCAGGCTCAGATCGAGCTGCATGGCAAGATCCGTGAGACTCATGAAGCAGTCCAGCCGGGAGGCGCTGTTCAGGCCGAGAAAGCTCATATAGTGCAGCTCCCGCCCGTCCAGCCAGATGAGATACAGGGCCAGCGGGCGCGTGGTGTAGACATAGTTTTCCGGGAAGGGCTCCCCTTCCCCGCCGGCGGGCGTGTAGTCCCGACCGGTGGTGATGAGCACCTGGTCGTTCGTGATGCTCATGTCAAAGTGCTTTTCTGTACCGCTCAGCGCCGCAGCCACGTCCCGCAGGGAGACATAGCGGTTATAGTCATAGCCGTAGTGGATGGTGCGCACGGTTCTGGCCTCGCCCCCGTCGACCGAGAGCTGGAGGTTTTCAAGCTGCATGTGATTGACCGAGGCGTCGGCATAAGCCCCCGCGGGGAGGGCGAGCAGCAGGCAGAGCGCGAGCAGCGCCGACAGAAGCTTTTTATTTTGCACGCTCGTACACCTCCGTTCCCTCCGCGCGCATCAGAACCAGCAGCCCCTCGTCCGCCATATAGCGAAGCTCTTCCCCGTCAAAGCGGAGATACTGCCCCTCCTGCTGATACGTCCCGCTGCCGTCGTAAAAGGCGTGCAGCTCGTCGAGCGTGGGCAGCAGCGCGGGGCCGTAGTTTTTCATATAGTCCTCGGCGGACATGCCGATGGCGTTTTCCAGGCGCGCCGCGGCCTCCGCCTCCGTCTCGGGCGGGCGCCCCGCGTCGGCAATGCGCAGGCGCAGAAGCTCCGTCAGCGCTTTGGCAAGGCCCTCTTCGGCCTTTGTGCGTGCTTCCTTGTAGTCGTCCTCTTCGATCTCCCGCGTCCAGCTCCCGTCCTCTGAGAGCGTCAGGCGCACCTTCAACGCGATGCGCGGCAGATAGTCCGCCGCCGCGACCCGTTCGCCGAGAGCGGCGCGCCGGAGCCAGGCGTCGGCGCGGGTTCGCGCTGTATCGGTGAGATCCGCCTGCATCTGCCAGCGGCCGGTCAGGACGGGATCGGATCGCTGATTCAGGCGCAGGGCAAGCCCGCACGAGATCCCCGCCAGCGCCAGGATCACAAGCAGCAGCAGGATCACAACGATTGTATGTCCGCGGCTTTTCTCTTTGCTCATACTATCCCTCCCGCCGCAGTTTACCATACGAGAGCCGCTTTGCGCAACTGTTGGCAGAAAAAAGGGGGCTGCAGCAAAACGTTTTCCTTTATGGCAACACCGCACAATACGCCTGCGGCATCTTCCGGAAAATTTGAGCCCTGATTTCGTCACTTTTTCTTGAGGTACACAAAGTACATCTGCGAAAAAGTGCCATCATCAGAACTCAGATTTTCTCGGAATCTGCTCTTGCCGCATTGTGCGGTATTGCCTTATGTCATTCTGAGAAACGGAGTGACGAAGAATCTTTCTTTTAAATGTTTTGCAAACTTTCCGGGAAAGATCCTTCGCTTACGCTCAGGATGACAGGCGTTTTGCTGCAGCCCCTTTTCTGTGTTATGCTTACTTGCCGTAGTTTTCGAACATGGCGTCGGTGGCGGCGCGGATGGCGGCGGTCACATCGGCGACAAGGTCGGGATCCCAGACCTCTGGCTCGGCGCGCAGGAAGGAGGTCTTGTCCACGCGGTTGTCAAACACGCCGATGGGGATGTCCCAGTGTCTGCCGTGGGCGTCAAAGCTCACGCAGTTGGGCTTGGAGTGCTCGCGCATATACTCCATATCATCGCAGCCGTAGTCGCCCAGCATGACGGCCATGGGCACACCGTGGTGCAGGTTGGAGCCGGGATCGTTGGGGTCGGCGCGGTCGGCGTTCTTGCGTCTGGATTCCTCGGGCGTGACCCAGATGTAGAGGATCACGGCGTTCTCCAGGATCTCCGGGCAGAACATCGGCAGGGAGTACTGGTAGCCGAAAGTGTCGGTCAGCGGCATGGAGGCGCCGTCCGGGCCGCCGCGGGCACATTCGATGATGATGGTCTTGTCCTCAAAGCTCTCGGGGTAGGCGTTCTGCTTCTCGTCGAGCATGGCGCGGGCCTCATTCTCGAGCTTGGCGGCAACGGCGGCGCGCACGTCCTCAGAAAGCAGGCCGAGGCGCGGGGAGATCCCGGCGCCGAGGGCGGCGCGGTCGATGCGCTCGAAGAGATACTGCGCGGCAGAGTCCGGGCAGACCTTCACGCGGCCCAGAAGATCGTGGTAATCCTCATTGAGAAGATTGCAGAGGGTACCCCAGTCGCGCCCGTCGTTGAAGGGAGCCTCGCCAGGATAGAAGATGCGCGGCTCGTCCATGGCCTGCAGCTCGTTGTCGATACGGCGCATCATGTGAACATAGGGGAAATCGTCCAGCTGGAGGTTTGCGCCGATGTGGAACTCGTCGCGCAGGGTATCGGGCTCGACATGAGCCATGAAATTGCGCACCTCGGACTTGCCGGAGGCGGGCAGCGCCTGGAGCAGAACGACCTTGAAGACGTTGTTGGACATATCTTTTCTCCTTTTCAAATTATGCAATACCTCCCTTTGGAAAAAGGGAGCTAAAAATGTATTTAGTATTTAATAAATAACATGCCGCCAGCAGGTTTTGTCCACCTCGATATCACGGTGGCGGTCGACGTAAGAGATGATCAGCTCGGAGATCTCGTCCGTCTGTTCACGGACGGTTTCACACGCGGCATAGAAGCCGTAGCCCCCCGCGCCGGATGCGCGGTAGTTATTCATGCAGAGGGTCAAACTCTTGTCCTCCGGCAGCTCTTCCCCGTGCCATAGAATGGAAGTGACACGATCCCCCAGCGGGCGGCGAAGATCGACGGTGGCCTCGACGCCGGTGATGTAGTCATAGTTGAAGTGCTGCTCCATGGGCAGGAGAAAGCGGCTGCTGATCACGGGCTTGCCGTTTTCGTCCAGATCGAAATATTCGGCGCTGCGCTCGAGCGCCTGCTTGAGGACCTTGCGGTCGACCCGTTTGGTTGTGACGGTATTGGAAAAAACATAGCTTGCGACGATATCCCGCACGGTGACATTTTGGGAAAAGCCGCGCAGGGTATTGGCAAGACTGGCACAGGAGAGCTCCGCGCCGGAGGCCTCCAGCATTACCTGATTGAAGAAGTTTGCGATCAGCGACCCATTGAGCGCGCGCTCAAGCGGGGTGAGGGGCAGAAGCTCTGCGTCCAGATGGCCGAGGGGCGTATCGAGAAAAGCCGCAGTCTGCGCTTCCAGCGGCTCCAGCAGAGTGCTGAAGGTCTCCGGCGTCTTATTCCCGGCCGGGCAGAGCTTCGGCTCCGCCGTGATCTTGCCGGTCTCGTCCGCCGCCACGTCCATTCTGATATACCGCTGGGCCTTGTCCGGCGGCTGGCAGGTGTATGTGCCGTGCAGGCATGTTCCCTCCATGGCAATATGCTGGTGCCCGGTGAGCAGGATGTCATAGTCCAGCTCCCGGCACATGCGGTATCCCTCGTTCTCGTCGGTTTCGGAGAGAAGCGCGCCGGTCTTCACATCCCGCTCAAAGCCGCCATGGTAGATGCAGATGGTTATGTCAAGCTTCTGCTCTTTCAGCTCCGCAAGTACGTCCCGCGCCGCCTCAAAGGCGTCGGAGAAGGTCAGGCCCTCGATGTTCTCCGGCTTCTCCCAGAGGGGGACAAACTGGCTTGTCACGCCGGTGATGCCGACGCGAAGCCCGTTTTCCATCGTGACGACCGCATATTTTTTGTTGTGCCGCAGCCCCTCCACATTGGCGCAGAGGCACACGGCGTCCAGCGCCTCCAGATAGCGCTCCAGCTCTGCGGCGCCGTAGTTGAAATCGTGGTTGCCGAGCGTGATGAAGTCATAGCCCGCGAGGTTCATGAGCCTTGCCGGGATCAGGCTTTTTTCCTCCGTACGGCTGTAGAGCCAGTAGGTGAAGGGGCTGCCCTGCAGGGTGTCGCCCCCGTCAAGGATGAGGGTATTGCCGTCGTCGGTATAATTTGCCGCGCAGTTGGCAAGGCCTGCGTCTGCGCGGCAGTTGTTGGCATAATCCGTCGGGGCGAAATAGCCGTGGATGTCGGATGTGAAATAGATTGTCAGTTTACGATCCATTGGTTACCTCATAGAGTGTGGAGTTTGCCTCCCATTACAGCCCCCTTTGGAAAAAGGGGGCTGTCACGAAGCGACTGGGGGATCGATCCCTCCGCCCTTCGGGCACCTCCCTTTTTCCCAAAGGGAGGTAAGGGAAGTATGGTTTTTTTATTCTCCTCTTGCCAGCTTTTTGCGCACGCGGGTGGAGATGAACTCGATAATGAGCACCAGGATCATCAGGCCCCAGACGAAGGAGCCGACCATGGCCCAGCGGCGGGAGTTGAGGCACTGCACCAGGCTTGCGCCGATGCCGCCCGCGCCGACGATGCCGAGGGTGGTGGCGTCCTTGAGGTTGATGTCAAAGCGGTAGATGGTGGTGGAGATAAAGCTTGCGGTGAGCTGGGGAATGACGCCGTAGCGGATCTTCTGGAAGGGGGTGCAGCCCATGGCGTCCAGGCTCTCGAGAATGCGGGTATCCAGATCCTCGATGGCGGTGATGTACATTTTGGAGATCATGCCGATGGAGCAGACCGACTGGGTGATAACGCCGCAGGCGGCGCCGGGGCCGGTCACGCGGATCCACATGAGGGCCCACACCAGACTCGGGATCGTACGGATCAGCAGGATCACGACGCGGAAGAGATAGGCGATGGGCTTCGGCAGGATGTTGGTGGAGGCGAGGAAGGCGAAGGGAATCGCAAGGATCGCCCCAAACAGGGTGCCGAGCACGGCGATGGCCATGGTCTGCAGCAGCAGATACGGCACGTCGGTATTGCTCGTGCCGAACATGAGCTTAAGATCGGGGTGGGTGATGCCGCTGATAACGCCGTGCGCCACGGAACGGCCGGTGACAGTGAGCCCCTCATATTCTACAGTAGAGCCTGACCAGCTCACCAGCGCCGCGATGATCAGCACGACCAGCGTGTAGAGCAGCCACTTGCGGGGCCGGCGCGCGTACATTTCGGCGACGGTCAGCTTTTCGTCGATGTTCTGTTCGATTTTTTCCAGTTTTTCAGCCATGTCGCGCCTCCTCTCAGCTCAGCTTGCCGCGCAGGTATTCGCTGGTGAACTCAATGATTACGACCACCACGAACAGCGTCAGCAGCACCATGCCGAGTCCCTCATAGTCACGCCAGCCGATGCGCTCGTTGATCGTGATGCCGAGACCGCCCGCGCCGACGTAGCCGAGGATGGCGGAGGCGCGCACGTTCATCTCAAAGCAGTAGAGGCTGTGGGAGAGATAGACCGGCAGGATCTGGGGTGTGCAGGCAGACCAGAAGGCCTGGAACTTGTTGGCGCCCATGGCCTCCATGGCCTCGAAGGGGCCCATGTCGATGGTCTCGATGCTCTCATAGAGCATCTTGGCCACGATGCCGAAGGTGAAGATCGAGATGGCCAGCGTACCGGCAAAGGTGCCGAGGCCGAAGATCAGCGCGCACACCAGGGCGATGACCAGGGTGGGCAGGGTGCGGATCAGGGCCAGGATGAAGCGCAGGACGGAAACCACGAGTTTGCTCTTGCAGATATTGGTGGAGGCCAGCACCGACACGGGCAGCGCCAGGGCGCAGCCGATGACGGTACCGAGGATGGACATTTTGATGGTGTCAATGAGGGGGCGGGTGACCTTGTCGAAGAAGCTCCACTTCGGGTGGAAGAGCTTGACCATGAGATCCATGAGCTTATCGAACTTGCGGATGATTAAGCCCATGTCAAAGCCCGTCATGTGCAGGGAAAGGATCACCGCGAGCAGCACCAGTGCCAGGATAAACGGCGCGCGGCTGCGGCGGCGGATGGTGCTGTGGCCGTTCGGGAGCGTGATGACCTGGGGTTTGAAGATCTTGTCAAACCAGGTGAGCTTCACGCCGGATTCGTTTACATTCTCCATGCTCTCACTCCCCATTGCCCAGCACGGGCGCCTTCTTGCCGTTGTAGACGTAGTCGATCTGCTCCTGGGTGATGGTGGCAGCGGGGCCGTCGAAGACGATCTCGCCCGCGCGCACGCCGATGACGCGGTCGCAGTACTGCAGGGCAAGGTCAATGTGGTGGATGTTCAGCAGGATGGAGATGTTGTACTCCTTGTTGATGCGCACGAAGTCCTGCATGACCTGGCGGGCGGTGATGGGGTCGAGGGAGGCCACAGGCTCGTCGGCAAGGATGATCTTCGGATTCTGGTTCAGCGTGCGGGCCAGGGCGACGCGCTGCTGCTGGCCGCCGGAGAGCTGGTCGCAGCGGGTGTAGGCCTTGGAGAGGATGCCGACCTTGTCAAGGCTCTCGAGGGCGCGCAGCTTCTGCTCCTCGGAGAAGATGCCGAAGAGCACCTTGAAAAAGCCCATGTCGGGCACGTCCGCCGTCAGCACGTTCTTGATGGCGGTGGAGCGGCTGACCAGGTTGAAGCTCTGGAAGATCATGCCGATCTTGCGGCGGAAGCGGCGAAGCTCCGCGCCCCGCAGGCTGTTGACGTCCACGCCGTCGACGGTGACGGTGCCCTTGGTGGCGTCGTGCATGCGGTTGATGCAGCGCAGGATGGTGGACTTGCCCGCGCCGGACAGGCCGATGATGGCGACAAACTCCCCCTGCTCGATCTGGAGGTTCACGTTCTTGAGCGCCGTGAAGCCGTTGGGATAGGTCTTATAGACGTTTTTAAATTCAATCATACGGCAGCGTTTCTCCCTTAAATCTGTTGTATCCCTGTCGGAACCGTTCAGCGGCGAGGATCCCGCCGCTCAACGCTTGCGGCACGAAATATCAGGGATGCTATTGAAGAAAAACCGGGCTCTGTATTCACTTGGATACAGAGCCCGGCGAAACGCATGGGAAATCAGCCGCCGACGACAGTCAGGGCCATGCGGGCGCCGTCATAGTCAGCGTCGGTAGCCTTGGCGTAACCGGCATGGCTGTAGACGTCGAAGATGGCTTTGCCCTCATCGGTATTGATGATGTTGATGAAGCAGTTCTGCAGGGCTTCAACGGTCTCGGGGGTGTAGAAGGGGCTCTCCTTGGAGATGGCGACGGTGTCGTTGTAGATACCCTCGGTCACGCCGATGACGTTCATCTCGTTCCAGATGGAGTCGGTGCGGCCCATGCCCTGCTTGCCGGTCTCATCCTGCTGATCGGTGGGCAGAGTCCAGGAAGCCTCGTAGTCGTTGCGGCCGTCTGCATAGCAGACAAGGATGTCGATGCTCTCAGCGGCGGCGTAGGAGAAGGCGGTGCCGTAGCCGGAGTCGATGGGGATGACGTTGGAGAGATCGGAGATCTTCTTGCCGTCATAGTTCTTCATGAGCCACATGGTGGGGTAGATGTAGCCTGCGGAGGAGGAGGTCTTCTGCACGGCCCACTTGGCGCCGTCGAGATCCTCCCAGGTGAGCTTTTCGCCGTTGTTGACCTTCTCGGCCAGCTTCTTGCCGTACTCGGAGGGAGCAGCGTAAATCAGGGCGCGGTAGAAGGTGACCTGGGGGCCGTTCTTCAGGGTCTTGTTGGCGTCGCCGTTCCAGGTGGCGGGATCTTCGCTGTCGTTGGACAGGCCGTTGCGGGTGGCGGTCAGGATAACGTCGGTATCGTCGGAGTACAGGGCGTAGGTGCCGCCGGGCAGCCAGCCGAGGTCGATGGAACCGGCAGCCATGGCCTCGCCGGTGGCGTCATAGTTGGTGCCGACGCTGATCTCGACCTTGTCGATGTCGTAGCCAAGCTTGGCCATCTCAGCCTTGACGAGCTCGGGCAGATTCGCGGTGCCGGCAATGATAACATCGGCGTCCTTGGAGGGAACGAACTCGAGGGTCAGCTTGTCAAAGTGCTGGTTGTCGGCGAAAGCGACGGCGGAGCCGCTGACAAAGAGCGCAGAGACCATAACAAGCGCGAGGAGCATGGCGATGATCTTCTTCATGTAGAAATTCCTCCTAATAAAATATCTTCACGCCCGGTGGGCGATGAATCCATAGTTTAAGAAAAACCACAAAATATTGAACTTTTCACTGCTCTTTCCACAAGATTTATTGTATCATGTCCGACAGGATTTGACAAGCCGTCAATACTGCCCAAAAATATCCATGACAGGACAGTGAATCTTTCCAACAGAGATAAAACCGTCCATCACGGCGGCGATGTCGCTGCCCTCCGGCGCCGTGCCCTTCTCCAGGATGACGCCGCCGAAACTGAGCATGGTATGTCCCTCCGGGTGCTGCCGCGCGGAGAGGGTATCCCGATAGCACTGCATGGGCGCGATCTGCCGATCCCGCAGGACGCCGCGCAGCTCGGAGACAGGCCCCGCCGGGAAGTTGACGTTCCAGATCTCGCCGGGCTTCTGGCCGAGGGCGAGCAGCTCTTCCATGATCTGGGGCATAAAGCGCTCGGCGATCTCCCGGTCATCCCGCTTTGCGGAAAAGGCGATGGCGGGGATACCGTTCATCACCGCCTCAAAGCAGGCGCCGATGGTGCCGGAATAGGCGATGTCGTAGCCCGCGTTCCAGCCCTCGTTGACGCCGGAGAAGACGTAGTCGGGGCGAAAGTCCAGCACATGCTCCAGCGCGACTTTCACACAGTCGGCCGGGGTGCCGCCGAGGCTCCAGGCCGCTTTTACAGGGACGGGAAATTCCGCTTTTCTCAAAGGCATCTCGCCGAAGAGCGTGAGCCGCTGGCTCATGGCGCTGCACTGGGATGCGGGCGCGACGACCCAGACCTCCCCGAAGCGGACGGCCGCGCGCGCCAGCGCCGCGATGCCGGGTGCCTGTATGCCGTCGTCATTGACAAGCAGGATGCGCATGCTCTCCCCTCCCTTTTGCACAATATCCGCATTTTATCACAGCGGGCTTTGTCGAACAAGCGGGCATTCCAATGAAAAAGCGGCCCTTTTGCGGGCCGCTTTTCGGGAAGACTGTATAAACATATTTTGCGCCGTTCAAAACTCGTCCGGGTGCTTGCGCTCCCAGCGGCGGCGGTTCTGCTCGCGGATAAACTCGCGGCTCTTCGCCTTCGCCTCGGGCAGGACGTCCGTTTCGAGCTTCCTTTTCCCGCGCACAAGGGTGCGGATCAGCTCATACAGCACAAGCGCCAGGGGGAAGGCCGCGGTAAGAAGACCTGCGGCAAGCCAGCGCGCGGCGTGATCCTCCGCCGCGCGGGCGGCGTTTTCCCAATAGGGAATTGCAAAGGTACCAATCGTCATGGATCGGGATATCTGGTTTTCCAGCAACCGAATCAAACGGGCTACTTCAAACCGATAGGTATTCTCCACAAACAGAGTATTCTTATTGGGGAATTTGTCTGTCACGGAACTAAAAGTAAATCCTTTGACAGGCTCAGCCATAACCAGTTCATAGCATGCTATCGTGTTTATAGTCTCCAAAACCTTATTGGCTAAAGCGGAGTCTGTAGAATTAACCCGCTGAAAGGCGCTGAAGCTCATATAAACAGTCATTGCATCACCATAGGCTGTTCGAGAAAAAGCATCTTTTTCGTGCTCATATACGCCAGCGACGACAAAAGGCATTCCATTCAAAGAAAAACTCAACCCTGCCACATTAGACGCACCGAACAGCAACCAGGCCGTCTCCTTGTCCAGGAGCACGCGGTCATCCATCACGTCGCCAGGTCTGAGATAGTTGCCGCTGATCAGCCGGAGGGGATGAAAGTCGAAGAAATCCCCACCAACGGCGACAGCCTGCACTTCGCCGCTTTGACGGCCATTGCTTACCTTGACGATCCGGAAAGCGCTCCAGGCGTCGCGGTACAAACCTCGTTCCTTCTCAATGTCATAGCTTGCACCTTTTAGTTTCTGTGCCATGTCATTTCGGAACTTATACATGTCATCCAGCGTCAGCTGCGCGATCGGCGGCATAAAGCAGGAAATCTGGGCAAAGTCCCGCTCTCCCGTGCCCTTCCAGCGCTGTGCCGCCCGCTGGCTGTCGAGCAGGTTTGAGACTGCCCAAAAGCGCCAGAAGCACAGCGCGCAGGCGAGCGCCAGAAGCACAGCCAGCAGGATCGGCCAGCGTTTCAAAATCTTCTGCATACTCACGCGTTGTCTGCCATGCGCACCATATCGCCGCTCGAGATGGGGGCGGAGCTGGTGGTGATGACATAGTCGCCGTTGGAGAGTTCGGCCACCACGGCGGAGTTGTTATCGTCGTTTGCCAGCACCTCGACGCTCACGCGCTTGGCGGTGTAGCGGTTGCCGAGGGGCGAGCTCTTGACCGACACCAGCAGCACAAAGCTGCCGTTGGCGTCGCTCTTGATGGCGGAGTTGGGGACGATGATGTCGTAATTGGCGCTCTTCTGGCCGACGGAGATGCTCATCTCCGCGCCGCTGGTCACATCGCCCTCCAGGTCGAAGGTCAGAAGCTTGTTGGTCTGCGGGTTTTTCGGGTCGGTGCGGATGGTGGTGAGCGTGGCGGTCACGCTGTTGCCCCAGTAGTAGTTGGAGACGGTGGCGGTGTCGCCGATACGCAGGCGCTGGGCCTGGTCGTTTGTGACGGAGAAGGACAGGGTGTGGCCCATGTCCGGCACCTCGATGGTGCAAAGCAGCGCGTCCTTGAGCACCGTGTCGCCCGCGGTGCAGTCGATGGTGTCGATGGTGCCGTGGACGTTTGCGGTGATGACGTTTTCCTCTTCCCCGGCGAGGGACTTGATCTTCTCCTGCTGGACACGGATGTTCTCCGCCGCCTCGGCAAGATTCACACCCACGACGGCGACCTTCTGCTCGAAGTCCTGATAGGCGACGTTGCGGCTGGAGATGGCCCCTTCGTAGTCAAGCTGGGCGTCATAGAGGTTTCCCTCCGCCGATTCCAGCGCCTCGATGTAGGGGATCAGGGCGTCCGGCGTGTAATTGTCGCGGTGCTGCAGGAGGGTGTTGTAGCGCTCAAGCAGGCTGTCGTACTGGGTCTGGAGCGAGGTGAGGTAGCTGTCGTTCTGGATATCGGCAAGCTGGCTCTTGGCGCGGTCCAGCGCCTCCGCCGCTTTCTGAACCTCCGGATCGTCCCAAATGCTGGACGTTGTCGTGTCCGACGAGCCGGATGTGCTGCCGGAGGAGCCGCCGGAATCTTCGACAAGCTCCTCTTCAATGAGAAGATCGTCGCCGTACTCATTGCCGCTGTAGGAGCTGCCGTAATATACGCGGTCAAATTCCGCCTGTGCCTGGTCAACGCGCGCCCAGGCTTCGTCCAGACGCACGTCGTAAGACGCTTTTGCGTCACTGAGCTGGGCAGAAATGGTTTTCAGTTCGTTCTCGACCCGCTGAATCTCGGCATTGGTCGCCTGAACGTCTGCTGCGGCGTCGCGCGAGAGGGCGAGGTCATAGGCCTCGGCGGCACGGTTGCGGGCCTGCTCGGCGCGCACCATTCTCTCGTAGGCGCTGTCTACGGCGCGGTCATAGACGCTGCCGTCGTAGGTCGGGGCGTTCGCGGCCTGACGCTGGTAGTCATACTGCAAACTTCTGAGGGTGTTCTTTGCCTGCTCCAGGGCGGTCTCGTCCCCTTCGCCGAGGACGAAGAGCACGTCGCCCGCGTTGACCTCCTGCCCCACCTTGACCATGACGGAACGGATCGTGCGGGTGTCCTTGGCCTTGACCTGGTGCTTGCCGGTGGCGGTGACAACGCCGCTGCCCCTGACCTTGGCGACGATGGAACCGCTGCTGACGGCCGCGGTGGCGACCTCCGGCAGGCTGTGGTTCATGATCGTATTGGAGAAAAAGGTCAGCACAAGCAGCACCGCCAGAAAGATAATGGCGGCGTCCTTGACCCATTCACGTTTTTTTACAGTGGTTTCCATGGTTCACCTCAGATAACAGGAGGTTGGTGATGCGGCGGCAGGCTTTTCCCGCCTTGCCGCTTTGCCGTTCCCGGGCCTGTTTCACGACGGCCCGCCAACGGCGCGGCTGCGGATAAGCAAGCCTGCCTGCATCCGCCCCCGGCGGCGGCAGGCTTGCTTATCCCTTAACGCTGCCGGAGTTTGCGATGCCTTCGACGAGGTATTCCTCGCCGTGGAGGAAGAGCAGCAGGGACGGGATCATGTAGACCGTGGCCATGGCGAAGGCAAGGCCGATCTCCCCGGTGTTGACCTGGGAGAGAAAGACGCTCAGCGGCTGGGCGTCCGCGTCCTGCAGGAGGATGAGCGGCTGCTCGACCATGTTCCAGTAGTCGATGAAGACCAGGATCGCAATGGAGTAGAGCGCCGAGCGGCACTGGGGCAGACACACGCGCGTGAAGATCTCCCACTCCCCCGCGCCGTCGACCTTGGCGGCCTCGATAAGAGAATAGGGAATGCGGCGCATGAACTTGGTCAGAAGAAAGACCGAGAAGGGCGCGAAGATGCCGGGCAGGATAATGGCCCAGGGCTTATTGAGGATGCCGAGCCATTCGCTGATGAGATAGTTCGGCACCAGCGTCACCTGATAGGGCATGAGCATCAGGATAACATAGAAGAAAAAGATGCCGCTGCGGATCTTTCCGCGCCAGCGTGTGAAGCTGTAGGCCGCGACGGAGGCGATGGCCACCTGGAAAATCACGATGGGCACCACCAGGATGATGCTGTTCCAGAGCTTCAGAAGATATTCCGGGGACTTGATGAGTCCCGTTATGTACTGGGAGAGCGTGACCTTGTCCGGAATGAACTTGAGGTTCACAGTCTTGGACACGAAGCCGCCGGAGGTGGTGGAGAAGACCATGCCGTAATTGGACTTGATCTCCGCCTCGGACATGAAGGAGTTGGTGATGGTCAGCACCGTCGGCAGCAGGAAGAGCACGGAGAAAACGAGGCAGAGCACAAACATGGCCGCGCGGCCGAAATAGTGCTGCTTTCTTCCCCGGCGCGGGGTTTTTTCTCTCATCCCTCCACATCCTTTCCGAAGGCGTCCTCGATCTTAAAGAGCAGGGCGATGATCACGACCATCACGAGCGCCATCACGACCGCCGCCGCCGAGAGCTTCTGGTAGTCCAGGGAGCGGAAGGTGTTGTTCATGAAGTGCTGGAGCATGTAGAGGCTTTCATAGGGGTAGTCCCCCGTCAGCAGGTACACCTCACGGAAGACCTTGAAGGAGTTGATGAGGGAAAGGATCGTCACAAACAGCACCGTCGGCGAGAGATAGCGGAGCTTGATGTTGAAAAACTTATAAAAGGGCGAGGCGCCCTCCACGCTTGCGACCTCCAAAAGCTCCTTCGGGATATTGGCAAGGCCCGACATGAAGAGGATCATGTTGTAGCCGAGGTTTTTCCACAGAAACAGCAGCAGCACCACGATCATGCTGTATTCGGACTGGAGCCAGTCGATGCGTTTGGCCCCAAAGAGCATCAGAAACTGATTGACCGTGCCGTTGTAGTTAAAGAGCACCTGCCAGATCAGCACCACCGAGGCCACCGGCACCATCATGGGGCTGAGAAAAAAGGTGCGGAAATGACTCTTCATCGGGATGCGGCACTCCAGCATCAATGCCAGCACGATGGCCAGCACCACCGCGAGCGGCACCGCCATGGCCGAAAACTTCAGCGTGTTCATGGAGGCCATCTTGAAGGCGGAATTCTGGAACAGGCGTTTGAAGTTTTCCAGGAAGATAAAGTTCCGGGAGGCCACGCCGTCGATCATCGAATAGTAGACCACCACGCCGAAGGGCAGGATGAAAAACACGCCCACGCCCAGCAGGCTCGGCATCAAAAAGCACAGGCTGCGCAGAAAGTCGGCCCGCCTCTTTTTTCTGATTTCCTTTCTCTTGTCCATGCCGCGCCTTTCAGCTTCCTTTTGGTCATATTGCGGTCAACATAAAAACATCTAATGAATTATAGCACAGCTATTGTCCGATTGCAAGAAATAGCCCCGGCAAAATTGTCGGGGCTGAGTCAAATTACCGCTGTTCGTTTACGTAGATGTTGGCCTTGCTCTGCACGAGCTTTGCGACCTCCTCGGCGGTCTTCTGACCGGCGAAGAAGGGGGCGGCCTGCTCCTTAACGATGTCGAGGATGGCCTGGTCGTAGTCGGCGACCTTGGTGGTGGTCAGGATCAGCTCGCGGATCTGCTGCACCTGATCCTCGGTGAGGGCGTAGATCTCCTCAGTCTTCTGGGTGTCCTTGTTCCAGACGGTGGAGCGCACGACGGGGATCTTCTCGCCGGCGTCGTCCAGGAGGTACTGGCCCTCGGCGTTCTTCTGGTACTGCACAGTGCTGGCCTCCTCGGCCTTGGCGTCAAAGACGTCGAGTCTGCTCGGCAGGGAGTAGACGTTGCTGGTCTGGTAGTCCTTGGTGAAGAAGGTGCGCAGGAACTGCCAGGCGGCGTCCTTGTACGGGCTCTTGCTGCTCAGGGCGTAGCCGGAGTCGCCGGCGAAGCTGATCATGTTGCCGGTGCCGTGCGCGGTGGGGTAGCCGATATAGGTGACCTTGCCGCCCATGAACTGGGTGTAATTATTATAGAAGATATCGTCGATGCTGTAGGCGCTGGTCTGCACGAGCATCTGCTTGCCCTGGGCAAGGCGCTCCTCGGTGCTCTCCTCGCGCGACCAGTCGAAGTTGGCCCAGTCAAACTCGGAGGGGAAGGAGTTTGCGAAGTTCAGCAGACGGATGAAGTCCGGGCTGTCAAAGCGCACGGTGCCGGTGCCCCAGTCCACATAGTCGGTCATGTCGAGAGCCAGGCAGGTGGAGAGGATGCTGTCACGGGTGACGTACTGGTCAAAGGCGGTGCAGCCGTCGGGCATGGAGGCCAGGGCGGCGTTAAACTCATCGTAGGTCCAGCCGGGCTCGTCGCCGACGACGGCGGCAGCGCCCAGGGCGGAGCTGATGAAGAAGCTGGAGACCGTGGAGCAGAGCTTGCCGTCGACCTCCATGGCCTGCAGGACGTTCGGGAAGAAATCGCTGCGCTGCAGTTCGGTATCCGCGTCGATGTAGGGGTACAGATCCTCCAGGATGCCCTTGTTGGCGAGCTGGCGGTAGTTCAGGCCGCTCAGGCACAGGATGTCGGGGACGTTGCCGGAGAGGATCTCGGTGTTGAGCTTGGTCGCGCCGATGCTGTTGCCGTTGGCGTCCATGCCGTACTCGGAGTAATCGGTGACCTCGATGCGGTACTGGTCGTTGTGGCGGTTGAAGTCGATGATCAGATCCTGGACGTTGTAGTCAAGGCTCATGACCGCGAGGCTGATGGGCTGCTTGTGGGGCACGCTGTCATAGGGCACCTGCTTGACGGTGACAAGCTCGGTGCTGTACTTGCGGGTCTTCATGTCGTACTTGGTGATGACGCCGGTCACAACGCCGTCGTCGGAGACGTCCAGGACGTTGATGTTGTTGCCGTTGACGTCGCAGCTGATCCAGTTGAAGAGCTTGGTGGGCTCCGCGTCGCCGAGCTTGCAGCCGTAGAAGTAGGCGCCGTTGGTGTAGTAGAAATCGTAATCCTTGTTGCCGCGGACGGTATTGTACGCCTCAACGTTCATCGCCACGCCGTCGATGAGCTTGCCGGTGTCGGTATCGAGGATGCTGACGAGGTTTTCGTCCCCGCTGGTGGAGACGGCGATGCGCCCGTCGGGCAGCTTGATCATGCCGTTGATGTAGCCGTTGACCGTGATCTCATAGGCGTCCTGCCCGTCAAGGCCGATGGCGCGCAGGCCCTGGCCGGTGGAGACAATGACGTTGCCCTTGTCGTCAAGCGCCATGTTGTACGCGTCAAGCCAGGCGTCGGCGGGCACGTCGATGTGCGCGCTCGTCAGCTCATTGCCGTTGCGGTCGAAGGAGCGGATGTAGTAGTCCTGCGTAAAGCGCTGGTTCTGGAAGTACTCCTCGCTGTACATGGCGTAGTTGCCGTCGCCCTCGTTCCAGGAGGCGTAGGCCATCTCCAGGGTCACAAAGCCCTCGGGGGTAAAGCAGATGCCGCTCATGTCGCTGCCGGAGTAGTATTCCTTGACGCCCTTGTCGTTCTGGGGGGCGTCGACAGCCTTGTAGTTGTCGAGCTTGGTGACCTTGCCGTCCTTATCCATGTAGTAAAGGAAGGTCTCGTAAACGTCGTACTGGCCCTCATACTGGGGCTTTACGCCCTCGGGGATGGCCTCGCCGACCTTTTCCCAGCTGCTGTAATAGATGCCGTCGTCGCTGTAGCTGCGGATGGTGACAAAATCCGTGCTGTCGTCGAGCAGCTTCTTGAACTCGGATACATACACCATCTCGGGCGCGGCGCTCTCCGTCGGCGCGGGAGAGGCGGTGCCGGCGGTCGACGAGCCGGAGCTGCCGCAGGCCGCGAGGGACAGGGCCATGGCCAGCGCCAGAAGCAGGCATACGATGTTTTTCATTTTCATATCGGAATCCTCCTGTGTGATACAATGCCCAAAAGGGCCGCTCTTTTTCACGCGGGTCATTATAGCATAGCATTCTTAAAAAGTGTCTTAAGCTTTCTTAAACCGATTGTCAGTTTTCGTCTTCCGTGTTAAAATACCCGCGAGGTGATAACTTTGGACGAACGCTCACACATTCTGATCGTTGACGATGATCCCGATATCCGCAAGGTTTTATATATGCTGCTGCGGGACGAGTACGAGGTGGCCGAGGCTTCAGACGGCGCCGCCGCCGTGCGCTATATGGAGGCGCACCCCGAGACCGACCTTGTGGTGCTGGACGTGATGATGCCCGGCATGGACGGCTTTGAGGCCTGCGACCGCATCCGCGCGCTCTCAAACGTGCCCATCCTCTTTCTCACGGCGAAATCCGCCGAGGCCGACCGGCTCTCCGCCTACCGCAGCGGGGGCGACGATTTTCTGTCCAAGCCCTTCTCCCAGGGCGAATTTCTGGCGAAGGTCTCTTCCCTGCTGCGCCGCTACAAGCAGTACCGCGGCAAGCCCGCCTCCGCCCTCACGCTCGAGGGGCTGGAGGTCGATCTCGCGGGGCGCAGCGTGAAGTCCAACGGCAAGGACGTCACGCTGACCGACACGGAGTTTGCCATCCTGGAGCACCTGCTCAAAAACCGGGGCAAGACCGTCACCGCCGCCGACATGTACGAGGCCGTGTGGAAGGAGCGCTTCCTGCCCGGCTCGGGCAACACGGTGATGGTGCATGTGCTGAACCTGCGCCGGAAGATCGAGGAGAACCCCTCCAACCCGCGCATCATCCGCACCGTATGGGGAAAGGGCTATCAAATTGATTAAGCAGACGAAGCCCCGCTCCCTGCGCGGGCAGGTGCTGCGGGTCGCGGTGGTGGGACTGGTCGTCGGGGCGCTCATTTTTCTCGCGCTCTCGGAGCTTGGGGCGCTGCTGATCCGGGACAAGTACATGAGCCCGGAGAGCGTCAGCCGCCGCAAGTCGCAGATCTATGCCGCGTTCAGCTCCTACGTCTCCTCCCAGGGCGTCAGCGGCAGGGATACCGCCGCGCTCGCCCGCTGGACGGCCTCGCACGAGTATGTGACGATCTATCTTTTCAGCACCGGGCGCGAGCAGCAGCTCTACACCGGCGGCAGGCTCGAGCCCGCCATGGGCGGGTACGATCCGCAGGTGCACGGCAGGCTCTACCCCATCCGCTTTGCCGACGGGCTTTATCAGGTGGCCATCGGGGACAACTCCCAGATCCGTCAAAAGCAGATCGTGAACATTGTCTCCTTCACCATTGCGGGCGTGTGCTATCTGCTGCTTTTCATGTGGTACACCGGGCGGCTCACCCGGCGCATCATCAGCCTCTCGAAAGAGGCGGCGGCGGTCACCGCCGGGGATCTTGAGCGCGTGATCGTCTCCCCCGGGGAGGATGAGCTCAGTCAACTTGCCGACTCCGTGGATGAGATGCGCCGCTCGGTCATCGAGCGCATGGGCAACGAGAAGCGCGCCTGGGAGGCCAATACCGAGCTCATCACCGCCATCTCCCACGATATCCGCACGCCTATGACCGCCCTCATCGGCTACCTCGGCCTTCTGTGCAACGAGACGGGCGACGAGAAGACGCGCGCGCAGCTCGCATCCTCGGCCTATGTCAAGGCGATGGAGCTCAAGGATCTGACCGACCAGCTCTTCCGCTATTTCCTCGTCTACGGCAAGGCGGAGCTCGACATGGAGCGTGAGCGCTTCGACGCGCGGCTGCTGCTGGAGCAGCTTTTGGGCGAGATGGAATTTGACCTTTCGGACGCGGGCTTTACCCTGGAGCGCCGCGACTTCGAGGGCGAGTGCTTTATCACGGTCGATCCCCTCTTTCTCAAGCGGGTGCTGGATAACCTGGTGTCGAACATCAAAAAATACGCCGAGCCGAGCCGCCCCGTCATGGTCGTTTCGGATCTTGAGGACAGAAAGCTCACGCTCTGCGTATCGAACACGGTGGCGGCGCAGCACTCTCTCAAGGACAGCACGAAGATCGGGCTTCGCACCTGCGAGAAGATCATGACCGCCCTCGGCGGCAGCTTCAAGACCACAAACGACGGCGAACACTTCGCCGCGGAACTGAGTCTTCCGACAGAGAGCACGGAGGCATGAGAGCATGCCTCCGTGTTTTTTCTTTTGGTGATGTGTTATGGTATATTGCGCCGCGCAAATTGATATACTATGTATTGAAAATTGCTTCATAATGATGTAAAATAGATGCAGAAAGGAGCTGATTGCTATGACGACTGTCAGCCTGCGCCTGGATGATGAGCTGAAAAAAGGGCTCGATCAGATGTGCGCGGAAATGGGGATGAGCCTGACCACGTTTTTTACCATCTATGCCAAGCGGGCTCTCCGCGAGCGGAGAATACCTTTTGAAATCAACGCCCCTGCGCCTGCGATTGACCCGGAAAGTCTGAATTGGAACAAGATCCGTGAGAAAACGCTGGAAGCAGAACATATCAACGGTACGGATTCCGGGATCCCATTGGAAGAGTTTCTAAAGGAAACGGAGGACATGGTTCGTGCAGCGATATAAGGTTCGTGTTCTGCCCGCCGCGCAAAAGAACGTAAGGGAAATTTTACGCTTTCTTGCCGCTTTATCCGGTGATACGGCGCGGCTGTATCAGGAACTGTTTGCCGCCGCATTTCGTTCTCTCTCGGAGATGCCCATGCGGCACCCACCCGCCAGGGATGCGTACATGGCAGAGCAGGGATACCGATTTCTGGTGGCGCGAAATTACCTTGTTTTCTTTCTCGTCTCCGGCGATACGGTGCAGATTACCCATATCATTGACGGCAGAAACGATTACCTGTGAGCAAAGGTCGTGTCTCGTTGGGCACAGTTATTCCCGGCGGTATCGGTTCGATCCCTCCGGCCTTCGGCCACCTCCCTTTTTCCAAAGGGAGGTAAAGGCAAGGCGCCGCGGGGTGGACGGTCTTATACCTCCCTCCTTGAGGGAGGTGGCATCCGGCTTGCCTCCCTCAAGCCGGATGACGGAGGGAGTCAACGTGCGTCCTTCTGAGCGCTCAATGCGCCGGGGACGACTCCCTCAGTCACAGCGCGGCCATACACGCGCTGTGACAGCTCCCTCAGAGAGGGAGCTAAAGTGTGCAAAACGGGCGCGGTAACCCACAAATCGGGTATACTGCGCCCGTGATTCTGTTTATTCCACTTCCTTCGCCGGGGTGCACACGATGTTCAGCAGGATCTCCACCGCCTTATCCATATCCTCGGCGGTGATATGCTCATAGGGGCCGTGGAAGGCCGCGCCCCCGGTGCCGAGGTTCGGGCACGGCAGCCCCATGAAGCTCAGGCGCGCCCCGTCCGTGCCGCCGCGCACGGGTCTGCGCACCGGCTTGAGCCCGGCAAGGCGGATGGCCTTTTCCGCGCGGTGGATGATCTCCATGTGTCCGTTCAGGATCTCCGCCATGTTGCGGTACTGCTCCTGGATGGTGAGCTCGACCGTGCCGTCGCCGTACTCTTTGTTGAGCTCCAGCGCGATCTGCCTCAGTCTCTCGCAGCGGGCGGCAAAGCGCTCGGCGTCATGGTCGCGGATGATGTATTTGAGCTCCGCCGCGCTCACGTCGCCGGACATGTCGGTCAGGTGATAAAAGCCCTCGTAGTCCTCCGTGCGGGCCGGGATCTCCCCCGCCGGGAGCATGGCGTTGAAGCGCATGGCCAGCAGCGACGCATTCACCATCACGTCCTTGGCAGAGCCGGGATGAACGCTCCTGCCCTTGATTTTGACCGTCGCCGCGGCGGCGTTGAAGGTCTCGTAATTGATCTCCTCCACCGGGCCGCCGTCCACCGTGTAGGCAAAGTTTGCCCCAAAGCGGATAAAGTCGAGCAGCGCCGCCCCGTGGCCGATCTCCTCATCCGGCGTAAAGCAGACCGCCACGGCACAGTGCGGCCTGTCCCCCTTGAGAAGCTCTTCGCAGGCGGTCATGATCTCGGCCACGCCCGCCTTGTCGTCCGCGCCGAGCAGGGTGGTGCCGTCGGTGGTGATGAGGGTCTTGCCCGCGTGATCTTTGAGATCGGGAAACTCCTCAGGGCTCAGCGTAAGCCCGCTCTTGCCGAGGGGCAGGGCCTGCCCGTCATAGTTTTTGATGAGGCGCGGCTTCACCCCCGTGCCGGAAAAGTCCGGAGCCGTGTCGATGTGCGCGATCAGGCCGATCATCGGCTCCGCCTTCATCTCCGGGCTCGGCGGCAGAAAGCCGTAGGTATAAGACCGGGGATCGGTGAAGACCCGCTTCATGCCCAGATCCTTCATCTCATTGCGCAAAAGCCAGGCAAAGGCGTACTGCTTTTCCGTGCTGGGCGTGCCCGTGCCGTTTTCGTCGCTCTGCGTGTCCACTGCCGCATAGCGCAGCAGGCGTTCATAAGCTCTCATACAAATCCTTCTTTACTATAAATGCAGTCCAGTTTTTTGGACAGCGAATATGCTATTATACAAGCAAGGAAAGAGATGAAATTCAATCGTCGCGCAGCGACGCCATAACTTCACTCTTCACTCTTCACTTTATTTATAGAGTTCCGCCGTGACAAACAGCCTCCCCTTGCGGGAGCTGCCGCCGATCTCGACGACGCGGCCTTTTCCCGCGCCGCGCAGGCTAAGTACGTCCCCCTCCGAAACCTGCGCGTCCGGCTTGAGGCATTCGCTGTAATTGAGGCTCAGCGCCCCGAGGGCGATCTGCCGCGCCGTCTCCGTGCGCGAGAGGTGGAAAAGCCCCGCCGCCACCGCGTCGACGCGCGGACTCATGACGGTGAAGCGGCGCTCTTCGCTCTGCTTTTCCCGCTGCGGGATCTCGTCGAGCGCGATCTGCTGCGCCTTTACGCCGAAGCGCCCCACCTTGTCGATGCTGAGCAGGTGGCGCAGGACGCTCGGTTGACATAATACGATAGCCTCCGATCCGTCGACCCGGATGTCACCGACCCACTCGCGCCCGACCCCCATGCCGAGGATGGCGCCCATGTAGTCCCGGTGACCGGGGCTGCCGAACGCGGCGGTGAGGCGCAGGGCGCAGATATGCTCCCCCACGTCCGGGTCTTCGCCCTCCATCCAATCCGGCAGGAAAAAGGCCATGGTGCGCTCGGCGTCCGGATAACCGCCGGAAAACACCATCGAAGAAGCGCGCAGGGCGGGGTCATGCTCCAGGGCGTAGCGCTCCGCCGGGGTGAGAAAACCGGTGTTCGTGGGCGTCCCCTTCTGCTCGCAGCGGCGGGCCAGGTCGCGGGCGCGTTTAAGGATCTCTTCGTTTTCCATCGCTTACCTTCGTTTTATGGGCGTTAAAGTTCGTGCGCCGGAGTACCTCTTCGATCTGGGAGAGCGCCCACTCCACCTCGCCCTTGAATTCACCCGAGGAGCAGCGCAGCACCCCGGAGCGCAGGGCCGAGAGGCGGATGAGGTTGTCGCTCGTCACGACGCGCACGGCGTAGTTCTTGCCGATCTCGTCCACAATGCGCTCGATGTAGGCGTCGCCGGTCTCCCCGTCCTTCGTGAAGGCCACGGCGATATTGTGGTAGTCCGTGCGGGAGCCGGGGTTTCCCGGGGTGCGGAAGCCATCGAACACCAGCACGATCTTCGCGCCGGTGAAGCCCGCGTAGTCCGAGAGAATGTCCATGAGCCGCTCCCGCGCGAGATCGAGCCGCTCGGCCGCGAGTGCCTTGAGCTCGTCCCAGGCGAAGATGAGGTTGTAGCCGTCGACGATGATATGCTCTTTTCGCGGGGCGATCTGCGAGACCTCGGTCACGGCGGCGTTTACCTGCCGCGCGCGGTATTCGGGGCGGCGGATGGGGCCGAACTCCCGCTCCATGATGGCCTCCAGCTCCCGCTCGTCGATATTGAAGCTGCGAAGCCGGGGCGCGGCCTGGACTGTCGGCTCCTCGCGCCTGGGCTTGAGGACGCTCTCAAGGTGCATGTAATCCGCGACCTCCCTCCAGCGCACGTTCATCCCCGCGCCGTGGGCGCAGAAGACGGAGTCGGCGGGGTTTTCCTCGTCCCGCTCCGGGTCGTAGCCGATTTCCTCCACGATGCGCTTCTGCTCGGTGCAGGGCCGGTAGCCGCAGGGCGTGAGACTCAGGCGGCCCCGCCCGTGGGAGTAGGCCAGCAGCTCTTCCATGTAATTGCCGAGCTTCGCCGCCGGGGCCGAACCCTCGAGGCGCAGGTACTCGCCCCGCTCCTCGGGAGAGGAAAAGACGCCGTTCATGGCGCGCACGTCGCTGATGGCGCGGCCGATCTGTTCGGCAGGCACCTCCAGCGCGAAGCTGTACCAGGGCTCGAGCAGCACGCTCTCCGCCTGCATGAGTCCCTGCCGCACGGCGCGGTAGGTGGCCTGGCGGAAGTCCCCGCCCTCGGTATGCTTGACGTGGGCGCGCCCCGCGGCAAGGCTGATGCGCATGTCGGTAATGGGCGCGCCGGTGAGCACGCCCCGGTGCTGCTTTTCCGCAAGGTGCGTGAGGATCAGGCGCTGCCAGTTGCGATCCAGCGCGTCCTCGGGACAGATGCTGTCAAAGCTCAGCCCGCTCCCGGCGGGCAGGGGCTCGAGCAGCAAATGCACCTCGGCATAATGGCGCAGGGGCTCAAAATGCCCCACGCCCTCGACAGTGTTCTTGATCGTTTCTCTATACAGGATGCGCCCCGTGTCAAGCTCAAGCTCGGTATCGAAGCGCTCCTTCACCAGACTTTTGAAAATTTCGGCCTGCACCCGGCCCATAAGCTGTACGCTGATCTCGCGCGCATGGGGATCCCAGAGGACGTGAAGCTGCGGATCCTCCTGATCCAGCTGCATGAGCTTCGGCAGCAGCACCATCGGGTCTGTCCCCTTTTCAAGGCGCAGGCGGTAGCTCATCACCGGCTCCAATACCGCGGCCTCCGCGTCAGACGCCGCGCCCAGCCCCTGTCCGGGTCTTGTCCCGCTCAGGCCGAGGGCCGCGCAGACCCAGCCCGCTGTGACCTCTTCGGCCGTGTCGTACTTTATGCCGGAGTAGATGCGAAGCTGGCTGATCTTTTCCTCTATCGTCTCCCCGGCGGCGTCGGCATAGCGCAGGAGGCTGCGCACCCGGAGGCTCCCGCCCGTGACCTTCAGCCAGGTCAGGCGGTTTCCCTGGGCGTCGCGGGAAATTTTATACACGCGGGCGGAAAACTCCGGCCCGTACGCGGGCTTCGGCGCATAGAGGGAGAGCGCGTCCAGAAATTCGCCCACGCCCTCGGTCTTCAAGCCGGAGCCGAAAAAGCAGGGGCAGAGCCGCCTGTCGGCGATGAGGGCGCGGATCGTCTCCGTCCCGACCGAGCCGTTTTCCAGGTATTCCTCCATGGCCCCCTCGTCACACAGGGCGAGGTTTTCGTGCAGCGTGTCGGGATCTGAGCCGAAATCGACGCAGCGCCCGGTGAGGCGGGCTGTGAGCTCGGCCATGATGGCCTCGCGTCCCGGGCCGGGCAGATCCATCTTGGTCACGAACACGAAGGTCGGCACCCCGTAGCGCTCCAGGAGCTTCCAGAGCGTCTCGGTGTGCGCCTGCACGCCGTCCGTGCCGCTGATGACCAGCACCGCCGCGTCTAAAACGCGCAGCGTCCTCTCTGCCTCGGCAGAGAAATCCACATGGCCCGGGGTGTCCAGCAGGGTCAGGCTCCCATCCCCCAGGGGCATGAGCGCCTGCTTGGAGAAGATGGTGATGCCCCGTTGCCGCTCCAGGCTGTGGGTATCGAGGAAGCTGTCGCGGTGGTCGACCCTTCCCAGCGTTTTCAGTTTTCCCGAGAGATAGAGCATGGCCTCGGACAAGGTGGTCTTGCCCGCGTCCACATGGGCCAGGATGCCCAGAACGGTGTTCATCTTATTCATACGGCTGCATTTTACCAGCTTTTTCCCAAAGAATCAATCGTGAATCCGCCGAATACAGCGGTGTTATGTAACCTTTTGCACATTGCATGCAAAAGGAAATACAATTTTCTGAAACTTTGTCTATTATTTTTGTAAAAACCATGTTATAATTATAGGGTATATTGCAATCTCATTTTTGAATCTGTTTCTTACTTTCAATAAAGGGGTACACAGCACATGAAAAAGATTCTCGTGTTGGAGGATGAGTCCAATATTCGCAGCTTTGTGGTCATCAACCTGCGCCGCAGCGGCTTTGAGCCGATCGAGGCCGCGGACGGGGAAGAGGCCCTGGAGAAGCTGAAGGTCAATCCCGACATCTGCCTGGCCCTGCTGGACGTGATGCTGCCGGATATCGACGGGTTTGAGGTCTGCCGCCGTATCCGCGCCTCCGGCTCCAAGATGGGCATTATCATGCTCACGGCGAAAAACCAGGAGATCGACAAGGTCACCGGCCTCATGACCGGGGCGGACGACTATGTCACCAAGCCCTTCTCCCCTGCCGAGCTCACCGCGCGCGTCGACGCGCTGATCCGCCGCCTGGGCGTGGACGAGGACGAGAAGTCCTCCGCCGAGATCGTGAGCGGCCCCTTCCTTCTGAACACCCGCAACCGCACCCTGGAAAAGAACGGGCAGCGCCTCAAGCTCACGCAGATCGAATACATGCTCATCAAGCTCTTCATGGAAAATCCCGGCAAGGCCATGAGCCGCGAGGATATCCTCACCGCCGTCTGGGGCAGCGACTTCTCGGGCGAACTCAAAACCGTGGACGTGAACATCCGGAGACTGCGCATCAAGATCGAGGACGACCCCACCGAGCCGGAGTACCTCACGACGGTCTGGGGATACGGGTACAAGTGGGGATACTGAAATCAAATGAACGGCAAGGACGTTCACTTGAGATTTGATTTCTTTTTCGCATTCGCGAAAAACTCTGCGAGGCTTTGCCGCGCAATCATCATTAGGAAGTACACTACATGTTTGGCAATTTACGGACACAACTGCTGCTGTCGAGCATTGCGGCGCTGGCGCTGCTGCTGATGGGCACCTGGGCCTCCAGTCACGGGCTGATGGGCTGGTCCACGGCGATCTACATTGCCGTGTGCGCCTACGTCATCGCCGTCAACATCTGGTTCTGGTACTGCGTGGCGGCCCCGCTCGGAAAGCTGCGCGACTTTGCAAAGCGCATCTCCTCCGGCAGCTACGGCATCAAGACCGAGGAATTTGAGGTGGACGAGATCGGCTACCTCGCCGAGGAGATCAACGCCATCTCCGAGAAGACCGCCCTCGCCGAGAAGACCAGGACCGAGTTTATCTCCCAGGTCTCGCACGAGCTGCGCACCCCCCTCACCGCCATCACCGGCTGGGCCGAGACCATCGCCTACGACCCTGCGGTGCAGGGCGACTCGCTCAAAGGCATCCAGATCATCTCCAAGGAGGCCGAGCGCCTGACCAATATGGTCAAGGAGCTTTTGGAGTTCACCCGCATTCAGGACGGGCGCTTCAACCTGCGCATCGAGCTCATTGACATCGCGGCCGAGCTTGAGGACGCGCTCTTTACATACGGGGAACTGATGAAATCCGCCGGGATGAAGGTCAAGTATTCCGGCCCGCAGAGCGAGATCCCGCTCATCCCCGCCGATTCCGAACGGCTCAAGCAGGTGTTTTTGAACCTCCTGGACAACGCCATGAAGCACGGCGGAGACGGCGGCAGGATCGACGTCTCCCTCCGGCAGGAGGACGGGCATGTGCGCATCAACGTGCGCGACTACGGCCACGGCATCCCGGAGGCGGAGCTTCCCCACGTGAAGGAAAAGTTTTACAAGGGCAGCTCCAAAAACCGCGGCACCGGTATCGGCCTTGCCGTGTGCGACGAGATCGTCACCCGCCACGGCGGCACGCTCACCGTGTCCAACGCCCCCGGCAAGGAGGGCGGCTGTCTTGTATCCGTGACGCTGCCGCTCAGCAGCGCGAAACAGTAAGCAACCGGCATTTGTTTTTTATTGTATCTGCAGAGGAGAATCCAAGTTGAAAAATCCCAATTCCTGCAACTTCAAAACCTCCATCGGCGGTCAGGCCCTCATCGAAGGCATCCTGATGCGCGGCCCGCAGAAGCAGGCCATCGTCTGCCGCACGAAGGACGGGCTCGTGGAAAAGATCGACGAGCTCAAATTCATCAAAGATCGTTACCCCATCCTGGGCTGGCCGCTGATCCGCGGCTGCGCCATCTTCCTCAGCTCCATGATCAACGGCATGCAGGCCCTGACCTACTCGGCAAGCCTTGTGCCCATCGAGGAGCAGGGCGAGCCAGACAAGGTGGATCAGTGGATCGAAAAGCATTTTTCCGAGGAAAAGGCCAAGAACATCATCATCGGCGTGGCGGTCGTGCTCGGCATCGCACTGAGTCTGTTCCTGTTCATCTTCCTGCCCGCCTTTATCGTCGGCCTCATCAAGCCCCTGACGGAGAGCCTTTTCATCCGCAACATTGCCGAGGGTGTGACCCGTGTGGCGATCCTGCTTGCCTATATGAAGCTTGTCACCTTCACCCCGGACGTCAAGCGCCTCTTCTCCTACCACGGGGCCGAGCACAAGACCATCTTCTGCTACGAACACGGCAAGGAGCTGACCGTCGAGAACGTGCGGCCCGAATCCCGCTTCCACCCCCGCTGCGGCACCAGCTTCCTGCTGGTCGTGGTGGTGGTGAGCATCCTGGTAAACTCCGTGGTGCGCGTACAGAACACCTTCGGGCGCATGGGCTTTCACCTGCTGCTGCTGCCGCTTGTGGTCGGCATCAGCTATGAGATCAACCGCTGGTGCGGTCTGCATGACAACTGGCTGTCCGCCGCGCTCTCCGCGCCGGGCAAGTGGCTGCAGCGCATCACCACCAACGAGCCGGACGACAGCATGATCGAGTGCGCCATCCGCGCGCTCCAGCTTGTGATCCCGGAAAAAGAGGGCAGCGACGCCTGGGGGAGCTGACGGATTTTGAAAACCTATAACGAGCTTTACATCAACACCCGCAATACGCTCAAGCGCAGCGGGATCGAGGCCTACGCCCTGGAGGCGCGCGTCCTCGTGGCAAGCGCCGCCGGCAAGACCGTGCAGCAGCTTCTGCGGGATCTGAACCTCTACACCACCGCCCCGGTGGAGGCGCTTGTGGCCGAATACACCGAGCGCCGGCTCCAGGGCGAGCCCGTGGCCTACATCACGGGCGACTGGGAGTTTTATGGCCTGCCCATGAAGGTGACGAAGGACGTGCTCATCCCCCGCGCCGACACGGAGCTTCTGGTGGATCTGGTGAAGGCGGCGCTCACCGGCTACAAGATGGACGCGCGCGTTCTGGATCTGTGCTGCGGCAGCGGCTGCATCACCTGCGCCGTGGGGCACGAGCTGCCCGCGACGAAGCTCGTGGCCGTGGATCTGAGTGCGAGCGCCCTGGAGGTCTGCCGCGCGAACGTGAACCTCAACCGTCTCAGCACCCGCGTGATCTGCATGCAGGCGGACGCCACCGCGACGCCGCCGCTCGGGATCGGGAGCTTCGACGTCATCGTCTCCAACCCCCCCTACATCGCCACCGACGAGATCCGGTCGCTCGACCGCTCCGTGAAGGATTACGAGCCGGTCTGGGCCCTCGACGGCGGGGCGGACGGTCTGCGCTTTTACAAGGCCATCATCAAATACTGGAAGACCCTGCTGCGCCCGGACGGGCTGCTGATCTTTGAGGTCGGCGAGGGGCAGGCCGAGGACGTGGCCGACATGCTCATGGCGGCGGGCTTCACCTCCACCTCGATCCACAAGGACGCGCGCGGCGTCGAAAGAGCCGTCGTGGGGAGAATGTGAGACTTGCCTCTCCCCCCTGGGAGAGGTGCCCCAGTGCGCACACTGGGGCGGAGAGGGCTGTCCTCCGACCATCCCCCTCTCAGTCATCGCCATAAATGGCGCTGACAGCTCCCCCAGAGGGGGAGCCAAGTGCACCGTTTTACGAAATACACACCCGCCGCTTCTGCGGCAGATTGGAGAGAGACAATGGCTGAAAAGAAAAAGGTTCCCGCGGTCGTCGCGCCGTCCAATTCTGACAAGAAAAAGGCGCTGGAAACTGCGATCGCCAAGATAGAAAAGGACTACGGCAAGGGCACCATCATGCGCCTCGGCGACGATATCAACGTGAACGTGGAGGCGCTGTCCACCGGGTCTCTGGCCCTGGATCTGGCCCTCGGCATCGGCGGCATCCCCAAGGGGAGAATCGTCGAGATCTACGGCCCCGAGGCCAGCGGTAAGACCACCCTTGCCCTGCATGCCGTCGCCTCCGCGCAGAAGGCGGGGGGCGAGGCGGCCTATATCGACGTGGAGCATGCCCTGGAGCCCGCCTACGCCCGCGCCCTCGGCGTGGACATTGACAGCCTCCTGATCTCCCAGCCGGACACCGGCGAGCAGGCGCTCGACATTGCCGAATCCCTGGTGCGCTCCGGCGCCGTGGACGTGGTGGTGGTCGACTCCGTCGCCGCCCTGATCCCCCGCGTTGAACTGGAGGGCGAGGTCGGCGATACCGTGGTGGGCGCGCTTGCCCGCCTCATGAGCCAGGCCATGCGCAGACTCGCCGGCGCCATCTCCAAGAATAACTGCACCGTCATCTTTATTAACCAGCTTCGCCAGAAGATCGGCGTCATGTACGGAAACCCCGAGACCACCCCCGGCGGACTCGCGCTCAAGTACTACGCGAGTGTCCGCATCGACGTGCGCCGCATCGAGACCCTCAAGGTCAACGGCGAGATGGTCGGCAACCGCACCCGCGCCAAGGTCGTCAAGAACAAGGTCGCGCCCCCCTTCCGTGAGGCGGAGTTCGACATCATGTACGGCGAGGGCATCTCCAAGATCGGCGAGATCGTCGACCTCGGCGTGAAGCTGGAGATCATCGACAAGGCGGGCGCGTGGTTCACCGTCGCCGGCAACCGCATCCAGGGCCGCGACGGCGTGAAGACCTATCTTGCGGAAAACCCCGAGATCTGCGATCAGATCGAGCAGGAGATCCGCGACAATGCCCACAAGCTCATGAGTCCCCAGGCCATGAAGGCAGCTCAGGCCTCCGGCCGCGCTCCCGCCCCCGCGGTGGATGTGAGCGCGGCGGATTTTGAAGAGGACTAAGCGCTTAAAATGCTCATCACTTCCCTCAAGCAGACGTCGCCCGAGCATGTCACCGTGTGCCTCGAAGACGGCGGGGAGATCCGCACGACCCTCGGCGTGGTGACGGAGCTGCGGCTCTTTAGCGGGCGGGATCTGGACCATGATGCGCTCAACCGCCTGCAATCGCAGTCCGGACGCGCGCTGGCACGGGAGAAGGCATTGCAGCTCATCTCCCAGCGGCAGATGTCGCGCAGAGAGCTCGGCAAGAAGCTGAAGGAAAAGGGCTTTGACCCCGAGACCGCCGACTACTGCGTGGACTGGGTCACGGAGCGCGGGCTTCTCAACGAGGAGAGCTACGCCGCCGCCATCGTCCGCCACTATGCCGCCAAGGGCTACGGCGAGAGCCGTGTTCGTCAGGAGCTGCAGCGCCGGGGACTTTCGCGCGAGCTCTGGGAAGACGCCCTTGCCGCCATGCCGGAGGATACCGCGAAGATCGACCGCTTCATCGCCCAGCGCCTCACCGATCCCGACGACCGGGACGCGGTGCGAAAGCTCACCGCCGCGCTCTTTCGCCGGGGCTTCGGCATGGAAGAGATCCGCCGCGCGCTTGAACGTTTTCAAACCTCTTTGGAGGATGCATAAAATGGAAAAAAGCTTTGCAATGATCTCGCTGGGCTGCGCCAAAAACCTGGTCAACAGCGAGCAGATGCTTTATCTGATGAGCGAGGCGGGCTACACCCTGGTGCCCGAACCGGAGGGGGCCGACCTCGTCATCGTCAATACCTGCGGCTTCATCGACGCCGCGAAGAGCGAGGCCATCGACAACATCCTGGAGATGGCGGAGCTCAAAAAGGCCGGGAAGCTCGGCGGCCTGATCGTGACGGGCTGCCTCTCCGAGCGCTACAAGGACTCCATCCTGCAGGAGCTGCCGGAGATCGACGCCGTGCTCGGCGTGGGGAGCTTCAAGGACATCGTGGCCGCGGCCAACGCCGTCATGGAGCGGCGCACCCTCAGTCTCTTCGGCGACCAGAGCGCGCCGGTGGATGAAATTCCCCGCGTGGTCACCACCGGGCCGGGCTGGGCGTATCTGCGGATCGCGGAGGGCTGCAACAACTTCTGCGCCTTCTGCGCCATCCCCTACATCCGGGGCCGCTACCGCTCCCGCAGCATGGAGAACATTCTGGAGGAAGCCCGGGATCTAGCGGCCCACGGGGTGAAGGAGCTCATCGTCATTGCCCAGGACATCACCCGCTACGGCACCGACCTTTACGGGAAACGCTGCCTTGCGGAGCTGTGTCACAAGCTCTCGGAAATTGAGGGCATCGAGTGGCTGCGTCTCCACTACCTCTATGTCGACCAGTTCGACGACGAGCTTATTGACGAGATCGCCTCCAACGACAAGATCGTCAAATACCTGGACATTCCCATCCAGCATATCAACAACGGCATTTTGAAGCGCATGAATCGCCGCGGCACCGGCGAGGATATCCGCAGGCTCTTCAAAACCCTGCGTGAGCGCATCCCCGGCCTTGTCCTGCGCACGAGCCTCATCGCCGGACTCCCCGGCGAGGGGGAGGCGGAGTTTGAAGAGCTGTGCGAATTTCTGCGCGAGGCGCGCATTGAGCGCGTCGGCGTCTTCCCCTTCTCCCCGGAAGAGGGCACGCCCGCCGCGCAGATGGAGCATGCAGACTTTGAAGAGGCCCAGCGCCGCGCCGATCTGATCCTGGAGCTCCAGGCCCCGATGATGGAGGACTTCTGCCGGGGCTTTGTAGGCAAGACCATCGACGTACTGTGCGAGGGCTTTGACGAGGAAAGCGGACTCTGGTACGGGCGCAGCTATGCCGACTCCCCCGACATTGACGGGCAGGTGCTGTTTTCCGGCCCGGGGCGTGAGGGTGAGATGCAGAAGGTTCTGATCGACAGCACGGAGGATGGGCTGCTGTACGGCGCTGTGAAGGAGGGAGATCTGTGAATACGACCGCAAACAAGATCACCATGCTCCGCATTGTGCTGATCCCCGTGTTTCTGGTGCTGGCCTATCTGGATCTGCGCATTCCGGCCGTCATCGTCTTCATCCTCGCAAGCCTCTCGGATCTGCTGGACGGCTATATCGCCCGGCACTACAACCAGGTGTCCAACTTCGGCAAGTTCATGGATCCCCTGGCGGATAAAATGCTGGTGCTCTCGGCCATGTGCTTTCTGGTCGAGCGCGGGCAGATGCCCGGCTGGGCCGTGGCGATCATCCTGTTCCGGGAATTCGCCGTGTCCGGCCTGCGCCTGATCGCCGCCGAGCGGCAGCACGTCATCGCCGCCGCCTGGTCCGGCAAGGTCAAGACCACCTGCACGATGATCGGGCTTTGCTTTCTGATCGTCTTTGACCAATTCCCGCAGCTCAACCTGCTTGTCACCGCCGTGATCCTCATCACCACCGTCTATTCTGGCGTGGAATACTTCGCCAGAAACTGGGCGGTATTCAAGGACGCCGATTAAGGCAACATCGCCCAGCGTTGACCTCCCTTTGGAAAAAGGGAGGTGGCCCGAACGGGCCGGAGGGATCGATTTTTCTGTTTTGTGTGATATGCCGTTAAAGCTATGTACAAGACGTTCGATCCCTCAGTCACCGGTTTGCGAACCGGTGACAGCTCCCTTTCGCAAAGGGAGCTTAAAGCTTCATAAAAGGAGTAAGTTCACATGATCCTGTACAATTCCGCCTCTCACAAACGGGAAGAGTTCGTCCCCTATGATCCCAGCCTCGTCAAGATGTACACCTGCGGCCCGACGGTCTACCACTTCGCGCACATCGGCAACCTCCGCTCCTACATCATGGAGGATATTCTGGAGAAGTACCTGCGCTATACGGGCTACAACGTCAAGCGCGTCATGAACATCACGGACGTGGGTCATCTCACCTCCGACGCCGACGAGGGCGAGGACAAGATGCTCAAGGGCGCAAAGCGCGAACACAAGAGTGTGCTGGAGATCGCCCAGTACTATACCGACGCTTTCTTTGACGACTGCGCAAAGCTCAACATCAAGACCCCCGACGTCGTGGAGCCCGCCACCCACTGCATCGACGATTACATCCGCATCATCGAAAAGCTGATGGACACGGGCTACGCCTACTTTGCCGGCGGCAACGTGTACTTTGACACCTCGAAGCTGGAGCGCTACTACGTGTTCAACGACTTCAAGGAGGAGGATCTGAACGTCGGCGTACGCGAGGGCGTGGAAGAGGATCTCAACAAGCGCAACAAGAACGACTTTGTCCTCTGGTTCACCAAGTCCAAGTTTGAGGATCAGGCTCTCAAGTGGGACTCCCCCTGGGGCGTGGGCTATCCCGGCTGGCACATCGAATGCTCCGGCATCTCCATGAAGCATCTGGGCGAGAACATCGACATCCACTGCGGCGGCATCGACAACGCCTTTCCCCACCACACCAACGAAATCGCCCAGTCTGAGGCCTATCTGGGCCATCCCTGGGTGAAATATTGGATGCATGTCCTCCACCTGAACACCACCTCCGGCAAAATGAGCAAGTCCAGCGGTGAGTTTCTGACCGTCTCCCTGCTCGAGCAGAAGGGCTACGATCCCCTCGCCTACCGCTTCTTCTGCCTGCAGAGCCACTATCGCAAGAGCCTGGTGTTCACCTGGGAAAACCTCGATAACGCCCAGGGCGCCTACAACAAGCTCATTGCCCGCGTTGCAGCCCTCAAGCCCGAGGACGGCGAGATCGACGAAGCCGCCTTCAGCGAGCTTGACGCGAAGTTCCGCGCCGCGATGGACAACGACCTCAACTCCTCCCTCGCGGTCACGGCGCTCTATGACGTACTCAAAGCCAAGACCAACGACGCCACCAAGCTCAAGGCCATCGGCGCGTTCGACACCGTGCTGGGGCTGAGCCTTCTGGAGAAGGCCGCCGTCAAGCGCGAGGAACTCAAACGCCAGCAGGTCGTGGCCGGGGAATTCACCATCGTCTCCGAGTCCGGCGAGGCTGACAGTGATGTCGAGGCGAAGATCCGCGCCCGCCAGGACGCCAAGAAGGCCAAGAACTTTGCCGAGGCCGACCGCATCCGCGACGAGCTCAAGGCCGCCGGCATCGAAGTGACCGATATTCCCCACGGGGCCAAGTGGAAGAGAATCTAAGCGTATAGAGATATTGCCAGCGCCGCACGAAACCGTGCGGCGCTGGTTGTTTATGTGATCGACGTCAGCGGGATCTGCACCACGTCCCAGCTTGCGTCGGGGTGGATGGTGATAAGCTCGCCCCCGCGCTGGGCTGTGTCGTTCTCAATGCCCGGCATGGCCAGATAGTCGATGCTCATGCCGTAGGTGAGGCGGACGCCCTTGTATTCCAGCGACATGTTGTTGTAATGATCGTGCCCGCAGAAGGTGCCGGTCGTGCTGCCGAGCGCGAGGATGCGGTCGAAGAGCGAGCTGGGGTAATCCGAGCAGCAGACCTTGTCGATCATGCTCTCCCCGTTTTCGCCGAAGAAGTATTTGACCTCGTCGCTCCCCGCCTCGTAGAGCTCATAGGCCGTGCGGTACTGCTGCAGGGGGATGTGGAAGAAGATCATGGACGGAACAACGCGCCCCGCCTCTTTGTTCAGGCGTTCGACCTGGGAGGCGTACCAGTCCACCTGATCGTCGTGGATATAGTCATAGACGTTGATCCCCTCGCCGGTATAGGCGTTGGAGTCAAGCAGGAAGAGCGCGGTGTTGAGACTGCCGTCGGCGTTTCTTAGCTCGATGAGCTGGTTGTTGCGCCCGGTGATTTCCGGCTGCACATAGGGATAGAGAAGGTTTCCGGAGGTCTTGAAGGAGAGGGATTTGTACACCTCGTTCAGCTCCACGCGGTCCATGGAGGCGATGCTCTCCGTGTCGTGGTTGCCGTAGGTGAAGGCCCAGGGGACGCCGGTGTTGCGCATGAAGGCGGCGAACTGATACACCGGGGCCGAGTTATTGAGGGACATGGACATGATGCCGAGGGGGAAGCACAGATCCCCCGTGACGATCACAAGGTCGGGCCTGGTATGGGAGATCTCCGCATAGCAGGCCTCGAGCGCCTTGACGTCCTTCCAGTAGGAATAGAGGGAGTTGCCGAGGTGGATGTCCGTGAGGTGCAGGATCTTGAAGTCCCCCTCCGCCGCCGTGAGGGTGTAGACGCCGGTCTCGTCGTTATATTCGATGGGGACGGTCGTGCGGCTCACGACCGGGACGGAGTTGATGTAGGGCTGGGTGAACCAGGTGTCGCGGTTCATGAAGGCAAAGGCCAGCACGGCAGCAGCAGCCGAGAGCCAGAGCGCGATGCGGCGGCGGTTGAACACCAGGTTTTTTCTTGTGATGCGCCGTCTGAGCGTCATGTCATAGGCGACCACGAGGATCAGGAACACCATGCCCGCGACGATGAAAAAGTTTGCCGGGTAGAGAAGCCTGCCGCGCAGCACGACGCCCGCCGTCAGGACAGTGCCCCAATAGAGCAGCGAAAACAGTGCCATGGCGAGCAGGTGCCTGTCGGCGCGCTCTTCCATGCCGAGAACGGCATAGCTGCGCACAAGGCGCAGGCCAAGGAGGTTTTTGATCAGCAAATACAGCGGCAGTTGGATCATGAGCATGTTCGTGGACATGTTCTCCGCAAGTTCCGCCGCCTTGGAGTTGCCGAAGAAGTAGAAGCACAGCTCCGCCCCGACAAAGACGGCCAGCGCCGCGACAAAGAGGGCGACGGCGTGCAGCAGCCGCTTCAGGTACAGATCCGACAGCTCGCACACCTTCTGGTAGGCCGGGGCGCTGAGGCTGCGCCCTTCACGCAGTCCGCTTCTGAATTGTCGGTACACGAATCCTGCCCCCGCGAGCAGCAAAAGCGCCAGGACGACGGAGAACGGCAGCTCGGCATTGCGGTGGACAGCGTTGAACACCGCCCAGACGATCTCGCTGATCGCCCCGGTGAGAAGCAGCGCGATCACATAGATCCTGCGCCGCTGGGTGCGAAGCTCCTTTTTCAGCGTGTCCGCGTCCTGCGCTTCGCCGCTGCCGCGCCAGAGCTTCACGTCCTGGGCGGTATAGCCCGCCAGCACCGCCAGCTTCTCAAGACTTCCGCAGCTTTCGGCCAGCTCGTCAAAGGAAAGATTCTTTGCCTTCTCATGAAGCGCCGCGCGGATCCTGTCGCTGGCTTCGGCAAAGGCCGGGGTGTAGTCGATGTTATTCAAAAACAGATCGGCAAATTCTTCGACCCGCTTGTCCGTGTCGTTTTTCTTATTTTTCATTGCTCAGACTCCATAAGGATAGGTGGAATTCTTATCCAGCGGGTAATAGGTATAGTTGCTGTTTTCCGGGCGCGCTCCCCTGCCGAGCGCCCAGTCGATCATGCCGTACTCCATGGCGTCGGTGATGATGCCGTAGTGTCCGCCGCCGGCGCACTCCACGACCGTGACGTCGTTGCCGTGCACGACCATGAGCTCGATGGCGCGCTTGTTCATGCCCACGCCGCCAAACTCCAGCAGCATGAAGCGGGTGCCCGCCTTCGCCGTCGAGTCGCACTGGGTCGGGGTCATGACGTGGCTCTCCACCTCCCAGTGCATGCCGGCGTCAAAGGTCATCACCATCTTGGTGCGCACGCCATAATTTTCATAGAGGATCGCCGCGCCCTGGCAGGCCGTATAGGCCCCCATGCTGGCCCCGCAGAGCACCAGATCGTGCAGGAAGACATTGTTCTCCAGCGCCGCCTGCTCCAGCGCGCGCCAGGAATCCTCCACCTTGTCGGCCACATGGCCGAAGCCGTTGGCGTAGCACAGCAGCATGATCGCGTTGGGGGGATCGGGGGCGTAGACGTATTCGGTGAGGTAGTTGTTGGCCAGCGCCTCGTCATAGCCGCCGGGATAGAAGATCATGCAGGTGGTCTCGCTCCCCGCGTCCTTCGGCACGTAGATGAGGCCCAGGCGGTGATAGTACAAAATGCCCTTGCCGAGATCGTAGCCCGCGTATTCCGAGTAGCGCACCGGCTCGTCCGACCCCTCGGCCATGGCGACGATGCGATCCATGCAGCGCTTTTTGAGGCTCTCGCTGTCGCGGTAATCGCCCAGCTCGTTCCAACGCCGGATCGCCTCGTCCATGCGGCAGGCGTAGGTGGCCTCAAGCGCCCGGTCGTAGAGCGCGTCCCGGCAGCGGGTGATAAGCTCGCGCGCGCCGGGGTAGTCCCCCAGCGTCTCCAGCAGGGAGATGGCCTCAGCCTGCCGGTCGGACGCGCTGTAGCTCTCGGCCCGGCGAAAGTCGCACTCGAGAGCCCGCCCGGCTGCATCGCCGAAATCGCCGAGGGCGAGAAAGGCCTCCTTCGCGCCGAGAAAGTCGCCGCTTTGCAGCAGCTCCTCGGCCGCCTGATAGCGCTGCTCCCGCTCAAGGCGCCGAAGCTCCCCGTCGCAGTCCTGCACCCGCTGCTCTTCGCCGAGAGCAGCAAAAATCTCCCGCGCGGCCTGGAACTCACCGGCGCTGTACAGGGTCTCCGCCCTGTCCTGTGCCGCCTGCCTCTGCCGCTGCTGCCACAGGCGCCGGCCGATGATCGCGCCGAGTACAATCAGCAGCACAACCAGCACAAGCGCCAGAATTCGTTTTCCTGTTTTCGTCACGTTTGATACCTCTGCAGAGGGTTCGACGCCCTCTTTCTCTTCTTTCAAAACGTGGACATTGTATCGCAGCGGCCGCATTTGCGCAAGCTTTTCTTTCTTCTTATATAAGGCAACACCGCACAATACGCCTGCGGCATCTTCCGGAAAATTTGAGCCCTGATTTCGTCACTTTTTCTTGAGGTACACAAAGTACATCTGCGAAAAAGTGCCATCATCAGAACTCAAATTTTCTCGGAATCTGCTCTTGCCGCATTGTGCGGTATTGCCATAAAGGAATTCCATTTAATTCTGAAAGTATTGTACAGTTTTTTCAATAAAATTCTGTTGCCATTCTTTCGTATCTATGCTAAACTATATCGTGCTGGATAATAGGCTTTTCTTTTTTTGGGAAACTTTATCCATCCGTTTCATGACAACGCTTTTTTATTACACGTATTTCATCAGTTTATACAATCATTTGAGAAACGCTGGAGATTATTGATTATGTGGGAAAGCAGCCGTGCAAAAAGAATCAGAACCGTCATCATTAACGTCCTCTTGATCCTGTTCATTCTCGCGATCCTGGGCGGATTGCTCTTCGGTATGCGGTATGTCCGGCAGATCAGCGCCGCGCAGGACGCGCAGCTGTCGGAAATTTACGTGCAGCAGAAGGAGGAGCAGAACGCCGCGCGTGTCGAATCCGTCAACGCGATCCAGGCCGAGTATGAGAAGGACATGCAGACCGTCGCCCAGTATGTGCCGGGCATTGTCTGCTGGGGCGATGAGACCACCGCCGGCACGACCGGTTATCTCAACTATCCCTATGTCCTCCAGACGTACATAAACACCTACTTCTGCGACATCTATGATTTCGCAAGCTCCATTGAAAACGCCGCGGAGTTCTCCCGCCTGAAGTGGGATGATTACAAGCTGCAGATCCCCGTCGTGAACATGGGCGTCGGCAAGGAAAGCACCTATACCATTCTCGGTCGCAGCGGCGCTGTCCCCTATGTCGTGCGGGAGGATTTCGTCATCCCCGCCGACACAGAGCCTGTCGGCATGCTGATTCAGTCGGAGGCTGGGAAGACGGTCACGCCGCTCATCGGCGGCAACGCGGGCGTCAACAACGTCACCATCAACGGCGTCGAGGGTACGCTTACGATCGACTCCGATTACTACTACTACAACGGCTACTGCAACTATTACTTCACCCGCCTGACCCCCGGCACGGAGGTTCCGGTATCCGCCGGCACTGTCGTCAAGACCGCCGCGACAGACATGTACAAGGACTACATCCATGTCGTGCTGATCGGCACCTACGGCGAGTATGAAGGCGCGGAGGATCTTGTGCGTCAGGTGAAGACCCTGCTCGCCCGCCAGACGCAGAACAGCGACCGCTTCATCGTCCTCGGGCCCTATACCGACAGCCTCTACACCATGTCCCACTATGAGCTCGATGCGATCGACAATTCCATGATGCAGGCCTTCGGCAGCCGCTACATCAGCATCCGCAAGTACCTGCTCGGCAACGGCTACATTGACGCAGGCATCAGCCCGTCCGGCGAGGATCCCTATTACATCGGCAACGACATCGTCCCGCCCAGCTTCCGCGTCTCCTCGGAGAGTATGGAGCTCAACAGCATCGCCCATAAGCTGATCGGCAAGCTGATCTTCACCCGTATGGAGAGTCTCGGCTACTTCGATGAGATCAAGGCGGAGCTGAACCTGACCGAGACGACCAAGCAGATCCTCAAGGATAACCCCAGCTACTTTGACACGATGATCAATACCGTGCTGAAATGATTGAAAAATCGATTCTGCCTGTCTTTCACGCATAGAAGCACCGTATACGGGAGGAAACATGAATAACCAAGAATTTGAAATCGACCTTTTAAAGCTTGCGGGCGTTCTCTGGAAGAAGATCCTGGTGATCCTTCTGGTGGCTCTGATCGGCGCGACGGTTGCCTTCGGGTATACCTTCTTCTTCATCACGCCGACCTACCAGGCAACGGTATCCCTGTATGTCAACAACAGCTCGTTCTCGGTCGGCGCGTCGAACTTTACGATCTCCGGCGCGGAGCTGAGTACCGGCAACCGTCTGGTCACGACCTATATTTTCGTTCTGCGTTCCAGAACGACCCTGGAGGACGTCATCGCCAAGGCCGGTCTGCGCTACAGCGCGGGGGGGCTGTCCGGTATGATCACCGCCACCCCCGTCGCCGATACCGCGGCGTTCAATGTCACGGTCACGAGCACCAGCCCCACCGAGGCGGAGCTGATCGCCAACACCATCGCCACCGTCCTGCCCGATCGTATCAGCGAGATCGTGGACGGCAGCTCGGTGCGTGTCGTGGACTACGCCATCGTCCCGTCCGCGCGCTCCTCGCCGAGCTTCACCACCAACACGCTCATCGGCCTTGCGATCGGCGCTGTGCTTGCAATCGGCCTGATCGTCCTCAAGTTCCTGATCGACGAGAGAAACGACGTCGTCATCCACTCTGCCGACGAGCTCAGGGCCATGTACCCCGATATCACGGTGCTCGCCCTGATCCCCGATATGAGACTGTCCGAGAAAAAAGGCTACTATTATTCTTCCTATTACGCGGAAGGCAAGAAGGGAGGCAAAGTAAGCAATGGATGAAAACAAGCGCAGAAAAAGCAAATCCTGTGAAAATCTCAGCTTTGCTGCCAAGGAGGCCTTTAAGCGCCTTCGCACCAACCTCATTCTGAAGCTCCCCGAGGGCGACGGCGTGTGCCGCATTGTCGGTATCACCAGCGCCCAGCCGACCGAGGGCAAGAGCACCATTGCCCTAAACCTCGCCTATTCCCTCGCGGAGCTCGGCAGGAACGTCCTGCTGATTGACTCCGACATGCGCAGACCCTCCCTGCACGAAAAGGCCGGTATTCCCAAGGCCCCCGGACTTGCCGACCTGCTCGGCGAATCCAACGCCATCTCCTCCGCTGTCCATAAATACCAGAGCAGCAAGGGCCCCACGTCCTTCGACATCCTGCCGAGCGGCAATATCCCCTCGAACCCGTCGGAGCTGCTGACCTCCAAGCGTATGGAGACGCTGCTGAGAACGCTCAAAACCGTGTACGATTATATCATCCTCGACCTGCCCCCCGTGGGCGCGGTCATTGACGCCGTGTCCATCTCCACGCAGACGGACGGCATGCTTGTGGTGATCCGCGAAAACAACTGCCCCGCCGGGATCTTCCGTGACTGCGTCGCGCAGATCCAGGAGGCCAATGTGCCGATCCTCGGCTTTGTCATCAACGGCGCGCTTGAGGGCGCGGGCAAGAAGTACGGCTACGGCAAATACGGCAAATACGGCAAGGGCGGCAGCAGCGGCTATTACGGCAACTACTACGGCAGCTATTACGGTCCCGGCCCCAACCAGAAATGATCGACTTCCATTCCCATTTTCTCCCCGCTATAGACGACGGCTCCGACTCGGTCGAAACCAGCCTTGCCATGCTGCACGAGAGTTGGGAGCAGGGCGTAGCGCTCATGTTTGCGACCCCGCATTTTTACGCGGATGAGGACGATCCGCAGAGCTTTCTGGAGCGGCGGGATCGTGCCTGGGAGCTTCTGCAGAAGGCCATGGCGCTGGACGGCGGCCCGTTTCCGGAGATCATGCTCGGCGCGGAGATCCTGTACTTCCCCGGCATCAGCGTCGCGGACGAGATCATAAGGCTCGGCATGGGCAACACGCCCTTCCTGCTCATTGAGCCGCCCATGATGCCCTGGCGCGACAGCATGCTCGACGAGATCGAGCAGCTCGGTGAGAACCTGCAGCGCATCCCGGTCATCGCCCATGTCGACCGCTACATGCGCATGCTGCGCGACGACACGCTCTTTGACCGCCTGGAAGATCGCCGGATGCTGGCCCAGGTCAACGCGAGCTTTTTCCTCTACCGGGAGAGCGCCCCGCGCGCGCTGGACTATCTGCGGCAGGAGCGCATTCAGTTCATCGGCTCAGACTGCCACAACATGGACGAACGCTCGCCGAACATGGGCTTTGCCGAGACGGTGATCCGCATGAACGGCGCGTCGGGCTTCCTTGACGCGATGAACGACAGGCTTTACGGCCTACTGGACGAAATTGAACACAGGCAGTAAAATTCCCCCGCCCTTTCGATTGAAAGCGGCGGGGGTTTTGCCGTCACGCGTTGCGGCGCAAAAACGCAGCCCCCGCGAAAGCGGAGGCTGCAAGGATCAGACGCTGCTGAGCTCTTCGAGGCTGCTGTGCAGCTCTTCATTCTGGCGCAGAAGCTCCTGGTTCTGCTCGTCAAGCTCTTCGAGCTTTTCGTACACCGGCTCGAGCTGCTTTTTCACCTCGCCCCTGATCTCCATGCGCAGCATGCTGTTGCGAATCCATTTCCCGATCAGCGCGACGAGGGCGGAGCCAACCACCGCCGCGATGGCGATGCGCTTGAGATTTTCCGGCTTGAGCAGCTTTCCGATCAGCTTGCGGGCTGTGTCCCCGATGGGGAGCATGTCCAGGATCGCCGTCAGGGCGCTCTGCCCCAGGGTGTTGTTTTTGGTTTTGAACATTTTCTTTCTCCTCCTGTTAAGGCAATACCGCACAATGCGGCAAGAGCAGATTCCGAGAAAATCTGAGTTCTGATGATGGCACTTTTTCGCAGATGTACTTTGTGTACCTCAAGAAAAAGTGACGAAATCAGGGCTCAAATTTTCCGGAAGATGCCGCAGGCGTATTGTGCGGTGTTGCCTTAAGCATAAACAATAACGGTCAGTATTGCATACACCGCCGCGAGACCCGTGAGCAGCAGGCCCTGCTTGAGCCGGTGTTCCGTGAGAAGACCCACGAACTCGCGCACGGCGGCGTTCGGCCAGAAGTACCATTTCGTGGGCGCGCCCATGCCGACGGCGCGCATCTTCACGCGCCGCGCCTTGAGCCCCGCGCGGAAGACGTGGTAATTGGTGGTGAAGAAGGCCACCTCTCCCCCGCCGCACTCGTCGATCTTCTGCTTGGAAAAGCGCATGTTCTCCGCTGTGTCGGTGGACTGATCCTCGACGATCACATCCGCCTCCGGGATGCCCTGTGCAAGCAGGTAGTCCCGCATGGACGCGGCCTCCGACTGCACCTCGTCCGGGCCCTGTCCGCCGGAGACGACGAAGCGCGCGCTCTTCCCGGTCTCCTTTTTCTGCCGCTCCAGAAAGCGCAGGGCGAGATCCAGGCGGCCCTTGAGAAGCGGCGTCGGCGTCCCGTCCTTCTTGAGGCCGCAGCCGAGCACGATGAGCCAGTCCTTGTCCGGCTCGGGCACATAGCCTGCCGCGAGGAAGTCCGCGATGATTGAGCCGATGATCATGCACTCAAAGTACAGATAAAAGGCGGCCAGGATGTTCACCGCCAGGTTTTCCGCGAGGTTTCCGTGCCCGGAGACCGCGCTGTGGTAGTCCAGCGCCGCGATGACGCCCGCCCCGGCCACAATGAGAAACGCGAGGATCATGCCGAGGACGTTCACAAAGCGCGGCCCCTCATGCCGAATGAGCGAGACGTTCGAGATGAACAGCGCCGCCGAGAAGATGAGCAGCAGCGGCATGGTCATGAGCATGTAGTTTTTGGCCGAGTGCAGCAGCGTGAAGAGCATCTCCAGCGAATTATAGCCCCCCGGATTGCGAAAGCAGCGCAGCGTCACGGTGGCGTGGGTGATGAACAGAAAGAGCGCAAAAAGCGCGAAGCCGGGGTACAGGATCGTGTTGTAGGAATAGGGATTGTAGCGAAGCTGCCGGAAAAACGCGCGCAGCAGGCAGGCAATCACCAGCGCGAAATAGACCGTGAGGATGAGGTTGCCCCACAGAAGCCGCCGCGTCTCGTCCGCCCGGGACAGGAGCGCAAGGCCGATCAGCGCCGCGGCGCTCAGGACTGCGATGTTATAGACCTTCGGCTTCTTTTTCAAGGTGTTGAATTTCAGCATAGCTCCTGCGAACACCCCCTTTTACGAATTGCCCGGCGGACAGACTCATCCGCCGGGTATTCTCTTATTGTTCCGAAAGGCTGCTGTACTCGCCGACGATGAATGTGGAGAGCGGAACCGGATTGTTCTGGGCGCTCTGGGTTGGCTTAGTCTGCTCCTCCCCTCTCACCTTCGAGACGAGACTTACAAACCAGGAGTCGCGGTTGAGGCCGTCCGCCTCTTCATAGAGGCTCCTGCCGCCGCTGACCTCAGCGAGCGCGCTGTCGTCGACGCTGATGCTGTTTGTTGTTTTCTTTTCTTCGTTCTCTGCCATGGTATCCTCCTGTATCACTTTGCCTCGGCGGGCGCGTCCAGGCGCTGGCGCTCGACCAGTTCCGCGAAGAAGCCGTTTTGCGCGATCAGCTCGTCATAGGTGCCGTCCTCCAGGATGCGGCCCTTGTCCAGAACCAGGATGCGGTCGCAGTTTTTGATGGTGGACAGGCGGTGGGCAATGACGATGCGGGTGCACTTGAGATTGTCCAGCGCGTCGGACACCTGCTTCTGCGTGCGGTTATCCAGGGCGGAGGTCGCCTCGTCAAAGATCAGGATCTTCGGCTTGGGGGCCACGGCGCGCGCGATCATCAGGCGCTGCTTCTGCCCGCCGGAGATGCCGCCGGCGCCCTCGGAGATGATGGTCTGCATACCCATGGGCATGGCGCGGATATCGTCGGCAATGCCGGCCATTTCCGCCGCCTCCCAGGCGTCCTGCAGGGTGAGCTGGGGCGCGGAGATGACGATGTTGGAGTAAATGTCCCCCTGGAAGAGACTGCCGTCCTGCGTCACGACGCCGATCCTGCGGCGCAGGGAGCGCAGATCCAGCTTGCTCAGATCCTTGCCGTCGTAGTACACGGCGCCCTTCTCCGGCGTCTCAAAGCCCAGCAGCAGGCGCACCAGCGTGGATTTGCCGCAGCCGGTCTTGCCCACGATGGCGATATACTCGCCGGAGCGGATCTTGAGGCTCATGCCGTCCACCACGTAGGGCATGGTGTCGGTGTAGCGGAAGTAAACGTTGGAAAGCTCGATGCCGCCGCTGAGCGAGGTGACCATGGTCTTGTTCTCGCTGGACTCCGGCTCGGTCTTGAGGATGGGCTCGGCCATCTCGAGGATGGGCTTGATCTGCGCGACCGAGAGGGCCACGCTCGTCAGCGATGTGAAGGCCGCCGAGACCATGCCGTAGGCCGCGTTGAAGGCGATGTACTCCGAGCCGCTTACCTTGGTCTGCACCGCGAGGTAGAACAGCACGATCGTCCCGGCAAGGCCGATGGCGGTGTTGATCGCCCCGTTGACCTTGAGGAAGAGGGGCGGGTTATAGGTATATTCCGCCGCCTGGGAATAGGTGTTGGCCCAGCGGGCAAAGGCGCGCTTTTCCGCGCCCGCAAGCTTGACCTTCTGCACGCCCGAGATGAGGGCGAAGCTGATGCCGTTCTGCTTGGCGCCGAGCTCCATCGTCTTCTTGCTCACGCGCATCTGCATGAACGAGGCAGCCAGGCTCACCGCAAGGTTTGCCAGGATGATGACGATCGCCGGGGTCACAAGCGCCGGGGCATAGCGGAAAATCTGCGTGACATAGAGGAGACTTGCAAGCGAGGTAAGGCCGCCGGAGAAGACGCTGCCGAGCAGCAGGGTACAAAGCTGGCTCACAGATCCCGAGCGGCTGGAGAGTTCGCCGGAGGAGAACTTCCGGAAGAAGTTTGCCGGCAGGTTCATAATGCGCATCATGATCGCCGCCTCCACCGCGAGGGAGGTCTTGATCTCGATGCGGCTCATCATCAGCTCGCGCGCGATGGACATGAGCTGATTGGCGATGATCGCCGTGAGCATAAATACCGCCGTGCCGGCCAGCAGCATCTTGCTGCCGCTTTCCAACACGAAGCCGGTGAGCACACGGTTGATGGGCGTGAGCACCATGCCGAAGCCCGTCACCATCAGCGTCAGGGCGATCAGCCACACATAGTCGCCGATGTCCAGGCAGTCTGCCAGGTAGCGCAGAAGATCCGGGATCCCCAGCGCCCTGAGCGGCAGCGGGCGATAGAAGCAGATCGCATCCTGCTCAAACTGCGCGGCGGTCTGCTTATTGAGCGTATGCTTCTCGCCGCTTGCCGGGTCGCGGAACCAGTAGCCGATGACGCGCATGGGCATCAGGGCCACGGGCAGCTTGTCCTCCTTGCGGAAGGCGATCATCGGGCCGTAGGCGTCCTTATACCAGCCCTCCTCGAGCTTGATGCTGCGGCGCATGATGCCGTGGGGACGCAGGCAGAATTCCAGCGCCTCGTCCGCGTCCTGGATCGTGCCGGGGATCTCCACCGGCTTAAAGTGGTAGTATTTCAGGATATCGTCGATGGCGGCCTTGGTGATGATGCGGTCGTCGTTCAGCGCGCCGGCCTGGCTCTTGCCCAGCACGACAGAGGCCATGCGGAAAATGGATTCTTCAAAGACATCCTGGTCATTGCGTTTGCGTTCTCTGATTTGTTCGTCAAACCATCCCATGAATCCGCACCTCCTTAATCGCTGGATATGAGCTCTGTATAGTAGCCGCCCTTGGCGTAGAGCTCGTCGTGGGTACCGCGCTCGACCACCTTGCCCTTATCCAGCACGATGATCTCGTCGCAGTCGCGGATCGTGGAGAGACGGTGGGCGATCACAATGCAGGTGATGCCGCGGTCCTTGACCGCCTTGACCAGCTCGTACTCGGTCTTGGCGTCGAGGGCCGAGGTGGCCTCGTCCATGATGATGATGGAGGGATCCTGGGCCAGGACGCGGGCGATCTCGATGCGCTGGCGCTGGCCGCCGGAGAGATCCTTGCCGCCCTCGGTGAGCATGCCGTAGAAGCCGCCGTCGCGGGCCATGATATCGTTGTAGATCTGGGCGTCGCGCGCGGCGAGGATCATTTCAAAATCCTCGATGGAGTCGTCCCACATCTTGATGTTGTTGGCGATGGTGTCCTCAAAGAGGACGATGTCCTGGTCGACGACCGCGACAGAGCCGGTGAAGACGCTGCGGTCGATCTGGCTGATGGGCTTGCCGTCAAAGAGGATCTCGCCGCTCCAGGGCTGATAGAGGCCGGAGATGAGCTTGGAGAGCGTGGACTTGCCGCAGCCGGAGGTGCCGACAAAGGCGACGCGGCTGCCGGGCTTCATGCTCATGGAGAAATTCTCGATGAGCGGGGCGCCCAGGCGGGAATAGCCGAAGCACACGTTCTTGAGCTCCACCGCGCCGGAGAGCTTGGAGTAGTCCGCGTCCTCCTCCAGCGGGGTGTCGCTGAAGCCGGGGTCGGTCGGGTACTGCATGACGTCCTCGACGCGCTCCATGTCGGTGCGCATCTCCTGGATGGTCTGGCCCGCGCTGACAAGCGTCATGGCAGGGGCCATGAAGGACGACAGGAAGCCCTGGAAGGTCAGGATCGCGCCCAGGGTGAAGCGCCCTTCCATCGTAAGGCCGACGCCGATGATGACGACGGCGGAGTTTGCGATCATGGACAGCACCGCCGGGATCGCGCCGAGGTACTGGTTGAGCTTGGCAAACTTGACCTTCTGGGTGTTGACGGAGGCCTGGTAGCCCGCCCATTTCTGGAAGTAGCCGTTCTCGGCGCCGCTGGCCTTGATGGTCTCGACCATCTGGATGCCGGAGACCGTGGCGGAGGCGAGCTTGCCGGAGTCGCGCATCTGCACGCGGGTGATGTTCACGCGCTGCTTGGAGATGATGCGGGAGACCAGCAGGTTCAGCACGATCGTCACGATGCCCACCAGCGTGAGCAGGGGGCTGAGCTTGACCATGACCACGAGGTAGAAGAACATCATGATCGTGTTGAGCAGCAGCGGCGTGAAGGTGTTGACCAGGGTGCCGGCGATGGTGGCGTTGGTGTTCTGGCGCTGGAGGATATCACCGGCCATGCGCTGGGAGAAAAACTCCATCGGCATGCGCAGGATCTTCCACATATACTCGCTGCTGCCGACGACGCTCATTTTGCCGTCGATCTTGCGGGAGTAGATCGCCTGCACCCAGGCCACGACGACCTGCGCAAAGGCCATCACGGACATGAGCAGGATGAAGGGCATCAGAAGCTCCCGGTTTTCGCCGGTCAAAAGGCGATCCATGAAGAAGCGGGAGAAGATGGGGTTAATAATGCCGAAGAGGTAGCCGATCACGGTGCTGAGCAGCACAAAGGCCACCGCCGCCCCCGCGCCCTTGAGGCGCTTGCGGGCAAAGTCGATGGTGCTCTTGGGCTTGCCGCCGGGTTGGAAATCGGGGCCCGGGACAATTTGCAGGCACACGCCCGTAAAAGCGGCGTCAAACTCCTCCATGGGCACCTTGACCTCACCCCGGGCGGGGTCGTTTATGCAGGCATAGTTGCCCTTGAAGCCGTCGAGCACGACGAAGTGGTTGAAGTTCCAGTGGATGATGCAGGGCAGCAGCACTTCCTCCCTGAGGGAGCTCACCTCGCAGCGGTAGCCCTGGGCCTCAAAGCCGTAGCTGCGCGCGGCGATCAGGATGTTCTTGGCGCTGGAGCCGTCACGCGAGACGCCGCAGTCCAGGCGCACCTGCTCGAGCGGCACCCACTTGTCGTAAAAGGCCATGATCATGGCGAGAGAGGCGGCGCCGCATTCCAGCGCCTCCATCTGCATGACGACCGGCACCTTGGCGACGCCATGGCTCACCGGTTTTTTGACTGTTTTCGTTGCCATGCCCCACTCCCTCAGCTAAACAGGAGATCCAGCACCTGCGTGCGCTTATAGCTGATGCGAACCGGGTAAAACCCGTTGGAGAGCTTGGTGGACGCCGTGGCGATGTAAAGGCCGCCCGCGTCCCGGCCGATGCTTGAGACGCTGGTCTGCGTGTCGCCGGCGCTCACGGTCATGCCGGTCTCGACATTCTTGGCAAACTGCTGGTCGTCAAAGCGGATGGTCATGACGCCGTCCTTCACCTCGGCCGTGCCGGACACGTAGCTTTCGATCGTGGCGACGGAGCTCCACACCAGAAGACCCGCCAGCAGGATCACGATCGCCGCGAGGATGATCCAGACCGAGGGGCTGGTGACGCGCAGATAATCGTTGAGCTGCTCGGGCGAGGAGATGCGCTCCAGGCTTTTTTCGCGGTACAGTTTCTGATCCATTATGTATCTCTCCTTATCGGACGCCCTGCGTTCAGGCCTCGATATTCAGAATATCGATGAAGCCGGTCACCTCAAAGATCTCCATGATGACCTCGCTCACATGGCAGATCTTCATGCCGCCCTTTTTGGACATGATCTTCTGGGCGGACAGCAGCACGCGCAGTCCGGCGGAGGAGATGTACTCGAGCTTCTCGAAGTCCAGGGTCAGGGTATCGGCGCTCTCAAGCGCGGGCTTGAGCTCCGCTTCGAGCTGCGGGGCGGTGGTGGTGTCCAGGCGTCCCTCCAGCTTGACTGTCATGGCGTTTCCGTCAAGGTTCTTTTCGATATTCAGCATGATGATATCCTCCCGTTGTGTTTTTATATCGCGGGAAGCAGTTCTCCCCCGTCCCGCGCATACAATATCAGGATAATTATACTATTCCCTCCGGCCAAAATCAACAGTTTACATAAATTAATAATCTTTAATAATCACATACGTCGGCTTTCGTCAGCAGGCTTCTGTCTTACCTCCCTTTGGAAAAAGGGAGGTGGCCGAAGGCCGGAGGGATCGAATTTATCGGTTTTGGCGGCACTCTGTTAAAGCTTTGCACCGGGCGGTCGATCCCTCAGTCACGTCGCGGGCGGACACGCGCCGTGCCAGCTCCCTTTTGCGAAAGGGAGCTTAGAAGCTGAATTACGCCGATAGCCATATCAATGATCGTAAAGAATCGCCGCACGGGCTGTGCGGCGATGAATCACCAGATGAAATTGGATTTGAGCATTTCCCCGTTGTCGATGAGCAGGTCTTCCCCGGTCATGGAGCGGTTGACCGCCGTGAGATACCAGGCGAGATCGGCGATCTCCCCCGCCTCGCACCATTTGCCGAGCAGCGTCTCCGCCCTGACGGCGGCATAGAGCTTCTCATCCTCAAGGATGTGGCGGTTCATGGGGGTGACGACCCCGCCGGGCGAGATGCTGTTGCAGGTGACGCCGCGCCCCGCGAGGCGCAGGGCCAGGTTCTTCATATAGCCGACAAGCCCCGCCTTGCTCGCAACATACATCGGAAACTCCGCCCCGTTTCGCGCCGAGGCCGAGGCGATGAAGAGCACCGAGCGCAGGGAGGGACTGTCGATAAAGCGCTCGGTAAAGCGGATGGCGCCCTTGAGGTTTACGTCGATGGCGTCGTCCTCCTCGATGGTGCCGGCGGAGCTCACCAGGATCTCCGGCGCGGGCAGGCTCTCGCGGCAGTCCTCGCGCACATCGTGGCGGATGTGGCGATAGCGGGGGTGGTCAATGGCGGACGCGCTCACATCGAAGCCCCAGACCGCCGCCCCTTCGGCGAGAAATTTTTCGGCGATGGCAAGGCCGATGCCGCTTGCGCTGCCGGTGACAAAGACGGTCATGCCCGCACCGCCTGCGCCCTGGGCTGTCTTGCGAAAATGCCGCGGGAGAGGCGGTAGCCCACGGGAGAGAAGAACACCTCGAACAGCAGCTCCAGCACCGCCCCGGTCAGGGCGCAGGTGAAGCACTGCAGCAGCGTCCAGCCGAAGAAGACCTTGCTGACCAGCAGGGCAAAGACCAGGTTGTCCGCAAACTGGGCGACAAAGGTGGAGATATAGGCGCGCACGGCGAAGCCGCCGAAGCCGCGGTTCTCCCCGATCTTGACGCCGATGCCGTAGTTGAGGAAGTTGTTGATCGCGGCGGAGACGAGAAAGGCGACGGAGCTGCCGAGGATGATGAACCAGGTGCCGCCGAAGGTGTTGTTGAGGGCGGTGTTCAGGATCTCTTCGCTTCCCTCCACAAAGCTCTCGCCCCAGACGCCGGGGATGCGGCTTGCGATAAAGAAGATGAGCGCCATGAGAAGGTTCATCCCGAGCGCCGCGACCGAGAGCATCGTGGCTGCCCCGGGGCCGTAGCCCTGGGTCAGGATATCCATGCACAGGAAGGTCAGCCAGGAAAACAAAATCCCGCAATCCAGCGCCAGCCACTCCACGCCGGTATTGATACTCTTGTTGGCCAGCAGATTCATCCCCACGATGGAGAGAAACAGCAGCGACGCAACCAGCGGCGGAACGGAACGCATAAGATCGCGGAAATCGGACATTGCTTTTTTCATGATTCAATTCTCCTTGTTTTTTTTGATACTGTTATCCGATTAAACCAGTGCGTTTTATCGGATAACAGTATAGAGATGGTTTTCAAGTGACACCTCTTATAAAATTGCCGCCGCTCAGGCGAGCAGCGGGGCGTATTTTATCACAGCCCGCCGGAAATTGCAAGTGTTTTTGGGGCAAAGCTCCCTCGCCTCCCTCAGCCGCTTGCGGCGATTGAGGGAGGTGGCGCGAAGCGACGGAGGGAGTCCCCGTGCGTCCTTCTGAGCGCTCAATGCGCCGGCACGGCTCCCTCAGTCACAGCCTCCCGAGAGATCGGCTGTGCCAGCTCCCTCAAGGAGGGAGCTAAAACTTTGTCCGACATGGTGCAGCCGGCGGCGCAAAAAAGCAGCCCCCGCAAAGCAGGGGCTGCAAGGTGGTTAGGTTTTGTCAGGAATGCGGGGTGCGGTGGTCTCAGGATGACAGACTGGAGAACCGGCGCTTATTTCTTCAAAGCCCCAATCCGGATGATGGCGTCCTGGCGGAGCGTCACGGCGTCGATCTTGCCGCTGCCGAGAAGCGGCAGGGCGTCATAGAGCAGGAAGAAGGACGGCACCTTGTAGCGGGCAAGACGCTCGGAGAGCGCCGCGCGGGCGCGCTCCTCGTCAAAGACCGCGCCCTCTTTGCACACAAGGCAGGCGCAGACCTCCTCCCCGAAGAACTCACTCGGCACGCCGATGACCTTGGCGTTCACCACGCCGTCGAGCTCTGTGAGGGCGGTTTCTATCTCGCCGGGCATGACGTTCTCCCCGCCGCGGATGATAAGCTCCTTATAGCGCCCCTCCAGGCGGAGATAGCCTTCCTCGTCCAGATAACCCCGGTCGCCGGTGTGCAGCCACCCTTCCGCGTCGATGGACTGCTCCCCCGCCGCAATGCGGTAGTAGCCGCCCATGAGGCTGTAGCCCTGCACCAGGATTTCCCCCGGCTCCCCGGCGGGGCAGTCCTTCCCCGTGGCGGGGTCGGCAATGCGAAGCGCCACCCCGTCCAGCAGCCGCCCGACCGTGTGCATGATATGCTCGTCCGTGTCGGTATAGTCCGTGATGCTCACGGGGGCCATCTCACTCAGGCCGTAGGAGGACAGGAAGTGGTTTTGCGGCATGGCGTTCTGAAAGCGCTCCATCTGCGCGCGCGTCGCGGCGGCGGCGGAGATGATGGTGCAGCGGAGCGTCGAGAGCTTCTCCGGGGTAAAGTCCTTGTTGTTCACCAGCGCGATGAGCATCGACGGCACAGAGTGGAAGACCGTGCACTTTTCCCGGCTGATGAGCTCCAGGATGGTGTGGGAGCGGATGTCCTTCGGCAGATAGATGAGGGCGTCGGCACAGGAGCCGGCGATCAGCCCCGCCACAAGGCCGAAGATATGGAACATCGGCAGGATCAGGCAGATCCTGTCCGTATCGCCCAGGTGCTGGGTGCCGGCGCTCGCGGCGGAGGCGCGCAGCACGCTCTGCGACGAGAGCAGCACGCCCTTCGGCGTCCCGGTATAGCCGGAGGTGAAGATCATGAGGGCGGGGTCGTCCGGCTCCACGGTCTGTTCCGGGACAGAGACCGGCTCCCCGATCCGGGCGCAAAAATCCACGGCGCCGCGGATATCATAAAAGCCCCGGAGCCTCTCGCCCGCAGCCTCACGGATCTCGGTGAGAAACGCTTCCTCGTCCTTCATCTCGAGGATTTCGCCGCAGCACAGAAGCTCCGCGTCCCCGCCGCGCGCGACCGCGGCGATCTCCGCAGCCTTGAGGCCGGGGTTGATGAGCGCCGCCACCGCGCCGAGCTTCTGCACGGCAAAGAAGGTATAGACCCAGTTGACGGAGTTGCGACCGCAGATGGCGACATGGCTGCCCCGGCGCACCCCGCGCGCGGCAAGGTCGGAGGCGATGATCCCGGCGCAGGCGTCGATCTCCGCCCAGGTGTGCGCCCCGGCCTCGCTGATGAGGATGGCGCGCTCCCCTGCCGTGCGGCGCTTTTGGGCGAGGAAATCACGGAAGGAGAGGCGGGTTTCGTCGGCTTCGCCCTGCGTTTTCGCTTCCACGGGCGCCGGCTGTACCACGAAAAAGTCCCGGAAGCCGGTGGTCTCCAGGGCTTCCATGACGCGCGCTCGCACGTTTTCAAGGCGCATGACCCCTGCGGGAAAGCGGCGGCGGGCGATCAGCAGCTCGCGCAGTCCGGCGAGAGAGGCGAAGGAAAGTCCGCCGAGCTCCAGCGTCAGGCGCGCGGCGTCCGACGGGATCTCAGCCAGCGCCGCGCGAAGCTGCGGGGCTGTGTCCGCATCGAGCCTGCCGCTGACCGTCAGGCAGTATACGCTGTGTTCGGGCTGCTTCAAGATTATCTGCATAGGATGACTCCTTTGATGGTGATTGGGAAAAATTGCAGTTTGATTATTATATCATAGCGCGGGGCGCAGTTCAACACATTTGCCGCAAAAACGCCCGCCGGGGGCAGCGGCGGGCGTATGTGCGTCTTATTTCTTTTTGAAAACCCACTTCTTCTGGATGAAATAGCTGAGGAAAAACAGGGCCGTCTCCACCGCGATCTTAACGAAGGTGGCAAGCCAGGGCGAGGCGATTTTCAGCCACGACACCAGCGCCGTGAGGCACACCATGGAGATGAGCGTCTGCGGGATGCAGAGGCAGTAGTACTTCACAAAGGCCTTCCAGTGGTCGCGCTTGTTCTCAAAGACCCAGCGATCGTTGAGCGTGAAGTTGAAGAGCGAGGAGGCAAGCCTTGCCAGCCCCTGGGCAAGCGGCGAGACCAGGCGCGCCGCGACGCTCCCCTGCAGGGCGGAAAAGAGGATGCGGTAAAGCCCGTTATCCAGCAGGAACGACAGCGTGGAGCTCACCAGATACCGGAAGCCGGAGCCCGTGATGAGAAAGCGCAGCATCACCTTTGTGATGCGCCAGGAGTCCTTCAACGCGTTATAGTGGGAGCTGTAATCTTCCGGGTCATAGACCGTCTCGATGGGCTGCTCGACAAAGCCGATGCCGAGGCGCTTCATGTACAGGAGCATGTTGGTCTCATACTCAAAGCGCTCGCCCTCGATGCCGCAGAAGGTCTCGAGGAATTTCGCCGGGATGGCGCGCAGACCCGTCTGCGTGTCGGAGAGCCTGATGCCGAAGAGGATGCGGAAAAAGCGCGAGGTGGTTTTGTTCCCCGCGACCGAGCGCGGCGGGACGCCGGGGAGATTGAAGTCCCGGCAGCCGAGAACCACGCGATCCTCCTTTTCCAGCATCTTCTGCCCGCAGGCGATGATGTCCTTGGTCAGATGCTGGCCGTCCCCGTCGATGGTGATGACGCCGCGAAGCTCCGGCAGCTTCTCGCGCACATAGGTAAAGGCGGTCTTGAGCGCGCGGCCCTTGCCCTTGTTGACCTCATGGGTCAGGACGGTAAAGCCGGGCTTTTGGGCGGCCTCGTCGAAAAAGTGCTTTCTGTCGGCGGCGCTGCCGTCGTCCACGATGACGACATGCCGAAAGCCTGCCTCAAGCAGGCCCTCGACGACTTTCTGAAATTTGGTATCCGGGTCAAGCGACGGCAGCACAATGGCCATACACTCCCGGCAGTCGGGTATCTTTTTCTCGTCCACGGCGGTTTCCCCTTCAGTTCACCTGGAACGCAAGCGTGGTCTGGCCGTCGTCGTAGCAGATGACGCTCAGGTCGATCACGTCGGTGACTTCGCCCTTGCCGTAGGTGTAGGTGTCGGTCGTGGCGGTGACGTTGCAGACATAGACGCCGTTTGCCAGCGGCAGGATGCCCTTAAACTCATAGTCCGTCATCTTGAAGGACGAGGTGTGCGCCCAGCTCAGGCCGTCCAGGGCGTTCTGGGCGCGCTTGTCGATATCGGAGCCGGGGATGATGTAGGGCTTGAGGTTGTTGAGCGCCGTCATGCTGTCGGTCGCGCCGGAGCGGAAGATGAGGTACTTTTCGGTAAAGGGCTGCATCAGGGCCATCAGGCGCGCCTGGGTCTCCTCGTCCGCGGGCTTGACAAACTGCACGTCCCCGCGGGTCGGGTCGATGACGACCTCGTTCCCGTCCTCGTCGCGGATCTGCGGCTCGACGGTGCCGATGGCGTTGTCGTAGCGGTAGGTCACCTTGGTGGGCAGGATGGGCAGGTCGTTGTAGTACGGCTCAAACACGTCAAAGGGGATGCCGGATTCGATGATATATTCCTCGCCGAGCTCGGTGCCGTTGATGTAGACGACATAGGTGCTCGGCACGGTGATCTCCACGGAGTTATAGAGGTTTGTAAAGTCAAACTCGTCGGACGCGAGCACCCAGGGCTTGAGCCCCCATTCGAGGATGCCGGGCAGGAGCTTTTTCACGAGGATCCAGGGCTGCTCGTCCAGATTCACCTTGCCCTGATAGCTCTGATCCTCGACGATGGTCATGCTGCCGATCTCGCGGTTTTCGCAGCGCAGGCTGTAGCTCTGGCTGCCGGCGTCGGTGAGGCCGCTCTTGCGCACGGCGGTGACGCCGGCTTCGAGCTTCGACTGCACGAAGGCCTTGATCTCCTCGTCGCTCTGCGCCTCATGCGGCATGGCCTGCACCGCGCGCGCGACGCCGTCGTTCCACCGGTCGCGGTTGAGCGTCTCGAGATAGCGGTCAACTGCCTTGGCGGGGCGCGAAAGCTCGTACTGCTCGGCATAGTCGTTCACTCTTGTGAGCCAGGTGAAGGCCACATAGGAAAGCGCCGCCATAAACGCCAGCAGCACCAGCGTATAGATGAACTTCCCAAGCAGGCCCCTTCTGCGTTTACTCATTCCGGCCATCTCTCTAACCTCTCTCTTCTGCCGCGTTTTTCGTCCGCAGGCTCACGCCTGCGATTGTGTCAATACAGTTCCAGGCACACCGCCCGGATATCGTCGTTGCGCTCTCTTGCGATCACGCGCATATTGCTGGTGTTCTTCGTCTCGCCCTTGCCCTTGGCGGAGGTCGTAGCCTCGGCGGTTACGTCGCAGATGTAAAAGCCGTCCCCCAGCGCGAGCGCGCCGTTGAGCGTCGCTGCGTCCACCGTGACGGAGTCGGTGTGCGCCCAGGTCAGGCCGTCGATCGCGTCGTGCATGCGCCGGTCAAGATCCGACCCGGCCAGGATGTAGGGCCCCAGGCGCTTGTAGCCCGCCGTCGGATCCACCGCGCCGGAGGTGTACTTGAGATACCGATCCACAAAGCCCGCCGTGAACTGGGCAAGGCGCTCAAGCTTCTGCGGGGTGACGGCGCGGATGAACTGCGTGTCGTCGCGCGTCGGGTCGATGCGGAAAAGCTCGCCCTCCTCGTCGCGGATCTCGGGGTCGATGCTGCCGATCACGTTGTCGAAGCGGTAGCGCACCTTGGTCATGAGCCCCTCGCAGCGGTCGTAGTAATCCTTCAGCGCGTTGAGGGGGATATCCTCCTCCACGATGAACTCCCGGCCGAGCTTCACGCCGTTGAGCCAGACCGTGTAGGTTCTGGGCACGACCACCTCGACCGAGGCGTAAAGACCGCTGAAGTCGAAGCTCGCGCTCTCCACCTGCCAGGGGCGGATGCTCCAGGGGATGAGCCGCCAGGGAAGCTTCGTGAGGTCGACGGGGCTTTCGTAGTCCGCGACCTCCGTGAGCGTCACGGCGCCGAACTCGCGCCCGCCGCAGCGCAGGCCGTAGACGGCGCGGCCTTCCCCGCCGCCGCCCTTGCGAAAGTAGCTGACGCCGCCGGAGAGCATTTCGCGCACATGCCCGGCCACCTCTTCATCGGACTGCACCTCGTGCGGCATGGCCTTGATCGTGTCCGCGATCCCCTCGTCCCAGAGGTTTTGGGAGAGCTCGGCCACATAGGCGTCCATCGTGTGGGTGGGGCGGGAGGCCTCATACGCCTCGGCATAAACCCACACCTCGCCCAGGGCGCGGTAGGCGCCGTAGCAGAGCAGCACGGCCCACAGAAGGAGGAAGAGCGTATAGAGAAGCCTCCCGAGGAGCCTTTTTCGTTTTGCCATAGAAACAGATTCCTTATTATTTAAACAAGAATGCGTTGGGCAGCGGGCGGGGGTTGCCGCCCTCGGCCGAGCAGCTGTTCACGTAGCGCCCGTCATAGTACATGACCGTGGAGGAGCCGCCGTCCATGTTGCAGGCGTTGACCGCGCCGTAGCTCAAAAGCAGATCCACCATGTCCTGGTAGGTCGCGCCGATGGAGTGCACCTGGCGCCCGTCGATGACCAGCATGATGATCGCGCCGTCCGCGCGCTGGGCGATGGCGGTGCGGGGGTTGACGCTGCTGGTGAGGTATTCCGGATCGGTGGGCACGCCGTTGGAGATGAGGATGGGGCCAAAGGACACCGCGTGGATGATGTTGTTGGCCACGCAGTCGTCGTATGTATAGAAGCCGACGTGCAGGATGCCGTCCTTGTCAAGCCCGGCAAAGCCCTCGGACACGTCCGAATTCTGGTTGTAGCAGACGCCGTCGATAATGGTGAGACCCTCAGGCATGCCGCCGAGACCGCCGCCGCCGTCGTCCTTAAAGCCGCCGGCGTTGATGCCGCCGATGGCGTCATACTTCTGCACCATCTGCTCGAGCGTGAGGCCCACGCCGCCGTAGCCGTCCGGCATGCCGACGAAGACGCGCTTGGGGTCGAGGATGACCGTCATATAGCCGAGGTAGCCGTTGCCCTTGACCTCGGTAAAGATGATGCCGTCCCCGTCCTCATCCACAAGACCGTAGGGGTCCGCGCCGCTCTGCGCGTCGCTTCCGACGTTCGCGCTGTCGATGCGCGTGACGGTGCGCTCCTGATTGGCGGCGATGGTGATGAGGTTCTTGTCGGTGGCGACGTCCGTCTCCATCTTCTTGCGGGTGCGGATGGCGTCCACCTCGTCAGCCGTCAGGAAGATCTGCGGGACAAAGCGGAAGCGGCGCGTCTCGTCCATGGTGTTGATGAACAGATCGCGCAGCGCGGGCGACGGCCCCTTGAGGATCACATATTCCAGCCCCAGCAGGCCGCAGCCGACCACCAGCACCAGGACGATGATGAACCCGGCCAGCCGATCCCAGAAGCGTCTGGCCTTGAGGCGGCGGATCAGCTTTTTCTTCTCCCGGCCGGACATGGCCTTTTCCGTTTCCGGATTGATGTCTTTGTTTTTCTTCACGTTTACACCTTCGCACTGAAATTTTCTGACGCATTTACTGCATTATATCTTATCGTACCAAGATATTGTACCATAAGGCTTTTCTGATGACAAGCGGATTTTGTTGGATTCCGGAAAGAAGTTTTCCAGCATCCGGGAATCAGACGCAAAGCGCTCGAAAATGTTCCCGCGGTGTGCGGCGCTTCCTTGGCTCCCCTGTAAGGGGAGCTGGCACCATTGCGCACACTGGTGACTGAGGGGTTCGGCTCCCTTGCCTGAAGAGGGGCATTAAACGCGGCGCAAAAAAGCAGCCCCCGCGTAAGCGGAGGCTGCACTTTCTTTACGCGAGCGTCAGGTCGCCGTCCTTCACCCAGCCGAGCCTGCGGCACAGGGCGTTCACGAGCGGGCAGAGGACTGCCGGCAGCACGAAGCAGATCAGCACAAGGCCCAGCCAGTCAAAGCCCGTGGGCGTGATGGCGACGGCGCCCTTCGCGGCGGCTTCGGCGCTCGGCGAGACCCAGCCCGTCCAGACGCCGATCTGCCCGCACAGCCCGCAGGTGCCCATGCCGGAGTTGATGGGCGCGCCGTTCATCTCGAGATGGAAGAGGCAGGTTGCGAGCGGCCCCGTGACGGCGGAGCAGACGATGGGCGCGATCCAGACGCAGGGATTGCGGATGATGTTCGGCATTTGCAGCATCGAGGTGCCGAGACCCTGGGACACAAGGCCGCCCCAGCGGTTCTCCCGGAAGCTCATGACGGCAAAGCCCACCATCTGCGCGCAGCAGCCCGCGACGGCGGCGCCCCCGGCAAGGCCGGTGAGCTGCAGAACCGAGCAGATCGCCGCCGAGGAGATGGGCAGCGTCAGCGCGACGCCGACCAGCACCGACACCGCAATGCCCATCCAGAAGGGCTGGAGCTTCGTTGCCCTATCGATCATGACGCCGAAGGCCGAGGCCGCCGTGCCGATGGGCGGGGCAATGAGCTTTGCCAGCGCCACGCCCACGACGATGGTCACGGCGGGGGTCACGAGCAGGTCGATCTTTGTCTCCTTGCTGACGGCCTTGCCGCACTCGGCGGCGATGATGGCGATGACGAGGACAGCCAGCGGGCCGCCCGCGCCGCCCTCGGCATTCGCGGCCCAGCCGACCGCCGCGAGGGAGAAGAGCACCATGGGCGGGGCCTGCAGGGCGTAGCCGATGGCGACGGCCATCGCGGGCCCGGAGACGGCCATGGCGTAAGCGCCGATATCCACCAGCATCTGCACCTTGAGCTGCGCGCCGAGGGTCTTGATGATGGTGCCGATCAGCAGCGAGCAGAAAAGCCCCTGCGCCATGGCGCCGAGCGCGTCGATGCCGTAGCGCCTGCCGGAGAAGACGATGTTCTTGCGTTTCAAAAATGCGCGGACGTTTTCCATTCTGACATCCTCCCAAAAAAGGATGGCCCCATGATACCCGCCGGGGGCGGGATTGTCAAGCTTGGCAAAAGAAAACCGTCCCGGTGAGTAAACAATGATTAAGGCAACACCGCACAATGCAGCAAGAGCAGATTCCGAGAAAATTTGGGTTCTGATGATGGCACTTTTTCGCAGATGTACTTTGTGTACCTCAAGAAAAAGTGACGAAATCAGGGCTCAAATTTTCCGGAAGATGCCGCAGGCGTATTGTGCGGTGTTGCCTTAAATGCGGTGAGAGCAGGTGACGAGCAAATCTTCGTCAGCATCTTCGTCAGATCAAGGCACAAAAACGTAGGAATACTTTGTGTATTTCAAGATTTTGTAACGCAGAGCTGACGAATGATTTGCCGTTAGATGCCGAAGGCGCATTAATCAGTGTTTACGTGAGGGGACGGTTAAAACCGGTGGTCTATGCCGCTTTGCTTCATGATCTCGTTTGCCGTATGACGGGATTTTATCTTTCCGTCGACGGTGACATTCGTGTTTGTGAGGGGGCTGTACCAGATGTCATGGTCTCCCCTGCCGTGGCGGACGAAATAACAGCCGTACAGCTTCAGAACCTCACGGACTTTCTTCTCATACTCAGCCATAGGCCGCCACCTGTTCGTTGCGCTCGGCGAAGAAGGTGATCGTATAGGCCGACGGCTTCTGCCCGTTCAGCTCGTTGAGCTCCGGGATCGCGTACTTGACCCTCTCCAGCAGCGCGTCAAAAGAACCGGACTCCAGGACAAGACCCGGTACGTCCTCGCTGGTTGCGACCCAGACTTCCGCTTCCCTGTCCCAAACCATTTTCACTTTATAGCTCATAGTATGATCCTTTCCCTCGTCCGATATTGCCGGCAGCTTCTTTTATCATGATACCACAATCACGCCGGGAAATCTGTAAAATCCTATCCCCATGATACCCGCCGGGGGCGGGATTGTCAAGCGAAGGCCGCGCCGATGGCGGATTGTGCGGTGTTGCCTTATACGATCGGGGTGAGCTGCGGGACGACGATGCTGCCCTCCCAGTAGGAGATCAGCCGCATGAACTGCTCGTCGTCGAGGTACTCGTCGTACTCCCGCGGCTCGTAGCTGTAGCCGTCGGTCTGGTGGTAGTTGCCGTCCCGCTCGCTGTCCATAAACCAGGTGAAGGCGGACTCGATGGGCGTGAGCTGGCTGCCGTAGAGGCGGTTGACGACGAAGATGCTGTTGCCCGCGCCGTTGGAGCCCTCGTTGAGGACGGAGCCGTCGGAGCGCAGGAAATAGCGGCTGCGGGCGCGGCTTGTCGCAAGCTGCACGGGCTGCCCGTTTTCGAGGGTGTAGAGGTCGAAGATCACGATATCGGTGTAGCTGCCGTCGTTGACGCCGGCGATGATGAGCTCGTCCACGCCGTTGCCGTCGAGATCCTGGAGGGCGTAGCCCACATGCGGGGCATAGCTTATAAACTCGGAAAGGCCGTTGTTGAAGGCGTACTCGGACGTGGTGTTGCCGGTGGTGTAGGCGCGGTAGTAGGCGGAGATTACGCCGCCGTAGGCCGTCATGGTGTCGTCGACATAGATCATTGCGGGCGCGGTCACGGCAGAGCCGCCGGGGCCGTCAAAGCGGGCCTGGACGCTCCAGTTGTCAAAGGAGGCGGGCACATTGCTCACGGCGAGGGTGTCCTCCGGCAGCGCCTCCAGCGAGAGGCCGGGGTTTGCCGCCATGGCCTGCTGCATGGTATAGGACTGCCCCTGGGGGCTGGTGAAAAGCCAGGTGAGCGAGGTCGCGTTATTGGCGTGGGCGATGAACCAGGTCTTGCCGCCCGCCGCCAGCGACTCGCTGGTGGGGTTCTTGGTGATGGTCACGGGGCTCGGCTGCGCCTGGGCGGTCGGCACTGGCAGGGCGGTGAACTGCGGCTGCGGCGTCGGCTGCACGGGCGGCACAGGGAGCTGCGGCTGCGGCGTCGGCTGGGTCTGAACCTCAAGCTGCTTCCAGTTCATGGGGAGCGTCCCCTTCTCCTGCCCGGCGAAGAAGCGCTCGGCAGCGGCAGCATAGGTCGCCTCGGTAGTCTCCGCGCCGTTTTCGTCGTAGTAGCGCTTGACGGAATTGTTCTGGTCGGTATAGGTCTCGTCCATGCGGGCAAGCGTCCTGACGCTGATGCGGCCGTGCTCCAGGGAGAAGCTGTCAACGGCGGTAATGTAATGGGCTGCGCCGTCGCGCGTCAGATCCTCGCACACGTAGGTGTAGAGGCCGTTCGTGGGGTTGCGGTAAAAGGTGAGGCTGCTCACGATGATATCGGGCCAGGCCTCCCCCTCCCTCAGATCGTCCAGGCAGAGGGTGAGGCCGGTGCAGGCCTCGTTGACCTCGCGGACGGTGACATAGGTGTACATGCCGCTGCCCTGGAGGGAGGCGGTGATCACCTCAAGCCGGCCGTTGTGGTCAAGGTCGGTGATGTCGTAGTACCAGGTCTCGTAGTCCATGCCCTGGGGCAGCCATTCGCTGCGCCTGCTCTCGATGAAGGCGCGCTGCTCGGTTTCGTTCATGGGCCAGACCGGCGTCGTGGGCGCGGCGGTGGTCACCGGCGTCGGCACATGCACGGTCTCTGCCGGCTGCTTCGAGCCGCAGCCCGCGCACAGCAGGCAGATGAGCAGCAGCGCGGCGGCAAGGATCAAGCGTTTGTTTTTCATGGTAATTCTCCTGTCGTGTATTTTGCCTCCCCCAACCGCGCATGCGGCGTTTGGGAGAGGGGGACCGCTTCAGCGGTGGAAGGGGTTCTTTGTCGAGCTCCCTCAGTCACGGCCTCGCGGTAGATCGGCCGTGCCAGCTCCGTCAGAGAGGGAGCTTTGCTATCCTCTATGACGTTTCCGGAAGCATAAAGGTTCCGGGAAGGACATGCAGACCTTCCCGGAACAGTGAATTATTTGCGTTTCTTTTTCTGCTGGGCCTTGTTGCCGTACATGAGGCGGTCAGCCTTTTCAAAGAGCTGCTGGATCTTCTCGTCGCGCACGCTCGGCGCCCAGGCGTAGCCCGCGGAGATGCTGATGCCGTAGCGCTCCTGTTCCTCCCGGAAGCGCTCAAGCGCCTCTTTGATCTGCTCCTCGCTGCAGTTGAGGCGGATGGCGGCAAACTCGTCCCCGCCGATGCGGAAGACGTTCTTGCCCGTCTCGTCGCCGAAGCTCTTGAGGATGCAGGCCGCAGACTCGCGCAGCAGGATATCCCCCTTGAGGTGGCCGCTCTTGTCGTTGGTGGACTTGAGGCCGTTGACGTCCATGGAGCAGACCGCGACGGAGGTATCCTCCGGCAATTTCTCCAGCTTCTTCAGGTATTCCTGATAGGCCATGCGGTTGGGCAGGCCCGTCAGCGCGTCGGTATAGGAGCGCTCGCGCAGGTCGGACTCCAGCTCGTTTCTGTGCTTAAGAAGCTGGTCATAGGAGCTCGCCAGGCGCTGCAGCTCCGAAAAGCCCTGCTTCTGTGAGAGCATCTGCCCCTGCTGCACAAGCTCCACGCTCTTTTCCAGCGGGATCAGCAGCCACACGAACAGCAGCACGATCATCACCAGCATCGTCACAATGATGAGCGCGATCAGGATCCACTGCTCCATGCGGTAGGTCGCAAGGCGCTCGGAATAGCGCTGGATCACACTTGCCGTGATGTTGTTTGCGATGCTGAGGGCGACGCTCAAGCTGCGCTGTACGCCGCCGCGCATGGACTGGTAATCGGAGTCCGACAGCAGCTCGCGCGCCTCGGCGATCTGCGCCTCGGCCGGAACCCCCTCGGGCACGTCGGGCAGCTCGATCTCTTTGAGCCGGGGGTAGGCGTCAAGCTCCATGCCGCGGGCACGGGCGGCCATCGCCATGGCCTTCTCCTCGGTCTTCACGCGCAGGTTGACCACCTCGTACGATTCCCGCAGGCAGGCCTCGGGGCTCTCGCTCTCGGCGGCCTGGGCATGCGGCAGCGACATGGGCCTGGCCACGTTCTCGGTATCGTGCTGCTCGCTGAGCACCCGGAGCATACCGTTATAGCTGCCCTCGACCTGGTCAAGCTGCGCAAAGTATCCGGCAAGGCTCTCCTCGCTGCCGGTGTTGACAAAGCTCATCGCCATGCCGCCCAGCGCGTCCGTGCCCTGCGAATAGCCGGCGGACATGCCGCCGAGCTGGAAATTGCGCTGCGTCACCTCTGCGATGACGCTGCCCATGTCGTTGATGCGCACCGTGTTGAACACGATCAGCGCATGCATGAGCAGGATCGCAATCACCGCGGGAATGATCATTCTCTTGGCGGAAATCACTTTCCTGCGCTTCTCTTTCACTGTATCCATTCCGGATAATCACCCTTCTTTATCTGTGATGGCCCACGCCATCCGGAATCCAAAAACCATGATTAATTTTGTATAATACCATAAAATAGAAGAAAATGCAAGAGCGGGCGATCCGGTGCTGCCTTCATTTTTTTCCCGCGTAAAGCTTGAGGAAGGCCGGCATCGACACCGGAGGGGAGAAGCAGAAGCCCTGCAGATAGTCGCAGCCGATCCCGGCCATGGCCTCGGCCATCTCTTTGGACTCGATCCCCTCGGCGGTGATGCTGAAATGCATCTGCTTGAACACCTGCACCATCGTCGGCAGCAGCGGGTCGCGGTCGCGGAAATAGTTCCAGACGACCTCCATATCGATTTTGATGTTCTTGAACGGGAACTGCTTGACGCGCGTGAGGTTGGAGTAACCGCTGCCGTAATCGTCCAGCGCGAACTGGAAGCCGATCTCCTGCAGGGCCAGAAGCTGGTTTTTGAGCAGGGCGTAGTCCGCGATGGACTGCTCGGTGAGCTCCAGATGGATGAGCTCCGGCGCGACGCCGTACTCGTCCAGGATCGCTTTGAAGCGCGCGGCAAGCTGCGGACTCATGCACTGGTAGGGCGAGAGGTTGACGTTGATCCACCGAAGGCCCATGGACTCGAGGTCGTTGTCGCGCAGGAAGCGGCAGGTCTTGCGCAGCACCTGCTCGCCAAGGGCGATGATGCTGCCGTCCTTCTCGGCGATGGGGATGAACGCCGCCGGGGAGATCATGCGCCCGTCCTCGCCGCGCACACGCGAGAGCGCCTCGGCCGCCACGAGCCTTCCGGAACCGCTGTCCACCAGCGGCTGCAGGTAGACCTCAAGCCCTTCGCCGTCCCCCTCCAGCGCCTTTTCGAGCGCGTGCTTTTCCTTTAGGTACTGATCAATGGCCTGGATGGAGATGGGCTGGGCCTGATCCTCGCCGTACTCGGTCTGCTCGGCGCTCTCCAGGGCGAGCAGGAGCTTGCTGATCACCTTGTCCGTGCCGCTGCCGTGCTTTTCCAGCTCCGCCTCCACAAAGGCGGGCTTGAGCATCATTTCCGTCCCCTCGCAGATCCAGGGCTTGCGGAAGCGCCCGGCGATCTCGGTGCTCATGCCGCGCAGGTCCATGTTCTTGTCGCCCACGATGGCAAAGGAGCCGTTGCGGAGATAAAAGACCACGCACTCGGGATAGTTGTCGGTGAGGTAACGGCTGATGAGGGTGATGCACTTGTCCATCTGCAGGCCGCCGTAAATGCCGCGCGTCACGCTGTAGTCGCGCAGGATAAAGGCCAGCAGGCGGTGGGAATCCGTCTTGCTCCACTCCGTCAGGCAGATCCCGAAGGCGCGCATGTTGAACGCGCTGCCCCGGTCGGAGAGGAAGAGATCCGGGTTTTCAAACGAGAGGTACAGCACCAGGATGGTCATGAGGAAGAAGGTGTTCATCACCAGAAGCTCCGGGAACATCATGCGCACGATGTTGCCGACCACAAGGATCAGCACCGCGCCGAGAAGACTGCCCACCACGGGGCGCGGCAGCTCCCGCCTGTGGCGCACGATCAGGACAAGGGCCGCGGCCAGGTAGAAGAAAAAGCAGGCATAGAGGATGGAATACCACGGCCCGCGGTGATAGCCCTCCGCGTCCATGGAGAAGACCGCGTGCGTGATAGGGCTTGACAGGGCGATGAGCTCCGACAGGGCAAACACCGCCGGGGCAAAGCGCCGCACCCAGGGGCGCAGGGCGCAGTGGTTTTCAAGGATGTCCAGCACGAACAGGAAGAACACATAGATGCGCGCCAGAAACAGCACAAAGAAGGCGAGGTTCGCCGCATACCCCACCCAGATCGGGTAGAGGCTGTGAAGCTCGTCCATGCGGCTGGAGCTGTAGTCGGCCAGCAGGGTGAGCGTGTCGACCATCAGCAGGGTCAGGAAGGTCTTGTTCATGCGGATGGGCAGTCTCGGCTTGCGGAAGTAGAAGATCACCAGGATCAGCAGGATCATGGCGCTCGGCAGTGTAAAGCTGTAGTTCCACATGGCGTTTCACGCACCTTTATACAGTAGGTATTATATAATGAATATACCGTCCCGCGGCGTGCTTGTCAAGCATTGGGCAAGGCTCACGGCGATTCTGCATGCCCGGCGCTTTTTACTGTTTTTTGATTTTGTACAGACATTTTCAGGTTTATTTCACAAAAACGATACGTAAACGTTTTACATATCAAAAAATTCAAAAAAGCGAAACAAAGTACTTGATTTTTTTGTAGCATTGTACTAATATACAGGACAGGGATATGAACATTTTGTGAATACCCGGAGAAAATATTTTTACAGGAGGAAGAAAAAATGATTAGCTTTTTCCTTTGTCTGGCTGTCCTTATCTGCGGTTATCTGTTCTATGGTAAGTTTGTTGACCAGACCTTCGCACCCGACGACCGCGAGACCCCCGCTGTCGCCATCAACGACGGCGTTGACTACGTCGTCATGCCTGAGTGGAAGCTGTTCATGATCCAGCTTCTGAACATTGCCGGCCTCGGCCCCATCTTCGGCGCCCTGTCCGGTGCCATGTGGGGACCTGTGGTCTTCCTGTGGATCACCTTCGGCACCGTCTTCGCCGGCGCCGTACATGACTACTTTGCCGGCATGCTGTCCGAGCGCAACAACGGCGCCTCCATTTCCGAGGTCACCGGCATCTACCTCGGGCCCACGATGAAGAACGTCATGCGCGTCTTCTCCGTCATCCTGCTGATCATGGTCGGCACCGTGTTCGCAGTCGGCCCCGCCGGCCTGATCGTCACCCTGACCACCAACAGCGGCCTCGGCGGCATCATGACCAACAAGGTCTTCTGGCTGGCCATCATCATCACCTACTACTTCATCGCGACCTTCATCTCCGTCGACAAGGTCATCGGCAAGATCTACCCCCTGTTCGGCATCTGCCTCATCATCATGGCCATCGGCGTCTGCTTCGGCACCCTCACGAGCGGCGAAAAGATCCCCGAGATCTTCTCCAACTTCCGCAACATGCACCCCAAGGGAACCCCCATCTGGGCCTTCATGTTCATCACCGTCGCCTGCGGCGCTATCTCCGGCTTCCATGCCACCCAGTCTCCTCTGATGGCCCGCTGCCTTAAGAGCGAGCGCCAGGGTCACTTCGTGTTCTACGGCGCCATGGTCGCCGAGGGCATCATCGCCCTGATTTGGGCTGCTGCCGGCGTTACCCTGCTCGGTGTTGACAAGCTCAGCGAGCTCGGCGGCGGCAACAACAACACCGTCTACCAGATCTGCACCATGACCATGGGCAAGATCGGCATCATCCTCGCCATGCTCGGCGTTATCGCCTGCCCCATCACCTCCGGCGACACCGCGTTCCGTTCCGCCCGTCTGACCCTGGCCGACTGGATGAAGCTCGATCAGGGCAGCTGGAAGAACCGTCTCATGCTCTGCGTTCCCGTCCTCGGCATCGGCGCCATCCTCGGCTTCGGCAACGCCCTGGGCAAGATCGACTACCAGATCATCTGGCGTTACTTCTCCTGGTCCAACCAGACCCTCGCCATGATCGTTCTGTGGGCCGGCGCCATGTACCTGGCTCAGAACAAGAAGAACTACTGGATCTGCGCCGTCCCCGCTACCTTCATGAGCGCCGTCTCCATGACCTACTTCATGATGGCCGGCGAGTGCATGGGCCTGATCGCCTTCTTCAAGAACAACGCCACTGTCGGCTACCCCGTCGGCCTCATCTTCGCCGCCGCCTGCCTGTACCTGTTCCTGAGCAAGGCAAAGAACGCCGCCAAGAAGTCCGCAAAGGTCGCCTGATTCCGGCCCTTGCTGCAAGCGGTAAACATATGCAACCACGGGCCTGTGAAGCTTTCACAGGCCCGTTTTCCTTCGCTGTCGTTTTGAGCGAAAGGGAGAAGCTCCCTCCCCTTCGCTGAGCACGGCAGGGTTGCCGGGCGAAGCTCCCCCGCTGCACGTTGGCTCTTTTCAATCCCCGTCGTTTTTGGTATAATGATTGCGTTGTCGTCTGCCTCCCTTTGGAAAAAGGGAGGTGTCCCGAAGGGACGGAGGGATCGACCGCAGGCCGTTGAAGGCAGAGCGGATCCCTCAGTCGCTGCGCTTAAGCTCCCTTTGCGAAAGGGAGCTTATCACCTTTCCATGAAATGCACAATCAGGAGGCAATTTATCATGATCTTCACCCCCTCCCCTCTCGGCAGCAGAACGCTCACGCCGGAGGTTTTGAAGGCCGACCGCAAGGACAGCATCAAGTTCGGGCCCTGCGGCGTCGGCAAGGAAGCCCTGTACATGGGCACAAACTACGTTGACCGCTGCTTCTATGTCCCCTGGCGCGAGGTAAAGCGCGTCTTTAAGCGCGTCGCCATGAGCCAAGGCGGCTTTTCCGGCAAGGGCGCGTTCGGGGCGCTGGCCTATCTTGTGGTGCAGTTCGGAAACGGCAAGGAGAAGCAGAGCCGCTTCCGTCACGAGGCAGACGTGGACAGGCTGCTCGCCCTGGTGGAGCAGACGCACCCCGACATCCCCACCCACAGCGCCAAGGCCGAGCGCAAGCTTGCCGAGGCCGAGGCCGCCGAGGAAAAGCGCTACCTCAAGGAGCTGGGCGAGGACGCAGAGCGCGCCGTGAACGAATTGCGGGACGCGAAAAGCTATCTCGAGCAGCGCCCGTCGCTCTCAAACCTGCTCGCCGCCGCGGCAAAGCAGAAGCGCATCGTGGATAACTTCCCGCCTGCCTACCGCGTGATCGGCGCGGTGCTTGCGGCGGTGAGCGTTTTGGCCATGTTCTACGGCGTCTACGCCCTGACGCAGCGCCGCACCGCCGCCACCTACTTTATCCTCGGCGGTCTCGCGCTCTTTTTCTTCACGCTCTCCTCCAACATGCTGCCGAGCAAGTGGAACAGCAAGAAGCAGGGGCAGAAGGACTGGGACGAGGCCTTAGCCGGTATGCGCGACTATCTCGCGGCGAAGCCGGACTTCCCGGTGCCGCCGCAGTACGCCCACCCCATCGTGCTCGAGCGCATGATCCGCGTCCTGCGCGAGGGCCGCGCCAAGGATGTGCCCGGGGCCTACAGCGTGATGAAGAAGGATCTCAAGGCGCTCAACAGCAGCGTCAAGGTCACCCAGCAGGAACATGACGAGGTCGTGGCGGTAAAGCCGCTCTTCCTCGTGTGCGAGTATCAGGACGAGGTGTAAAACATGGATCAGCTCTATACTTTTCTCGAAGCCGAGGGCGTTGACAAGGCGCTGCTCGAGGGTGTGAAGGCGTTTCGCGCCAAGTACCCCGCCGAGGCGGAGAACGCGCAGCGCGTGCCCGACCCCGAATATTTCTACTACGGCAAAAAGACCTGGGAACTTGCGCTGGCGGCGATCCTCGCGGGGAAAAACCTGCTGCTGGCAGGCCCCAAGGCCACCGGCAAAAACGTGCTGAGTGAAAACCTCGGCGCGCTGTTCGGCCGCCCCGTGTGGAACGTGTCCTTCCACATCAACACCGACGCATCCGCCCTCGTCGGCACCGACACCTACGACGGGAACAAGGTCTCCTTCCGCCCGGGGCCGATATGGCTGTGCGCGGCGAAAGGCGGCTTCGGCATCCTCGACGAGATCAACATGGCGAAAAACGAGGCGCTCGCCGTCCTGCACGCGTCGCTGGACTTTCGCCGCAGTCTGGACGTGCCGGGCTATGAGAAGATCGACCTCAGGCCCGAGACCCGCTTCATCGCCACGATGAACTACGGCTACGCCGGGACGCGGGATCTGAACGAAGCGCTCACCTCCCGCTTTGCGGTGCTGGACATGCCCATCATCACGGAGGATAACCTCCAGAAGCTCATCTCCCGCCGCTACCCCACGATCAGCGAGAAGATCCGCGACCAGCTTGTGAAGCTCTACGCCGAGCTTCAGCGCAAGGCCGAGAGCGCCGAGATCTCCGACTCCGCCCTCGACCTGCGCGGCCTGCTGGACGCCATCGCCCTCATGGAGCAGGGGCTCCGCTCCGGCGACGCGCTGGACATGTGCATCGTCAACAAGAGCTTTGACGCCTACGAGCGCGGCCTTATCCGCGACGTGATCAAGGCCCGCATCCCCGCCGACCTCACGCGGGACGTCGTCTTCTCCAAATGATCAAAAAGCAGTACACGGGCGCTGCCCGGCGCGCCCGCAACATCATCTGGAACGCCGCGGGGCGCTATGACTTCGACCCGCCCTTCATGGCCTTCTTTGCCAACGGCCACCCCGACCAGTACTTCAACATGATCGCGGGCCTTGCCGAGAAGTGGCTGGACATGGCGAAGCTCTGGGATTTCTTCCGCACGTATGAAAACGATCGGCGCGCCGATGAGTTTGACGACTACCTCTGGCTGGGGCTGGAAAACTGCCTGTATGAAAAGGAGCTCCCCGAGCGCCCGATCATGGCGTCCCTGCGGCGCGAGAGGGCGGAGCAGTTCTATCGAGAGGTGCAGCAGATGTCCCGCCAGCAGATGGAATACCAGAGCATGCCGGTCTTCACCCAGCAGGAATACCGCTGGGCATGCGTGTGCGGGAAGCGGCCTCCCCTGCTCTCGCCGCGCGAAAAGCGCATCAGCGAGGCGCTGCTCTTTTCCGGCTCGCTCGACACCGACGGCGTGATCGAGGCCATGCGGGGCTTTTTGCAGGGCTTTTTCCGCTTCACGCCGGGGGACGAGCTCAAGATACGCAAGGCCACGCCCCTTGCCCGCCTGCTGCTGCGGCATGAGACGCGGCGGCGCGACCACCTGCTGGTGCGCGCCGGTACCGGCGAGGGCGACCACGAAAAGGCACGGCAGCAGCGCCACGCGGGGCTGGGCCGTCACGTCGGCCCGGGACCGGAGGACAGGGCCTATATCGAGGCGGTCTTCGGGCGGCTCAGCCGCAGCGAGACCGAAATGCGCGTACTGGAAAACGAGCTCTGCGTCGGGGCGGATGAACTCTGCCGCCTCTGGATCACCAGGGGCGAGCGCGGCAGCACCGCCGACAGGGACGCCCTTGAGGTGCGGGAGAGCGCCGCGCGCCAGGAACAGCGCAACGAAGCCTTCTGCGCCGAGCATGCCGCGATGATCCAGGGCAGCATCCGCGCCCTCTCGACGCGCATTGAGACGATCTTCTCCTCCTACTTCAAACACCTGCCCGAAGAATCCCGCGCAGGGCGCATCCGCCCGGAGGCCGCGTGGCGGCTGCCGGTACTGGACGATCCGTCGGTGTTTCTCAAAAACGGCGAGGACACGGAGCCGGAAATCTGCGTCGACCTTCTGCTGGACGCGTCCCAGTCGCGCATGCACTCGCAGGAGGTGCTGTCCGCCGAGGCGTCCATCATCGCCCAAAGCCTTGCGAAAATCCACATCCCCGTGCGGGTCTCGGCGTTTCGCAGTCTCAAAAGCTACACGGTGCTGGAGATCCTCAAGGACTGGCGGCAGGCCGACTGCCGGGGTCTCATGCGCTACTACGCCGGAGGCTGGAACCGGGACGGGCTTGCCATCGAGACACTCGGGCGGCTCACGGACGACGCCGCGATGGAGGGTCGGCAGCGCATCGTGCTGGTGCTGACGGACGGCAGCCCCAACGACTCCACGCCCCTGCCCGCCGCTGGGCTTCTGATGGAGCGCGAGTACGAGGGCGAGGCCGCGGTCGCCGCCGCGCAGGACGCGGTCAGGCGGCTGAGGGCGCAGGGCGTGCGCGTGGGCGCGGTCTTCCACGGCAACACCAGCCATCTGGAAAACGTGCACCGCATTTACGGCCACGCCTACGTGCGCATCCAGAAGGCCAGCCAGCTCGCCCAGGGCGTGAGCGATCTGCTGCTGATGCTCCTGCGCGAGATCAGAACGGATTGAAAACTGCAACCAAATTGTTACCATAAATAGCTTTACATAATGTAAATTTTCTGGTATGATACAAGCATAACAGATACCGGGAGGCTCAAGGCTATGTCGAAACGTCTGCTTGCACTGTTCCTGTGTGTATGCCTGTTTGCCCTGCTGCTGCCCGCCGCGGCGTTCGCGGAGGATGATTACGACACCGTCACCATCCAGAAGGGCGACACGGTGCTCAAGCTCCTGAAGGCGCGCGACAGAAGCTACGAGACGGACAAATACATCGTCATGGTGCTCAACCGCCTGGATCGTGAGTCCAAGCTGGAGATCCTCAGCATCGGCGACACGCTCAAGATCCCGAAGTCCCCGAAGGACATCATCGGCAGCGCGCCGCACCTCATCTCCTCCAAGGACACGGTGGACTACTACGTGATCCCCTACAAGATCCAGAAGGGCGACACGATCAAGTTCATCTACAAGCTCTGGGGTCTGCCCTACGACAGCTATGCCGACCGTATCGCGGCGCTCAATCCCGGCGTCGATCTCGACAACGTCTATGTCGGGGATCTGCTGCTCCTGCCGACGACGGAAAAGAACCTCAAGACCAATGTGTATACGACGGTCATGTCCCACATCCTGCTGCAGGACGAGTCGGTCAAGAGCGTATTCGACCGCTACGGCATCGACTTTGACTCCAGGCGCGACGAGCTGCAAAAGTACAACAGCGAGTCCTTTGACAAGCTCAAGGCCGGGGACAAGCTGCTGATCCCGCTGATCTGGGATTGAGCCGATCCCGGAGCCATGAGGGCATGGCTCTCTGAACATGCTACTATTCCTCCATACCTCCATAAATGCCGCCGGGTAAAACCGGCGGCGACTTTTTTAAGGCAATACCGCACAATGCGGCAAGAGCAGATTCCGAGAAAATTTGAGTTCTGATGATGGCACTTTTTCGCAGATGTACTTTGTGTACCTCAAGAAAAAAGTGACGAAATCAGGGCTCAAATTTTTCGGAAGATGCCGCAGGCGTATTGTGCGGTGTTGCCTTAAACAATCCGGGCTTAACCCCGTGGCGGTACTGCTTATTCTCCTTGACGGCTGAATACGCTTGTGTTATTCTGAAAATGCTATTATATTTACATAAAGGAGGAGCACCAATGAAAGCGGATCTGATCATAAAAAATGCCAGAATCTTCACAGCGGACAAGAGCAAACCGACAGCAACCGCCCTTGCGGTGAAGGACGGAAAATTCATTTATGTGGGTGACGAGGCCGGTCTTTCTGCGTACGAGGGAGAGGTCACGGATCTTGGCGGGAAATTCATCATGCCCGGTATTATCGACAGCCATGTCCATGTGACCATGGGAGCCG
>Ga0247608_10000337_pt1 | contig 79986 bp, 54 predicted proteins | sample 176DNAGHGlowgp2_FD_193490 | JGI IMG/M metagenome (GOLD analysis project Ga0247608, IMG submission 193490) | Sheep rumen microbial communities from Palmerston North, Manawatu-Wanganui, New Zealand - 1766 DNA GHGlow gp2 | ecosystem: Host-associated > Mammals > Digestive system > Stomach > Rumen ... | reverse complement strand
TGCCTCCTCGTTAAGAGAGAGTTGCGGCAACTTGGCAGCGAGGTCGATACCGCTCTCCGCACCTTTGCGCAGCATCGAGCGGATACGGGCGTGCGTGTATTGGATGAACGGTGCCGTGTTGCCGTTGAAGTCGATGGATTCCGCCGGGTTGAAGAGCATGTTTTTGGTCGGATCTACCTTGAGGATGAAGTACTTGAGTGCGCCCAAACCGATCATTTCGTAGAGTCTGTCGGCCTCCTCGGGGGTGAACTGGAACTTGCCCAGTGCCTCGGTGCTCGTCTTGGCCTCCTCGTACATGTCATCCATCAGGTCATCGGCATCGACCACCGTGCCCTCGCGCGATTTCATCTTGCCCGACGGCAACTCCACCATTCCGTAGGAAAGATGGTGGATAAACTCGCCGAATGGTTTCTCCAACTTATTGGACAACACCAACTTAAGCACGTCAAAGTGGTAGTTCTGCTCGTTGCCGACCACGTAGATCATCTTCTGCGGGTGGAACTCCTCGTAACGCAGCTGAGCGGTGCCGAGGTCCTGCGTCATATAGACGGAAGTGCCGTCCTTGCGTAACAGCACCTTTTCATCCAAGCCCTCGCCGGTGAGATCGACGCGCACGGAACCATCCTCGTGTTTGTAGAACGCGCCCTTGTCCAAACCTTCCTGCACCAAACTCTTGCCAAGCAGATAGGTTTGGGATTCGTAATACGTCTTGTCGAAGTGGATGCCCAACCGCTCGTAAGTCTGGTCGAAACCGACATAGACCCAGCCGTTCATCTTTGCCCACAACTCGCGGACCTCTTGGTCACCCGCTTCCCACTTGCGCAACATCTCACGAGCCTCCAAAATCAGGGGTGCTTTATCTTTTGCTTCGTCTTCCGTAAGACCTTGTCCCACAAGTTCTTTCTGTTCTTGCTTATAGTGTTGGTCGAAGACGACGTAATACTTTCCAACGAGGTGATCTCCCTTCATGCCGGAGCTCTCCGGGGTCTCGCCGTTGCCGTACTTCAGCCACGCGAGCATCGACTTGCAGATGTGGATACCGCGGTCGTTGACCAAGTTGACCTGTATCACCGGGTGTCCACACGCTTTGAGAATCTGTGATACGGAATGGCCGAGCAGGTTGTTGCGAATATGCCCGAGATGCAGCGGCTTGTTGGTGTTCGGAGAGGAGTACTCGATGAGCACCGGAGCCTCGTCACACGTGGGCTGCATCCCGTAGTCCGCGTTGTCAGACTCCTGCTCCAACAAATCCATCCAGAACGTCTCTTTGATCTGCAGATTCAGATAACCTTTCACCACGTTGAAATCCTGGATGCAATCCAAGCTCTCAAGCAGTTGTTGTCCGATTTCCGCACCGAGCGCATCGGGAGACTTGCGGGCGACTTTCACCCATGGGAAGACGACCACGGTGAGGTCGCCGGTGAACCCCTTTCGGGTGGGCTGCACGAGGGCGGGATCGGCCTCGATGTCAATGTTATAAAGATGTTTCAGGGCGTTTTGCAACGCGGTGGCGATTTGGGTTTCTAGTTTCATAATGGTTATAGGTTATGGGTTATAGGTTATTGAAGCTGGGGAAACGGAAATGTTTGATGCTGTCTTTTTATACGCAATGTAGAGACGCAATCATTGCGTCTCTACACGTATATAAGATTTGTTCGTTGTAGAGACGCGGTGCGCCACGTCTCTATAAGAAAATTACTCGAAGGAAATCAATTCCACATCGAAAATCAGCGTTGCGCCGCCGGGGATCATGCCGCCTGCACCCTGCTCGCCATAGCCGAGGTTATAGGGGATGAAGAAACGGTATTTGGAACCAGGGGTCATCAGTTGCAGACCTTCAGTCCATCCGCGAATCACTTGGTTGAGACCGAAGGTGATGGGCTCACCTCTGTCAACGGAAGAATCGAAAACGGTTCCGTCAATAAGTTTGCCAGTGTAGTGAACCGTCACTTTGCTGGTGGCTTTCGGATGTTCGCCCTTGCCCTCTTGCAGCACCAAGTACTGCAGACCGGAAGCGGTCTCCTTCACGCCAGGGTTCTTTTTGTTCTCTTCAAGGAATTGCGCGCCTTTTGCGATTTCAGCAGCAGCACCACTCTTCTTCTTGGCTTCTATATCCTCCTGAAGATCCATAAAGATCTGCTGCATTTGATCATCCGTGAACTGGTTTTTGCCGGCGTAAGCATCTTTGATACCCTGCACGAATGCTTCATAATCCAGTTCGATGCCGTCACGGCTCATGCCGTTGCCAACATTAAAGCCGATGGCATAGCTACTTTTCTGTTGTTTTGTCATTTCTTCTTGTGATTTTGCGGAAAAGCCCATGCCAACAAGCAGCAAAGTCATTCCGAGTGTAATAATCTTTTTCATTTTTTATCTTGAATTTAAATTAATAAACGACACAAAGGACAATTTGGACCGTCCGAAGTTTAGCGGCGGCAAAAATACACTTTTTCCGCATTTTTCCGCTATATCGCATATTTCGCAATACTATTTTCTCCTTTCCGCGATCACCTCCTCCTGTTTGGCGGCAGGCATCCGCATGTACTGGTAAAACTCCATCGAATAGTTGGCGCGACCGCTGGTGACGTTGCGCAGGGCCGTGGCATAGCCGAACATCTCCATCAACGGGATGAAACCATCGAGTTTTTGCGAGCCCTTGCGGAAACGACGCATGTTCTCGATGCGTCCGCGGCGTTTGTTGATGTCGCGGGTAATGTTGCCGATGTACTCGTCGGGCGTGTTCACCTCGACCTTCATCACCGGCTCCATCAATATCGGGGCCATCTTGTTGTAGGCGGTTTTAAAACATTGAGCCGCACAGAGTTGGAAGGCCATGTCACTGGAATCCACCGGATGGTAGCCGCCATCCACCAGCACACAGCGCACATCCACCACGGGATAACCCGCCAGCGGACTTTTCTCCATAGCGGCACGAAGTCCCTTCTCAATGGAAGGAAGGTACTCGCGAGGCACGACACCGCCCTTGGAGACATCCACGAACTCGAAACCCTTACCGGGATTCGGCTCGAAACGGATGACCGTGTGCGCGAACTGTCCGTGACCGCCGGTCTGCTTCACGTGCTTGTAGTTGCTCTCGTATTCCTGCGTAATGGTCTCACGGAAAGAAACGCTCGGCGCTCCGACCTCAATCGGCACTTTGAACTCGTCCTTCAGTCGATCGACGATAATTTCCAGATGCAACTCACCCATTCCGGCGATGATGGTCTCCTCGGTCTCGTCATCATAATGTGCGTGGAAAGAGGGATCCTCATTGCTCAGCTTGGCAAGCGCTTCACCGAGTTTGTCGCGGTTTTTGTTGTCGGTCGGGCTCACTTTCATCTCGATGACGGCAGGCGGCACGGAGATGGACTCCAGGACGACAGGCTGCTTCTCATCGCAAAGCGTGTCGCCGGTACGGGTGTATTTCATACCGACCAATGCAACGATTTCGCCTGCGCCAGCTTCGGAAATCTCCTCGCGCTCCTTGGCCTTGATGCGGAAAATGCGGCCCACGCGCTCGTTTTTGTCCTTATTTGTATTATACAGGCTCATGCCACTGGTCAGCTTGCCGCTGAAGATACGGATGAACGTCTGCTGACCCACGTAAGGGTCGTTGATGAGCTTGAATGCCAACGCAGAGAAAGATTCGTTGTTCGAAGGATTGCGCGTGTAGGTTTTCTCCTCGTCATACGGGTCGTGGGCGATGACCGCGCCGATATCAGTGGGAGACGGCAAATAGTCGATGACCGCGTCCAGAAGCGGCTGGATGCCTTTGTTTTTGTAAGCCGCACCGCATAACACGGGCGTAATCAACAACTTGATTGTTGACTCACGGAGAGCCTTGCGGATCTGCTCCTCCGTCACTTCACGTTCCTCCAAATAGGCGTCGGCAATGTCGTCGTCAAAGTCGGCAAGCTTCTCGACCAAATTTTTATGGGCGGCATCCGCAGCGGAGGCAAACTCAGCGGGGATGTCGTTCTCATAAACCTCTTTTTCGGAGAAAGTGAGGGCTTTCATCTTCACCAAGTCAATACAGCCCTGAAAATCGCTTTCGGCACCCATCGGGATTTGGATAGGCACAGCATTGGTTCCCAAGTACTTCTCCATCTGGGCAATAACTTCTTGGAAATCGGCACCCGTGCGGTCCATTTTGTTCACGAAGGCGATGCGGGGCACGCGGTATTTGTCGGCCTGGTTCCAGACGGTCTCGCTTTGAGGTTCCACGCCGCCCACCGCGCAGAACACGGCCACCATACCGTCAATCACGCGCAGGGAACGTTCCACCTCGATGGTGAAATCCACGTGGCCTGGAGTGTCTATCAGGTTGATTTGGTGACCTTTCCACTCGGCAGTGATAGAAGCGGAGGCGATGGTGATACCGCGCTCCTGCTCCTGCTTCATGAAGTCCATCGTGGCCTGACCATCGTGCGTCTCGCCAATTTTGCGGTTCACACCGGTGAAGAACAGAATACGCTCCGAGCAGGTGGTTTTGCCGGCGTCAATATGCGCCGCAATGCCGATATTTCTCAGTTTTGATATACTTTTTGCCATATAATTATCTGATAATCAATATATTAATTTTACAACAAACAATCGGCAAAGATACACAAAATACGAATACGCTGAAACAAACAAAATCCTTGTTGTAGAGACGTTTCATGAAACGGTCCCTACTGTCAACAAAAAGTGTATTTTTGCACCCTTAAAAAACGAAAGGTACATGAGATTCTATAATGATGATAATGAGGAAGATGAGTTCACCGAGGACGAGGTGACACTGGCGAAAGGGTTCTGCGATTCCTGCGACAAAGGGATACTCACGGCCTACGAAGCGGAGGAGTATGACATCATCATTTCCAACCTGATGTTCTCACAAAAAGGCGACTACCTGAGGAAGGCCATTGAACGGGCTCAGAACGACTATCCTGACGACCCTGAATTTGTCATCTGGAAGATGCGTTACCTGATCTGGAACGACCAACGCCACGAGGCCCAGCAATACATGCAGAAGGTCCTGCACAGGTTCCCCGCCTCGGCGGAATTGTATGAGGAAATCGCTTTCATCGCCTACACCTTCCATCTCAAAATGAACGTTTATGACCTTGTGCAGAAGGCCATTGCCATAGAACCCTCCTCCAACGCTTACTTCATCCTCACAAACCTGTTTTTGGACAAAGGCAATGAGGAAAAGGCCTTTGAATGTTTCAAAAAATCATACTTTTACGACAATGGGGTGCTGGAAAACACCGATTTGCTCATCCTTTCCAACAGCGACAACCACTCCAGCAGATTTATGACCGAACTCCGTTTCATGCAGCTGCTCTGCCATGAATTCCCGTTAAACAAGCAGGTCTGGATGAACATGGGGGCACTTTACACACTCAACGGTCAACATCAGGAGGCTCTCCAAGCCTATGAGTTCGCCATTTCCATCGAGACGGACACCATGGGACTGTATGCCATCGCCAAGGAGCATTTCCTGCTTGGAAATTACGACAAAACCATCGAATATTGCTGGCGCATCCACAAATCACAGGAACTCTCCACGCATGTACTTCTGAGCAGGGCATTCAAAAAACTCCACTTTTATGACGAAGCATTCCAACAGCTGCTGCAAGCCAACGAGACGGATCCCGAGTTCCCGTTCGCATTCTCCGAACTGGTGGACATACTCCGTCTTATGGGCCGTCTTGACGAAACGCCTAAGTTCATAGACCGGTATGTGGAATCCCAAAACCTGAGTCTGGAAAAACTGGAGTGGATTCTTGACTGTCTGCGGGCAGAGAAACACGAGGAAGCATTCCTACAACTGTGCCTTTCTGCAGAAAAGATGTTCGAAACGCCGCTAGAGTACTGCGCATGGCTGACGGAGTTCTGCTATATGGTTCATTGTCAAGATATTGCAATAAAGATTTTGACAGAAAATTACACGGATCTCCCTGACACGGAAGTTTACAAACACCTCGGATATTATCTCGCACTGCTCTATATCGCTGACGGGAATCCGAACACCGGGCTTCAGCACTTGAAAAACGCACTCATCTTGAACCAGGAAGGGGTAAAAGAGGATTTTCTGGACATAGACTCAGACATGTTGTACTCGCTTTATCCGGAAATCTTCATGATGGTTAGTCCTTACTGCGACCGTCTCCCCGACATCCACAATAATTAATTTCGTTTTCATGAAAAAAATCATCCTTTCCCTCATCACCACCATAGTCGCACTTTCGGCTATAGCCCAGACCCCAAGCCCTGAGGCCAAGACAGAAGAGTCCGCCACAGGACGAGTGATTTCGTGGTATAACGAGCATCTGAACTATGGTACCGTGACCTTGCTGATGACCATCGAGAGTTCGTTCATCCCATTCCCATCGGAGGTGATTGTGCCGCCCGCCGCCTACCAAGCCTGCAACAGCGACAACGATGCATTGTACGTCACGTCCTCAAAATTCGTCAACGTCTTGTTAATCATACTGTTCGCCACTCTCGGCGCATTGATAGGAGCCCTGATCAACTACGTGCTGGCACTCTGGCTGGGCCGACCGATCATCTATTGGTTCGCAGACAGCAAAGTAGGACACATGTTGCTGTTAGACAGTGCGAAAGTTCAGAAAGCGGAGGACTATTTCCGAGAACACGGCAATGTCTCCACACTCGTGGGCCGCTTTATCCCCGCCATCCGGCAGCTGATCTCCATCCCCGCCGGCCTCGCCAAGATGCACATCGGCAAGTTCATCCTCTTCACCTCCATCGGCGCGGCCTGTTGGAACACGGTGCTGGCCATCCTCGGATATGTCGCGCACGGGCAGAAAGACCTCATTGACAAGTACAACCACGAGTTGACCATCGCTTTGCTGGCCGTCTTCGCCATCGGCGTGGGCTATGTGATCATCAAATGGATTGTGTCCGCCAGAAGACGTAAAAACTCCGAAAACGTTGACAACGAATAAGATGCGTCAGCTCGGCCTTATCGGAAGATCGCTTTCACACAGTTTCTCCAAGACATATTTCGAAGAGAAATTCCAACGTGAGAACATTCTCGACGTCTCCTATTCTCTTATTGAATTGGCTGATATCAAAAATATTACAGATTTCATCCAGAAACATCCCGATTTGGTCGGATTCAACGTCACTATTCCTTACAAACAACAGATTATTCCATATTTGGATGATTTATCCGACGAAGCCAAGACAATTGGAGCGGTCAACACTGTGTCTATACAACATAGTGACAACCAGATCTTTACAAAAGGATATAACACAGACGTCATTGGATTCCGATGCTCTTTGACAGGAACCACAATACCTGATCGCGCATTGATTCTAGGGACTGGTGGCGCCGCCGCCGCTGTCAAGTATGTCCTTGAGAAACAAAGATGCGCCTGCACTGCTGTCTCCCGCGACGAAAGGAAAGGCCTCCCCTACTCCGCCCTCACCCCGGACATTATCGCGCAGCACAAACTGATTGTAAACTGCACCCCTTTAGGCACAAATCCCAACATCAACGAAAAACCCGACATCCCTTATGAAGGAATATCGGGTGAGCATATCTTGTATGATTTGGTGTACAACCCCGCTGAAACAGCTTTCCTGAAAGAGGGATCCGTTCGCGGCGCAAGGACCATAAACGGATTAGCGATGTTGCATGCCCAGGCGGAAAAATCCTGGGAAATCTGGAATCAACGGTTATAGAAGAAAAAATCGTTCATCACCACCCGGAGCATCACCCCGTAGTTGAACGTGAATGGTTTCTGTCCATAGACTTCCAAATTCAAACGGCTCATACAGCCGTAGAAAGTCGGGTCCAAAGAGACATACTTGTTCACCACGAGTTTCAGTCCTGTGGCAAACGAGAAACCGAATCCGGCACCACCATAAATCACATCGTAAGTCTGCATTCCTGGCACATAATTGGCGCCTCCATAGATATCAAACAGGGTCAGCGTAAGCTGAGGCATGTTGTTCTTATCCAGCAACATCGCATCGAACTTCTTCACCCTCGCATAGTTGAATTGCGCGCCAAACTCCACAAAAGGTTTCACGATGCGATGGGCACCGCTGAAGAGGTACGACATGGAAAGATCTATCATGGAGCGATCCTCTTTCCCGTACAACGTCATCTCGGGGGCTTTGTAGTTGTTCCCCGACACAGAGGTGTAGGTCAGCAGCAGCTTGTTGGTCACTGTCAGGCGCGAGAACGTATATGACAACGCCAAAGCCCAATTATTGCGGATTTTATAGCGCACCCCCAGAGTCACACATGCCGAGAGATTATAATGAGGATTCATGTTCAGATCATCCTCGCTGTAGCCGATCTCGTCACCAATGCCGACTTGCGGGTACAGTTCCACCACCTTTTCCTGAATCTCCCTTCGCCAATACTCATTGCTGAAGATGTAATCCAGGTTGCACTCGTTCTGCCTACTGCCATTGTAATACAAGGCAGACTGTTTGCCTCCCCAGAACATACCGCCGCCGATGTAGAAATCAAAGCCACGGTCGTACCAGGTAGTGTCGTGGAACGTCACAGCCTCGCCGATTTGCTCCCGCTGCGCGAACCCCACCATCCCAACCAGCAGAAACAGGAACACTATAAGGATTCGTCTCATATTCATTGAATTTACACTTTCCTAAGATTATCAATTATCAATTATCAATTATCAATTATCAATTATCAACCATCAATCAACTATAATCAATCATCAATAACCCTCAATAACCAATAACCCATAACCAATAACCATTAAATATGCACGCACTCGCCATACGCCACGGCCACAGCCTCCATAATGGCCTCTGACATTGTGGGATGCGGGAACACGGAGCTGATGATTTCAGGACCGGTCATGCCTTTCTTTCGGGCAGTGACGGCGCCAGCGATCATCTCCGTGACGTTGTCGCCGATGAGATGGCAACCGAGCCATTCGTTGGTGTTCTTGTCGAAGATGACCTTCACCATTCCGTCGCGGTTGCCGGAAGAGGCCGCCTTGCCGGAGGCCGTGAACGGGAACTTGCCGATGAGCACTTCCCTGCCCTGCTCCACGCAGGCGCGCTCGGTGAGACCCACGGAAGCGATTTCGGGAGTCGTATAGGTACAGCCGGGAATGTTGCTGTAATCGACCGGTTCGGGATTGTGGCCGGCGATCTTCTCCACACAGACGAGTGCCTCGTGCGAGGCCACGTGCGCCAAGGCAGGACCGTGCACAATGTCGCCGATGGCATACACGCCCTCGACATTGGTGCGGTAATAGTCGTCAACGGTGACCTTGCCGCGCTCGAAGGCCACACCGCACTCCTCGAGGCCGAGGCCTTCGAGATTGGTAGCCACGCCCACGGCGGAGAGCACGATGTCGCAGGTGATCTCCGTAATTTTCTCCTTGCTGTCCTTGACAGTGACAACGCACTGGTCGTCAACAACATCCACTTTCTCCACAGCGGCACCGGTCATCGTCTTGATGCCGTGCTTGCGGAAACAGCGGGCAAGTTGTGCAGCGATGTCGTCGTCTTCAACGGGAACGAGACGCGGCATGTACTCCACAATCGTCACTTGCGTTCCCATCGTGGAATAGAAGTAGGCCAGCTCGCTGCCGATAGCGCCGGAGCCCATCACCACCATACTCTTGGGCAGTTCAGGAAGCGTCAAGGCCTCGCGGTAGCCGATGATCTTCTTGCCGTCCTGCGGCACGTTGGGCAGACTGCGGGAACGGGCGCCCGTGGCCAGGATGATGTGCTTCGCCTCGTAAGTTTCCACCGTACCGTCAGCAGCAGTGACTTCAACATGGTGATTATCGGCAAGTTTACCAAAGCCGGCAATCACATCGACGTTGTTCTTCTTGAGCAGGAACTGCACGCCCTTGCTCATCTGCTCGGCCACTCCGCGACTGCGTTTCACCACCGCCTGGAAATCAGGGGCGACGGTACCGTCAAGGGTGATGCCGTAATCCGCGGCGTGAGACATATATTTATAGACCTGCGCACTCTTCAGCAGCGCTTTAGTGGGAATGCAGCCCCAGTTGAGGCAGATGCCGCCCAGTTCGGCGCGCTCCACCACAGCGGCTTTGAGGTTCAACTGACTCGCCCGAATGGCAGCCACATAGCCGCCGGGGCCACTTCCAATCACGATAACATCATAATTTGCCATACTTATATTTTTTTAATACAAATTCAAAAAGTGCGCAAAAGTACGATTTTTTTGTTTCCGAAGAGAAGTCTTGCAATGGTCATCCCGACGCCAAAAAATTAAATTTTTTCATTTCAAAAAAAAAGCGTATCTTTGCACGCTAAATTTTTGCTCTTGATTTCTGTATCTTAAAAGTCATACTCGCCAATCTGACAAGCATTTACGTTAGAAAAATAATAAAAATACATAAAATGAAAAACTTTGAAATTCACACGTTAGGATGCAAGCTGAACTTCAGCGAGTCGTCGGCAATTGCGGCGGAGTTGGAGAAGCGCGGATGGAGTCAGGGCGGAGTTCCTGAGATCATCATTGTGAACACCTGTGCGGTGACCGGCTCTGCCGAGAAGAAGACCCGCAACCTGGTTTCCAAACTCCACCGTGAGAACCCGCTGGCCGCCATCATGCTCATCGGCTGTTACAGCGCCCTCAAGCCCGAATTGCTTGAACGTTGGGCCGGCGTGGACAAGGTCTTCGGCAGCAGCAACAAAATGAGCGTTGTCGATTACGTGGCCACCCGCGAGATCAAACCTTCACCCAACTTTTTCTCCACATACTCCATCCACGACCGCACCCGCTCGTTCCTCAAGATCCAGGACGGCTGCAACACCCACTGCACCTACTGCACCGTATGGATCGCCCGTGGCAAAAGCCGCAGCGACACCATCGAAGGCGTGCTCAAGAACATCAAAGAAATCGCGGACCAAGGCGTGCATGAGGTCAACCTCACCGGCGTCAACATCGGCGACTTCGGGCGCGGCACCAACGAGGACTTCACCAAGCTCATCAAGGCCATCGTCAAGCAGAAAGCCATCGAGCGCGTGCGCATCTCCTCCCTCGAGCCCGAGCTGCTCACCGACGACATCATCAAGCTGGTGGCCAAGAATGACATCCTGATGCCGCACTTCCACCTGCCCCTGCAATCGGGCTGCGACCGCATACTGTCTGAAATGCGCCGCCGCTACACCACCGCCCAATACGCCGAGAAACTGCAGAAGATCAAGAAGCTGATGCCCGACGCCTGCATTGCCTGCGACGTCATCACCGGCTTCCCCGGCGAAACCGACGAGGAGTTTGACGAGACTTACAACTTCCTCGCCGAACAGCCCATCAGCTATATGCACGTCTTCAGCTACTCGCGCCGTCCCCGCACCGCTGCCAACATCATGGAGAACCAGATCTCCGAGGAGGTCAAGGACGAGCGCACCCAGCGTCTCATCGCCCTCTCCAACGAGAAAAAACGCGCCTTCTACGAGCAGTGTTCCGGCCAGGAGCGCCCCGTTTTGGTGGAATCCCAAGTGAACGACGACATGCTATCCGGTTTCACAGACAACTACATTCGCGTACAAGTACCTTACAGTGAAGATATTATAAACACTATCCAAACTATCACCGTAGATCCATGCCGCACCGTGTTGTAAGACTGCGTAACGGTCTCAGGCTGCTGCACATCCCCACCGCCTCCCCCATTTCCCATTTCGGCATCCTCATCGACGCCGGTACCCGCGACGAGCCCGCACAACACCCCGGGCTGGCGCATTTCGTGGAACATACTATCTTCAAGGGGACGGAGAAACGCAATGCCTACCGCGTCATCAACCGAATGGAGAGCGTGGGCGGCGACCTGAACGCCAGCACCTCCAAAGAGGAGACCGACTTTTACGCCTCCTTCCTCTCGCCCGACTATCCCCGAGCCGTCGAACTCCTCGCCGACATCTTCTTCCATGCCACCTTCCCCAAAAAAGAGTTGGAAAAGGAAAAGACTGTTATCTTTGAAGAGATAAACTACTACAATGACAGCCCTTCGGAGCTGATTTTCGACGATTTCGAGTCGTTGGTGTTCAACGGGCACGACATGGGCAAGAATATCCTAGGCACCAAAGAGAGCGTGCAACAAATTCACCGAGAGGACATTATGGACTTTATTGGTCGAAATTACACTTTGGAAAATGTGATCTTGGCCTCCGTAGGGAACATCTCAACGGAGAAACTGCTGCGTCTGTGTGAAAAGCATTTCGGGAACGGCAGGATGAAAGAGGGTTCCCGCCGTCGTCAACCTCTCGGAGAATACTGTCCACAACGCCGAACAGTGAGCAAAAGCACTTCCCAGACCAATGTGGTCACCGGTACCCTCGCATACGATATCCATAACCCGAAGCGCATTCCTTTCATGCTGCTAAACAACATCTTAGGTGGGCAAGGACAGAACACGCGACTCAATATGAGTGTCCGCGAAAAGAAAGGTCTGGCCTACACGGTGGAATCCTACTTCAACGCCTTCTCCGACTGCGGACTCTTCAGCGTCTATTTCGGCTGTGACGCGCACGAACGCGACCATTGCCTGAATCTGGTGCATCGCGAGTTAGAGAAGCTGAAACGACAGAAATTAGGCTCCTTGCAGCTTTACTACGCCAAGAAGCAGTACATCGGACAGCTGGCACTCGCACAGGAGAGCAAGCTCAACGAACTGCTCGCCGCCGGTCACATAGCCCTGTTTTACGATGAGGTCTCTACCATGGACGAGGACATCCGCATTATTGAGAACATCACGGCAGAACAGCTCTGCGACGTGGCCAACGAAATTTTTGACCTACCCCGTTTCACCACCCTCATTTTTGATTCCGAAGAAGAATGATTTCCCTATATTCCAAGAATTTAGAAAACGCTGTCAATGAGATCTCGAAGCTGCCGGGCATTGGGAAACGATCCGCATTGCGGCTCGCCTTGTATCTCATCAAGCAAGACGAGGCCAATGTGACGCTGCTCACCGACCGCATCAACAAGCTCAAAAGCGAGGTGGTCTTCTGCCGCCAATGCCATAACATCTCCGACCACGAGCTCTGCGACATCTGCGCCAACCCGAAACGCGACAGCGGAGTCATCTGTGTGGTGCAGGACATCCGCGACGTCATCGCCATCGAAAACACCCACCAGTACCAAGGGGTTTACCACGTTCTCGGCGGGGTCATCTCCCCTATGGACGGCATCGGCATACAGCAACTCACCATCAAAGAACTGTTCGACCGCGTAGAGGCCGGCGGCATCAAAGAGGTTATCCTTGCACTGCCCGCCACCGTGGAAGGTGACACCACCAATTTCTTCATTTACAAAAACATACAAGGGAAAGTACCCACCGTCACCACCATCGCGCGCGGCATCGGCGTCGGCGAGGAACTTGAATACGCCGATGAAGCCACGTTGGGACGGTCGATCATGGCGAGGACGGAGTTTGAACGAGCTTATCAGCGCGATTCATAATTAAGAATTAAGAATTAAGAATTAAGAATTAAGAGTTCAGGATAAAGGATAAAGATTTTTGGAGAAACGCAATATTTCCAAATGGGCATCGTTAAACCTTAATTCATTCTAATTCTTAAAACAAAATATGATTATTATCTAAACGTATGAAAACAGAAAACACTATCGTAACAAAAAGCAAGGCTTTTGCTTTGAGAGTCATCAAATTATACAAATATCTATGCGGCAAGAAAAGGGAGTTTGTGATGTCAAAACAAATAATGCGTAGTGGGACTAGCATCGGGGCGAACGTTCGGGAAGCCACCAGAGCTCAAAGTACACCTGATTTTATCTCAAAAATGAACATCGCATTGAAGGAAGCCGAAGAGACATGCTACTGGCTTGAGCTGTTGCATGAAAGCGAGTATCTTGACGAAAGAGCCTTCAACAGTTTATACAGCGACAGCATGGAACTCTTAAAGATACTTGCTTCCATAGTAAAAACCTCCCGCGCCGCCTAATTCTTAATTTTTAATTCTGAATTTTTAATTATGAAAATTTACAATTTCAACGACATCGTCCCCCGCAAGGGCACCTATTGCGTGAAACACGACATGACCCCGGAGGTTTTCGGGACGGACGATTTGCTCCCGATGTGGGTGGCGGATATGGATTTCAAGACACCGGATTTCATTCTGGAGGCGATACGGAAACGCTGCGAGCATGAGGTTTTGGGGTACACTTTCGCGCCGGACGGCTACAAGATGGCTGTGCTAAACTGGTTCCAGAAACGGTATGGCATTGCCACGAAATGGAACCGGATGCGATTTGTCCCGGGCATCGTGCAGGGCATCGCCTTCGCGCTGCAGACCTTCACGCGGCCCGGCGACAAGGTGCTGATTACCACGCCCGTCTATCCACCCTTCATCAACGTGCCGCACCGCACAGGAAGGGTGTTCGTGAGCAGTCCGCTGAGAACAGTGAACGGTCGCTTCACCTTTGATTTCGATGACTTCGAACGCAAAGCCGAGAATTGCAAACTGCTGATTCTCAGCAATCCGCACAATCCTGGAGGAACAGTGTGGACGAAAGAGGAGTTGGCGCAGGTCGCCGAGATCTGTCTCCGAAAGGGCGTGCTGGTCATTTCCGACGAGATCCACGCCGACCTCACCTACCCCGGCTTCAGGCACACCTCGTTCTCAACTGTTTCAGAAGCGGCCGAGCGAAACTCGATCACCTTTTTCGCGCCGAGCAAAACTTTCAATATGGCGGGATTGGCGTCGTCGGTGTGCTATGTAGCTGACGAAAGCATCCGCAAGGAATTTTTCGGTTTCCTCGACCACAACGAACTCTCTTTGGGCCACATCTTCGGATACTACGCGGCGGAGGCGGCTTTTGCGCACGGCGAGGAGTGGCTGCGGCAACTGCTGGAATATCTCCAAGGCAACATCGACGCCGCGGAGACTTATCTGAAAGAGCATTGCCCGAAAATCACTTTTATGCGTCCCGAGGCATCCTTCCTGCTCTGGATGGACTTCCGCACATGGAATCTTCCGCAGAAGGAACTGGTCCACAAGTTGGTCTATGACGCAAAAATCGGTTTGAACAACGGCACGGACTTCGGCGCCGAGGGCGAGGGCTTCATGCGGATGAACATCGGCACGAACCGCGAGACGGTGCTGGAAGGGCTGCGGAGAATTGTGTCGATTGCTAACATGTAGAGACGTAGTGCGCCGCATCTCCACCAACAAACGTTGAACCTTGGATCTTGAATCTTGAAACCTGAAATAAAAAAAAACCGTTCTGATGAACGGTTTTTTTATGGTGCCCAGGACAAGAGTCGAACTTGCACGGGAGTACTCCCACTACCCCCTCAAAGTAGCGTGTCTACCAATTCCACCACCTGGGCAAATGGCGCGGCAAAAATACAATTTTTTTGATATGGTGTACCACTTTCAAAAAAAAAATTTTCATGTCTAAAAAAATCGTATATTTGCCGACTAAAAATATAATAATGGCTCAGAAGAAGGTTTTATTTATCACACCCGAGATATATCCCTATTTTCCCGAAGGGTACATCTCCAACATCTGCCGATTTCTCCCGCAGGGAATACAAGAACGGGAGAACGAAATCCGCACGTTCATGCCGAAATTCGGCTGCGTGAACGATCACAAGCACATGCTTCACGAGGTCATCCGGCTTTCAGGACAGAACATCATCATCGAAGACACCGACCATCCGCTCATCATCAAGGTTGCGTCGCTGCAAAATGTCCGTATGCAGATATACTTTATCGACAGCGAGGATTTCTTCAAAAGAAAGACCCAATATCATGACGCGGATGGAGTGTTCTATCCGGACAACGACTCGAGAGCCATCTTTTACGCGAAAGGGGTGATAGAGACCGTCCGCAAACTCGGCTGGGATCCGAACATCATCCACTGCCACGGCTGGATTTCCGCTCTGGTACCGTTGTTCGTCAAGACCGTTTACAAGGACGATCCTTTGTTGCAAGGCACCCAGGTGGTCTTCTCCATCATGCCTGACGAATTCCCCGACAAATTCTCGCCCAACTTCGCCAAAAAGCTGAAACAGACCAATATCCCCACCGCGGGCCTCAAGCATTTCCGCAAACCCGGCTATGACCAAATCATCCAAGCCGCCATCGACTACTCCGACGGCATCGCCCTCACCAAGGACATCAAGAAGAGGCTGCTCACCTACGTCGAGAAATCCGGGAAACCTGTACTCCAGCACCCCGACGATGACAATTATGTGGATATGTACGATGAGTTTTACGATGAACTTTTAGCTTCAAAAGCAAACGAAACATATTAATGAAAAAAATCCTGACCTTCACTTTAGTGCTCCTGACATGCATTTTGATGTCTTCCTGCAAAGACGAGCACACTAACATTGGAGAGGATCTTCTCGGAGAGCTCGTCGGCACCGAGTTCACCGACACCATCACCCTAAAGGCGTATTCTTACCTGGAGGACACCATCAACACCACCAATACTTCCGCCAACATCCTCGGGCATCTCCACGACCCCGTGTTTGGCGCCAGCAGTGCCGGCATCTTCACCCAACTGGCCCTCAGTGGATCCGCGGTCAACTTCGGCACCAACCCCGTCGTTGACTCCCTTGTCCTGACACTCCAGCTGTCAAGTTATTATGGCGACACCACCTCGCAAGTCGGCATACGGGTCCACCAGCTTAACGAAGCACTGAATTCTGAAACGAAGTACTATCAGAACAGCACGGTGAGCTACGACCCCACCCCGCTGAACTACAGTCTCGTCGGTTACACAATCCGTCCGACATCCTCCATCATAGCAGACACCAGCGTGCTCGCCCCGCACCTTCGCATACGGCTTTCCCAACAGTTCGGGCAATATCTGCTGAACCACCAGAGTGACTTGAACAACCGGTTCCAGGACTTCCTGAAAGGGTTATATATCGAAGCCATATCCCATACCGGCGACAACGGATATATGCTGCTGACAAACATGACCAGCGCCTTAAGCGGGATGACGCTCTATTATCACAACAGTGATGGACAACAACAGCGTTACACCTTCTCCTGTTCCGAGAACTGTGTCCGATTCACGAAATTCAACCACACGTACTCCGCATCCGGGGATTCCGACTTTATCCAAGAGGTATTGCATGGAAACACTTCGTTGGGAGAAAAAGTGCTGTTTGTGCAAGGCGGCGGCGGTGTGAAGACCCGCATCACTTTTCCATACTTGGAGAAAGCTTTCGCCCAATTCAACAACAGGGTCATCATCCATCGTGCCGAGTTGGTCATCAGCAACGTCAACCCCGGGGAAAGGTACCTGATACAGCCCAACCTTCTCACCCTCCAAGGTATAAGGAAATCAGACAGTGCCATCAGATTCCTGCCGGATGATGACTATTACACCAGCACAAACTTTTTCGGCGGATCATACGACGAGGCAAATTCCGAATACAGGTTCCGTATCACGAACTATGTGCAACAGCTTATCCTCCAGCAAAACGACTGGAGCAACGCGGTGAATCTCATCGTGCGCGGATCCGCTGTGCGCCCTCACCGGCTCGTCTTTGACGGCACAGACGTCGCGTCGCCTTCACGGCTCCGACTCGAACTTACATATTCGACATATTAAAAACATAAAATCATACTTATGTGCGGAATAGTAGCATACTTAGGAAACAGAGACGCCTACCCGATTCTTATTGAAGGGCTGCGAAAACTGGAATACCGCGGTTATGACAGCGCGGGGGTGGCCTTGATGCAAGACCATTCTATACAAATGTATAAGAAAAAAGGGCGGGTGGATGAGTTAGACAACTATTGTACGACCAAAGACACGCACGGATGCGCTGGCATTGCCCACACCCGATGGGCCACTCACGGCGAGCCGAACGAAGAAAACGCACATCCGCATATTTCCGAGGATGGTTCTATCGCCTTGATCCACAACGGCATCATAGAGAACTATCTCAGTCTGAAGAAAGGTCTTATCGCCGACGGAGTTGTTTTTAAAAGCGAGACCGACACGGAGGTGCTGGTCCACTTGATCAAAAGCGTGCAGCAAAAAGAGAACCTGGAATTGCCCGATGCGGTCATGTTGGCGCTGACCATGGTGGAAGGCACCTACGCACTGGCAATACTCTCCATTGATCAGCCCGACCGACTGATTGTTGCCAAAAAAGGAAGTCCGCTGCTCATCGGCACAGAGGGGAACGAGTTCTTTGTCGCCTCCGACGGCGCTCCCATTGTGGAGTTCACGCAAGACGTGGTCTATCTTGACGACGGCGACGTGGGGGTCATCCAGCTCGGACAGCCCATCAAAATAAAAAACATCAACGACCAAAAGCATCTGCTCAAGCGTCCCGCTTTCCATAAATTGGAACTCACGCTGGAGCAATTGGAAAAGGGCGGTTTCGACACGTTCATGTTGAAGGAGATCTTCGAGCAGCCGAAGGCCGTCCGCGACAGCATGCGTGGCCGCATCAACTTGAAAAAAGATATCGTCTCCTTGGGCGGCATCATTGAATATGAACAGAAGATGCTGAATGCCAAGCGGTTCATCATTGTGGCATGCGGAACATCATGGCATGCGGGATTGGTGGCGGAATACATCTTCGAAAGTCTGGTGCGCGTACCCGTGGAGGTGGAATACGCCTCTGAGTTCCGTTACCGTAACCCCATCATACATGAGGACGACGTGCTGATCGCCATTTCCCAGTCCGGTGAAACAGCCGACACGTTGGCTGCTGTGGAGATCGGGAAAAAACACGGCGCCACGGTCATCGGCATTTGCAACGTGGTGGGTTCCACTTTGGCCCGCGAGACCATGGCCGGCTCCTATACGCACGCCGGTCCCGAAATCGGTGTGGCCTCCACCAAGGCCTTCACCGCTCAGGTGACCGTTCTCGCCCTCATGGCGTTGAGCCTCGCCAGCAAGAAAGGTACCATCTCCAAATCGAAATACCACCAGTTGATCAACGATTTGGAATCCATTCCCGACAAAATCAGCCAAGTCTTGGAACAGGAACAGCATATCCAGCGTATCGCCCAATATGTGGCCACGAGACCCAACGCACTGTTCCTCGGCCGCGGCGTGAACTATCCCGTGGCACTGGAAGGCGCTTTAAAGCTGAAGGAGATTTCCTACATCCATGCCGAGGGCTACCCTGCCGCGGAAATCAAACACGGCCCTATTGCCCTGGTGGACACCACCATGCCGGTCATAGTCATCGCCACGGAACAGGAAACCTACGACAAGGTGGTCAGCAACGTGCAGGAAATCATCGCACGTAAAGGAACCATCATTTCAGTGGTCACGGAAGGCGACACCGATGTCAAGAAAATGTCCAAATTCTGCATCGAAATCCCCAAAACCGAAGAGCTGCTCACCCCGTTGGTGGCATCCGTACCGTTGCAGCTGCTGGCCTATCACGTGGCCGTCATCCGCGACTGCGATGTCGACAAGCCCCGCAATCTGGCCAAATCAGTCTCGGTCGAATAAGCTGTTTGGCCTTCGGGCAAAGGCTTTCCGCCATCAACTTTCAACTGCCGGCTGTTGGCAAAATATATTTTTAAACCCGGTTGACGATATCAAAAAAAAGTGTATTTTTGCCGCTCAAAAATTAAAAGTGTAAATATAACAATTAAAAGAAGATAACAATGTCAAGAGTTTGCGAAATCACAGGAAAAAAAGCGATTGTGGGCAACAATGTTTCTCACTCTAACATCAAAACGAAACGGAAATTCAACCCCAATCTGCATACCAAAAAGTTCTATGTTCCTGAACTGGACGAGTGGATTTACCTCAAGGTCTCCGCACATGGTATGCGTAACATCAACAAAAAAGGCATCTATCAATGTCTGATTGAAGCCAGCGAGAAAGGTATTTTGTAATCTTTCCTGTTGATAAACGAAAAAAGGACTGCTGTTTCCATACAGCAGTTTTTTTTTGTTAAACACAATAAAAAGGACATCTATACGTAATGGTATAAATGTTTGGGATTTTGAGACAGTACATACTACTTATTTTCACCATATTCATATTTTCAGCATCTTGCATAGCGCAGAATGCTGTTGTAAAAGGCGTTGTACGCGATGACATGGGCGAGCCGATAGAAAACGCCGTCATTCGCGGCACCGACTTCGACCAGCAGACCATCAGCAACACGCATGGGCAGTTCAGCATCACTGTCCCGGCGGACCGCGACATCTATCTTCATTTCCAATCCTTATGTTGTAAAGATACGGTTATCCCTTTCCATTTGAAGTCGAAGGAAACCGCCGCTGTCGATGTGCGCCTTCACATCACGGGCGACATGATGGAGGAAGTGGTCATCAAGAGTGAAAAAAGCGCCTTGGGTTACGTTCAAGTGAATCCGAAGCTGACCTTCCAGCTCCCCTCTCCCACCGGCGGCATGGAGTCGCTGATCAAGATGTTGCCCGGCACATCCTCCAACAACGAGCTCAGCTCGCAATACAACGTGCGTGGCGGAAATTTCGACGAGAATCTGATTTTCGTGAACGGCATCCAGATTTACCGGCCGTTCCTTGTTCGCAACGCCCAGCAGGAGGGGCTCAGCTTCATCAACAGCGACCTCACCGGCAACGTGACCTTCTCCGCCGGCGGATTTGACGCCAAATACGGAGACAAAATGTCCTCCGTCCTGGATGTCACCTACAAGGAGCCCACACGTTTCGGCGGCTCCGTTTCCGCCAGTCTCCTCGGCGCCACCGCACACGCGGAAGGAAAGGTCAACAACTTCTCTTTCCTCATCGGCTTGCGATTCAAATCCAACGCCTACTTGCTGAAATCCATGGAGACTTCGGGCAACTACAAGCCCCGTTTCTTTGACACACAGTTCCTGTTAAAATGGGATCTCACCCGCAAACTCTCCTTAAGCTTCCTCGGGAACATCTCGTACAACCGCTACCTCTTCCAACCCGACAGCATAAGCACCCGTTTCGGTTCCATCGGCGATGCCGAAATGTTGCGCGCCTTTTATGAGGGTCAGGAGGTGGACCGCTACCAGAACTATCTGGGCGGCATCACCTTACGCTATCATCCTGATCAGCGCAACGACATCCGGCTGATCCTCTCCTCATACTACGCCAAAGAGAGTGAAACTTACGACATCCTGGCACAATACTGGTTGAACGAAATCCGGTTTGGCGGTGACGGAGAAGTGGAAATCGGTGACCAATTGGGTTACGGAAGTTACTTGGAGCATGCCCGAAACCATTTGATGTCAGTGGTTTCAGCCGCCGACTTGCGCGGGGAGCACAAACTTCCTTTCCACAATCTTTTGGAATGGGGAGTGAAAGCGCAAAACGAATATATCCGGGACAACATCAAAGAATGGACGATGATCGACTCTTCCGGATTCACGCTTCCGTACATTCCCACCACGCCGGGTGAGATAGTCGTTCCCGGCGACCCGGCGCGCGTTCTTGACTTTGGCGAAGGAAACTATTTGCTGGCGAACAACATGCTGAACACCTGGCGGTTCACCGGCTACATCCAAGACACCTGGAACATTGACGGGGACAGTCTTAACCGTTTCACACTCACGGGCGGTCTGCGCTACCATTTTTGGACCTACAACACCAAGGAATTCACCGTTTCGCCGCGACTGGCCTTCGTATACAAGCCGAGATGGCGGCACGATTGGCGTTTCAGCATCCGCAGCGGTCTTTATTACCAACCAGCCTTCTATCGCGAAATGCGTTATGCGGACGGCACCCTCAACCCCGATATCCGGTCGCAACGCTCCGCCCAGATAGTGGCCGGCAGCGAGTACCGCTTCAGCCTATGGCGCAGGCCGTTCAAGTTCACAGCCGAGGCCTACTACAAATACCTCGACCGCCTAATCACCTACAACGTCAACAATGTGCAGATCACCTACAGCGGCGAAAACAACGCCAAAGGCTATGCCACCGGCATTGACCTGCGCATCAGCGGCGAATTTGTGCGAGGTCTGGAATCCTGGTTCTCCGTGTCGGTGATGAAGACCATGGAGGACGTGAACGGTGATTACCGAACCGACGCGAACGGCAATCGGACAGAAGTCGGCTACATCCGCCGCCCCACCGACCAGCGCCTGCAATTCAACCTCTTTTTCCAAGACCATATCCCGAGTTTCCCACAATTCCGCGTACACCTGAACTTCGTGTTTGCCAGCGGTCTGCCCTACGGACCTCCTAAAATGGAACCGGCATGGCGCGTCTTCAACAGTCCTTGGTACCGCCGCGTGGATCTCGGTCTTTCCTTCATGCTGCTGGAGCAAAGCCGCGACCGGATGAAGCACAAATCCGCCTTCCTTCGCAGCATCAAGAACGCAGGAATATACGTGGAAGTCTTCAATTTGCTAGGCATCTACAATGTGTCGTCATACATGTGGGTGACCGACATCCACAACTACCAGCGACCGGTCCCGACCTATCTGACAGGAAGGTTGATCAACGTGAAGTTCATGGTAGAGTTTTGATTAATTCAGAATTCAGAATTAAAAATGAAGAATGATAAATAATTAAGTCATTCGGTTCTGCTCTCAATCAACTACTTTCTTTCTGCTTCGACAAACCGTAATTTTCCATTCAAATCCTTAATAGATTGAATATCTGCGAAACCTTGTTGATGAAACAATTCAGCAAGCTCATTGTGGAAGTCGTGGTATGTTTCCACATAGATCCGGCCTCCAGGGTTCAGCACACACTTTCCTATATGGGCGACCGCCTTATAGCACCTTAGCTTGTCATCATCAGGGACAAAGAGTGCCAAGGAGGGCTCGTAATCTGTGACATTGCGGTGCATTGTGGGACGGTCGGAGGCGGGAATGTACGGCGGATTGCTGACGACAACGTCAAACCGCAAGCCACCGAAAGGCAAATGTTCCGCATCGCGCATGTCATGGCGGGCGAAGGTTATCTCCACCCCGTTAAGTTCGGCATTCCTGCGGGCCACGTGTAATGCTTCCTCGGATATGTCTGTGGCGAAGAGCTTGGCATTCGGCAACATCTTGGCCAACGTCACGGCAATGCAGCCGCTACCTGTGCCTATATCCCAGATTTTCACGCTTTGGCCCTTATACCGTTCAACGACCATCTGCACCAGTTCCTCCGTCTCCTGACGTGGAATCAGCACCGAAGGATTCACCTTGAACGGTAATCCATAGAACTCTGTCTCGCCCAGCACGTACTGCACCGGACAACCTTGGGCCAACTTTTCCACATCGCGTTCTATCTCAGCCATTTTAACATCTTCTACTTGCTCCTGTCCCCGCAATGCCAACTCATAACGCTGCAATCCTAACTTGGTCTGCACGTAAAGATACGCAATTGCAGCCGCTTCACGTCCATCGTAAAGCGGCTGCAATTGTTGTGTGATTGTTGTAACTAAATGCTTGATATGCATCATTTTGACTTATTCTGGCTTTTAGCTGTTAGCTGTTGGCCATTCAATTGCCAAGAGCCAATAGCTATTGGCTGATAGCTGATTCCGGGAAATCGCGCCAAGCCCACTTATCAATGACAACACCTTTGTTGAGGAGCATGATGCCCGGATTGGAACGCATGGCGTCGCGAACCATGAACGGACCATGAACCGGGTCTATGGGATTGTAATAGACGGGGAAGTCTATCCCATACTTCTCGACAAACTTAGCGATTTCTTCCTCCGAGGAGTTCGTAATGGCCACAAAGTCAACGCCTGCATCCTCACAAGATTTTGCGAGTGTGATGGCTTTTTGCATTCCTTTAGCATTCGACTCGTTCAAGTCATGGACATACAATATATATACATCCCCTTCGCGGTCGGTGGCGAAATAGTCAGGGGCATGGTCGGCACCGTTCTCGTCCAACATATTGAAACCGTCGATTTTGGCGGGTACGGCCTCTTTGATCACCTTATCCTCACGAGAGACATACTCGTTGTTGTCATAGAATGCCTCATCCTGGTTCATCAACTCGTCTTGCGTAAGTCTAACCTCTTCTCCGGTTTCATTGTTTTTATAAACGAATATAACATCCTTCTGTGCAGGTTGCGAGACGAAAACGGAGACATCTTTACCTTTGTTCCAATCGCTCTTGCCAATGAATGGCAGATGGTGAATAACATAGAGTTGGAAGCCCACCGCGATGGCCGCGAACAGGACGACACTAAGCCACTGTGCCAATTCCGCCAAACGGCAGTCTTTGATTTTCTTACGGTTGAAGAAAACGATAAGTGTGGGGATGATAAAGACCACATTCTTGAGGAATGTCGCTTTGTTGGACATCTCAATCACGTCGCCGAAGCAGCCGCAGTCCTTCACCACTCCGAAATAGTGGATGCCCTTCACCTCAAGATATTCGGCGATGGCGAGCCACATTGTCAAGAAGAAGAAGAAGGTCATGAAGATGAGATAGCCCCAAGCGGCCCATTGCACCTTGACCCGGAAGAGCATCATGCAGCCCAGGACAAACTCGCACGTGATGGCCACCACGGCGGCGAAAAGCGCCAGAGGATGCAGGAATCCCATGTGAAAGGAGACGAAATAGTCGTTCATCGTCACCCCAAAGCCCACAGGGTCAATGGCTTTCGTGAAACTGGAGAACAGGAACAAGCACCCTAACAGGATGCGGATTATTTTTAACCAGACGGGTTCTTTTTTGCTCATATTTTGTTCAATTTACGATGTATAATGTACAACAATGGAAAATTAGTCGTTGCTTTATTCCTTTTCAATTACAAGGCGGATAAGGCAGAACATAGCGTAGTTGATCATGTCGTAGTAATTGGCATCGAGGCCTTCGGAAACGAGGGTGTTGCCATGGTGGTCTTCGATGGACTTGGTGCGATAGATTTTCATGAGGATAATATCCGTAATGGAGCTGATGCGCATTTGTCGCCAAGCCTCGCCATAGTCGTGATTCTTGTTCATCATCAGGTCTTTGGCGGCGTGGATATATTTATCGTAAAGCGCCGTCACGGCCTTCACATCCATGTCAACCTCCTCGTGTGACTCCGCCACACCGACTTCCAGCTGGATGAGCGCCATCACGCAATAGTTGACAATGCCCACAAACTCGGGGATAATTCCCTCGGCCACCTTCGATTCGCCCTTTTCCTGGATACTGCGGATGCGATTGGCTTTGATATAGATCTGGTCGGTAAGCGACGGCAGGCGCAGAATCCTCCACGCCGTGCCGTAATCTATAGCCTTATTGCAGAAAATCTCCCGGCAATAGGCAATCACCTCTTCGTATTGTTCAGCCGTATTCGCCATTATCTCTTGATGATTTTGAGGTTCTGGGTATGATGGTTGTCGAACGTGATTTGCAGCAGATAGAATCCGGAAGGCACATCGTTCATATTCAACTGGTAGCGGTTTGCGGCGGCAAGATTCACCACCTTCACCACACGACCGTTAAGATCATACAGGACGATCTTCTGAGCAGGGGTCTCACTTTCGATGTTGACCCATTCGCTTGTCGGATTCGGATAAACCGTAGCGCGTACCATCTCATAATTGTCGACGCCCACATCGGTGGGGTCCACCACATCTTCAATCACCATGACGCCCACGCAAGGCAGAGACACATTGTCAATCCATACGCAGTCGCTGCCGGAAGACTGGGAGGCGTCTTTCTCGTAGGAGAATTTCAGCGTGTGAGTGCCGGCAGGTACCATCGTGGTGAAAGAGGTCCACGGTATATTGCCGTTAGCTTCGTCCACCGGAGAATTATCCAAATATAAGAAGAACTTGTCATAGTTGGCCTCGGAGCTCACTTTACGATAGTAAGTTAAGGGTGCTTCGGAAGGCAGGGAGACGGTAATGGACATTTGGGACTTCGAGTTGTTCGGCAGGTTTTGGGCTGAACGGGCGCAATAGCTGCCAGAATAGGCTCCGTTTGAAATGGTCAGCCACGGGTAATTGTTCATCACCCAGTTGTATTGGGTCAAGTCATTGCTCTCAAAACTCTCAAAATCGCTGCCGACCATGATCAACAAAGTGTCAATCACATGAATATTGTCATAGTAAATGTGGTAATACAACGGAACCAGGGATTTGGCGGGCACCGAGTCCGAAATCTGGACTTGGAAAGAGTGGGATTCTGCCGTGTTCGGGAGCATTCCGCTAATAAAATAGGGATCCGTGAGGACACTGACACCAGAATAATTGCAGGTCAGGTCAACAGAACCGCTCATCACAGCAGCATGTCCAACGTTCTTGTCTTTAAACAAGAACACAACCTCATCGCCAGCGGAATAGTTCTGCACCTGTGTGTGATTGACGGAGGTGGTGTATTCATCCATCATGACCTTAGGCATTTTCACACGAACATTCACACTGCGGGTGATGGTCGTGTCATGCCAATGTATGGAAAGGGTGAACGGCAGGTTCACATAATCCTCGGAGGCAGGCATCACAAAGGAAAATGCATTGTTAATGACTTCGTTCCCGTTCACGGCAAGGTTACCTACAAAGACAGAATCCTGCAGCATTGTCAACTGGCTTTCAGGGGCGAGTGTTGCATACACCTGGGAGGCGTTGGAAACGCCCAAATTAGACAGTGACAGGTTCATTCTGATCGTAGCGCCTTCGGTGAAGACTGTGTTTTCAGCAACTTCCACAATAGTGGGGACAATATATGGACCGCTGGGCGTAATCACTTGAACATTTTGGAAATAAGGGATGTAGTTCTGGCCCAATGCCACAAGTTCATAAATACCCGGGGTTAGCGACTCCGGGAAATTGAAGGTGACAGCTCCTGAAGCATCCGCAAAAGCAGACATCACCAGATTCCCATTGCTGGTGAGCGCCACGTAAGCATACGGAGCCACATTCACTTCATAGCTGGTGCTGTTGGTGGTGATAACCGCGGAGGCGTTGACCGTCATAGGGGAAGGCATGCCCAAGAAAACCCGCACGGAGGGGTCTCCGAAGCAGTGATAAATTTCCCAATAGTATTGTTTCGAAGCGGACGATGTGGACTGCACCGCCATATTGCCGCCCGTCATAATACCGCCGATGGTGGACACCCAGAGGCTGTAATCTTCGTTGTGTGTGTGGAACAGTTTGTCGTACATACCCAACGAGTTGGCCGAATAAGTGGGATTGGCGGTAATATTGTTACGGTAGCCTACAGCCCAGTAGAAATCCTCGCCCCAGTAGGTGTTGTTAGAGGCTCCAATGTAACCCATAGCGCCTTTTTTCTCTGCGCGCAACAACGCCTCCCCGAAACACTCGGTGATCTTGAAATTACCTGACACACAACAGTTACCGATCATCATGCCATATTTGTCGGTGTTTTGCAACTGATACACTTGAGATACCGTGAACTCCGGATCCGCCCAACAGTCATCACCGCCATGAGCCGTGTAATTGGTCCAGCCTGAGCCGGCGCTCACCTCGGAACGAATTTGAGCGGCCTGTGAGGAACAGTTGTACAGATGAACCATCACGTTGCTATAGCGGGGATTTTCGTTGTTTATGTAGTTGTTATTGATATAGTTCACTTGACCATTGGCATGGGTGGGAGCCCAGTAGGAATCCGTGCCGGCGATCAACACCGCATTGCCGAGATAGGAGGGATCCGGCATGGAATACTGCTCGTACATCATGATTTTCTCCAGCTGGTTGGAGAGTTGCTGGTTGTTGGTCGCGGAAAGTCTTCCGTAATAGCAGTCGGGCAGGAAGTCGCTACCGGAAAGTGTGGCATAGTACAAGTCGGTGATATGTCCATTGTCTGTTTGGCCGGTAAAAGCGGGGAATTGCTCGCGGTCGCCGAGGAAAAGCAGATAGGTGGGAGCAGGATCCTCCAGAGTGGCGGCATTGTACTTGCTTTGGATAAAGCTCTTGATAGCAGTCGTGGTGGAGCCCACATTGACGTCGTTCGTGTAATAGACCTCCACCAGGTAGCCCAGACGGCGTTTCCATGCTACAAACTCCGCCAGATCTTCATTAGTGGAAAACATGCTATTGCCGATAATCATATATTTGATAGGGGTTCCCTGGAATTCAGACCGGTTCGTCTGCATTTTGTTGATGACCATCTCAGGATCCAAAGAGAACATCGGGGAGGCGAATTTCTTCAACGCCGAAGTGGCGGCCATATCAGCATTCACGAAGGTAAACTCCACATCTATATGGCTGAAAATTCTGAATTTACGGGTCACGGGATTATATTGCACCGGTGACACATAGACATTCGCGAGGGCCACATCGCGCTTCACCCCTGCTTTCTCCACCTGCACCAAAGGAAGGGCGTAGAAAGCATCGGTGTTGTAAATGGTCTGATCCATAGCGAACGGAGGAACTGCCCCGTTTTTCATAGCGGATATTTGAGTCGGAAGCACAAGATTTGTCACCCCCAGATCCGCAGCATCATAGTCTTGGTACTGCGCATTGACCACGGTGGCGACCACAGAATCGCATACGGGAATCTGCAGCAATTTGCAAAGCTGCGGGAGTTGCGGGGCACCGGGAACATACGAAGAGATGTAATCCGGCATCGAAATCGCGGAAAAATCGCCTTCAGGAAGTGAAACACTTTCAACAGAAAGTGACCCCGAAGTGAACGAAACAGACACTTTCTGATACGAATTCTGCGTGATCTGGAAACTTTGTGCCCAAACAAACGGACAAAAGGCCAAAAAGACCATCCATAACAATAGTTTTTTCATAAGGTTTATTATCTGGTTTTACTCAAAATTTCAAGCTGGCAAAGATACACTTTTCTTCGTACCTTTTTATTAGAATATTTTTATTCACTATTAGGTATTTTTATGATGTAATTGTTATTTTTGCATCTTCAATCGCCATTCTGTTCCAAAATGGCGCAAACAAATGCTATCCACTGATAATTCAGCTTGTTATGATAAAAAAAATGACCCATTTTCTGGACATGGACGATGAGCGTCTGTACGAGTTGGAGAATGCCCGTTACGCGATTTTAGGTGTCCCTTACGACGGCACCAGCACCTTTGTGAAAGGGGCTGACAAAGGGCCGCAAGCCATTCTGGACGCCTCCGACAGCCTTGAGTTATATGACATCCAGTATCAATATGATGCTTCTGTATCAGGTGTTTACACCGATCATCACGAGTACGACTTCAAATCCCCGGATACGATGGTAAAGTCTGTGTACGACCGGATGAAACATTTTATGGACATGGGCAAGCGTGTCATCCTGTTGGGCGGAGAGCACTCCGTGTCAGTGGGAGCCATCCAGGCCATGGCGGAAAGTCACGACAACCTTTCGGTCTTGCAGATTGACGCGCACGCGGACCTGCGCGAAAGCTACCACGACTCCATCTACAACCACGCCTGCGTGATGCGCCGCGCGCAAGAACATGCTCGCGTGGTGCAGGTGGGTATCCGCAATGTCTGCTCCGAAGAAATGCCCAGTGTGGTGCCCGAGAACATCTTCTACGCCCACCTCATCCACAACCGCGAAGATTGGATGGACAAGGCTCTGGAAAGGCTCACCGACAATGTCTATATCACCGTGGATTTGGACGGCTTCGATCCGTCAATCCTGCCAGCCACCGGGACCCCGCTGCCCGGAGGCCTGCAATGGTACCCTACCCTGCGGTTCCTGGAGAAGGTGTTCAAGAACAAAAACGTGGTGGGGTTCGATGTGGTGGAGTTATGTCCCCAGACCGACAGCAAAGTCTCCGATGTTCTGGCGGCGACATTAGTCTACAAGATGATAACCCTTTGGGATATGCAGGGTTGATTGGAATTGCAGTAGAGACGTTTCCTGAAACGTCTCTACATTTGTCCGTATGTATTTGTAATTTATATACATTTGCTGCCTCTAAAAAAGAACGGTAAAAACCTTTTAATGCGTTATAAACCAGTTATATATATTATCCTCTTCCTCCTCTTTGAGTTCGTTTCCGGTACAGCTTTTGCACAAGAGACGAACCCACAGGAACAATCCTCCAGTATAGACTCCGCCATGGCCATTTCCCCGGACTACGCGCTCACCCGACATGCGCCATGGCCCACCATACAGTTTTTCCCGATCAGCTACAACCCTATTGACACCTCTCTTATCCATATTTCGGAATATGACCCCCTATGGCAATTGAATAACCTATACCAGTCCCTTGGCATTAACGGCCAAGCGCACAAATCCATGATCTTCGACATCCGGACCCCGGCGGGATTCTCCATGATATCACTACCCTATCCTTTGTATTTCAAGAAGATGACAGACTTGAAGATTTACAATGTCACCCCCTCGCACACGGATTTGAATTTCACATACACCTTCCTTAACGCCTTCGCGCTGCGGGCGACACACTCCCAACGCATCCGGCAGGTCGATTTCGCCGTGAATATCGATGCGGCCAGCGACAAGGGCTACTTCATCCACCAAGAGATCAACAGGCTGACCCTGGATGCAACCCTCAGGTACGAAACCCCGAAAAAGACATATGGCTTTTTGTTGGCCTACATTTTCAATCACGCCAAGTTTTCAGAGAACGGAGGATTGGAATACAGTCCCGACTTCACCGAGCGCGACCCTCGTGACTCGACCATCACCTACGACCTGACCAGCTTCCCCGTGATGTTCAAAAATGGGCAAACCCTCATCAACACGCATGCGATGCAACTCACCAACTACTATAATGTCAAGGACAAAAAAGGGCATTATTTCGGGACAATCAGCCACACATTAGACTTCAACCAACAATCAAACCGCTTTTCCGACTACGACTTAAACAACAATTTCTATCTCAACCGATACTTCATCAACACCGACACCACCAACGACTCCATCCGATATTTCTCCATCGCCAACACCTTGCAGCTTTCCAATTTCAGCCCGACAGACACGATTGTCGACCAAGCCTATTTTCTCAGGCTTACGGGCGGACTCCGTCACGAATATGTGAGAGCCAGAAGTCCGTTTATGCACGACAACAGCCTCTGTCTGTTCGCTCGGGCCAACATTCGTCTTTTCAAGGTTTGGGAAATCTACGGACTCTTCTCTTACGGGCTGTTCAAATACACCCAGAACGATGCGCTTGCGCAGGCCGGATTCCGGTTCTCAATCAACAAAAAACAGCGGCACCACATCGGTTTGGAAGCCGTTTTCAGCCGTGTTTCACCCGACTACATCCTCAGCCACTATTCCGGAAACAACAACTTCTGGGAGCATGATTGGAGAAAGCAGAATTTCTTCAAGGCGAGTGCCTACTGGACAATTTTCAACTACAAAGCGTCATTCAATTTCATCAATACCGGTCGTTATGTTTACCTTAACAACAATTTTGAGCCATTTCAATTGGAAAAGCCCTTCCAAGTAATCCAGTTGATGCTTTATGCACCGGTTAGGACAAAACATTTCTGCATGGACGCACAAGTGGCACTGCAACACGCCACCAACAAGGTCATTGCCGTTCCACTACTTGCCGGAAAGTTAGGGGCGCTTTACACGGGCAGAATCTTCAAGAAAAGACTGAGAATCCAAGTGGGCGTGGACTTGTTCTACAACACGAAATACTATTCAGACGGATACAACCCACTCCTGCATCAATTCTATGCCCAGCAGTACATTATCACCGGTAACTATTTGTACGTCAACGCACATCTCGCATTGCGCGTGAAGCGTATCTCGTTCTTCGCCCGTGGCGGCAATCTCATCGCCGGACTGATGAGTTTCCGCTACATCACCACCCCAGGTTACCCGATGCAAGGGAGGAACTTCGAAGTGGGGGTGAACTGGAAGTTCTACGATTAGACGATGAGACGATGAGACGATGAAACGATGAGGCGATGAAAAAATGTAGGGGCGAATGATTATTCGCCCCTACGTCGTATATATATGTCGTTGTCCCCTATAGAGACGTTTCATGAAACGTCTCTACAATTTCATCCAATTATCGAAATCCTCCGCGCTCACGAGCCCCAGTTCCAATGCGGACTCGCGCAACGTAAGCCCGTGCTCATGCGCGTGCTGCGCAATCTTCGCGGCGTTGTAGTAGCCGATGTGCGGATTCAGCTTCGTAACTAACATCAACGAGTTGTGGAGATGCATGGAAATGCGCTCCAGATTGGGTTTTATCCCCTTGAGGCAGTGGTCGTTGAAGGAGTTGATGACATCAGCGAGCAATCGTGATGACTGCAACAGGTTGCGGCCGATGAGCGGCATGAAGACGTTGAGCTGCAGATGTCCTTGCATGGCGCCCGTGGTGATGGCCACGTCGTTGCCGATGACCTGGCAGCATACCTGCGACAGCGCCTCGCACTGTGTGGGGTTCACCTTGCCGGGCATGATGGAGGAACCGGGTTCGTTGGCAGGCAGAATCACCTCGCCCAAACCGCAGCGCGGACCCGAATTCAGCAAACGGAAATCATTGGCAATCTTCATCAACGAGACAGCCAACCGTTTGAACGCTCCAGACATTTCGCACAGCGAGTCGTGGGTGGCCATCGCCTCGAACTTGTTCGGACAGTTGCTGAACTCGTATCCCGTGAACCGGTTGATATATTGCAATGCGATTTTGTCATAACCCTCCGGTGTGTTGATGCCGTTGCCTACAGCGGTGCCACCAATCGGGAGTTCCATCAAGTGCTTGAGACTCTGTTGGATGACCTCATATCCGTGTTCCAGCTGCGAGAGGTGGCCGGACAGTTCATCGCCCAAAGTCAAAGGGGTGGCGTCCATCAGGTGGGTGCGCCCGATCTTCTTGATATCAGCGTATTCAGCGACTTTTGTGCGATAAGTTTCCATCATCCGCTCCAAGGCGGGCAGTGTGCGGGTGATGATGCTCTTCGCAGTGGCGATGCGCATGCCCGTGGGGAAGATGTCGTTAGTCGATTGAGACTTGTTGACATCATCGTTGGGCGAGAGGAAAAGCGGGTAGTCGGTGAGCTGACCGCCATGCAGCTGCTGCGCGCGGTGGGCAATCACCTCGTTGACGTTCATGTTGGTCTGCGTACCCGAACCGGTCTGCCAAATGTGCAGCGGGAACTGGTCGTCCCATTGTCCGGCGGTGATTTCATCGACCACACGCACGATCAGGTCGCGTTTTTCCTCGGGAAGCACGCCGCAGTCGAAGTTGGCGCAGGCCGCCGCCTTCTTTGCCGTCGCGATACCGTAGATAATCTCGATAGGCATGTGCTTCTTCCCTATTTCGAAGTTCTCCATAGCTCGTTGCGTCTGCGCGCCCCAGAGCTTGTCGGCCTCAACGCGCATTTCGCCTAATGTGTCTTTTTCGATTCTGTATTCCATTATTTTTCGATTTTCGGTTTTTGTAATCTGTCAATTATCTCATCGCCTCATCGCCTCATCGTTTCATCGTCTCATCGTCTCATCGTTACAACCTCCGTGAAATCTTCGGCAACACCTCGTCCTTCCAGGTCGCGAAGGTGCCTTCGAGAATCTTTTGGCGGGCGGTGGTGACGAGGTCGAGGTAGAAGTGCAGATTGTGGATGCTGCCGATCATCGGGCCGAGGATCTCGTCCGAAACGTAGAGGTGACGCAGGTAAGCGCGGGTGTATTCGCGATCAGCGAAGAGGTCACTCTCCGCATCGATCGGGGTGAAGTCGTTCTTCCACTTCTCGTTGCGCATGTTCATCATGCCTTCCCAGGTGAAAATCATGCCGTTACGGCCGTTACGGGTCGGCATCACGCAGTCAAACATATCCACACCCAAGGAGATACACTCGACGATATTGGCAGGTGTGCCCACGCCCATTAGATAGCGCGGTTTGTCTTTGGGCAGAATCTGGCAGCAAACATCCGTCATCTCGTACATCAACTCCGTCGGTTCGCCCACGGAGACGCCGCCGATGGCATTGCCGTCGCAGTTCGTGGAAGCCACATATTCCGCCGACTGCACGCGCAGATCCTTGTAGGTGCTGCCCTGCACAATCGGGAAGAGCGTTTGCTCGTACCCGTAGTAGGGCTCCGTCTCATCCAGGCGGGCGATACAGCGTTTCAGCCACTTGAAGGTCGTTTCCATGGAGTTCTTCGCATACTTGTAATCCGCGGGATAGGGCGTGCACTCGTCGAAAGCCATGATGATGTCTGCGCCGATAGTGCGTTCAAGGTCCATCACCTTTTCAGGGCTGAAGAGGTGGCGGGATCCGTCGATGTGCGACTGGAACCAGACACCCTCCTGGGGGTCGATTTTGCGCCGGTGACTCAGCGAGAAGACCTGGAAGCCGCCGCTGTCGGTGAGGATGGGACGGTCCCAGCCGTTGAACTTGTGCAGTCCGCCAGCCTCGCGCAACACCTCCATACCGGGGCGCATATAAAGGTGATAGGTGTTCCCCAAAATAATCTGGGCTTTCACATCATTTTTCAAATCCCTGATATGCAAAGATTTAACAGCACCTAACGTACCCACGGGCATAAAAATCGGGGTTTCAATCTTACCGTGCCCGGTCTCAATCAAACCGGCGCGGGCGTGGCTCTTGCCGTCTTCCTTTTGGAGCGTGAACTTCATATTACCGTAGTGTTCAAATGTTCGTAAGTATGTTTATATTTTTTTGGCAAAAATACATCTTTTATTGAAATAATACTTACTTTTGCAGCCAAACTATTAACCTTAACCGTTTCATAAAATGCAGATTACACAAGTAGCACTGGCTATCTTAATCCTGTTTGGTGTTGTAACGCTCGTTCAGTTAGTCTATTACTATGTCATTTACGGCCGGTTCGCTTTCCATCGGAAAAAAGCCGCGTTAGGATTCCGGGACATACCCGTTTCCGTGGTCATCGTGGTGCGCGACGATGCCGCCCAGGTTCTGCAGACCCTCCCCTATCTTCTGGAGCAAGAGTATTCCTTCTACGAAATTGTCATCGTCAACGACCGCTCCCGTGATGAGAACTCCCTGCACGCCATCAAGGAGTACAAGGAGCGCTACCCTAACATCAAGATTGTGGATCTCAGCACGGCGGTTTCGACAAGCCGCGGCAAGAAGATGGCCATCTCCATGGGCATCAAATGTGCCAGCTACGACCATATCCTGCTCACCTCCCCGAACTGTAAGCCGGCATCGCGGCAATGGCTGTCGCTCATGGCGCAGAATTTCCAGTTCCAGCATCGTATTGTTTTGGGTTACAACACATTCGACAAAAAGAAAGGGCCTTACAGTCACTTCTTGCATTATGACAATTTGGTCAATGCCATGCAATATTTCTCGCATGCGCTGATGCGGAGCACCTACCGCGGCGACCTCAACAACGTGGCATTCCTCCGCCAACTGTTCTACAACCAGAAAGGCTTCATCTCCTACAACCATCTGCTTTACGGTGAAGAGGACATCTTCATCCACCGGGCATCCACAAAAAACAACACAGCCATAGAATTCAGCCCCGACGCTGCCACTGTGAGACAGCACACCCCCCAGTACCGTTTCTGGCGAATCCATAAAATCAGCCTTTTCTACACCAGAAAATTCAATTCCCTGAAAAACAGATTCTTGCTTGGCGGTTTCGAACTCACCAACCTGCTCTTTTACATCCTGCTCGTCGTGTCCGTCATCACGGCCATCCACCAACCGCTCGCACTGTATATCACCCTCGGCATCGCTTTACTGCGCATCATAAGTTTGTACATTGTCACGGGCATTTCGGCCAAGAAGCTGAAGGAAACACAAATTATCCCCTATTTTTTGTTCTACGACATACTATTTTCCATCCTGAATCCGTTATACTGGCTATCGGCTAAAATTCACCATAAAAAAATTGCCTAATGATGAACACTTGTCAGACCGAAAAAGCGAAACGCGACTACGTACTTCTGCGTAAAGCACTGGATCACAACGACCAGCAAGCCTACGCCGAGCTGATGCGACTCTACCGCGACAGCATCTATTACATGCTGATGCGCATGGTGAAGAACAAGGACGATGCCGAAGACCTGACCTTGATGACCTTCGGCAAGGCCTTCCGCTATTTGGACAAATACACTCCGCAATATGCCTTCTCCACCTGGCTGTACCGCATCGCGTTAAACAACAGCATCGACTTCCTTCGGGTGAAAAACAATATGCCGCAGTATTTCGAGGAAGACCTGTACACCAGCAGCACAACCTCCATCATTGACCAAAGCGAGGACAACCTCCAACGAACGCCGGAAGATGAGGTCATTGACAAACAGCGTCTGCAGCTGTTGCGCGCTGCTGTGGCGGAACTGCCCGAAAGATACCGGAGAGTCATTGAGTTGCGTTATTACGAGGATCTCGCCTACGAGGAAATCGCCGAGCGACTGGGATTGACCCTGTCAAATGTGAAAATCCAGATTCTCCGCGCCAAAAACATGCTCAGCGAACTGATGCTGCCGATGCGGAACGCGATGTGATATTTAGGCAACAGGCAATAGGCAAAAGGCAATAGGCAAAAGGCAACAGAGAAACGGGGCTGTTCTGGTGAACGACCCCGTTTCTTTATTTAGGATAGTTTTAGGTTTCAAGTTTCAAGCCCCAAGTCATAAGTCTCAAGTCTCAAGTCACAAATCAGTCGCGGAGGCAGCGGACTGAAATACCGCTATCGTTGCTGGGACAACCTGTATCGGGTTTTGCCCAATTGCGATGGACACCCCAACCCCATGAAGAATAACCCACGTCCATGAGTAATGTGGACGACCAGAAAGTGGCATCATGGCCCGTGTAAACAACTGATGTCAAATATGCGTCATAGAACCCAGTAGGAATTGCCGTGAATCCAGTGGCATTATTGGTGGTCACATCATTGCCCACATGACATGCAATGGAGTCTGAAATCCAATAATTTGTGGAAGCCAAAGCCTTGGCGAAGGAAGATGAGTCGCTGTTGCACAAGTATCCGCTCTGACCACTCATGTAATTCAACAAAGTGTCCATCTCATCCTTGCTCGGTACATGCCAGCCTTGCGGACAGATGCCCCTGCGTCCGGTGAACGAGGTGGTGATGAGCGCCGTTGATGTGGTATCCATTGCACCCGCCCAGTTGTAAAGCAGACCCCGATCAACGAACGGAATCACAGACGAAGGATCGTCATAGAAGTAAGGTTTGAAATAACTGACCTGATTACCGCCATAATGCAAGTATCCCTTAGGCGAGGTGGTGCAGCGCATGTTCTCCCGGGTCCAACATTGATTACCTATCAACACCGTAGTATAAACATTGCCTTGATGGTCCATCACTGACGGCATACCAGGGCAGGGTTGGTAACTTAACACGTCCGTGGTTGCAAATTCCAACGTGACATTTTGAGACGTGTTCCCTATCGTCTGCTGTACAGGTGTACTGTAAATCATCTGGTTGTTTGAGTTGAGCGCATAACCTTCGTAAATCATAACATCGCCGGGAAGATACGAATGTTGGCCCGCACCCTTGGATTCGGCTTTCTTTGTCTGTTCAGAAAATGAGCCTTGTCTTTCAGATGCCCCCACATATTCAACACCATCACCCCTGCTGTTGCCGCCACTGGCAATCATCTTGATGGATGAGACCAAACCCTTTTGACGAACAGTCATTAGATAAGTTCCTGTCGATGAAAGGTTTACTCGCAGCTGATGTATACCGGGCTGAGACAGCATGATGGTTTTAGCCGCCACAATACGCCCAAAAATGTCAAAGATTTCGACTGCTACAGAGCCAGGTTCTGCAACACTCAATTGCACATCCGTTGTACCTCTAAAAGGGTTAGGGGTGTTTTGGTAAAGGGCGAATAGGTCGGTGTTTGGTCTTTCTTGAATACCGGTGACATCCGTCATCATCAGCACGGTATCGGGCCATACAAGGACCTCTTTCCAACCGCGCGTCTGGTTCTGGACTACCACGTAGGAAAGCGGAAGATACTCTTCGTTTTCAGCCAAACGTCCGGAGAACGTCACGCTGACCGTCTGCGCCGACAACAACGCACACAAGAACATCATGGTAATGAATGTAAAAGTCTTTTTCATACTCTTGATTTTTGAAAAAAATACAATCCCAAAATTCTCCCCGTCATGTTTGTATGACGAAAACAAAAAAAAAAATGTTACACTTGAATCAATTTTTTTTGAGATATGAAATTTTGCAACGCCACAAGGGCATTCACAAAAAACAAGAGCCAAAAGCTAAAGGTCCAAAACCGTCACATCCCTCCAGCTCAATAACCCATAACCAATAACCCTTCTATTGTCCTGACATTTTACTAACCCGCCGCACGGCGAAACGCCACACGAAGAAGAAAAAGACCAGGAATCCAACATATAGGATGCCTGCCAACGGACTCACCTCCTGCATCGTGTCCGTGTCACCGTTGAGGTTATTGACATACATCAACATGAAATCATACGTGCCGTGCAAGATGACAGGAATAATGTATGCCAGGAAAAGGTAACGATTTTTGTTTTGGTAGCGGAAGCGGGCCAATGAAAAGAAATAGCCCATGAAGATGGCGAAGAAGAAGTGCGCGGGAACAGCAAAGATACCTCGTCCGACCGCCAGTCCCAATCCGCCCTGCATGATATACATCACGTTCTCGATGCCCGCAAAGCCCAATCCCACAAACGCGGCATACTCCAAACCATCGTAGTACTCGTCAAAATTAGGATTTTTCCAGATGCAGAGATAAAGCATCAGCAGCTTGCAGAATTCCTCAGGGAAAGCCGCGCCGAAAAAAGCCGTGTGGAAGGCGTCCCAACCTGGGGAGCTAAACACTTTGGGGACAAGAAACTGCAACAACCCTGCAACAGGAATGTCAATGAAAGCGGCCAACACGCCGAAAAGGAAAGCTTTCATCAACAACGGCCACGGTTCTTTGTTGAACGTGTCCCGTTTGTAGATGTAGGTCATCAGCAAGATGACGGGGAGCAGGGAGGCGATTAAGATTACGGACATATTAATGGTTATAGGTTATAGGTTATGGGTTATTGAAGCGGTAGTAATCGATTTCATCGTCTCATCGTCTCATCGCTTCATCGTTTCATCGTTTCATCGTCATTGGTCATCATCATCAAAATAGTTTTCTTTGATGAAATCGAGTTGGCGGCGTTCGCGTTTGGTGGGGCGGCCGAGGCCGTGCGGGCGGAACTCCTGGGTCTTTAGGGTTTTCATGCGGTCGTATTCGGCTTGGGGAGTGAGGTCGGTGCAGTATTGCGGCACCAACGGCGCCCCTACCCTGCTCTTCGGCGCATCCACCACCTCCACGGTCTTGTGCAGCGAGCCGATATGCACCTCATACACCTCGCCGACACGCACGTCACGCGATGGCTTCACGTTCTCGCCGTTGAGTTTCACCTTCCCGGCGTTGCAGGCCTCCGTGGCGATGGAACGGGTCTTGTACAACCGCACCATCCACAGCCATTTGTCGATTCGGACGTTGAGTTTCTCCATTTTTAATGGTTATTGGTTATGGGTTATTGGTTATTGAATTGGGGGTGGTGTAGAGACGCGGTGCGCCGCGTCTCTACGATATTTTCTTCCACGTCATGGTTCTGCCCAATGCGGGCACGCCGATGTAACCGCGGACGCGCAAGGTTTTGTCATTCTCGAACCACATCTTGCACTTGTAGGTCTTGCCGTGCACAGGATCGTAGATTTCGCCATCCACCCACTGTTTCTTGTTCGCATCATACTTGAAATGGAAAATGAGCGGAATCTGGTCGCCGGGGGTGTTCCGTTTCGCCGGATCGGGATTCTTGATGTCCCGCTTCGGGGTGCCGTCCTTGAAATAGGGATTCTTCACCCAAATGATACGGCCACTGTAGGTGCCGGACTTGTCCTTGGTGATTTTCACCTTGCAATCCTCGTCAGAGGTGTCGTCCGAGATGTAATACGTACCTAAAATTTTATCTGCGGCCTCCGTTTGGGCGACCGCAGATAAAGCAGGTACTATAAGTAGTGTGCAAAAAATGATGATGGTTCTTAACATTTTTTGGGGCTTTTGGCTTTTAGCTATTGGCTATTGGCAAAAGCTAAAAGCCAATGGCAAACAGCTAACAGCTATATTTACGCTTCGGCGGGAGTTTCCGTTTCGGCAGCGGGTTCGGCATCAGCGGCGGGTGCTTCTGCATGCTCTGCGGCCTTCGGGTTGTTCATCATCTTGATCTTATACTCCAGGTCTGCAACTTCTTTCTTGGCAGACTCGATTTTCTTGCGGAATTCGGCCGTCAGGATTTCAGCGTTCTTGGAGTTGGAGAAGAATCCCAAGTTATTTTCCCACAGCACGATATCGTCTTTCAGACGAGCCAGCTTGGTAGTGAGGAAGTTTTTCTCCTTGTCGATGAGCTTGTCGGCGTTGGGATTGCGCATGATGTCATCGATGCGGGACTGATAGCGGTTGTGGCGCATATCATCGGCGCTCACTTTGAGTTCCGCGAAACGCTTGTTGATGGCGTTGCGGTACTCGGTGTAGATGCGGTCCTTGTCGGCGCGCGGCACAAAACCGATCTCCAGCCACTCTTTCTGATACGCTTTCATCGCATCGAGGTTGGCATTGCGGTCCTCACCGAACTCATAACCCAAAATCTTCTGGATAAGTTCCTCCTTCTTTTGCAGATTCTCGTTCTCCTCACCTTGTACAGTGCTGAAGAACTTGGCCTTGGCCTCAAAGAACTTGTCGCAGGCAGCGCGGAAGCGTTTCCACACCTGGTCAGAATATTTGCGCGGGGTGGCACCGATATTCTTCCACTCGGTCTGCAGTGCCAGAATCTCATCGGTGGCCTGTTTCCAGTCAGTTCTGTCGGCAATGCCTTCCGCCTGGATAGCCAGATTCAACTTCTGGTTGTAATTCTGCATCTGCGTGTCCTTGATCTGCTGGAAATACTCCTTTTTCTGCTGGAAGAATTTGTCGAGATTGGACTTGAAGCGCATCCAGATCTCGTCGTTCAGCTTTGCAGGAGCGGGTCCGAGCGTTTTCCACAAGCTGAACAGCTCGTTCAACTTGTCGCTGACCTCGTTGTATTCAGAGACCTGCTCAACGGGTTTAGCAACCAATTCCTCGGCCTGCTCGCAAAGCACGACCTTGGCGTTGTAGTTGTTCTGCTCTTCGGCGAACAGCTTGTCATAGTGTTCTCTACGACGTTGGTTAATCTGGTCGGAAGCGGTTTTAAAGCGTTCCCAGATCTCCTCTTTCTTGTCATCCGGAACCGGTCCGATTTCCTTCCACTGACGGTGGAGTTCCTGCAATTCATTGAAGGATTGGTTGATGGAATCATTCAGCAGGAGAGATTCAGCCTTTTCACAGATTTGCAGTTTGCTTTCGAGGTTCTTCTTATAGTCCAGCATACGCATTTCGCGGTTCATACGGACAATGTCGAAGAATTTCTCAATATAGAAATGGTAATTCTGCCAGAGGTTGGTGGACTCGGATTGCGGCACGGGGCCGGTAGCCTTCCATTGTTCCTGGAATTCCTTGACCTGGTCGTTCAAGACCTTGAGGTTGGATTCGGTTTCCAAGAGGCGTTTCAGGCCTTCGATAATATTGTTTTTGATGTCTAAATTCTTGACTTTCTGTTGCTCAAGTTCCTCAATAAAAGCGGCCTTGTTGTCCTTGTAAGTCTGGAAGGCGGTGTTGAAGCGTTTTTCCAGCTCATCGGGCTCATTGTTGAACTCGGGAGCGGCAGGAGCTTCCTGACCTTCGGGGAGTTCAGCGGCGGCAGCTTCGGCAGCGGCCTTGGCAGCCTCAAATTCGGCCTGGCGTGCGCGTCTGCGCTCACGCAGGAACTCAAGGGCTTTGGCGCGGATCACGCCCACGCGTTGCTTGATGATGTTGAAGTTGCGTTCCGCAACCAGTTTTTCCAGCTCGTTGACACACTTTTCAAGGTCGAAGTCGGCATATTCGGCTTCCACCTGTTCCAAAGTCTCAGCGGGTTGTTCGGGTTCCTCCGCATGTTCTGCGGCTTCGGGAGCGGGTTCTGCAACAGGTTCTTGAGCGGGTTCCTCCGCCACTTCCGGCTGCGGTTCAGGCATCTCCTGAGTTTGTTCAGCGGAAGTTTCGGGTTGCGGTTCCGTCACGGGTTCCGCGATTTCGGGTTCCACTGGGGATGCGGGAGTTGCATTCTCATTAACGGTTTGAGCTTCCTGAGAAGCTACGGGGTTCACCTCATTGTTCTGGATTTCAGAATTTTCCGGGTGAAGAAGTTCTTGTGATTCCATACTTTTTTAGAGTTATTGGTGATTAATTTAAAACGGCCGCGAAGATACACTTTTTTTTGGGACGCTGGACTTAGGACTTTAGACTTAGGATTTTGGATTTTGGATTTGATTGAGCCAACAGCTAAAAGCTAATAGCACTATCACTTGAGTTCTTTTGCGAGATACTCTGCCGTAAACCCCACCCCTTGCTGCACGATCTCCTCCGGGGTGCCACAGGCCACCAGTTCGCCGCCGCTGCGGCCGCCTTCGGGACCCATGTCGATGATCCAGTCTGCCATCTTAATGACGTCCATGTTGTGCTCAATGACAACCACCGTGTTGCCTTTGTCCACCAAACGGTTCAACACATCCAAAAGGATGGCAATGTCCTGGAAGTGCAATCCCGTTGTGGGCTCGTCTAATATGTATAAGGTGTTGCCCGTGTCCTTTTTCGAGAGTTCCGCCGCCAGCTTGATGCGTTGTGCTTCACCGCCCGATAGCGTGGTGGAAGGCTGTCCGAGTTTCAGATAGCCGAGTCCCACATCATCCATGGTCTTCAGCTCACGAACAATGCTCGGAATATTTTCAAAAAATTCAATCGCTGTGTGAATATCCATCTCCAGCACGTCATTGATGGACTTGCCCTTGTAGCGGATCTCCAGCGTCTCGTCGTTGTAGCGTTTGCCACCGCACTTGTCGCAGGTGACATACACGTCGGGCAGGAAGTTCATCTCGATGGTCTTCACACCCGCACCCTTGCACTCCTCGCAACGGCCGCCGGAGACGTTAAACGAGAACCTTCCGGGTTTGTAACCGCGGATTTTGGATTCCGGCATCTGGGTGAAGAGTTTCCGGATCTCCTCAAACACGCCCACATACGTCGCCGGATTCGAGCGCGGCGTGCGTCCGATGGGCTGCTGGTTGATGTCGATGATCTTGTTGATCTGCTCCAGACCGGCCACATCCTTATACGGCAACGGTTTCTTCTCCGAACGATAGATGTGATGGTTCAGGATTGGGTAGAGTGTCTCATTGATCAGCGTGGATTTTCCACTACCGGAAACGCCCGTCACACAGATAAGCGTTCCCAATGGAAACTCCACCGTGACATTCTTGAGGTTGTTGCCTGTCGCTCCGATGACCGTCAACCACTCGCCGTTACCCTTTCGACGTGCCTTCGGGACTTTTATTTTCTTCTTCCCTTTAAGATAGTCCGCTGTCAATGAACCGCTTTTCAAGATTTCCCTGTAGGTTCCGGCAGCCACAATCTCGCCGCCGTACTCGCCTGCCGCCGGCCCGACATCCACAATGTAGTCCGCCGACTTCATCATGTCGCGGTCGTGCTCCACCACAATCACCGAGTTGCCCATGTCGCGAAGGCGGCGCAAGGATTCGATAAGATAGTGGTTGTCGCGTTGGTGCAGTCCAATACTTGGCTCGTCGAGAATATACATCACATTCACGAGCTGCGAGCTAATCTGAGTGGCCAGGCGGATACGCTGCGCCTCACCGCCCGACAGCGATGCCGAAGACCGGTCCAGCGACAGGTATTGGACCCCCACATCGCACAGGAACTCCAATCGGAAAGTGATTTCGCGCAGGATTTCAGAGGCGATGTGTTTTTTTGCCGGTTCCAAATGCGCAGGCAGCTTCCGGCACCATTCCAGCAGTTCTGACATGTCCATGTGGGCGAGTTCGGCGATATTCTTATCCGCAATACGGAAATGCAACGATTCCGTACGCAATCGGGCGCCATGGCAATGCGGGCACGGGATCGTATTCACGAACTGGGAAATCCACTTTTTGAAAGAAGCGGGCATATTTTCCTCGTTGAGATTCCCAATGAAATTCACAACCCCCTCGAACGTTTTCTTCATAGGCGACAGTCCCGTCACCTCCCGCTTGACATGCAGTATTTCGGTGGTGCCGTACAACACGGCATTCAATTGCTGCTCGTTCAACTTCTTGATGGGGTCGGAAAGCGAGAAACCGTATTTTTCCGCCAAGGCCTCCAACGTTCTGAACAACAGCGTGTTCTTGTATTCTCCCAAAATGGCGATTCCCCCTGCCTTAATGGATTTGTTCTTGTCTGGAATCACCTTGTCGATGTCAATTTCGGTGATGCTGCCCAATCCGTTGCAGTATTCGCACGCGCCATACGGTGAGTTGAACGAAAAGGTGTTAGGCTCCGGCTCCGGATAGGAAATACCCGTGGTAGGGCACATCAGGAACTTGCTGTAATTCTTCACCTCCTTCGATTCATTGTCAAGAATCATAATGGCACCCTTACCATACTTCATCGCTATTTGTACGCTGTTTGCCAGTCGTTTTTGCGAATAATCCGAAATGGTAAGATTATCCACCGAGAGTTCGATATCGTGGATTTTGTAGCGATCCACCTGCATCCCCATCATCAGCGGTTTCATCACGCCGTCCACACGCACACGGGTGAATCCTTGTTTGCGGATATTCTCGAAGAGTTCGCGGTAATGTCCCTTGCGGCGTTTCACCACCGGGGCGAGCAATGTGACAGCCTTTCCTTTGTAACGTGTCAGGATCAAATCGATGAGTTCCTTCTCTGAATAGTGCACCATTTTTTCCTCCGTGTTGTAGGAGTAGGCATCCGCCACACGAGCGTATAGAAGTCGCAGAAAATCATACACTTCCGTAACCGTGCCCACCGTGGAGCGCGGGTTCTTGTTCACGGTTTTCTGTTCAATGGAAATCACGGGGTTAAGGCCGGAAATCTTATCGACATCAGGATGTTCCATATTGCCGATGAAATGGCGGGCGTATGCTGAATATGTCTCTAGGTAGCGACGCTGTCCTTCGGCATAAATGGTGTCGAACGCCAACGACGACTTTCCGCTGCCGCTCAAGCCGGTGATAACCACCAACTTTTGCTGCGGGATGGTAAGAGATACGTTTTTCAGGTTGTTCTCACGAGCTCCGGTCACCGCCAAAACATCCTCAGCCTCAACATTCTTGTCCTTTTCCACAATAGGTTACTGATTTTTAAATAAGGCGGCAAAGATACGATTTTTTTGGGTACAGGGGCACGGGGCGAAGAGGCATATTTAAGCGAAAGACGAATCATGATTCGTCCTACACGTCTCCGTTAACATCCAAGTTTCCGAAATCCTTTCGCCAATATGGTCAAATCGTTGCGAACCTGATAATTCCGGGCGTACAATTCTTCCAAACGACAAATCATCTCTTCTGAAAAAGCATTCTTGGGATAGGCGTCCGCAGGGTGCAGCACACCGGGGACGCCCGCGTTTTCTGAGGAGGCTGCATTGGCGTGCAAGCCCACCCAGCTCTTCGTTCCTTTCAGCACGGAAAAGATGTTGCGGACAAAACCGCTTTTGTTCTCGACAAACCAGATGTCAGCCCAAAGAAACAACAACAGGAAAAGGGATGTGACAATATCGAAAGTGCGCTTGACACGGCGGTTTCGCTGCTGATAGACCGTCTGCAACGGGATAGTGTAAAGATCCTCAGTGGTGAAGATATCGTTGCTGCCGATGAGCGACGAGCTGTCTTCCGGGGCGATTTTAAAATCCACCGGCATATCCTGCAACCGGTTCATCCAGTCGATGATGCGGTCGGCGGGGATGTCGTGGGCGCAAAAGATAACCTCGTTGATCTGGTATATGGTGAGCAATTCGGGAAGATTGCCGACCTCGCCAATACACAGACGGTTCCCGTTGTCAGGTTGTTCGGTCATGATCAGCCCTACAAACTCCCGGGGTTCATTCATCGACTGCACCATGCCCAGTACCCGTTCTGTCTCTTTTTCGCCACCCACAATGACGATGCGCTGATTCAGCCGACGGTTGTCCACATCTACCAGTTTCATTCTGGAGAGCAGATAACGCAGGGCATTCACCACAAACAGAGACCATATCGCTCCCAGGACGACCACGGCACGGGAGAAGCGCATGGTTTCGGGCAACAAAGCGTAGATCAGAAGGATAACCACTGTTCCCGCCACGATGCCCCGATTTAGCAACGAACGCTTCACCGGCTTGCGGTAACCGCCGCTGATCCAAACGGAAATCAGCCACAGCAAAGCATAACCGGGCAGTACCACGTAAAAATAATAATCCGGGAAAGAAGAATTGCGTTGTAACAACACCGTATGCTCCCAATATTTGGAAAGCGCGAACAATCCGGCAAAAATGAGGATGAAGTCCAACAGCGGCAACAGGATGCGACTGACAATGCGTTTCAACGCTGCCAACGCCGCCCGGAGCCAGATCGCCGCATCAATGGCCACGTTGAAAATCCGGGCATTATTGCCAGAAAAATGCTTCTTGGCGAAAATCTGCATCGCCTTGTAGAAGACATACACGTAGTTCAGGCTCCCTTTTTTGGTACTTTCACCTTTATAGTGGATAATACGGGTCTGCGGGAAATAGTAATTCTTGTAACCGCCTTTCAAAATCCTGTATGACAAGTCGATGTCTTCACCATACATGAAATAGTCCTCGTCCAGAAGCCCGACCTGGTCCAACACGGATTTGCGCATCATCATGAACGCACCGGAAAGCACCTCCACCTCGTGGGTCTCGTCCTCACCGATATACGTTGCGTGGTATGCGCCGAACTTCTGTGACTTGGGGAAAAGTTTCGACAAGCCGAACAGTTTGTAAAAAGAGGACTTGGGGTATGGGATCCCGCGTTTCGACTCGGGCAGGAAACGTCCTTGGCCATCCACCATCTTCACGCCGAGTCCGCCGCAGTCCGGGGTCTCATCCATAAATCGGAGACATTTCTCGAAGGTGTCCTCTTCCACCAACGTGTCGGGATTAAGCAGCAGAACATATTCGCCCGAAGAGATCCTTATGGCCTGGTTGTTGGCCTTCGCGAAACCTACATTCTCCTGATTCTCAATCAGCTTCACCTGCGGGAATTTCGCCTTCACCATCGCCACGGAGTTATCCACGGAGCGGTTGTCCACCACGAAGATCTCCCCGTCAATACCGCGCATGGCCTTCACCGCCGACGCAAGCGCCTGCTCCAAAAACGCCGAAACGTTGTAATTGACGATGATGACACTTAATTTCAATGGTTATGGGTTATGGGTTATGGGTTATTGAGACTGGGGATTCGTTATATAGTGAATAGTGAATAGTGATTAGTGATTAGTGATCAGTGATTAGAAATACAGAATGTACCTATCCCCCTCATTATCAATTATCAATTATCAATTAGTAATATGCCAGCACGGTCTTCTTGGAGACCACCTTGTCGCCTTTTCTGACAGCGACAACGGTGTTTTTGGGGAGGAAGACATCTACGCGGGAGCCGAACTTGATCATACCGACCTCCTCGCCTTGCTCAACATGGTCGCCGACTTCAGGGTAGCTGATAATGCGGCGCGCCACGAAACCGGCAATCTGGCGGAAAAGAATCTCCGTCTTGTCATTCTTGACGACAATCGTATTATGCTCATTGTCAACCGAAGACTTCGGCAGTTTGGCCAGTGCATATTTCCCGGGGTGGTAGGCCGTATAAGATATCTCACCCGATATGGGATAACTGTTCACATGCACATTGTTGATGGACATGAAGATGGAGACTTTCAGCCGCTCATCCTTGAAATATTCGTGTTCGAAAGCGTTGCCCACATAAACGATGGTTCCATCGGCAGGCGCAAGAACCCCATCGTCGACTTTGTTGATCACTCGGGTCGGCACACGGAAGAAACGTATGATCAGCACGCCCAAGATGAACATGATGGAGAAAAAGATGACATTCACCCACCACAAATGAGCCAAAAGCAGCACATAGAACAACGATGTCAGCAAAATCGTGACAACGCTGACAAATATGATCAGCTTACCGGCCTGGTGAAATTTCATTCCAATCACCGCGATCTACTTCTTATATAAAATATAGGTATGGGTAGGTACGTTGTTGATGGAAGATATGGTCACGAACTGACGCGGATAATGCTTGTCGTTCATATAATGCAGACCCTCGTAGTTGTAGACGATGTCTTCCACCTTTGACAGGCTGCCTGCCACCACTGTTTCAATATGTTCGGACGTCACAAGATTCACATAATAGCCAGCCATGTCGGCGTAAGCGAAAGGAAGACCGTAGAAGGGGTTGTACGAATTGACGTCATATTGGAACGTGTGGGTGACCACCGTTTGGGCAATGGGGAATTCCTCCACATACACGGAGATATTTTCGTAATTCTTGTGTTTTCCCGGATCATAGGTGAAACGTTTCACCGAGTACATCATCAAATCTTTGGAATCCGATTTTGCCACGATTTCAGCGATTTCATCGTAATTGCCAAACACCTTGTCGTATAACGGATGACTTTTGCTTTTCCAGAAATATTGGTCATAGAACTCGCGGTCATACATTTCCTCAATATAGTCGATACGTCCCTTTGCCGGATCTTTCTTGTCCGTATGACGATGGAAGGTGTATTCCAGCCGCACAGCACCGTCAATGGTGTAGGTCATCTTATCCACCAGACGGTCAGTCCATTGAAAATCAATCGTTTCCGTGTAGTCTTCTCCCACATGAACAATTTTGCTCACGGTTTTGTCCTTATTGTAGGAAAAGTCAAACGAATAGAGACTGTCCACGACAATCTGCTCGAGTTGCTTACCTTTGCTGTCGTACACATAGACTTCGTTCGGAGCCCCCACGTCGCTGCGGTACCAGATCTTGCTGATTTTGCAGGTGGGATCATAGATTTCTTCATCGGGTTTGCAGGACGTGAAGCCCACAACCACTAAAGCCACTAAGAATAACGGAAACAAATATTTTTTCATAAGACACAATTTTTCAAATTACGGCTGCAAAGATACTATTTTTTCAATTCAGAATTCAGAATTAAGAATTCAGCGCGATGAAAAAAACTCATATCTCAATACGCTTCAGCGTTGAAACCTTCCAAACGGAGTTTCTCGACGATCCCGTCCAAATAGACCTTATCGAATTTATGGAGCTGCAGGGCGGGAGTCTCGCGGTCGAGGGAGTAGATGACGATGCGTCTCGGGCGGATGCGGCGGATGCGTTCCAGCCAACAGGTCCATTCGGGATCCACGGAATTGTCGAATGCCCTACCCTCCCGCTCACCGCTGAGGAACATTGTCTGGATGATGAGATTGCCGTTGAAAGAACTCAGCTGTTCGGTAACCTGCTCTATATCAACGGGAACGATGGGAGCATTGACGGTGTCGAGCATCATTTGCGTGCCCGCGTCCAACTTCAGCATCGGGTTTTCGATGCGCTGCAAGGCGGTGATGATCTCCGGCCGGAAAAGCTGCGTGGCATTCGACAAGCAAGTGATCACCGCATCGGGATAGTACTTGTCGCGCAGCACCAAAAGCCGGTCTATCACCTTGTCGAACCAAGGATAAAGGGTCGGTTCGCCGTTGCCGGAGAAGGTGATGCTGTCAACCGGCGTGCCCTGCGCACGACAATCGGACAGTTTATATTCTATGGCCTCTATGACCACCTCCAAGGGGTATGGTTCACGGGCGTTGATGTTCTTTTCGAGTGTCCAGCCGCACTCGCAGTAGAGGCAGTTGAACGTGCAGATTTTCTCGTCCACGGGCATAAGGTTGATGCCCAGCGACTGGCCCAGCCGTCTACTGTGTATCGGGCCGAAAGCAATGGATTCCCAAAGAAATGTTGACATATTGATTTAAGAGTTAAGGTTTAGGGATATGTAGGGGCGAATATGATTCGCCCCTACACCCTTTATTGTTTATCATATTTCACGACTTCTTCGGAGAAGAAATCGAGTTGGACGCCCGCGGCCTTGAACATCTCTTCGGATTCGGCGCCGGCGTGGTATTTGTTGGCGCAGACCACGCGGGTGATTCCGCAGTTGATGATGAGCATGGCGCAGGTACGGCAGGGGGTCATACGGCAGTAGAGGGTGGCGCCGTTGAGGGAGATGCCCAGCTTGGCGGCCTGGCAGATGGCGTTCTGCTCCGCATGGACGGTGCGCACACAATGTTGGGTGACGGTGCCGTCCTCATGCACCATCTGTTTGAGTTGGTGGCCCACCTCGTCGCAGTGAGGAAGTCCTTTCGGAGCGCCCACATAGCCGGTAACTAAAATCTGGCGGTCGCGGACCACCACACAGCCGCTGCGTCCGCGGTCGCAGGTGGCGCGTTTGCTCACCGTGTCGGCGATTTCCATGAAATATTCGTCCCAGGAAGGACGAACATGCTTATTTTCTTGTGTCATAGTTTTATACAAAATTTATGATCCAAAACATTCGGGCGGCAAATGTACATAAAATTCAAATACCCCCTGACTGATGAAATCACCGGGATGAATACGCAGGGCACTGTATCTCTCGGCGTCCTTGTTTCTAATTTTGTTCATAAAATGTTAATAAGTAAAAGTGCCTCCATTTGATCAATAAAAGATATAAAATGTATTTTCGCATGTTGAATTATTCAGTTTAATTAATTCATTAAATTCATTGAGTTATTCAAAAAGCTAAACGAAGCGATCAACAAAATCAAATCCAAATTATATATTCACAAAATCAAATCATTATGAAGAAGAAACTATTCTTTTTGTTAACCCTGACCGTGCTGTTTGTAGCGGGCGTCAAGGCGCAGAGCACCTGTCTGCAGCCTTCCAACTTCACCGCCACGTTGCATCAGCCGTCATGGCAGAATGTCCAACTCAACTGGTCGGCACCGGAAGTTGATATTCCGGAGATCAAGTGGTGCTCTGCATTCACTACGGGAATCGGCATGAACGCCGCCGCCGACTTTACGGGCGCAGTCCGTTTCGGCTCGGCCCAACTGGCACCTCATCACGGCGAGTCCATGACCGTGGTCTCCTTCGTCCCTTACGAAGCGGCAACCACATGTACTTACCACATTCTGGTATGGCAAGGCGGCAGCCAAGTGGACGACACCACCTTCGATGCTGGCACGCTGTTGTTCAGCCAGCAGGTGGAAGATTCCATCATCGTCCAGCAGCAGTTCGTGGATGTTGTCTTGAACACTCCGGTAGTCATTGACTCCACACAGGAACTTTGGATCGGTGTGCGCTGCGTGACCACCGCCGGCTATCCTCTCGGAAGCAGCAACAACGGCAGCGTGTTCAACTACGGCGACCTGCTATATGTTGACGAAGACGGCGTTTACGTATGGGAGACCCTGTCGGGTGGAAACCCCTCTTCCTCACTGGCCGCTTACAACTGGTGTATCACAGGTAAATTCGTTGACTTCTCCCTTCCCGCGCTGACGGGTTACAACCTCTCGCGCGATGACACTCCGATTCTTTCGGCCACTACCCTCACCTCCTACCTTGATTCCCTGGATTTCGGAACCTACGAGTATGAACTGACTGCCATTTACGACAACGGCTGCGAGTCTGACCCCGTCTCTGTTACCGTAAACATGATTCCCAACCCGTGTCTCTCTTGTTCTGACACCGTACAAGTGGGCAACGGCACCACTGGCACATACTACGTTCCGGTCAACACATTTTACAATTACTCTTTCTCCGAGCAAATCTATACAGCACAGGAATTAGGCACCATCAATGGTACCATCTCCTGTATTGCATACCAATATTTCTATAGCTCCGCTCAAAACAAGGACATCATCATTTACATGGGCAATACCAACAAGAACTCATTCTCCGGTTCTTCAGATTGGATTTCCGTCAACAACATGTACAAGGTGTTTGAAGGCACTGTCAACTTCAACAACAGTGGAGACGGAAACTGGGTGAGTATTCCTTTGGACATTCCCTTTGAATACGACGGTTCCAGCAACATTGTGGTGGCTGTGCTTAACAATACCGGAACCTATGTGACTTCCTCCAACAGCACTTTCTACGTACACAGCGCCTCCTCCAAGACACTGTACGTACAGCAAGACGGAAGCCCCTACAACGTGAATGCACTTCCTTCCGGAACCACGTATTCCTCACGTAACAACATCCGTTTCTTCATTGGCGACCCTGTCGCATGCCCGATGCCTTCACAACTGACCGTTTCCGAAATCACAACGGAATCGGCCGTTGTCACATGGAGCGGATCCGAGGAGCAGAGCGGTTTCGAATATGTGGTCGTTCCCCAAGGCAACGCTCCTGAGAGCGGCGATCCTGTATTCATCAGTGACACCACCGTGCAACTCAGCGATCTCGCCGACGGCACCAGCTTCACCGTGTATGTCCGTGCGAACTGCGGATCCGACAATAGCAGCTGGGTATCCTTCGATTTCAAGACGCTGTGTCTTCCTTTGACCGACCTCCCTTACGAAATGCACTTTGACGGCATGGGCAGCGGCACCGGCGTCATTCCTGATTGTTGGACAGCAGACGTGGCCGGCGGCTACAGCGGCTACCCCTACATCAGCACCTCCTACCACCACACTGGCAACGGATCCCTCTACTTCTATTCTTATTCGGCCACCAATGCCGTCATCCGCGGCCAAGGCTTGGATTTGACAGACCACACAGGTCCCCTGGTGATGAAATATTACGCTTACAAGACATCCGCCAGCTATGGTTATTTGCAGGCCGGTTACATGACCGATCCCACTGACTTCAACACTTTCGTCTGCGTGAAGACGATCTATTCTTCCGACTTCAACGTCAGCACTTGGCACGAAGTGACATTCCCTCTTCCGGAATCCGTCAACGGACAGGTGATCTATCCTGTATTGTACTGTCCCGCCGCACCCGGCAGCATCAGCAACTACATATATGTAGATGATGTCACCATTTATGAGGTGGACGGCATTTGTATGGCTCCGACCGAAATTTCGGTAAGCAACATTTCGGGTACTTCCGCGCTGATCAGCTGGACACCCAACTCTTTCGCCACGAGCGATGAATTGTACACCGTACAATATTCAGAGACTGGAGCAGACCAATGGCAGACCCTCACCACCACATCCACACATGTGTCCATCAGCGGTCTTGAATTGCTCACTCCGTATACTGTGAGATTATTCGTGGACTGCGGCGACGAGCTGTACAGCGACACCCTGACGGCCACCTTCAGCACTCACTGTCTGGCCGGTGGTGAGCTGGCAATCGGCGACGGCTCCAGCTACACCGGTTATCTCCCCGAATACAGCTTCTACAAATACAGCTACACCCAGCAGATCTTCCTTGCCAGCGAAATGAACGGCGCCACCCCCATCACTTCTGTCGCATTTAATGCCTACAGTATTGCGGATGCTTCCCGTCATTTGAGCATCTATCTCATGCACACTACCGAATCTAACCTCAGCAACTATGTCACGCCCACCAATGCAGAAATGGTGTACAACGGCACCCCGACCCTTGTGGCAGGATGGAACACCTTCGAATTCACAACCCCATTCATGTATAACGGCACTGACAATCTGCTCTTGATCGTCATCGACTCCACTGGTTCCTACACCAGTTCCAACCAATGGTATTATCATGTCGCAAACGGCACCCTTGCCTGTTACAACTATCAAGACAGTGCTCCCTACAGCATCACCACTCCACCATCCGGCGGCACAGCTACCTCTAACCGCAACAACGTGATTTTCGGCGGTGAATGTGACTCCACGGCAACCTGTATTGCCCCCAGTCTCCTCGTGGAAGATTTCACTAACGAGTCCGTCACCCTTTCCTGGACCCCGGGTTATCAGGAAACCACTTGGGAGATGGAATACTCAGAGACAGGCACTGAAGACTGGAACGCCATTTCCGCCACCAACTCCCCTGTTGTGGTTGACAACCTGGAGCCCAACACCTCCTACACTTTCCGTATCAGAAGTGCTTGTGGCGGTTCCGAATACAGCTCATGGGTGACTGCCACCGTTTCTACAATTTGTGATTACATCGACGTACCTTACAGCCAAGATTTCGAGGCCGACTCCGTCAGCGGCGCCGGCTCCATGGCCACCTGCTGGATCAGCGGCACCAACTATTCCACCGCATATCCCTACATCTCCACTTCTTATGCTCAGTCCGGTTCCCGTTCGCTCTACTTCTACGGCACCAGCACCAACTACTCGTACGCCGCTCTGCCGAGATTCGCGGAAGATGTGGCTATGGACAGCTTGGTCGTCAAATTCAGCCTCCTATCCACCTCTTCAAATTACAGCATCGAAATGGGTATCATGACCGATGCCTATGACTTTTCCACCTTCGTACCGCTGGGAATGTTTTCACCCGGCATAGAGGGCGTTTGGAAGAGCTTTGAGGTCAACACGAACAGCTACAGCGGCAACGGCCATTATCTGGCATTCCGCATCCCGCAATGGGGTACTTCCTACATGTATCTGGACGATGTGACCGTGGACTACATCCTGCCTTGCGCTCACCCGACAGCATTAACTGTTGAGAGTGTCACGGCTTCGGAAGCCACCCTTTCATGGACAGCCGGCGGCGATGAAACAGAATGGGAGTACACGTATGGTCCTGTCGAATCCTTTGATTTAGAGGATGCCTATTCCGAACTCACCACGGACAACACCGTTACCGTCTCTGGTTTGGATGATAACACTGTTTACCATTTCTATGTCCGTTCTGTTTGTTCTGCAAGCGAAATCAGCGCTTGGGAGCATATCAACTTCCGTACAGAGTGTTTAGCATTTACAGAATTGCCTTACACGCAGAATTTTGACTCCATGGTCACGACCACTTCCAACACCACTTCCGGTCCTAACAACCTCACTGACTGTTGGGAAGGTATTACCACCGGTTCCACCTACACGTCCTACCCGTTCGTGTACTACGGCACCTCATACTCTAACAGTGGTTCCTACAGTTTGCGCTTCTACAGCTACTATTCCGGTGACTATGGTGATCAATACGCCATCCTGCCTCCTATTGACGTTGACGTGCTGTCATGGAGCAACTTGATGTTAGAATTCAACATGAAGAACGGCACCACAACGTCACCGTTCACTCTTGTGGTAGGTGTTATAGAAGGTAATGATATCAGCACGTTCGTGCCTGTAGATACCATCAGCCAAGTCTCCACTTCTTTCGTCCAACAGTCTGTCGCTTTCAACAATTATGAAGGCAGCGGCAACCGCATTGCCATCGTCAACAAGCAGCCCGGTTCTGACTACAGTTACGGACAGATTGACGACATCCTGCTTACTGCTCCCACCTGTATTCATCCGAACGATCTGGAGGCCACTGACGCCGACACGAACAGTGTCACTCTCTCGTGGAATGAGCGCGGTGAAGCCACCAGCTGGAACATCGAGTACGGTCCTGTCGGTTTCACCCCGGGTACCGGCACGGTCATCCAAGTCTCCACGAATCCCTACACGGTGACCGGTTTGGCGAACAGCACCTCGTACGACTTCTATGTCCAATCGTTGTGCAGCGCCTCTGACGCTAGCGTGTGGAGCATAAAGACGACGGCCAACACCACCATGGTACCCACGTCACTGCCTTACGCCACCGACTTTTCCGATCCTAACGATGCATGGATCCTCAACAATGGCAGCTGTACCAACTACTGGGTCAGAGGCAACGTCAACGGAGGTTCTGCGCTGTTCGTCTCTCAAGACGGCACCACGGCCGGTTACAGCGTCAACTCCAATTCCATGGTTTCCGCCGAGAAACTGTTCACCGTTGGCACTGACGCCACCGTGACGGTCCAGTTTGATGTGACTGTCGGCGGCGAGAGCATGTACGACTTCCTGAAACTGTTCGTGGCACCTCCCACGATGGAATTCCCGGCCTCCAACTCTTCTATCACCTCTTCCGACTATGGCTATTACTCTTACACCAACTACGCCTACGATTTCTACACAAACGGTTATGGCACTCAGAGCTCTTATCCATACGTCATGAACCTGACGAGTGGTAACACGGTGCATGTCATTGCCGAGATGCCCAACCCGAACAGCAACCCGAATGCCAACAGCACAGCCAAAGTGGTGTTTGTATGGAGGAACGACCCGTCCGCAGGCACCCAGCCCGGCGCCATCGTCACCAACGTTCAGATTGGCGAGATCTCTTGTCCGTTCCCAACTGACCTGAACGCCTCCAACATCACCATGACTTCTGCAGACATTTCTTGGACGCCCGGCGGTAATGAGACAGCTTGGGTACTGGAGTACAAAGAGTCTGATGCCTCCACCTGGACAACCGTTCCGTTGACCACGCCGTCCTACTCATTGTCCAACTTGACAGCCGCCACATTGTATGACGTGCGCGTTCAGGCCGACTGCGGCGGCGGCGACCAATCTATATTCACGTCCATATCCTTCGGCACCACCCTTTGCTCGCTCTCCGACCAGTGCACCTACACTTTCAACCTCACCGACAGCTACGGCGACGGTTGGAACGGCGGTTATATAGATGTCCAACAAAACGGCATCTCTGTCACCAGCGTCGGATTGTCTAGCGGATCTTCCGCAACGGAGACCGTACTCCTCTGCGATGGTCTCCAGACCTCTCTCGTGTGGCACTCCGGCAGCTATGATTCAGAAGTTAGCTTTACCGTGGATGGCCCTGACGGCACTGAAGTGTACAGCGCTTCCAGCGTCTCTTCTGGCACGCTGACCACCTTCACGACCGACTGCGGCGGTTCCGGTCCTGTCATCACCGACCCGACTGTGGCCACCACCGCTGCCACCAGCATCACGCAGACGGGCGCCACGCTGAACGGTACCATCACCAATCCCGACAACGTGGCTATCACGGCCAAGGGCTTCGAGTGGAAGGCTACCGCAGGCGGCACCTACGCTCCTGTGACGGTGACGGGCAACAACCTCACCTACAACCTCACCGGTCTGACCGCCAACACGGGCTACACCTACAAGGCGTTCATCACCTTCAACGGAGAGACCGTCTATGGCAGTGAGATGACCTTCACGACCTTGCCTGAGGATGCTCCCGAGCCGTGTGACGTGCCTACCAACCTGCACGCCACGGACATCCAGAACGAGTCCATCTCCATCACTTGGAACACCAACGCCAACGTGAACAGCTGGAACGTCCAGTATCGTCCGGCAGCGGGCGGTCAGTGGACGCAGGTGACCGTCAACACCAACAGCTACACCATCACCAATCTCACCGGCAAGACCGACTACGAGATCCAGGTGCAGGCCAACTGCGGTGACGGCAATCTCAGCGACTGGAGCGCCTCCATCACGGTACAGACCACCGATGTGGGCATCGTGAACTACCTCGAAAACAGCATCACTTTGTTCCCGAACCCTGCCAACGACGTTGTCAATGTTCAAAGTTCAATGTTCCAGGTTCAATCCATTGAGGTGATCGATGTGTATGGTAAGGTGATCAACACGGTCAACGTGGTTGACAATCCGACCCGCATCAATGTCTCCAGTCTGGCCAACGGCATGTACTTCGTACGCGTGACCACGGAAGAGGGCGTTGTGACGAAGAACTTCATCAAGAGATAATTCATAATTCATAATTCATAATGCATAATTAACGGGTATCGGCAATTTTGTCGATACCCGTTTTATTTTCTTCGATAACATAAAATCGAAAAAAATTTTATTTTTGCAGGTTAAATTTTTGGCTATGGAAGAGGAAATAGAAAAATGTGTTTCCCTCTTAAAAGAAGGAAAAGTGATTCTGTATCCCACTGACACTGTGTGGGGTATTGGTTGCGATGCCACCAACGTGGAGGCCTTGATGCGCATTTACCGCATCAAGCAGCGCAACGAGAAGAAAAGCATGATCATCCTGCTGGACTCCATGCAAAGACTGCCCATGTATGTCAAGAAGATCCCGCTCATCGCTTGGGATTTGTTGGCGCATGTGACCCGTCCGACCACCTTCATCTATCAGACCGCCTACAACCTGCCCGACAAGCTCATCCACGAGGACGGCACCATAGCCATACGCATTGTACAGCACGAGTTCTGCCGACGGGTTATCCGCGGCTTGGGACGCCCGCTGATTTCCACTTCCGCCAACATCGCCGGAGAGCCCACTCCGCCGACCTACGACAAAATCTCACCGGAGATCATACGCCAGATTGACTACGTGGTTTCCCCCAACCAATCCACTTCGACAGATTTTAAACCTTCGCGGCTCATCAAATTCATTGATGATTACAACTTCACCATTATCAGAGACTGACCTATGGAAAAAATCGCCGTTTTCGCCGGATCCTTCTGTCCTTTCACCAAAGGGCATGAGGAGATTGTGTCCAAGGCCTTGCCCCTCTTTGACCGGATCATCATTGCCATCGGGCACAACTACAACAAGCGGGACGTTTTTTCCGTAGAGGAACGGATAGGCTGGATCCAGAGTCTTTACAGCGCCATCCCTACCGTTGAAGTGCGGTCCTACACCGGGCTGACCGTTGATTTCTGCCGAAAGGTCGGGGCTCGTTATCTTGTACGGGGTCTCCGTAACCCGCTCGATTTCATGCAGGAGCAAGAGCTGGCGAAAGTGAACCGGCAGCTGAACGCTGACGTGGAAACCGTTTTCCTGCTCTCCTCCCCTGAATGGGAAATTGTCTCCTCATCCCTTGTGCGCGAACTCTGGTCGCATGGCGCCGACTACTCCCCCTACGTCTCCTATAAACTCCCCGAATATCCCACTAGATGAAGATGCGGCGCAGACATATCCTCTTGTTCTGGTGTCTGTTGACCGTTGGAACGGTCTGGGCACAGACTCCCGTCACCATCACGGGCAGTGCTCCGTTTGCCGCCGGCAAGGAAATCCGTCTGCTCGTATTTCACGACCTCCTCAACGGCATCCCGACTGTCGCCGCCACGGATATCATCGACAAACACGGACGCTTTTCCCTCAAATACGCCACCCCGGACATCCTTCTGGCCCAACTGGCGATCTGCACCTCCAAGGCCGAATTCTTCATCGTACCCTCTAACGACTATACCATCACGCTCTCTGTGGATAGTGTTCTCTACCAGCGGATTAACCCCGAAAAATATGGCGGGTACCTTCTCATGGAAAACACCAAACCGGACACAGCGGACCTGAACTTCAAAATCAACCGGTTCAACCGGTATTTCAACGATATTGCGGATGAATACGCCTACCCGATGCTCCACGGCAACAGCCAGGACATCTTCGATACCGTTCGGTCCGAAATAGCAAAACACTATGAATTCCAGTATATTCCCACAAACTTCTACCAATCCTACGGTTATTACACCCTTGGAGCCATTGACATGCTGCAATACAGAAAGAAGCCGGTCTTCTTGTACGAAAAATACTTCGACAACGACTACATTCTGTACAACAACCCTGCTTACATGTCGCTTTTCAACCAATATTACGAAAACTACCTTTATTATTCGCCCCACATCAGCAAAGAGCTGCTTTCCCGCACCATCAACGAGTCCCCCGACTACCCTGCCCTTTTCAACGAGACCGGTCGTGATCCGAAATTGTCGAACGCACGTCTCCGCGAGCTGGTCATCATCAAGAACCTGATTGCCTTTTTGGACAACCGGGAATTCGACCGCGGCAATGTCATCAAGCTGTTGGAATACATCCGTGGCATCTCCTCTTTCGAAAATCACATCCGAATCATTGACAGCAAATTAGGGCAGCTTGAACGGCAAAGGACCGACACCAGGGAAATTACATTCCTGGATGAGAAAGGGCACAAAGCTTATCTTAAACAATACCAAGGGAAACCTGTCTATCTGCATATCTTTCAGACCGACTGTATCAATTGTGTCAGGGAAATGATGATCATCAATGAATTATACAACCAATACAATGACAAAATCCAATTTGTCAGCTTGTGTGTCGACCCTGACAAGACCCAATACCAATCTTTTGTGAAGCAATACGGAAAGCAGTTTACATGGCCGGTGCTCTATTTCAACGAGCAATACGACTGGCTGACGCTCCAAGGGGTGGAGACGCTGCCTGAGCACCTCCTGTTCAATGCCAACGGCAATCTGTTGGATCGTTACGCCCCTGCGCCCGAGCTAGGTCTCCCCCAATACCTTCAACAGGCATTCCCTGAGGAGCTTGAAGAAGACCAAAATCCGCTTTTTTACAATCGAAACAAACAATAAAATTCCACCAATATGAAAAAGAATCTCATCATCATCATCTGCATGATGCTCAGCATCAACATTTTCGCACAGGAAGCCAAAGACAAACACCTGGCGAAACTTCCTGCCGTGGAAATTCAGGACATGAACGGCAACGCTTTTAACACCAAAGATATCCAAAACGACGGAAAGCCTGTGATTATCAGCTTGTGGGCCACTTGGTGCAAGCCCTGCATCGCCGAGCTGTTGGCTATCGCGGACGAATACGAGGACTGGGTGGAGGAGACCGGCGTGAAGTTGTATGCCGTTTCCATTGACGACGCGAAGACCTCTGCGCGCGTGGCTCCTTTCGTGAAAGGGAAAGGCTGGGAATACACTGTGCTGTTGGATGTGAACTCCGATTTCAAGCGCGCCATGAACGTCAATGATGTGCCCTATATGTGCATTCTGAACGGTGACGGCGAAATCGTGTGGCAGCACACCTCCTACGCGCCCGGCAGCGAGGAAGAGGTCTATGAGGTCATCAAATCTCTGGTCAAATAGCATTGTTCACTTCAATACAACTTTATGATTTTCAAATCTATCAAGCGATTTCTGCTTGCCACAGCACTTTTGGCGTGCGGTTTTTCCATGAGCGCACAGCACCAGATCGGGAACGGCCGCATCAGCGGTGATTTCGGTTTCAACGGCATGTACTACATCCCCGACTCCATCATCGGGGCGGAGCCGGTGGACTCCAAAGTCCGCGGCAACGCTTTCCTCAACATATTGTATAGCAACGGCGGTTTCTCGGCAGGTGCGAGATACGAGTTCTACCTGTTCCCGCTCATCGATTTCGAGAAGATCGGTTATCAGGGACAGGGGATCAGGTATTTCTTCGCCGACTACACCAACAAGTTCATTTCGGTGACGGCAGGAAACTTTTACGAGCAGTTCGGCAACGGATTAACACTCCGGGCCTACGAGGACCGGCAGCTGGGCATTGATAACAGTCTGCTCGGCGCGCGCATCAAGATCACCCCCTACAAGGGCATCACGCTCAAGGGTGTTTGGGGAATCGAACGCAACAATTTCGACTCCTACCTTGGCCGTAAGGACTATGTTCGCGGCGCGGACCTGGAACTCTCTTTCGGAGAAATATTCCCGAAGATTCAGGAGAAAGGCTTTATCGCCCGTGTGGGTGCCAACATTGTGAGCAAGTTCGAAAAATCCGACGATGACATGTACTTCGGCATTGGCTCCGGAGACACCACGGCCGTAATTCCTCACTCCAAAATCCCCCAAAACGTGGCCGCTTGGGCAGCCCGCGCCACTTTCGGTTATGAGGGATTCCGTCTTGACGGAGAATACGCCCGCAAGATGAACGACCCCAACATCAGCAACAACTTCATCTACAAGCCCGGCGAGGCGCTCTTCCTGTCCGCCACTTATGCCATGAAAGGCTTTGGCATTGCCGCCTCGTTCATCCGCGCCGACAACATGGAGTTCCGTTCGCAACGCTGGGAAAACAACAATTCCGAATTGTTCGTCAACTGCATCCCGGCCATCAACCGGCAATACTCCTATCAGCTCATCGGCGATTACAGCTACGCCTCACAGCCCAACAGCCAGATCGGGGCACAGCTGCAGATCAACTACCAGATTCCCAAGAAGTCCAAACTCGGCGGCAAATACGGCACCGACCTCACCTTCAACTATTCGCGCTTCCACAACACCGACCAGCAGCCGGTGCAGGAGGCCATCGAGAACGGAACGCCTATGGGCACGATGGGATACACTTCCAAGTTCTTCAAGTTCGGTCCGACACTGCTCTACCAAGATATCGGTCTGGAAATCAGCCACCGTTTCAACAACAAGAAATGGAAATGGATTTTGGCCTACAACTACATCACCTATAATCTGGAAGTTCTTCAAGGGCACGCCGGCATGATGCGCGGTCACCTGGTGGCCTCGGATTTGTCTTACAAGATCACCCCGAAGCACGCTCTCCGTCTTGAGTTGCAGCATCTTTACACGAAAGACGATGACGGCAGCAGTGTTTATGGCATGTTGGAATACTCCTTCAGCCCGAACTGGTTCGTTTCCGTTGGCGACGACTGGAACTACGGCAATCCGCTGGCCGACCATAAGACGCACTACTACAATATCTCGTGCGCCTACGTCTGGAATACCACGCGCATCGCCGTGAACTTCGGCAAGACCAAGGAAGGCATCCTCTGCGTTGGCGGTGTCTGCCGCGCCGTGCCCGCCTCTTTCGGGGCTGGTTTGTCAGTGACGACGTCGTTCTAGCGGCTGTTGACTTGTCATCGCAAGCGGAAGCCCCCCCGGCCCGTATCACGGCCAAATCCGGGTTCGCGCTTGCTGCACTGTCCATACGGAATGCCCTTGAGACGAAGGCTGTTTCCCATTAAATGAGTCTGAACGGCTTGATTCTTACTTTTTAACAATTAATAGGGATTGAGACAGGGAAACTCCCCTTTCTTGATGATATTCCACCCTAAGATTAACCGTATTTTTGCCGACGATTTGGAACGTGATGATTTCAGCGTTCGGAAACATTATGGGAAATCTTAAGAAAAATTCTGCCATACTCCTGCTGTTCGTGTTTTTAGGACAGTTCCTGGGAAGTTCGCTCTTTCCTCACACACATGTTTATAGAGGAGTAGTTGTGGCGCATTCCCACCCTTACAATATTTTTTCCCATCATCAGCACCAACATTCGGAACAAGAACTCCTTGTCATCCATAAGCTGTCCCATGCAGTATTCACCTCTCCGGTGATCCTCTGGGTGGGCAGTTTGCCATGCACCATACTTCTCTTGGTTTTAGTAGAGAACGTTGGCCATGCGAAAACCAATTCAATCAGGCACCACTCTACTCGAGCACCCCCTTTTCTTTTTTTTCAGTCCGCAAAATAATTTTATTCACAAAAAAACGAAAAGAATGAAAAACATACTTTTGTCAGCAATTTTGCTGGCAGGGGTTCTCTGTGTGTGTGCACAGGAACACCGTCAAAAACAAAAAGAAACCGACACCCATATTTTCGGCCATGTGGTAAACAAAACCACAGGCGAACACCTTCCGTACATCAGCATTGTGGTGAAGGGCACAACGGTATCCACAGTCACCGATGCCAGCGGCCACTACTTCATCAACAGCCCACCCACAGGCCAGCAGACCTTGGTGGCCCATCTGGTTGGCTACATCCCGCAGGAGAAGCAGGTGGAGGTGAACGAGGGAAAGAGCATCGAGCTCAATTTCGAGTTGGAGGATGACGCCATCCTGCTGAACGACGTAGTCATCTCAGCCAACAAAAACGAGACCAGTCGCAGGGAGGCACCTGTGATGGTGGCCGTGATTTCCCCGAAGATTTTCCAAAACACGAACTCTGTATGTCTAGCGGAGGGGCTTAGCTTTCTTCCGGGCCTTCGGTTGGAGAGCAATTGTCAAAACTGCGGCTTCCAACAGGTGCGCATCAACGGCTTGGAAGGTGCCTATTCGCAGATCCTCATCGATGGGCGATCCGTGAGCAGCGCACTTTCTCAGGTTTATGGAATTGAGCAGATTCCCGCTAATATGATTGAAAAGGTGGAAGTGATACGCGGGGGCGGTTCCGCCATCTTCGGCTCCAATGCGGTGGCCGGCACCATCAACATTCTCACGAAAGAACCAAAGGTGAACAGTGCCTCCGTGGGAACAAACCTTACGTTTACGGGCATGAAAAAGATTGACGCCAACACGGTGCTGAATGCCTCGATAGTGTCCAGGAACAACCGGTCGGGCATCACCCTCTTCGCTTCTGCCCGTCAGCGGACCCCCTACGACCACGACGGGGACGGTTTCACGGAAATCGGGAAGCTGAACACCAAAAACTTGGGCTTTCGCGGATTTGTCAAGCTTGGCACCCACTCGAAGCTCTCCGTGGAATACCACACGCTCAACGAGTTCCGGCGAGGCGGCAACCATCTGTCAAAACCCGCCCATGAAGCCGATATCACGGAGCAGACCGAGCACAACATCCATTGCGGCGGGCTGAAATACGATTTTTACAGCAAAGACGCCCGTCACTGGCTACAGGTGTACACCTCTTTGCAGTCCATCTTCCGGAACAGTTACTATGGTGCAGGGCGAGACCCTAACGCCTACGGAAACACCAAGGATCTGTCTGCGGTGGCCGGAACGCAATATGTCTTCAACATGAAGAAATTCCTTTTCATGCCCGCCACCTTGACCTCCGGAATAGAATACAATCACAACAGTCTATACGATGTTTCATTAGGCTATAACAGGATAATAGACCAGAAGGTGAACATCTATAGCGCATTCCTACAAAACGAATGGAAAAACAGGAAACTGTCATTGCTGGTCGGAGTCCGACTTGACAAGCACAACATGATCAAAGCTCCTATTTTCAGTCCTCGCGCCAACATCCGTTATGCTCCCTTGGAATGGATGACTCTTCGTGCCGGTTATGCCAAAGGTTTCCGTGCGCCGCAAGCTTTCGATGAGGACTTGCACATCACCGCCGTGGGTGGTGGCGGTTCGGTCATCCGTCTGGCTCCCGATCTGAAACCCGAACATTCCCACTCTGTAAACTTGTCCGTCGACTTCAACCGGCAGTGGACGAACTCCGCCGTAGATGTGCTGATAGAAGGGTTCTATACGATGCTGAAAGACGTTTTCGTGCTGGTGTCGGAAGGTACCGATGATGCCGGGAACCTCCTCATGATGCGACAAAACGGATCTGGTGCCATGGTAGGTGGATTGAACGTGGAGGCGAAATACATCCCCATACGCAACCTCGAAATCCAGGCGGGCTTCACTTACCAGCAGAGCCGCTACCGCGAGCCCGAACAATGGAGCGAATCCGTCCCTGCCCAAAAGAAAATGTTCCGCTCCCCCGACACCTACGGTTTTCTGATGATCTATTATTCCCCTGCCAAACGGCTTGACCTTTCGGTCACCGGAACCTATACGGGCAAAATGATCCTTCAACATTTCGCCGGCTACATTGAGTCTGACCGCGAGGAGGTCTCAAAACCATTCTTCGATCTGAATGCCAAAGTGGCTTACGGAATCAAACTTAAGGACAACACCTTTCTCGAACTCTGCATAGGAATCAAAAACATTTTCAACAGTTATCAAAAAGATTTCGACAAGGGCGAGCTTCGCGATTCGGGATACATCTACGGCCCCACCTTACCGCGAAGTGTCTTTGCAGGTGTGAAATTTTCCATCTGATTCGAGACCATATATCACCCTGAGCAGAGCCGCCTTCATTCTGGCGGCTCTTTCTTTATTATAGGGGATATTTGAAATTTGTATATTTTTGCAGGTTTGAATTCCGGCCTGACCATAAAGGCTTATATAAAACATTGTCAAGTAAAAAGCATCTGATTATAAACACTTTACATTTCAAAACAGTAAATCCAGCAACCCCTTTTATGAAAAACCGCATGAACAAACGAATCCTTTTTGTTTTATTGACACTGACCACATTGGCCGGACACGCGCAGCAGCGAACCGATTCTGTGCATGTGGCGCATTACGACATCAATTTGTCTGTAACTGACTTCACCAGCAAGGTTATTGATGGTTATACGGACATTTCCGTGGTAGCCAAAGTCGGGAATCTCACCCAGGTTCGTCTCGACTTGATGGTCCTGACTGTGGACTCCGTGACCGTGAACCAAAATCCGGCCACTTTCATGCACTCCGGAGAGAATCTGCGGGTGAATGTCCCATCCCTGCAGATCGGTGACACGGCGTTAGTGCGGGTTTACTATCACGGTTCGCCTGCGCACGACGGCTATTTCGGAGGATTCTACTTCAACGGAGGTTATGCCTACAATGTGGGCGTTGCCTTGAGCGACATCCCGCACTCTTACGGTCGCTGTTGGTATCCCTGTTTGGACGAGTTCACCGACAAGTCCTCCTACTCCTTCCACATCCGCACGCTGGGCAACCACAGGGCTGTCTGCAACGGTCTGCTGACCGACTCACTCAACATGTCCGACGGCACAAGGCTTTGGACGTGGCAACTTGACGAGGTGATTCCCGCCTACTTGGTCTCCATGGCGGTGGGCAATTATCGCTGCTACGCTGACACGTTCCAAGGGATAGAGGCGACCATTCCCATCAACATCTACGCATCTCCTCAAGTTTATCCCAATATCGGAGCGTCTTTCGTGCATTTGAAAGACATTCTTCGCAACTACGAGAAATTTTTCGGACCCTATCGTTGGCCGCGAGTGGGTTACGTGTGCGTGGGCATGACCGGCGGGGCCATGGAGCACGCCACCAACATTGCTCTGCCCAATGCGGCGGTTAACGGAACGCTCGCATACGAGCACACCATCATGCACGAGCTCTTCCACCATTGGTTCGGCGACCTGATTACCTGCGAACGTCCTGAAGAGATGTGGATAAACGAGGGGTTTGCCGACTACTCGGAAGCATTGGTCGAAGAGTGGCTCTACAACACGGAGACCACCGACGCCTATGCGGAGCACATTCGGGACGAGCATATTTCAACCCTGCAAAATCTTGCTAAACAAGACGGAGGGCTTTATGCCTTGGACAATGTTCCGCAAGACCAAACCTACGGGATGCACTCCTATCAGAAAGGAGGCCAGGTCATCCACACTTTGCGCTATTACATGGGCGATTCGTTGTTTTTCAGCAGTCTGAGCCAACTTCTGAATCATTTCGCGTACCAAAACGTCAATTCCGAGGAGTTTTTCAGTTATCTGTCACAAGTTTCGGGCATGAATCTGATGAACTTCTACGAAGACTGGATCCACCAGCCGGGATTTTTGGATTTTGATGTGGAGAAACTTCAGAGTCATGGTTGCGGAATCTACACGGTTTTGATTCGTCAAAAGGGCTACGGGACAGAACATTCTGGCAATCAAGTTCCAGTGGATGTAACATTCGTTTCCCAAGACATGGAATTTTACACGCATGAAAAGCAGATGATCACAGGAGATTCCACCGAGTTGTTGCTTTTTGCTCCATTCCAGCCTGCATTTGTCATCTTAGACCGAAATGGAAAGTTGTCGGATGCCACCATTGATGTGACGAAAAAAGTGACCACCACCGGAAATATTTCCTTTGCGGATGCTTCCTGCAGCGCGCAAATCAACCAGCTTTCAGACACCGTTTTGATCCACGTGGAGCATCACTACGTAGCTCCTGACGCTCCCAACCCGCTGCCGGAAGGGTACTATCATTATTCCGGAACACACTATTGGACTGTCAATTACGCTGGGGCCGCACCCGATGGAAATTGGAAATTCCGGCTCGTACGGGCAAACGGCCAGCCAGATGCCGATCTGTTTGCGAACGATAACACTTTCGACAATCTGAAACTAATGTACCGTCCTGACGGGCATTCGGCTTGGAGTCCCATTGCCTACACCCGCACTGGAAGTCCCTACAATTCCACCATCATCACAACAGACATGTTGCCAGGACAATACTGTTTTGCCATGGCGGAAAAAGAGGTGTCTGTAAATGCCCTTGACGCTACGTCGTTCAAGTTGTTCCCCAATCCTGCAAACAGCACCATCACATTATGTTCAGATGTGACAAAGGCTGACAAAGCGGTCATTTTCGACTCTCTCGGGCACAAAATCAAGACGGTGAAGATTCATTCAAACGTCCAAGCTATTGACATAAACAATTTATCTACAGGAAATTACTTAATCGTACTGTATCATAAAGGAAAATCGGTGTCACGCAAGATGTTCGTGAAAGCGTAAACATTTTTTTCAAACCTGTTGCAGATATTCAAAAAAAGTGTATTTTTGCCGCGTCTTTTTGAGACACCAAACATGGCGGTTGTAGCTCAGTTGGTTAGAGTACCGGATTGTGGTTCCGTGGGTCGTCGGTTCGAATCCGACCTGCCGCCCGAGAAAAAGCAGCAGTTGCTGCTTTTTTTGTTTTCAGATATCCGTAGAAATCCAAATTCTCAAAAAAGTCAGCATCCTATTTATTAACACCTTAGAAATGACAATCAAATGATTCATAAAAAGCTCCTCTTCTTACTTCTAACACTTATCACGCTCACCATCAACACTTTACGTTCACAGCCGGAGATGCAACGACCCCAGCAGACCGCCCACACTACCGGTACCGTGATGGGCACCATCGTGGATGCCCACAATGTGCCACTCCAATATGCCTCCGTGAACGTGAAACGCGTGGCCGACTCGGTGACAGCGCAATACGGGCTCACCGACGAAGCCGGAAAGTTCCTCCTTGAAGGCATCCCGTTCGGGCAATATTTCGTGGAAATACAGTATGTGGGGTATCACAAATCGACTTCTCCCGCCTTCGAGATTTCCCCAAACAACGCCGTCTATCGAATCCCGAAATACAAAATGACCGACAAGCTCACCGAATTGGGCGCGGTGGTGATCCGTGCACAGAAAGACGCACTGCAGACCAACCTTGACAAGACCGTTTATAACGTGGAGTCGAACATCAACGCGCAGGGAGCCTCTGCCGTGGAGGTGTTGGAGGAGATCCCCTCCGTGCAGGTTGATATCGAGGGCAACGTGAGTCTGCGCGGCAGCGAAAACGTGACCATTTTGGTGGACGGTCGCCCCACGAACCTCACCCTCGACCAAATTCCCGCTGACATGATTGAGAGTGTGGAGGTTATCACGAACCCGTCGGCGCGGCTCGAACCCGACGGCATGGCCGGCATCCTCAACGTGATTCTCAAGAAGAAGAAGGAGTCGGGGTTCAACGCCATGTTGCAGGCCGGCGGCGCGATGGCGTTCGTCTATCACGACAAGCACATCCCCTTCATCAGCGGCTACAACGCCGGGTTCAGCTTCAACTACCGTTACGACAAAATCAACATTTTCTTCAACTACGGCTATCGCGGGCATGCGCACAAGAGCGGCGGCACGCTCTGGCGCGACTCCTGGCACGATGCCGACAGCAGCCATCTTGAGCAGGACAACTTCGGCGAACACCGCGGCGGCTTCCATAACGCCAACCTCTCCTTCGACTGGTTCATCAACAAATACAACACCCTCACTTTCGGCATCAGCGGAAATCTGGGTGACATGCGCAACAAGAGCGCACTCAACTCTTTGACATACAACTTTTTGGATGACATTTACGACACCACCTTCTATTACGAACGTTTTGGACAAAGCCGACGCACGTTCAAGAGCATTGAGGCCAGCATCAACTACAAGAAGACCTTCCTGACGCCGGGGCGCGAGCTCACCGCCGACCTTTTCTTCACGCAGCGCGGCGGCACCGCCATCGACAGTTTCAACCAACACTCGTTCCTCGACGTTCCCGACTATTTCCAGATGACCAATACTATTGAGCAGAACCGCAACGCCACCGCGCAGGTCGATTTCGTGACGCCCGTCGGCAACGGCGGACGCATCGAGACCGGCTACAAGTTTTCCTACCGCGAGGTGGGTCAGGACTACTCACTCTTCGACGGGCAGAACAGCGCGTCAGCCACAGAGGTTCTCAACCAGCGTAACGACTTCACCTACTACGAGTTCCTGAATGCTGCCTACTTTATCTACTCCAACACCTTCTGGAAGAAGCTGAGTGTGCAGGCTGGCTTGCGCGGTGAAATCGCCAACACCATCTCCGACCTCCGCAGCGCGGACACGGCCTACCACTTCAACTACTACAGTCTCTTCCCCACCCTGCACATCAAATACGACATCACGCCGAACCACACGCTGCAGTTAAGCTACTCCCGCCGCGTGTCGCGCCCGCGCATCCACCAGCTCAACCCGTTTATCAACTACTCCGACCGCGAGAACCTGTCGCAAGGCAACCCCTACCTGAAGCCCGAAATCGCCAACTCCACAGAACTGGGCTACATGTTCAACAAAGACGCCACCACGGTCACCCTCACCGCATTCTACCGTTTGAGGACCAGCATGATAACCCGCTACACGGAGATTCTGCAAGATCCGGAAACCGAACGTTTCTACACGATGACCTCCTATCAGAATCTCAACAAGGGACACAACTTCGGTATTGAAGGCTTCTTCAGCCAGCGGGTCAAGAAAGTGTGGAAGGTAAACGTTACCGGTAGCTTCTACCGCAACATCATCGAAAGCAACGACCTTTTGGACGAAAACCTCTCCCGCGACTGGGTGTGGACGCTGGGACTCGACCAGACCTTCACTGTGGGCAAAGATTTCGACATCCAGCTCAATTTCCGTTATCGTTCCCGTACGCTGACGGCCGGCAGTATGGGCTGGGGCACCGGTGGTGTGGGACAGGGCCGACGCTCACCAAGCTATCGCGCCAGCCTCGGCATCAAGAAGGGATTCTTCGACAACAACCTGATAGTCAGCCTGAACATACGCAACTTGCTCTACTGGATTCCCGCCGTGCGCCGCACCGAAGTCGAGTCGTGGTCCGGCTTGAACGAACCTTCCGGCTACTACTCCTACAGTATCCGCGAGAACGACGGCAGCCGCATCTCCATCAACCTGACCTACAAGTTCAACAACTACAACAGCCGCAAGCAACGCATAAGTGAAGACGAGTACGGAGAGGGTGAAGGCGAATAAGATGATTTCGACATTATAATTCAACAAATATGAACAACAGATATCCTTTGACAATTTTTCACGATAACAGACCGGTGGTCGTACGTGATGAGGCGGAATGGACACGTTTCTCGCAGGATTTCCGCATCATACATGCTGCGGGCGGCATCGTTTCCAATGAAAAGGACGAAGTTTTGATGATTTTCCGGTATGGATGCTGGGATTTCCCCAAAGGTAAAGTCGAAGAGGGCGAAGACTGGGAAACAGCGGCTTTGCGTGAAGTGCAGGAGGAAACGGGATTGCAAGACATCGCCCTGCAAGAGCCTCTTCCGAACACGTATCACACTTACATTCTGCACGACACCCCCATCTTGAAAATCACCCACTGGTACGCCATGCAGGCTCCGATGCAGTCGCTTGTCCCGCAAATCGAGGAGGACATCAGCCAAGCCGTCTGGGTGCCGCGAGAGGAGGTGGCGGAAAGGCTGCATGACTCGTATTTATCGCTGCGGGAGCTGTGGGGACAGTTAACAGTTAGTAGTTAGTAGTTAGTAGTTAGCAGTTAGTAGTTAGCAGTTTATATGAAACGATCATTTGTTTTGTTGAGTGTCTTTTTCATATTCGCGGCGGGAAGTCTTGCTGCGCAAGACATTTCCGGCTACTGGGAGGGCAAGATCGCCATCTCGAAGAAAGATTCCCTGACCGTCGGTTTGCAACTGGAATACCAGGCCGACACGCTCTATGCCGAATTGGACAGTCCCGACCAATACTTCTCGGGGCAGCCGGTCTCGAACCTGCGGTTCGCGGACTCCACCCTGTCGTTCCGCGTCCCCGACTTCAACCTGAGCTACGAAGGGCGGATTTCCTCTGACGGGCAGCGGTTCACGGGCGTATGCACGCAATACGGGAAAAAGTTCGACTGCATCCTGTCGCAAGGTGCGCAACGGAAACTTTTCCTGCGACCACAGACTCCCAAACCACCCTATCCGTACCGTACCGAGGAGGTCAATTTCCGCGACCGCAGCGGCAAACGCCCGCTCATCAACGGCACGCTGACCCTGCCCGACAGCACGCCCAAAGGGCTCATCATCTTCATCAGCGGGTCGGGCTGGCAGGACCGTGACGAGGCCATCTTCTCGCACCGTCCCTTCGCCGTCATCGCCGACACCCTCACCAAGGCCGGCTTCGCCACCTACCGCTACGACGACTTCCCTGTGGCCATCTTCCGCAAATCCACCACTTACGACTTTGCCGACGGCGTACGACTGATTCTGGACTCTCTATTGCAACGCAAAGACTTACAAGGAGTTAAAATCGGATTGTTGGGTCACAGCGAGGGCAGTTTGGTGGCCAGCATGGTGGCGGCCAACGACCATCGAGTGGATTTCACCATCCACCTCGGCGGGATTGCGCAGCCGATTGACGAAATCCTGCTCTACCAGAGTGAAGCCATCGCCCGTGCCTCAGGAGAGCTGACGGAAAAGGAAATTGCGAACGGTAATGCCATCAACAAGCACATCTACAGCATCGTGAAGAAGTGTAAAAACAAAGATGAATGTGCGGAAAAGATCAGCAAAGTGTGGGACGAACTCGCCGCAAAACTCACCGACGAGGAGAAAGTCAAATACAACATGACACCGGAAAACAAATTCACGGTCATACAGACCTTTAGCTCGCCGTGGTACTACGAGCTTTTCCGCATCGACCCGAAAAAATACCTCAAGAAAATCAAAACCCCAGTGTTTGCCATTTCGGGGCGGAAAGACTTGCAGATTGATGCGAACAGCACGGAGAAGATTATGGACAAATACTTGACCGGCAAGACGTTATACTACTTCTACAAGATGCCGGGGTTAAACCACCTGCTCCAGCCTTGCACTACGGGAAGCCCCGATGAATATGGACAGATTGAGACCACCATTGCGTCCGAAGCGCTGGAGTCGATTGTACGTATTACAGAATTGTTCGCGAGATGTGGGCATCCCGTTCTGAAAGTAGTAAAAGAAAATAAAGAGTAACGGGTTTCTGTCCCGTTATGCTGTTTGCGTCCGAAACGCCAATGCAAAGCCAATATAGCTCATTGATTTTCAATCATAAAACAAAAAAAATTAGTTTCATTGTAACATAATCACGGCTCTGTGCGACAATGCAAGTATAGAGATGTTCCATCTTTAACCTTTAAACCTCAAACTTTATGAAAAAACATCTGCTTATTGTATTGGCGCCCTTGCTGGCAGCGGCGAGTCTGTCTGCCCAAACCGTCACCCTCCAATTCACCGCCCGTGATGCCACCGACCATTACGTGCAGCTGGACAGCGTGACCATCACCAACTATACCCGAAGTTGGCAGGAGACTATCTTTTGGCCCGACACCACCCTCACCTTGCAGATCGGCGTGGGAATTGAAGATGCAGGAACAGGGGGCATGCCGTCCCTGAAATTGTCGCAAAACAATCCGAACCCTTTCAGCGGCATGACCGAAGTGGAATTATCGGTGGCTGACAAGGGGGAAGTCACGTTGGAAATATCTGATATAAACGGACGCATCATGGAGACTTTCCATGGAACGTCTCTACAACGTGGCATCCACCGTTTTCGTGTGGGACTTTCCACCGCCGGCACCTATATGATGACCGCCCGGCAGAGAGGCAGAGCCTCTTCCATCAAAATGGTGTGCAACGGTGGCTCTTCCAACAATATTGAGTATGTGGGACTGTCAACGGAACCTGCTTCCATGCTGAAATCCTTTACTACCAAACCGTTTGATCTCGGCGACATGATGGAATATGAGGGTTGTGCCGTGGTCAACGGCACAGAAGTGGTGAGCCAGACTGTTATGCAGGCACAGAACGCCTCGGAGACGGTCGTGCTGCGATTTACGGGAGTGGTTTCCGGCGACGGCATGCCCTGTCCAGATGCGGCCACCGTGACCGACCACGAGGGTAATGTCTATAATACCGTGCAAATCGGCGGCAAGTGCTGGACCCGGGAGAACATGCGCTGCACCACTTCGCCGAATGGATACCTCACGGCAGGCGGGAATCTGACCAGCTGCTACGTGGCTTATTACTACGATTACTCCTCTTCCCCGATCCCTTTGGTTGACCGAGGTCTGTTGTACAACTGGGCGGGCGCAATGGACACCACCGCAACCACCTACTTCTCCGACTCGTTCATTGGCCGCAGGGGCATCTGTCCGGCCGGTTGGCACGTGCCCGATGATGACGAATGGGCCAATCTGTTCAACTATGTGAGCAACATTAGCGCCTACAGGTGCAACGACAACCCCTCATACATTGCCAAGTCCTTAGCTTCCAAACAGTATTGGGACACTTTCTCGGGCAACTGTGTGCCGGGCAACAACCACGACGACAACAATACCACAGGATTCTCCGCTGTCCCTGCGGGAGGCGGTCAGACCACGTCGTTCAGCAGTTCCGGTTTTGAAACCCTTTTCTGGACCTCTACGTCCTACAACGGTGCCTTCGCGACTCACTACAGCATAGCTGCCATTCGTGCAACCATTTATAAGTCCGACACCAACAAACAATACGGCCGTTCCGTCCGCTGCCTCCGCGACTAATCTTCAGATATCGGCCTGCGACCAAACGCCTAATCATCTTACCCTCCCCATCTTTTTTTCACATTTTTTCAACAATCCACAACGGCAAAAGTATATTTTATACCTTTGCCGTTTTATTACATAAGGATTATAATTTTATCAAATATGAAGAAATTCCTACTACTGACGGTTTTGGCCCTTTTCTGTTGCGGCAGTGTTTTCGCCCAAGAGAACAAGACGGACAAAAAAGGCAAGAAAAAGCAGAAAACAGAGGTGGTGAACGACGGCGAGAGTCCGGCGGAAAACACACCCGTGGTGAACGAGGACTCGGACGATGACGAACTCGACACTGGTGGCGGGCAGTATGTGCCGAGTTTGCTTCACAGCAGCCAGGATGTCTACACCAACAACACCTCCTACACGTTCAGCATTGCCTACTTCCGGATGCGCGGTTACGACAACCGCTACCAGGGCGTGTTCGCCAACGGTTTCGAAATGAACAACATGGTGACGGGACGTGCCAATTTCTCGCAATGGGGCGGGTTGAACCATATCTTCCGCTATCCGGAGAATGTCAGCGGGTTGAACATGGCGACCTTCGATTTCGGTGATATCGGCGGGTGCAGCAACTACAATTTGCGGGCCAGCAACTTCCGCAAGCAGGTGCGCGCCACCTACTCGCTGTCGAACCGCACCTACACCAACCGTTTGATGCTGACGGGCAGCACCGGGCTCACCGCCAAAGGCTGGGCCATCACCGGTTCCTTGTCGGCGCGTTTCGGCAATGAGCTGGCCTACGTGGAGGGCACCTCATACACCGGTTTTGCAGGTTTTGTGGCCGCCGAAAAGAAAATCAATTCCCAGCACTGGCTCAACCTCGCGGCATTCGCCTCCTACATCCAGCGCGGCATGCAGTCCAACTCTGTGCAGGAGGCATACGACCTGCTTGGCAACAATTACTACAACGCCAACTGGGGCTGGTACCAAGGCAAACAGCGCAACGCCCGTGTGCGCACGCAATGCGAGCCCACCTTCCTGTTGACTCACAATTTCAACTCCGCCAATAACAAGTTAAATATTCAAACCACTGCGGGTTTCTCTTTCGGTTTCAACAACACCACTTCTCTCAACTGGTACGATGCCCAGGACCCAAGACCGGACTACTACCGCTATCTCCCGAGCTACCAGATTGACGGCACGGACACCACACAAGCATACTATGATGTGCTTGCGCTGTGGCAGAACAACGACCAAAGCTACACCCAAATCAACTGGGACCATCTTTACAACGTCAATCAGACGGCCGCGCTGCAAGGCAAACGCGCCCAATACATGGTGGAGAACCGTCGTTACGACCAGCTGACGGGCGGAATCAGCACCAATCTGAACTGGTCCATCAACGAGCATTGGAAGCTCTATGCCGGTGCCTCCGTGAACCATTTCAAACAGCACAACTACAAGACCATCGAAGATCTTTTAGGCGGTGCATATTGGCTTGACGTCGACAAGTTCTCCGAAGGAGACTTCCCGGCAGACCAGAACGTGCAGTACAACGACCTGCTCCATATCGGCGACACACTCCACGAGGACGATGTTTTCGGCTACGACTATGACTACCAAGTCTTCAAACAAAAAGTATGGGGCATGGTGAAGGCCACATACAATCATTGGGACTTCTATTTCGGTCTTCAGTTCGGTGCCTCGGAGCTGTGGCGCGAAGGACACATGCAGAACGGCAGGTTCCCCGACAATTCCTATGGCCAATCGGTGCAGCGGATTTATATGGACAACGGTGCGAGAGCCGGGGTGACATACAAAATCAACGGTCGCAACTACATTGTCCTCAACGGTTTGGGAGAGACCAAGTCTCCGAACATCCTCAACTCGTTCCTTTCGCCTCGTATCAACAACAAATTCGTTGACAACCTGACCTACGAGACCATCTTCTCCGGTGACCTTTCCTACGTGCTCAACTATCCGGTCATCAAGTTGCGGGCGACGGTCTTCGGCACGAAAATCAACAATGCCACCCGCTTGATCAGCTTCTACAACGATGACATGTCGAGCATGGTCAACTACGCCATCTCGGGCATCGATGAGTTGCATGTTGGCGTGGAAGCCGGAACGGAGATCAAACTGGGCAGCATGTTCTCGCTGATCTTGGCGGGCACCTGGGCCGACTATCGCTACACCGACCGCGCCCACGTGACGATGAACGCCGAGAACGGTGTCGATTTCGACGGGCAGGTGGAACGCACGGTCTATTGGAAGAACTACCACGTGGCCGGCACCCCGCAAGTGGCCGCCACCGGAGGCCTGAAGTTCAACTACAACTATTGGTGGGTGAACATCAACTGCAACTGGTTCGACAAGATTTATTGCGACCTGAACCCCGAGCGCAGAACCTCCACTGCCCGCGGCTCTTTGGACCAAGATTCCGAACTCTACCATTTAATAGCTGACCAGACCCGCATGAAAGGGCAGTTCACGATGGACGTCTCTGTGAGCAAGTCGTGGCGCATCAAGCACAAATACAACATCGGCTTCAACGCCAGCGTCACCAATTTGCTGAACAACAAAAAGTTAGTAACCACCGCGTGGGAGCAGTACCGTTTCGACTACACCAACTACAACGTCAACAAATACGCTAACAAATACTACTACGCTTTCGGTACAACGTTCTATTTGGGTATTAATTTCCAGATGTAGGCGATGAAGGAACGATGAATGAAAGATGAATATACGATGAATAAAAGATGAATATACGATGAATAAAAGATGAATTTGTATAATATGAAAAAAATATCGATAATAGTAATTACAATCGCAGCCATCCTTACCGGCTGCAACCTCGAACCCGATGTGGCCCCTATGCCGACATTCGTCGGGGAGGCCAACACCACTATCGCCGAGCTGCTCGCCATGCACACCATCCGCTCGGAGGATTCCTACGATTCCATCCCCGTGGGGTCGAACATCATCATCTGCGGTTACGTCACCACCTCCGACGAGTGGGGCAACAACTACAAGTACATCAACATCGAGGATGAAACCGGCGGCATCCAGATCAAAATCGACAACAAAGCCCTGTACCACAAATACAGAATCGGGCAGAAACTCTATGTGAAATGCGACGGTTTAGTGTTGGGCGACTACCGCAAGCTGCCGCAACTCGGTCTTTGGGCAAACGGTTCCATGCAGGCCATCCCGTCGTTCAAGACATACCTTTACCTCTTCCCCGACGGTTCCCCTATGGGGGCGCCCAATCCCATTGTGATGACCTCCATCCCGTCTGCCAACGAAATCCCAAGCACCATGTACAACCGGCGCGTTATCCTGCAGGGAGCCACATTCGTGGAAGGCGGTTTGGCCACTTTCTCGGATCCTGGCGCTGCCACCAGCCACGACATCAAGATGGCGGACGGCACCACTGTCACGTTGCGAACCAGCAACTACGCCACCTTCGCCAGCGAGCTATTGCCCGTGGGCACTGGCGAGATCACCGGCATTCTCACTCGATACAACAACTACGTACAGCTCGTTATCAATAGTCCCGCTGATCTAGTGGGCTTCACCGTTCCCTTGGAGCGGCAAACCGTCTTCAGTGTCAATTACGCCAACGCCTTCAACGAAGGATGGATCCAGGCTGGCAGCGGCAACCCGTGGCAAACCCTGGTGAACAGCAGCTTCAGCGGCTTCTTCGTCAACCCGTCCGCTGACGAGGACCAATACCTGATCTCCCCGGCCATCAACCTGAGCAGCACCGAAAGTCCGGAGCTGAGCTTCACGCATCGCGCCCCGCAAGGCTTCGACCCCAACACCATGATGTGCTTCTACACCCCTGAATACACCGGCGATGTGAACACCACCCTATGGATCCCGCTGCCGCTCACCGCTTCCAACGGGGTCACGACTTCCGTGAACGAACTTTTCGCCCTGCCCGAAGGCGCCCAAGACTCCAACTTCCGCCTGATGTTCCATATCACGAACGCCTCTTCGTCATGGTACCTTTCGGATATCAAGATTACGGGGTTGGTGAGATAGGACTTAAGACTGAGGACTGAGGACTTTGATATTGAAAATTATCAAGGTGACATATAATAAAGCCAATAGCTAAAAGATAATAGCTGATTATAAACAGAGATAAAAGTAAAAAAATGAAAAATAGAACATTATTCGTGATTTTAGTATGTATGGTGCTGGCGGGTTGCAACCGCTGGGAAGCACCCGAGTTGACCGCTCCCGTATATGACGGGCCTGCCGCCAACAAGACCATCGCTGACATCAAGGCAATGCACCCGTCCTTGGGCAATGGCACCCAAGACTCCATCTGCCGGTACGACGAACAATTCATCGTCAAAGCTGTGGTGGTCAGCTCCGACGAGGGCGGCAACTGCTACAAGTACCTCACCGTCCAGGACGAGACCGGCGGCATCGAGATCGCCATCGACCGTTCCAGTCTCTACAACGATTATCCCGTGGGGCAGACAGTCTATCTCAACTGCGCCGGGCTTATTGTGGGCGACTACCACAACAAGTACCAGGTCGGCTGGGTTTACCAGGGTTCCGTGGGCCGCATCGCGCCCGCAGCACTCGACCGCTATCTGAGTAAAGACGGGCTGCCTGACCTGAACAACCCGCTGGTGGCCCACCCCATCGAAATCAAGGGTTCCAGCGACCTTACGGCTGAAAACGTGAACTGCCTCGTGAAAATCGACGGCTGCAGATTCGATGCCGCAGACAACGGGCTGCCCCTGTCGAACAACGATTTCACCACCGACCGAAATGTGACTTTCAACGGAGGAAGCATCACCGTACGTACCAGTAACTATGCCTACTTCCGCAACACCCTCATCGATGCCAGCAAAGAATACTGCCTATACGGCATCCTGAGTGTTTACAACTCCACCTACCAGCTCACTCTGCGCACCAAGAATGACATCCAGTTCTCCAGTGCCTCACAGGTCGAGACGATCGCGGACCTCACCTTCGACGCGAACTGTTTCACCTCCGGTGGTTGGTCGCAATATCCCGACAACCAATCGTGGAAATTCCAGGCATACGGTGGCAACAACTTCGTCTATCACAACACCGCCACAGAAAGCTGCGATGACTGGCTCATCTCGCCGGAGCTGACTCTCGGTGACTTGAACGGCGCCCAGCTCTTCCTTGATCACCAGAACAACGTGGGCGGCAGTCCCGCGACCTACTATCAGGTCTATTACTCCACCACGTACAGCGGCGGTGCCTTCAACGAGAGCGAGTGGACGGCCTTCAACCCGAACCTGAACAACTACCCGAGCAGTTTCGCATTGAGCAACGGCCTTGACCTGAGCGTCATCGGCAACCAAAAGTTCTGCATCGCACTCCGCTACCGCAAGAGCGGCACCGTTGACGGCACCCGCTGGGCCGTGCGAGGCGTGAAGGTGGTACGTTAATCAGGCAATAGGCAATAGGCAATAGGCAACAGGCAATAGTAACCTTGAACCTTAAACCAAAACAGGTCGTCCCTTCCGGAACGACCTGTTTCTTTTTGGAGTAATGACCTCCGTTATTCTTAATTCTTAATTCTGAATTCTTAATTGAAAATCACCCTGCGACCGCCGTGGCCAGATTGTGGAACACAAGGTTGTTCATCAGCACGTATGAACCCGCGCCGGCAAGATAACCTAACAATGCATACGGGGTAATATGTTTCAGATACCAGATGAAGTCGATCTTCTCCATGCCCATGACAGCCACACCTGCGGCGGAACCAATGATGAGGATGCTGCCGCCCGTGCCGGCACAGTAGGCCAGGAAAATCCAGAACATGTGATCCATCGGGAAATTGTACATACCCATGGCACCTGCCACCAACGGCACATTGTCGATGATGGACGACAGAATGCCTATCACCGTGTCAATCAGATAGT